>Ga0209541_10000216_pt1 | contig 109853 bp, 113 predicted proteins | sample RifCSPlowO2_01_FD_184027 | JGI IMG/M metagenome (GOLD analysis project Ga0209541, IMG submission 184027) | Groundwater microbial communities from Rifle, Colorado - Rifle CSP2_plank lowO2_0.1 (SPAdes) (version 2) | ecosystem: Environmental > Aquatic > Deep subsurface > Groundwater | place... | reverse complement strand
AGCATTAAAAAGACTCTTTGGAAGTACTGTCAAGTCTCACAAAATGCCAATGATCAACGCAGAAATGTTTTGTAGGCTAATAGCCTACAACATAGAGGCTATTTTGAAAGAGACTTTCTACTAAGCCCCGACCACAGAAAGATTTAAGAGGGCTACGGTATTTTCTAAAGATATGAAAACACGAATGGGATTATCAATAAAGCTGGTTTTTTTGACCTTGTTATTAACAATTCTAGCTCTTCCCCTGGCTATGGCTAAGCCTGATTTAGCAGAAATGATCAATCACTTTGGGCAGGAGCTTCAAGGCCAGGAGATACCAAAGCCAGCATCTTCTTTCTTAGGTGACCAAAAAATAAATCTACACATCCTTCAGAATGATGATGAGGATTTGGTTGTAGGGATAGTGACAGAGCAGGGAAAAATTAAGAATTTGATCGTGGCAGAAGTGAAGGACCCTACGTTGATAATATCCACTGATGAGGATACGATTGAAGCGATTCTTACCGGGGAAGATAAGTTTTCTGTCATCAAACAAGCATTGGATGATAAGAAATTAACCTATAAAGCAGTTGGATTTAGCAATAAAGTGAAATTCTGGTTTGCTAAAACTGCAGCAAGAGCCTTTGGCTTATTCAATAAGAATGATGATGCAGAAGGTGCTGAAGTTGAAGTCTTCGCTAAAGTTAATTTTGATGATGTAGCAGATAGTGAGGATGGCCAAGATGTTAAAGATGTTCAAGATAGCGATGGAAGTTATGGTAATGGAAGTGCTGCTGTGAATACTACTGATGATGTTGATAGTGATGCTGTTCAGCCGCCAGAGGATATTGGGGATGATCTGCCAAAAGTTCATACTGTCAAATTGATTGAAGGGGGATTTCCTGTAGAAGAAATAAGCATTAAGGTTGGAGAAACTGTCCTGTGGCTTAATGCACGGGGTGGGAGATTTGATGATGGGATGATCATCGGTACGATGGCTTGTCGTGACATCAAAAGTACCATTTATGGTCCTGGGGAGAGTTATTCTTCCACGTTTAGCAAACCTGGAAAGTGTGTTATTGTTGATGGAATTTACACGACGGAAACGATGGATGTTATTGTTTCCTGAAATGATGGTTGAGGCAGCCAATAGGGTAGGCGATAGGAAAAATGAAGATAGCTTTTTTTGGCGTAGAAGCGTCTGAACAGGGGTGGCTAGAGCAGAATTTACCTGCTGACCAGCTTTTCTTTTCTGACAAGAAGATGAATAAAGCATTACTGTCAAAAATAAGAGATTATGGCATCCTGGTTGTTTTTGTTAATTCTCGAATCTCTTCTGAGGTGATAAGAGCATTGCCAAAGTTGAGAGGCATTGCTACGATGAGTACTGGCTTTGACCATATTGATATAGGGGAGTGTAAAAAAAAGGGGATTGTTGTTTGTAATGTTCCCTATTACGGTGAAAATACGGTTGCTGAGCATACCTTTGCTTTGCTGTTGGCGATGAGCAGGAAATTAGTGCAATCCATAGATCAGGAAAAGAGAGGTAGCCTTCACCCCAGAGCGCTGCGTGGCTTTGATCTTCAGGGGAAGACGTTAGGAATTATCGGTTGTGGGAATATTGGCCAGCATGTGGCAAGAATCGCTCAAGGATTCCAGATGAAAGTGCTGGTATACGATCTTTATCCGGATAGGAGGTTAGCTGCAAAGCTTGGGTTTCAGTATGTCTCTTTGCCAAAGCTGTTGAGCAGTTCTGATATCGTTACCATTCATGTTCCTTACAACAAGCATACGCATCACCTTATCGCTGAGAAAGAATTCTTGTTGATGAAGAAAGGATCGTATCTTATCAATACTGCCCGTGGGGGGATCGTGGATACGGATGCTTTAGTCCATGCATTAAAAAATCATCATCTTGCTGGAGCAGCTTTGGATGTGTTAGAAGAGGAAGACCATATGTGTGAGGAAGTCAAGCTGCTGACTGAAGCGGGACAAAAAGAATGTAATCTCTCGACGATCTTAGAGAACCATGTCCTTCTGCAGATGCCTAACGTTATAGTGACTCCCCATAATGCTTTTAACACCAAAGAGGCGCTGCAGAGAATCTTAGATATTACCCTGGAGAACATCAAGAGCATGAAGAAGGGAAAGCAGAGTAATATGATTAAGTAGATGGGTGATAGGTTTTGAGGAGTATCTAAAACAATTCTTCTGTGTTCTGAAGGCTGTTGTTGTCGTCAATAACAAATCCCTGCAATTCTCCAAAGACCTTGTCATCAGTGACAAATTTTTCTTTGTTCATGATGGCTTCTGCGGCAATCATGTTTCTGTTATGGGAAATAATTAAAGCTTTGCCGTTTCTTGGCAGTTGATCAAGGAGGTCATGGATAAGTTCCATGAGCTGTTTTCCATCTTTTTTAGCAGGAAGATGATGAATGGGCAGACCAGTATGATCGGCATATTGGCCGGGGAGAAGGGGCTGTTTTTGTTCTTGGTCTCCCCACCAGCCATAGACATCTAAGCCACCGGCTCTTCCATCAACGTGTGGCTTTTTGCCAGTAACTAGTTCTGCCGTTCTCTTGCTGCGGTATGCTCGTGAGCAGATGATCAGATCAAACTGGGGAATACGTTGTTTGAGGGCAAGGCATTCTTGCAGACCGCCATTTGTAACATCATTCTTCTCATCGTCCCAGCTAGCATGTTCTAGCACATAAACAACTCTCATGTTTTAGTGGAGGGTGTCTGATTATAAATATCTTTGGGAAAAAGAATATATACCTCTCTTGCCTGGATGGTGGTATGGGAGTTTTGGAGATATCACCTATCTTTGGTTCGAAGACGAAAGCTCAGGAGATACTATTTCTTTTGCAGGCTGGCAAGGACGTTGTTCGGCATGGGTTTTATAGTTCAGAATTACAAAAGGTCAAAGAATTTTGTTCTCTGAATAATCTCTTTATCGCAGAATCCCCATTTAAGATAGTCTTAGCTGATGGGGATAGGTTCTCCAATAAAGGCATTCGGCTTGACCTAGATGATCCCCGTCCTGGAATGCTTTTTGTGTACATATCTAAAGATGAGATAAAAGCTAATCTGGGAGCATTGTATGAAGCTCGCCACGATGATCGCAGCTTAGGATTATTACTAGGTTATCCTTCTTGCTGCGTGGAGTATTTTATTTCTCATTTTTCTGTTGCTAATCCGAATCCCCAGATCGTTTCATCAAATCCGCTTATCAATATCTCCCAGCGTGAACAAGATTGCGTTTTGATAAGTCATTTTCCATGCTCTGCTGATTGTCAGGAAAGTATTGCTTTAGGCAGGAGGTATTTAGAGATCCTAAAGAATGTTGATCAAGATCGTGCAAAAGAGATGTTGGATGTGCTTCAAGAATATTAATTCATGTGCATTAAAAAAGATCTATCGGTCTTGTCAAAGTGTTTTACTCTTACCATTTTACTTCAATCCCCACCGGGCAATGGTCTGATCCCATGATTTTAGGCAGGATAAATGCTTCATACAGCTTTTTCTTTAATGCCGAGGAAATAAAAAAATAATCAATTCTCCAGCCGACGTTCCTTTTTCTAGCCCCCATGCGGTAGCTCCAATACGAATATTGCCCGGGCTCTTTATGAAATTCTCGAAATGTGTCGATGAAGCCATGCTCGACATAATGCTGAATGCCATCAATTTCTATCTGAGTATATCCTGCCGTCTTATTGTAATTCTCTTTAGGATGTGCTAGATCCATCTCTTTATGAGCAGCATTAAGGTCTCCACAAAAGATGACGGGCTTCTTTTTTTCTAATTGCTGCAAAAATTTCAAAAAATCTTTATCCCACGTTTCCCGGTATCCCAGCCTCAATAGTTCCTGCCCGGAATTTGGTGTGTAGACGGTTATCAAAAAAAACTGCTCAAATTCTAAGGTGATAATCCTCCCTTCATGGTCATGCTTCTCGATGCCCAGGCCATATTTCACAGATAACGGCTTGATTTTGCTGAAAATAGCTGTTCCAGCGTATCCTTTTTTTTCTGCAGAATTCCAGAAGTGATGCTCATATTGGTGTAGTTTGCAATCCACTTGGTCAGGATGCGCTTTTGTTTCCTGCAGGCAGAGGATGTCGGGATTTTCTTTTTGGATCACTTCAGCAAAGCCTTTGCCGAGGACAGCTCTGATCCCATTGACATTCCAGGAAAGAAGTTTCATGTTCATCCTTGTTTCTTATTCTTTATTTAAATACCTTCCGATTTTAATAACAAGGAACTATTCCCACAGTAAAAGAAGGTATCTCTGATATGATATTTTGGCGAAAGCTTTTTGCGGATCTTTCTTAACTGCAATTTTGCTTTTGTTATCCTATGGCTGCATTTCACTTCATAGATATCATACACATTACCCTGTTTTGCCAGCAAGTCAATCTCTGCAACAACTCTTACCCTCTTTTTGCCGCGGTATAAACGCACATTGGTATCGATAGAATCATAAACCCCAGAAAGCTGTTTTCTTAAATTTTCAACGTATTGGTCATGCTTTGACAGCTTAATCAAAACCACCCCTTTGGGTGAGATATTCTTTTGAATATTATAAAGATTTGCTGTAACTTTGGAGAAGATAATCCTGAAGTGTCTACCTTCCTGACATTAAGAATCTCATCAGTATCTTCCAAGAGTGGATACAGTTCTCAAATCCTTGCGCTTGAAGTGTGGTTTATAATAGTGCCTAGCTGGTTGGGATTGATTTCTTAATGGGTTCATACCCCGTAGCTTGCTGCGATTGGGATTTTTTATTCTTCCTGTCAAAAATCCTGCCTGCCGCTACGAATACCTACTTTTTCCAATACTCTGAGGAATGGCGGGTAAAAGGAATAAACAAAGTTCCATCCTCCTCCAAAATAGATGCTTCTGGGACCCTGATAGACTAAACTCAATGAGTTGATAATGATCATGCTCATAATGCTAAACAGAATAGCTTTGAGAATCATTCTTCCTCCGTTTCTCTTGATGAATCGTGATCAGGAATGTCCACTTCTCCTTGCCAATCTTCCACGCAGTCAAAACATCTTCCTTTCTTTGTCAGGTAGGATTTGCAGCAGGTTGTCTTGATTTCTTTTGGTATGATATCCATCTATTCCCCCGAATCCAGCAGGGAAAGAGGGTCGCAGCCTTTATCATAGGATTCTAACTCTTCTATGATCTCGTCAAAAGGATTTTTTTTCTTCTGCTCTTTTTGTTCTGCCATGATACCTATACTTCTGGGGATTAGGGATATTTATCAGCTTTTCTATAAAAATGCAGTGGAGGAGAGGATGTTAAAATGATGGAAAAGCGCCAACGCCCGGATCTTCACACCAGTTACACTAGGCAAGTCGTAGGTCTGGGAGACATTCGTCTGAACTAGGCTTAGTCTCCCTTATGATTCTACCAATTATCCTGCTAAGTTTTATGCTGTAATATTTATAACTCTATATCTAGAAGAAAAACAAGCGCCAACGCCCGGATTTGAACCGGGATACAAAAGATGAAGGAACTACTTCATTTTTGTACAGAAAATGAGGAAAAAACGCCAGTGCCCGGATTTGAACCGGGATACCCTTGCGGGAACAAGCTTACTTCACTTGCCTAAAACAAGAGTTCCAGGCTTGCGCAGTACCAGGTTGTGCCACACTGGCATCCTCGTTTTCCTCATTTTCTTGTACCCTTGCGAGAACAAGCTCTCTTAGGGGTGTTATACCCGCCTTTGATGGTTAGCTTTTCAACAGCTACTTCCAGGCTTGCGCAGTACCAGGTTGTGCCACGTTGGCTTAGAACACAAAATCTGTCATTTGTTTATAAAATTGTCGGAGAAGAAGGCGAATTTATCTGCATGTTTAGAATTAAAGAAGCCAATTTCTCTCTTGAATTTTATCATATTTGCTTTTCCATTTATCTGTAACCGATATAAAGGGTTGTTGCTCCTAAAGTTCTTCTTATGTGATACGTAAACTTCACCTCTTATCCCATTGTTTCTTAAAACATCCCTAACTTGAAGTAGAAGAGGTCTTGCAATGCTTGAAAATTCCAATCGAGGATATTTTATCCCATTATTATTGATTATCAAAAAACATCCATCAGTGGCAAAATATCCACTAATTACATCTTTTATGAATCCCTGTAGAGCAGGCGCAATACATAAGTTTGTTCCTTTTTTACCAATAGGAAACCCAAGTCCATTTATCATTTCAAATAAACTTTTATCAGAAATACAAATCTCAAGTTTACCATATTTCTCTCTTTTATAAACTTTGACTGGTTTGTTTCTTACTTTTTCTATTAATATAGAAATCTTTATCATTGACATTTCATCCGTCTTCAAATTTCCGACTATAGAAACAAAATTATGTTTTCCAACTTTTGATAAGCAGCCATCTCCTAATAAAAGTCCATAGAAAAGAGCAACACCTTTGTTTATCATTTAGGAGTTGAGTAACCTCTTTTTAAATAAAACTGGCGAAGGGGGGATTTGAACCCCCAATCTCCACGTAACCCAGTTATATAAGAGTTTGTCATCGGCTGTTCAGCCTCATTGCTCAACTCATATGAGCATCGCCTCATAACTTATGTTAAAGTTATCATGTGGCGCTATAACCAGGTTAAGCTACTTCGCCATTAGTTCAGAAGACGTTTCTACCTTCATTTATTAAAGTTTTCTCTGAATCAGAAGAAACAGCTGCCTAATCACTCCTAAAGCTGATGATCTGAAAGCCATGCTCTTCGATCTGGCTGGGACTCCAAAAAGGGATATCTTTTAAAGTTGTGACATAGGTGATCTCCTTCTCTATCTGCCGTCCGGTATACACACCATCCTCCGGATCCCACTCCTTTAACACTAGAATGTCTCCTTCACGGCATTGGAAATTTGCCAATCGTAGTTCAAAGTTCTTCTTGCCATCCAATATCTTCTGAAAATAATAGGTCCATACTTTCTTTTCGATTTTCATTGGTTTTTCCTGATCTTCTCCGCAATCTTCTGCATCTCCTCAAAAGAAATCTGCTTTGTATTTTTCAGATCAATCAACGCACCATGCCCGTCATCCGGAAACCGTGGAACCAAGTGAATATGAGCATGATGAACTTCTTCTCCCATGACAAAAGAAATAACATAATTAGTATTGAATGCTTTCTTCAGCGCTGCTACCATTATGTTACAGGGCTTGGCATAGTTGTGGGGAACATCCCAGACCCAGCGATAATGTTTTTTTGGAACAACTAAGCAATGGCCTTTATTTGTTGGCCGGATGTCCAAGAATGAAAGAAATGTGTCGTCTTCATAGACTTTCTGGCAGGGGATTTCTCCCCGGATGATCTTGCAGAAGATACAGTTTTCCATAATGGTTGAAATAAAGGAAGTTTTATAAACTTTATGAGCTTATTTTAAGCTATGTTAACGGTACGGACACAGATTAAAGACATCATGGTTGACTCTAAGTTGGGGATAGAAAATATCTCCGGGGACTTTATGGAAAAGTTAGATGTTAAAGTGAAGCAATTAATTCTTGATGCCTTACAACGAGCGAAAGACAATGGCAGAAAGACAGTCATGGGCAAAGATGTTTAGTTAAAGTAGGTAGCAGAATGTTTTGGTTCTCATCACCATTTTAAGGCAATTCCCTGGGTGGCGGAGGCAAAGGAAGAACTCCGGTGTTCACAAACCTCTTCTTTGGCGGAGGCGGGTAAAAAATCAAGTCATGCTTTATCTCTGAATCCTGAGGAAGTTTGTCGCTGCTTTCTTCGTCTATAACAAATTCCTGAAGAGGATCAGGGCGCAGTTGAGAGAATTGAGCAAGGGATTGTTCAACCTTAGCGATCATCTGCTCGATAATATCTGTCTTTTCCGGGTTCTCTGGTTCTTTCGTTTTACAAACAACGAGTTCTTGTTTCAACAAGTTTAAGCGTTGTCTGAGCATTGCAGCACGCTGAGCTGCTTCCGGAGCGTCCTTGATCTCTTGAGCAATTCTTTCAGAGAGATGAATATCATCATGAACTTCTTTCTTCGCTAACGATTCTCCGATGAGATGGGAAAGCTTGTTGACTTTGTGGGATATATCACTATCACCTGTTGCGGCAAGACGCTGTCTCAATGCAGCATTCTCTTTTTTCAACGAAGCAACTCTGGCATGGTGGCTTTTTTGTAGCCGCTGTACTTTTTGTTCTAACACATCCATCTTCTTGAATTCATTTTCAAGATGGATGATCTCTTTTCTTAAGGTTAATTTAGGAACTTTTTTCTGTGTAGAAAGATATTTGATCTCATTGATTTTCTTCTTGATCTCTTCCCTAGAGATTATTTCTCGATCTCTTTGGCTTGCATCAGCTAATTTCTCTAAAAGTGCCAGTGCTTCCAGTGTCATTGAAACAATCCTTTCCTTCTTGATGGAGATGGAGGCGGCGGAGGCATTCCACTCATGGCAGAGGGCATAGGCATACTGGGCATCTGCGGCATCCCCATAGGTATACTAAACATCTCTGGCGGCGGCGCCATTCTTCCCGGGCCAGGCATGGTGGGCATACCCATCGTATGCTGTACTTGTGGCATCCGTGGAGCTTGTTTTACGGCCTTATTTTCCTGCATGAAGCGGTCGAGCTTATCGGAAATGGCAATCAGCGCTTTGGCAATCGTCTCGTTCTGGGAAACGACCATCTCTGTCTTATCTTTTAATGTTTTAATCGTCTTGCCGATATCTTCTCCTTTTGTTTCTGCCAAAGCTTTTTGAAAGACAGAATTCAGCTCATGGATAGCATCTTTCATGCTTTCGATTTCCAGAATAAGCTCATTAGACTTGCTATCCGGTTGAGTCAGCTTCTTTTTTAAGGATTCTACTTCAAATTTCAAATCTTGCAACAGCTGATGAGGGAGAATTTCATAATCTTCTTCGGCCATGTGATCACCTTCTTTTTGTAAATACTAATAAATACGATTATTTAAAGGTTGCGGAAAGTTCGAGGGGATTTTGATAGGTTTAGGTATTCCATCTCTTTCAACCCAACCAAAAATTAATATACTCTGCTCTTTTTAGTTTTAGGATGATAGATGTGATCCTGCCCGTGCTAACTGTTCTTTCATTACTCATCGCTTCTTATTCGGACATCAAGAGCAGGGAGATTCCCGATTGGCTGAGTTATGGCTTATTATTCTCTGCATTGGGAATCCGGCTGATTTTTTCCACATCTTCTGGATGGAATATATTCTGGAGCGGTCTATTGGGCTTTTTCGCCTTATTTTTTGTTGGCTATGTGTTCTATTTAGTGAGCCAATGGGGAGGGGGAGATGCAAAATTATTGATGGGTATGGGTGCGGTTGTGGGAATAGCTATTCCCTGGAGTGCTTCTAGCCTAGCTATCCTCTGGTATTTTTTGCTGGTATTGTTTGTTGGATCTATCTATGGTGTGGTTTGGATTGCTGTTTTAGCTCTTAAAAGCAGAAAAGAAGTCTTTCCAAAGCTGCAGGATGCTTTGCGCGAATATCACCTCTTTCATCTTAATATGGTCTTTCTTACTTTATTGCTGGTGGTCTTAACGTTCTTCAATACCTTATTTTGGCCATTGATCATTTTTCCTCTTTTAGCGTTTTATACCTTCATCCTCATTAGTGTGGTTGAAAAGCATGAATTTTTCCGGCAAGTTCATCCGGCGAAATTGACGGAAGGGGATTGGTTAGCGGAAGATGTCGGTGTGAATGGTCGTTTGGTCATGGAAAAAAGGACATTAAGCAAGGAAGATATCAGCCAGTTGCGGAGATTAGCAGCCGGAAATAAGCTGCAGAAAGTTTTGGTGAAAGATGGCATCCCCTTTGCCCCAAGCTTTTTATTGGCGTATATCTTACTGTTGGTGATGGATGTCTGGAGCGTGAGTATTAGGGAGTATTTGTTTTAAAGATGGCAGGGAGGGGTAAATTATCCCTACCGCAACCGATAGATTTTTATACCACTAAATATTGCTTAAAGTTATTCCATTCAAAAAAAGAGGTGTAATCATGAACAAAAAAGGGTCCTTATCACTTTCTATTAATGCTATTGTTGTTATTGTCATAGCATTTGTTGTTCTGGGGTTAGGATTGACGTTAACGAGAACGATTTTTAAGCAGGCTGAAGGAAAGTTACCAGAAGCATTTGCCGTAACTCAATTAGAAGCAGAGCCAACGTCAGAAAATCCTATCACCATATCTCAAACGGTTGACATCGGTCGGGAAGATGCAAAGACGATGACGATTGGGTATTATAACCGAAAAGAAAATACGGCAGTTGGTGCGACATTTACCATAACCAGCTGTTTAGATCCAAAAACAGGTAGTCCCGTCGACCCAACTCTGGTTCCATCAGTTGCTTCAATATCTCAAGATGTTGTTCCTAGCGCTTCAGCTGGATTCAGCGTTATTTTAACAGAGAATGGCTTGACGGCAGGTCAGTACATCTGTACTATAGCAGTATGTAACAATCCTGCTTGTACGGGGGCAGACCAGCCTTATGAGCAAAAACAATTCTTCCTACGGGTGATCGCATAAGATGGCAGCTACAAAAAAGAAACGGATGACAGTTGAGCAGGAATTTCAGATAATGAAGCTTGTCTTAGACAAGTTCTTATGGCTAGGGTTTATCGTCATGGGTTGGGGGATGTATACTTCCATCAACGATGAGGCAGTCCTTCCCGGCTTATGGTATATGATCTCTGGCGCTGTTCTCTTATTGCTGTTCTTGACTTTAATCGTGAAGGAATATGAAGTCTGGCAATAAGTCTTTTTTTCCATCCTTATCAAAGCGGGGGGATATCAGTCTCTCCGTCAATTTCTTAGTTATCATCATTATTTCTTTGGTCGTTTTTGGCATGGGGGTAACTATTCTCTATAAGATCGTGGAGGGGTCATTAGATGAGAAAGCAGAACTTGATGTGCGAACGGAGCAAGAATTGCAGAGATTATTGATCGATGAGGGGAAGAGGGTGGCTTTACCCTTTCACATTGCTGATATCGTTGCGGGAGAAAGCCATATTTTTGGCATAGGCATCTTGAATGTTGAGGCAGATAATGATCTCTTCCGGCTGGAGATTACATTAGATAAGGTGGTCAATCTGCAAGGGGAGGATATCAGTTCATATGTTGATGTGACGACTTGGCTATTATATTTGCCTACTCCTTTAATGATAGTGCAAGGGGAGCATCATACGGAGCCTATCGGGGTTGATGTTCCAGGGAATGCACCGAAAGGGAAATATCTCTTCAATGTTCAAGTCCTCCGCGATAGTGATGGCAGTCTTTATGGAAATACGCAGAAGATGATCGTGAATGTGATTTGAGGGGATAATGTGTTATTGTTGTTAGAAATGCTGTTGAAAGTTTTATTCCCCTAGCAATTTCTGCAAAGCTTTTCCAGGATTTCTTGCCGTGGCAATGGCATGGCCTATCAGAACACCGGATGCGCCTAACAGCAGAGCTTGAGTCAAATCTTGGTTATTGTGGACACCAGCACCGACCAATAATTGTGTTTTTGGGCTATATCTCTGGATGACCATCAAAGCTTTGATGATGATCTTTGGTTTCGCTGTCGTTACAGAGATGTTTCCCCCGATCAGCTTTTTTGGTTCATAGGCAAGGTAATCAGGATGAAGTTTCGCTATCTTTTTTACTTCTGACAGCCGTGATGCGCAGACAACTGTTTGCAATCTACTTGTTCGGCAAAGAGCGATCGTTTCCTGCAGTTGTTTGAAAGGGACTTTTTTTTCAGAATGGTTTACGATGACGCCTTTGACACCAATATGCTGTAATTCTTTGATGGGAATGGAACCGGTAAAAGCTCCCGGAAAAGTATCAGCATGCTGTGAAAAAAGGCTCATATGCTTTTTTGGAATCCTTTTTACAGTTTCTTTTAACGTCAATAATGTTGGGGCGATGGCTAATGAATAGTTCTTTGGTTTCAGCTGTGAAAGTTGTTTTCCTACAGAAAGACCCTTGCTGGCGATGGTTTGAGGATAGGTTTTAAGGTTGATCAAAACCAGCGGTTTTGTTTTTTTGCTCTTGAAGCTCATTTTTTAACCTTATACTTTACTTCAAGAACATCATCTTTCTTCTTATTCTTGAATCGATTGAGCATCCTGAAGAAATAGCCTAACAAAATGACGATGAGGACTAAGGGGAGGATAAAGATCAAGAACTGGAAAAACAAGATCAATGCCAAGATGACAATAACTACTACAACCAGCAAAGCAATCAGTGCTTTTAATCCTCGAGTTGCAAAAAACATAGTTTTATGAAATTCCTAAAGTATAAAAATTCTTCTGTTTGAATAGGGTTTTACTAAGATTTTTATTTATTCATTCTTCTGGATATAAAAAAAACTATCACGCCTAACCCTAATGCTTCCATAAAGATCATCCTTCCAATCTTCATAAAAAAGGAGAGAGGAAATGTTCTGATCAATAATGAGTTGTATGGGAAGGTCCAATTACCTTGTGGGAAAAAGAGAAGGTGGAAAGCAGTAAATAGCTGATGGAAGAAGAGAAGAACAAGGAGCAGTATTCCTGCTAAGCTAATGATTGCGGAGATGCTGCCTATCCTTAGAAGACGATGCAGTTCTGGTTTATCTTTTCGAAAATACGTCAGCAGTAAGGTGATGATTGCTAAAGAGATATAGAACAGATAGTCTGCATAAGTCATGACATCCTTCACATCCTCCAGATGAGACTTTTCTGAAGCGGTATAATCGGATGGAAGTTCTCCTCTGTCGTAAAGGTAATCTATGGTCTGCTGCTGTGAAGATGTTTTTTCTATGAAGTATACCGTTGTCGTATACGAAAATAAAAGAAGAAAAATAACGAGAAAGAGAGAGAATAATGTTCTGATGATTTTTTTATCCATTCATTTCCCCATCTTCCTTAATTCTTCTGAAATGAATTTTCCGGATGCTTTTCCGGCGAGGGCTTTCATGGCTAAGCCCATCAAGGCAGGGAAGGGAGCGTCTTTATTGTTGGCAACGATCTCTGCTAATACTTTATGGATATCTTCTGTCCCCAACGAAGCATATCGCTTGATGTCAAAACTGCCTTTGATCATGTCGATCAAGACATCAAGAACAATATCCTTATGGATCTTCTCTTCCGTTAGATAGTGGAAGACATCATTAAAATTCTCTTCCGTCAATGTTTCTGAATCAAGGCCATATTTTCGTTTTATCTCTAAAGGAATGGCCGTCAGCGTGTCAGCGATGAAAGCAGGTTTTATAGGGGGATATTGCTTTACAAAGTGCTCAAACATCACTGCTTGGTCAGATTTTGCTATGAATATGGCTAAGTCTGCGCTTAGTTTCAGCTGTTCCTGATAGCGCTTTATTTTTTCTTCCAGTAATTCAGGAAGGTCTACTGCTTGAAGGTTTGGTTTGATGTAGGGAATGTCTGTCTCCGGATACATCCGTGCTGCTCCGGGCATTGGTCGCATGTAAGAAGTGGTGCCATCAGGATTCGCTTTCCGCACCTCTTTAGGAACGCCGGTAAACAATTCTTGAGCCCGCTCATAGACTGCCAGCAAGGCCTTTCTAGCTCGTTGTTCTTCTGCTGCTACAAGGATGAACGCATCCTCTGTTTCGCATTTCAGTTTTTTTCGTATTCTCCCGACATCTTGTTCGGTGATCCCATAATGAGGCAATTCATCAGAATGGATGATGCCCTGCACTCCTGCTTTCGCTTTTGCTCTGCCAGAAAATTCAGTTCCAACGCGATAATTTGGCTGCAGTTCTCGGCCAACCTTTCCCGAAAAGCTGTTTAAGCGCATGCCTAAGACTCGCCCATCATTCTGGATGGTCTTTTGCACCATTTTTGATTCGCTGTCTTTTAACAATAACGTAATATCAATGATCTCCATAGGAATTAACCTATGGCCTTTCAGCTCATTTCTTAATTTTATAAGTTCATATTGCCGTTTGGCTTCTAATTCTACCAGCAAGGGCAGCTGCCGTAGATCCTGCGCACCTTTAATTTCTATTCTGGTTCCTTCTGAAATGGAAACGTTAACGTCTTGCCGTATAGTGCCTAGACCTCGTTTTACTTGCGGTAAAGAGCGGAGGATCATCCCTATTTTTTTGGCAGCTTCCTGACATTGATTTGACGATATAATATCTGGCATCGTCCCTATTTCTATCAAAGGTATGCCTAAGCGGTCTAAACGATATACTTTTTCTTTATCTGAGTCTGAAATGATCTTGCTGGAATCTTCTTCTAGTGTGACGTTAGCTAATCTTACAACTCCTTCAGAAGTTTCAATGTTCCCTTTCCTGCCGACTAATGCTGTTCGTTGAAAGCCAGAAGTGTTTGATCCGTCAACAACTGTTTTTCTCATGACTTGGATGATCGGTGAAACTTCTGCTTTGACAAGGGCGCAGAACTGCAAAGAGGCATGTAAAGCTTGTTCGTCTACCGGATGAGGTGGCTCTTCATCTAATTCTACTAAACAGGTGCTGTCATAATATCCCTGATAGACAAATGATTTATCTCGGGCTTGCTCTTCTTTGGCTGCAACATCCACTTCTCCCGATTCTCCCACGGAAGCCATGAGTTTTCTCGTAACGACAAAATGGGGATCGTCTTCTCGTAATTGGGTGGGACAGGAACAGAACAGTTTTTTGCCTTCCAGCTGCTGGTGGATCTCGATGCCGCATTTCAAGCCGAGCTTTTTGTAATCCATGAACATCAGAAAGAAGAATGCTTTTAAAAATGTTTAGGAATTTGATGCTAGTAGAAGAAAATTAAGAAAATAGATTAGCGCAAGCCCATTGCTTATTCTTTCCAAGTTCTAGCAGAGTATTATTCTCAAATGAAAGTACTAGTCTTTACCTTCTGCCGAAGGACCGAAAGCCCGGGCGTGGATTTCTAGAGCGCCGTGCATTTCTATCAAACGAAGAAGCGCCGGAACGCCAGTCTGAACCTGAACTTTCCTGCCGAGGCCTATCATGGCCTACTCCCAGCTGCCTGTCGCTGCCACCGTGATGGCTGAATCCTTCTGATCGAGGTCCTGACCTGTTTCCAGATCTTCTATCCCACGATTGAGAATAGTTGTTGCTTCCTCTAGACCCTTGCGGCCGTCTGGAAAATCCAGCTTCAAAGCGAATCTTCTCGAACTGCTCATCCGGCATCTCTTCGATGTGAAGATGCCGATATCTGGTGAGAATATCATTGAATGTGCCGAAATCTTTTTCAGACAACAAGGTGATAGCTTTCCCGCTCTCTCCTGCTCTTGCCGTCCTTCCTACCCGATGCACATATTCCTGAGGGTCAGGAGAAAGGTCATAATTAAAGACGTGCGACAAGAATTTTATGTCCATCCCTCTAGCGGCAACTGCTGAAGCTACTAAGAAATCTGTCTTGTTCTTGTTAAAGGCTTCCATAGCTCTCATTCTGTTATTCTGGGAAAGCTTTCCGTGGATCATGTCAACATTGAATCCTTGTTTTCTCAGGTTTTTTGCCAGCATCTCTACCGTCGATCGGGCAGAACAGAAAATGATCCCTTTGGCGATCTGCTCTTTCTTCAGTAAATGAACAAGCAGAGAAAATTTCTCATTATGCCGGACATTATAGTAATATTGCTTCAGGAATTCATCCTGAACATGCATCTCTCCTTCCGCTAAAACAGGAGCGTTCATATACTTTCTCTTCAAGTGGTCGATCTCCGTAGAGATAGTAGCTCCAAACAACAGCATTTGTCTTTTGGGTGGAGTTTGGTTCAGGATATATTCGATGTCTTCGATGAAACCCATCTCTACCATCTTATCTGCTTCATCTAAAACAACTGCTTTTATCCGTGATAAGTCTAAGGTTCTCCTTTGGATATGGTCCATAAGCCTTCCCGGCGTTCCTACGACGATCTGTGCTCGAGAGATCTGCTCCATCTGAGGACCGAGAGAAACTCCACCATAAACCGTGGCAACGGTAAATCTCATATATTTCCCAAATTTCTTTAATTCACCGGCAATCTGCACAGCCAATTCTCTGATAGGGGCGATGACCAAATACTGCAGCTGGCCTTTCTCGTCCATATTATTGAGCAAGGGAACACCAAACGTGGCCGTTTTCCCGGAACCCGTCTTTGACATTCCAACAACATCTTTTCCTTGCAGAACTAAAGGGATAGCTTTCTGCTGAATGACTGTAGGCTCAACGATCCCTTCTTCTTTTAGCGCTCGCACTATCTTTTCATGTAAACCTAAATTTGCAAACATTTTTACTTCTCCTTGGAATAAAACTTCTTTGAATGATGCTAACAAACTTGTTAATCACTCAACACACAAGCCAATTATGGCTTTGCTCGTGAGTCAGAATAAGCATAAACGAATGTTATCTGGCTCCGCCTTTTCCAATAATAGAGGTAAAATAAGGCAACTGTTTATAAATGTTGTGGTAGTTATCTTTTAGTGGTGGCAGGATGGTTTGGTGGTTCCACTCCTTGTGGAGAAATATCAAGACAAATGAAGATTTTTATGGAAAAAATATTTAATAGACCAATTCCGAGAATATAAAAATGAAAGTTATGCTGAAGTGATTAAGAAAGTGGTATTCATCGCTAAAACCTGTAAAACGGAACCAGAACTCAGCCAAGAAACGATCCAAGCTATTGAAAAAGCAAGAGAAAGAATACAAAGAGGCAAATTTCTAACTGAAGCAGAAGCAAGAAAGAGACTGGGCTTGTAATGCATATAGAGCGAAAGTGACATAACGCTAATATTTCCTTGCCAGTCTATTTTCCCATTTTTTTTACTTCATCAAGCGTTGTAGCCTGCTCTGCCTTTTTCTCTCTAAACCTGATGAAGCGCGGGAAGCGTACAGCTATCCCTGCAGAATGAAATGGACTTTTCGTCAGTTCTGCGCCAAGAACTTCCACGACAAGATGGGGAGTAAACCAGATATCGGGATGCATCTCTTTCTTGACAACCACTCTTGCTGGCTGTTTCTGAACTTCATCCTTCTTTAATTTCTCCGGCAATTCTTCTAAGACTTGATCCGTCAATCCTGTGCCTAACTTACAGATAGTGAGAAATTGGTCATTTTTTTCATCATAACAGGCACAGAGCAATGCTCCATACGTTCCGGAACGTTTTCCTTTTCCATGAAATGCACCAACAATCACCAGATCAAGAGTATCTGACATATCCTGCGTATAATCTTTTTTCCATTTGATCCAGTTCCAGCCTCGTGTTCCTGCCTGGTATTCTCCCTCGTGAGATTTTACGATAACTCCCTCATAACCTTCTTCAAGCATATTCTGGAAAAAATCATCCAGCTCTTCGATGCTTTCAGTGATGATCCGTTCCGTCAGCGTGATGTGTTTTGTTTTTTTGACGATCGATGCCAACTTTTTCTGTCGCTGAAGATAGGGCTCGTGAAGATACGTTATTCCATCATCATAAAGTACTTCAAATAATTTTACTTGGACAGGGATATCCTGGGCATATTGCTCGATGTCATATTTTCTTCTTCTCTGCATCAGAGTCTGAAAGGGCAGATGATTCCCTTCTTTATCGATGGCCACTATCTCCCCTTCAAGGATATAGTCATCACCTTTCACCTGTTTTTGCAGCTCCTTTACCAGATCGGGAAATTGTTGTGTAATGGTATCTAAGCGTCGGGAGAACAAGGTAATTTTCCCTTTCTTGTCCTTATGGATCTGTACCCGTTCGCCATCATATTTCGCTTCAACGGTAAATTGTCCTGTTATTTTTTTAGAAATTTCATCCAATTGCTCGACTCGCTGTGCTAACATCATCTTGATCGGTCTTCCGACCTTTACTTCGATCTTTTCGAGGCCTTTCAGCCCTTTTTTGACGACTGTTTCTGCTATAACCCCCACATCTGGGCAGAGATTATATGCCTGTTCCAGATATTCCTTGTTTTTCTTTTCTCCGGTAAAGGCAATGGCTAATGCATCTAAGACAGTCATATCTCCGACTCCCATCCTTAATGTTCCCAAGGCTATCCGGCAAACATATTTTGCTCCTTGAGGGGAAGATTTCTGTAATAAAGAGACGAGAATGTTGCCTTTCTGATCCTGGCTTCCCGTGCCCGATGCAGTTGCTATCTTATGCAATTTCTCAAACAGCTCATGAACGGTCAATGTTTCAAGAGGAACAAGGGTTTGAAGCTTTTTCTGCAAGACTTGTTCTGCCGTCAATCCAGCGTCACCAGTTTCCTGCATCTTCTTCTGGACTTTGCTCAGTTCTGTGCCACCTGCTGAGGCAATCGCTTTTAAGACGGATTTATCGGCCATGCCTAAAACGACGCCTTCAAATTCAGAAGCGATGGTTCCCAGGGTAAGATAACAGATAACTCCTATGTCTTCTGCAGGCACATTTTTTAAGAAATTTGCGAGAATTTCTCTCATCTCATTTCCAGAAGAAGTTTTTTCCAGATGTTCATAGAGGCTAACTAGCTTTTCAAAGTCCATAGCTTCAAAAGAGAAATGTGGTATTTAAAGGTTTAGGAGTCTCTGGCTGAGGAGAAAGATAAACCAATAAAAAATAAAACTTTTTTTCTATTCGGCTACCGTCTCGATAATCTTGCTTAGCACTAAATAGGGGTTCATATTAGCGGCTGGCCTTCTATCTTCTAGATAGCCTCTTCCCGCTTCATGGACATGTAAAGGTATACGGATGCTTGCTCCACGGTCACTGACGCCATGGCGGAAGGTATAGATGTCACACGTTTCATGTTTTCCGGTGAGGCGGAGATTATTTCCTGCTCCATAGACTGCAATATGCTCCTGATGCTTAGCTTCCATCTTTTTGGCAATGTGGTGAAAATCAGCTTGGCCTTCCCGCATGGCTTTGGTAGAGAAGTTGGTATGGGCACCTGCACCATTCCAGTCACCTTCTTTTGGCTTAGGGCTCAGAGAAACAGAAACACCATATTTTTCTCCGATGCGGTCCATCAAATAGCGCGCTACAATCAAATGGTCAGCAGCTTCCAATGGCCCAACTGCACCAACTTGGAATTCCCATTGACCCGGCATGACTTCTGCATTGATACCGCAGACGCTTAATCCTGCGGCGAGACAAGCGTTAAGATGTTCTTCAACTATTTCTCTGCCATAGACTTTATCTGCGCCAGCACCACAGTAATATTTCCCCTGCGGCTCTGGTACGCCATTTATCGGAAAGCCTAATGGTCTTCCATCCTTAAAAAAGGTATACTCTTGCTCGATGCCAAACCAGAACTCATGCCCGTTGGCTTTAGCTACAGCTTCTCGCAGCTTCAAGCGCTTATTGGTGGCGTGAGGAACATTTTTTGCTTGGAATACCTCATTTAAGACAAGAATATGTTTATTCATACCATTATTCCGTAAGGGGTCCCAGCAGGTGAAGACCGGCTTTAAAATACAATCGGAGCTATGCCCTGCTGCTTGATTGGTGCTGCTGCCATCAAATCCCCACTCCGGAACTTCTATTTCCGAGAGATCAGCCCCTTCTTGAACATCAAGAATCTTTGTTTTACTTCTGATGTGTGGCGTTGGCTCTGTACCATCTAACCATAAATATTCTGCTTTTATCCTCATTGTTCCACCCCTTCTTTTTTTAGTATCTATCCTTCTTCTTATTTCTACAGTAAGGAATATTAGTTTAATAGGACTAGCTGTGAGAATACATATATTACCTTTATGTTCTTTTTTGTTAATATCTGTAGCATTATTTAAGAAAATTTATATAATCTGTAAATATTCTTTTCCTAATCTGGGGGAAAAATAAACATTTGTCAATGATTGATGCAACTGATAAAAAGATTCTGCAGGTTTTACAAGAAAATGCTCGGCTTTCTTTCCGTGAAGTGGCAAAGAAGGCGCAGGTTTCTGTCGTAACGGTCATGCATCGTGTCAAGGCGTTGCAGGAGCAGAGGATCATAACTTCATATACCATTCTTTGTGATGAAGAGAAGCTAGGATATGATATTCAAGCTGTGATTAACCTGCGTATTTCTAAAGGAAAGCTCTTCGAGGTAGAACGTTCTATTGCAATTCTCCCGGAGGTATTTGCCTTATATGATCTTACGGGAGAGTTCGATGCCTTGGTTATTGCTAAATTCAAGAGTAGGAAAAATCTCGATGCTTTTTTAAAGAGAATCCAGCGCTTTGATTTTGTAGAACGCACCCAGACTTCTTTAGTATTGAATACGATTAAAGAGAAACCGCTGGCTCTATCTGATGATCGAAAATAAATAGTCTCTTTCACAATCTTTAAAAATAGTTCCTACTAGAGAATGGTTATGAGGTTATCTGCGTTGCTTGTGACATTGGTTATGGTTATCTTGCTTTCTCTTGGTGTTCTTTCCTTAACAGAGAAACAGATTCCTTCCGGCCTTATGGTAGGGAAGGAGATATCTTCTCCCAGCGACTGGGTCAAAGAGAATCAGATCAAAGTATATCCTGATAGTGTTATCTTAAACATCCCTCAATCGTCCTGGGCCAGCTTTACCGATACTAATTCTATGGATCCGTTTATTGATGCCGGTGCTAATGCTATCCAGATCAAGCCATTGCCGGGACAAGTAGGAGTGGGAGATGTGATTGCTTACCATAGTACTTCTGGAACGATTATCCATCGAGTTATAGAGCGCGGTATTGATGAGAATGGTATCTTTTATCTGGTAAAAGGAGACAATAATGCTTCTCCTGATTCGATGAAAGTAAGAGATGATGATATTGTCGGAGTAGTTGTGGCTGTGGTGTATTGATACAAATATAAAAACAGAAACAAGAAAAACTTATAAACTCCATGCATCTTCTAAAAATCATGGCAAGAAAGATACATACAAGGATCAAAAGAAAGATGGGTATCCGCTCGAATAAGTCTGGCGCTAAAGAATTAAAAAGAAGAAAAATGAAAAGGATGAAGCTTTAGGTTTAGTCTTGGCTTTGTCTAGTTGTCTTCCATGTTTCTTGGGCTTTACTTTTTTTTATTCCTCCTCTAAAAACGCTAAGCTTTTATACTCCTAAATTTTAGTTCCCCCCATGGAGATAGGTGTCCTACTTAATTTTCTGCTGGCGATAGCTCTTGGTGCCTTGATAGGATTAGAGCGGGAATATGCGCGATATAGGAATAAAGGTCATGCGTATGCAGGTATCCGTACGTTTCCATTGATAGCCTTAGCAGGGGCATTAGCTGCTCTTCTTGGTCAGGCGTTATCAATATGGATTCTGCTAATAAGTATTGGTTTTATGGGAATCTTTGTTATTGTTGCTTATTATGTGACGGCAGAATTAGATCGGACGCATATCGGGACGACATCAGAAATAGCGGGATTCATCACTTTCTTTATCGGTATCTTGACGTTCTACCAGCAATATCTGTTAGCAGTGGCCTTGACGGCGCTCACGGCATTGATATTGTATGCAAGGTCATTGCTGCATCATTTTGCAGAAAAACTAACGAGGAAAGAGATGCTGGACACTATCGTTTTTGTGCTATTAGCATTTGTTATCCTTCCTTTGCTTCCTAACAATTCTTATGGCCCTTTTGAAATATTTAATCCGTATATCACCGGGCTGATGGTCGTTTTGATTTCTGGAATAAGCTTTGTGGGCTATGGGTTGATGAAATGGTTTGGAGAGCGAGGCATAGGCTTATCTGGAATTTTTGGCGGCTTAGTCAGCAGCACCGTCGTTACGATGGATCTTGCCCAGAGAAGCAAGAAAGAAAAGATGTTTTATGCGTTTGCTTTAGGAGTTATTTTAGCTAACGGTATCATGTTTATCCGCGTCCTGTTTGAAGTCTTGCTAGTTCACCCGCCATTATTTGTCAAGCTGCTTATCCCCTTTCTTGTTTTAGCTGGCATAACAGTAGTTTTCTCTTTCTTTCTTTGGACAAAAATAAAGAAAGTAAAGAGTAAGGTGGCATTATATTCACCATTAGCATTAGTTCCGGCGATAAAATTTGCATTGTTCTTTTCTTTCATGATTGCAATTGTCAAAGTAACGGAAATATATCTTTCATCTAGAGGTGTTTACATCGTCAGCTTCTTTTCTGGGTTTGCTAATGTTGATGCTATTTCGTTATCTCTATCCCAATTAGCACGAGGAAACCTCGCTTTAGATGTTGCTGCTCGTGGGATTATCATTGCCGCTTTAACAAACATAGCGGTAAAAGGTGGCATGGCTTACTGGTTCGGGGGTAAGGAGTTTAGGAATCTGGTTGTCGGCTTATTTTCGGTGTTAATTGTCTTTGGGATAGTGATGATGATCTGGCTGTGATTGTTTGTTCTAGGAGAGTTCTTTGTTTTATCAAGACGACCTGATACATTTATATATCCTACCTCTCTTATCATTTTATGCCCCCTGTAAAATATAAAATGAAGTGTATGCGATGCAAGAAGAATTATGTTATCGTGACGTACAAGAATAAATTTCCATTGTGCTATACTTGCCAACAGCCGGAGATGGTTGGAGAGATTACTGATCCAGCTATGAAAAAGATGTTCGACATTCCGGAAGAGTTCTATAAGGATAATGCTTTTTTACGAAGTATCAGGATCAATTACCTTAAATTTGGGCAATTAAGCGAGAAACAAGTGGAAGCGTTCCAGAAAGCTGTTGAAAAACTGAAGAAGGATAAGGTTTAAACCCGCTGCTCAAAATTATTTTAACAGAAGGATAATGTTTAAAGAAATTCTATTTTTGGTATTTCAGCTTTCTTTTCTTTTTGGGGGTTTGTCAAGTTGAGGAAACTGCTGAAATCTGGAGCGGTGCCTTCGCCTTTTGCTGAGGAAGATGTACCATGAGAATCAAACATATTCATCATGCTGGAAGTGTCGACATTTTCTGGTGGAGCATTAGAATAGGAAGAATTACTGGTGATATCGGCAAGAATCCGCATGACTTTCCTGATATCTTCATGGCTGTCTTCCTTTGTGTCAATCGTAATCTTCATCATCCACCTTTTGATTTTAGGAATATCTTATGCTATTTAATATTTGCTGTTATTGCTAAGGATATAGCTGTTAAAAATCCTATCAAGAAGTCCCCATTTTACCTTAAGGTAGTGGTGAGAAAGTATTTTATAATTCATTCCCTCAAAAAGCAGGGCTGGAGGCAGGCGAAAACTGGAGGAGTTGAGCTTATAAAATCCATATGGTTCGCTTCGCGCGGTGAAGCTTCTCGTTCGCAAGTTGCCTCTGGTTTTTTTGCTCTCGTTTGACTTCTTCAAAATTTTTAATAAGTTTTTTAAATAAGATTAGTCCTTTCCATTAAAAGAAGGTTCTTTTGCGTGTTTACTAAATATGGATAATAATTTAGTTGTAGTTGTTGGATCAGGGGTTTTTACAACAAGCCCACTTCCTGGGCAAGATATCCTAGCTACTGCAATAGAGAATAGGGGCTTTAATGTTGAAAAAGTATTTAGAGAACATCCTCGAGATATTTATGTTCATAATAAAGGGCGATATTTTAGAAAAAAAGATCATGGCAAACATGCTGAAGGTGGAATGATTCTTGAAGGAATTGATTATTTACTTATTTCTGAAAATGCTTTTGTTGAATCTGAGTGGTTCTCTCTTGAGGATGCGAAAACAGGTAGAATTGATAGGGAAGCATACAGAGAATGGACTAAACAAAGAACTGAAGCTTTGTATGGAACACGAGTTTATGTGCTTAGGAGTAAACAGTTCATGCCTCAAGGGACTGAAGGTCATTTAGATTATCCATTACTTTTGCTGCCTCATTCACGTATTTTGCTAATTGATGATGGTGAAGCAAATAAAACTATTGAAGAAGAAGCATTACAAGAAGTTGTGAGAACTGAGGACTTGGAAGTTATTCATCATTTTGACCCCTCTTATCATTCTTGTGGAAAGCCATTAAATGCTTTAGTTTTATCAGATAAAGGTAGAGATGTTGTTTTTCATGATAGAAATGCCAGGCAACTTGGTCGGTTATTAGAGAGGAAAGGAGTTGAAGCTATTTCAGTGGATTTTCCACCATTTTCACAAGCATACGCATTACCATTTATCCATTGTAGTGTTAATACCTATACAAAAGATGGTGCGGTTACAATTGACTTTCTGTTAGAGCGCTAACTTTTAAGTCCTCTGTATTTAGTCTACTATTTATCTTTAGAAAATGCTATCGCCCGTGAATTAATGCTTTCTATTTATCGGATAGACCTTCTTTAGCAAAAGCTTCTTAAACGGGAGAATAATCCTAGAGTTATGAAAAAGGAAACGCTTCTAGTCCTAAGCGCTCATACCGATGATTTTGTCTTAGGAGCAGGAGGGATGATTATCACAGCCATTCAAGAAGGGAAGAAAGTTATTCCTATCGTTTTTTCTTTAGGTGAAAAGTCGCATTTTTGGATGAAAGATAAGGTTATCAAGAAAGTAAGAGCTGAGGAGACCTTTGCAGCAACAAAGCTGTTGAAATGCAGGGAGATTGTTCTTGATGTGAAGGATGGGCAGATCTATACGGATTATCAGGATAAAAATATCGAACAGCGTCTTCTAGAGATCATCGAGAAGGAAAAGCCGACAAAGATCTTTACTCATAGCAATGAAGATCCCCATCCCGATCACCGGGCAGTCAATAAGATAACTCTTGAACTTCTTGAAAAGACGAAGCTGAAACCGGAGGTGTACATCTATTCCATCTGGAATCCTGTTTCTTTAAAAACGTCCTATCCTGCATTATATGTAGATATTACAACGGTCTTTACGCTAAAGATGAAGGCGCTGAAAATGTTCCAGAGCCAAAAGGTTATCTTATCTTATCCCTTACTATTATTGTTCATCAGAAATATCATTGATGGAATGAGAATCAGGAAGAGGTTTGCCGAGAAGTTTTACAAGATCAAGTGATGACAAACTATAAGTTGATTCCCAGTGGAAAAATCCATGGCAAAACAAAAATTACTGCTCGTAGCAGATACCTATTATCCAAAAGTAGATGGGATTCTGCGCTTTACCGAAGAATTTCTTAAAAGAGCAAGCTCTGATTTTGACATATCGTTATTAGTTCCTGAATTTGACCATAAAAAGCGTCCAGAGAAGACCAATTTTATTGTTCCATCAAAGTATCTCTCCTTGTCAGGCTATCCTAACATGAAGCTCTCTTTCAAGAATCTGAGAACGATAAAAGGATCTATCAAAGAGGCAGATATCATCTTTATTCAGGGCCCAGCTCTGATCAGTTACCTGAGTATGTATTATGGGAAGAAGTATCAGAAGAAAGTAGTATCGTATATGCATGTCATACCTTGGGAATTGTTTGAAAAATTTATCCCTGTAGTGAGCAATAGGTTTCTTATCCATCTTATCAAAAGACTTTCAATATTTTTTTACAATAGATGCGATGAGATTTTAGTTCCGTATCGTGATTTGTCATTAGAGCTGCAGAAAGCAGGGATAAGGACAAAAATAACCGTTGCGGGGTTGGGAGTTGATATAAACCTCTTTTCTGTTCCTGCTAACAAGGTGCTGGCAAAAAAAAAGATTGGACTAGATCCTCACGTCAAGGTTATTGGCTATGTCGGACGGATCTCAAAAGAGAAAAATACGGAAGTCTTGCTTTCTGCATTCAGAAAATTAGAACATCAAAGTCACCTTTGTCTTCTGTTAGTGGGTGATGGGACTCTTGAACAGACGGCTAAATTTAAGGAATTAGACAATTGCCGCATGACGGGATTCGTTACCAATGTTCAGGATTATCTACAGGCGATGGATATTTTTGTCATGCCCAGCCTGACGGAAACTACTTCACTTGCCTCCTTAGAAGCGATGTCGACGGGCTTACCTATCATTTCAACAAAGGTAGGGTTTATCAAGAATTATATCGTCAAGGATTATAATGGTGTCTTTTTTTCCAAGAATAATTCCACGATGCTTTCCATCAAGATCCAGAAGCTGCTGGAAAACAAGGAATTAGCGCAGAGGTTTGGAGCTAACGCCAGGAAGACAGTTGCGTATTCTTTTTCTTGGGAGAGGTCGATCAATAAGATCCGGAGAATTTTGGGTGATTATGCTTTTGCATGACTCCTTAAGCTGAGAGAACCGTTAAAAGTATATACCCCATAAAGGAAAGCTTTAAAAACAACTCCCTAAAGTCGAAATCTATGGATGACGACAATATTGAAGGGGAAAAAGATGCTACGGAAGAGCAATTGGTGGACGCTGGGGGTTTAGATTCCACGGAAGAAGGCTTTATCAAAGGCTATGCTGATGATGATGAAGTCATTGAATGCGCAGAGTGTGGTTCTGCGGTACGGGAAGATAAGAAGATCGTGAAAGAGATCAATAGCGAAAGTTATACTTTCTGTTCCAAGGGTTGTGCGCAGGATTTTGAGGAAAGTATTGTCTGAGCGGTGTTTTCTTTTCTTTCTGTTTTATGATTTTGATCGATAGTATTTGTGAAATGTTTTCGAACTGGGCTACGTCCGAGCGGAATACAAAATATTTATTAAGCTAAAGAATTTATCAGACTTATGAATATCAAAGCGAGGATTGTTTCAGTTGCCATTGCGATCATTTTTGCTCTTTTTATAGGTTATGGCATCGAAGTGTTCTTTCCCACTCCTGAATATCAGGTCTATTGTCCAGATGTTTATTCGTTATATTCTGAAGAGGAATGTACTGCTGCAGGTGGTGTGTGGATTATCGATCTTAATGCGCCGATGAAAGTGAAATCTACTGAAGAGTCTGCACCTGCTGGATTTTGCCAAAATGACATGAAGTGTAATGATGGCTATACTTCTGCAGCCACGCAGCATGACCGTATTCTCTTTATCATCGCTGTTATCTTTGGTCTGCTATCTGTGATTGTAGGTATTATCTTACAGAAAGAAGCAGTTAGCTCCGGGTTAGTTGGTGGGGGTATCTTATTGATCCTTTACGGAACGATAAGGTACTGGCAGCATGCCAACAATATCCTGAAGTTTGTCTTGTTGGGTGTGGTGTTAGGAGTATTGGTGTGGCTGGCGTATAAGAAGCTGGAGAAGAAGTAGAGAGAATTTTTTTTAAATCTTTTTTCTTGTTAGTCTGATTATCTTTTATTGGTCTTTTTTTAAAGAATTACATTTCAAGACCTTAACCATTTGACATTTTTTTCTAAAAAGCTATACTTTAAAGCTACTCCAAAACCTATCTTCAAAAGAATAAAATGAATCTTAAAACCCTTATGATGACTCTTCACTCACTACATTCAACTCACAGCCGCTTAAGCTTGCTAATCTAGCAAGAGGCTGTTCTCCAGGATAATTATTCCCATCAATAACCCAAGTTGGGAAGCCTTCTACTCCTGCCTTGATGCAGGCATCTCGGTTAAGATCACAGTCAACATAATTTACATATTGAAATGCGGAGCCAAACATTGCCTTCTGGTTTTTGCAATGTGGACACCATTCTGTACCGTACATGATAGCTCCTTTCTCACTTAAGCATTGGGCAAAACTGTCCGGTACTTTTGTTTGCGGTGAACAGCCCGCTATGACCAGTAAACTGATGACTATCAAACTTAGGGCTATTTTTTGGATAATAGCAAATCTTGTAAATAATGGAATCTGTTGAGATCTGCTAGTATAGTAAATATCATGGCGTAATGTTCCATTACTTTTGTTATTTCCTATAAGAGCGTGAAATTGGCTTTCTTCTTTCATATGGACACCTTATTAATTTTTTACTAGACTATAATATCTATCAGAAATAGGCTCTTATTTATATTATTTGCTTTCAAATGCAAATGGTTTCCAAGAGTGATGGTACATACCGTAGCTCAGAACAAAGATGGTCAGAATAATCATCTGAGAAATCAAGCAGAATAAGCAGAAGGATTCAACGATGAACGTTTCTGCAAACGTCAAGTATAAGGAAAACACTAAGCTTACAAGTGAAAATTCAAACAAAAATCTTTTGCTGATCACTCTAGAGATGCCTTTTCTTTTCATCCATTTCTTATCTTCTAGCAAAAAAAAGCTGAGGAGAGCGATGATCGTATAGGCAGCCAGCCCTAACAAGGGTACAGGTATGCCCACAACTGTCGAAAAGGAGCTTTGGCTTACTGTTGTACAAGAGAAGCGGTCATTAAAATCACAGAGCGTGCTTTGAGAAGTAATGTGAATCTGGGTTAAGTAAAGTGCTACTAAAATACCTAAAAAAGAAAGAAAAAAAATAAACTGCAATATTTTTTTGTCTTGCATCCTTAGTTTAGCTGGGACTCAATAACCTGCTGGAATGCAGAGAATGGCTGTGCACCACTTACTAAGACGCCATTGACAAAAAACGCTGGAGTTCCTTGTACGCCTGCTTTTGAGCCATCAGACATGTCTTTCCTGATTTCAGTAGCCATCTTTCCTGAATCCAAGCAGGAATCAAAGTCAGCGCTGTTTAAGCCAAGATCTTTAGCATATGCTTTAAAGGAAGCAACACCGCCTTGCACGCCTTGCCCGAAGAGCTTATCATGCATTTCGTAATATTTCCCTTGCTCTCCTGCGCATTCAGCAGCTTCAGCTGCTTTTTGAGCTTGTTGATGGAAGCTAAGTGGGAAGTCACGATAGATTAACTTTACTTTCCCAGTTTTGATGTACTGCTCATCGATCTGTCCTAAGGTATCAGAATAGAATCTGGCACAGAAAGGGCATTCATAATCACTAAATTCTACAATGGTCACTGGCGCGTCTTTATCTCCTTTCACCGCATCATCATCCAGCAATGCTTCAACGTCAACTGTTGGCGCTGGACTTGGCGTAGGAGCAACTGCTGCACCTGTGGGTGCTGAACCTGCACTACCACTGTCTCCAGATAATCCTGATAATCCATTTACCAGGTATAAGGACAATGCTATCTGCACAACTACGGCAACTACCAAGAATTTTTGGAAGCTATTCCATGCTGCAGCTCCACTACTTGCTTTAGCTGGTTGCTGCGTTGCCTTAGGCTCATGGCTAAAAGTATGATGATGTTCATCACGCTCCTCATGACCCTCTTTTTCAAAATACGTCATTTTTCCACCTCAAACACATTTTTTTAAATTTAGGAATAAGCTCCTGTTTTTAATCTTTATGGTAGTAGAGTTGGTTAAGAAGGGTAGATTCAATTCTGTTCCAGATACTTTGAATTACTAACACTCATCTACGTAGGACAAAAACTGATGGTTGAAAAAACTGAATAAGGCACTCTCTTATCGTCCTACTGCTTTTGATTCTCTCCAATCAATATTACCACTCATAAGACCACCAACACAGAAATCTAATACTTCATTGTTGCTTAAACGAATAAGTCTTCCTTTGTATGTATCTGGATGGACTATTCCACTGGCAAAATGATAAAAATCATCGGATTCCATTGCCCTCAATTCTCCTACTGAATAAATCCCCTTAGGTATATACTTCGGTCTAATGTGACCAGTAGCAAATGTTTCCAAATCATCAAGTAACTCCATTTTAACATCTTGAGGTGGCATAAATACTCCCCCAATTCTCTCTTGGTGGTAGCCTTTACTCTGAAATCCTCCAAATTCTCTCTGCAGATGTGCAATTTGGCTTCTTATTTCAGGCTCAGGAATATTAAACCGTGTCGTTCTATAACTTATGTTATGCCTCATTTTATCATCACTTTGTTATGGAGACATGGCAACTATTTTAATATATCTATTAGAATATTAAAAATAATTGGAAAAATATATAAATAGAACCATTTTATATTAATATGATGGTCAAATTTGATTTACTCGACAGAAAAATTATGTTTGAATTGGATTTAGATTCAAGATTGCCTGTAACTCAACTTGCTAAAAAAGTTCATGCTTCAAAAGATACTGTGAATTTTAGGTTGAAAAAACTGGTTCAAGATGGATTCATCAAAAATTTCATCACTACTATTTATACTTCACACTTAAATCTATTTTATTACAAGCTGTTTTATAGATTCCACAAAACTACTCCTGAAATTGACAAGAAGATAATCAGTTTCATCCAAGATTATGGCAAAACAGCATGGTTTGGAAGTTTTGAGGGACCTTATGATCTCGCGTTTCTTATTATCTCAAAATCGGTTTATGATTTAGAAAATTTTCTCAAAGAATTTAGAAAACTATTTGGGGATTACATTTTAGAACAAGAGATTCATACCTTAACTTCTGTCCATAGATTCAACCTAAAATTTTTCCATAACAGCGAAAGAGTAAAACATACCCAGTATCCTAAAGAATTACAAGTGCTAAATTTAGATGAAGTTGATTATAAGATTTTAACAACCATAGCTAACAACTCACGTGTTCCCATTATTGATCTTGCAAGAGATTTGAACATCGATTCTAGTACCATTCTCTATAGATTAGCCAACCTCAAGAAAAAAAAAGTATTGGGAACTCACACATTAGCTGTTGATTTTTCTAAATTTGGTGTTCAGCATTATCAGATAAACTTTATTCTAAAAAATCATGAAGCCATCAGCAAGTTGGTGACATATTTTTCCAATCATAAAAATGCGACATTTGCCACAACGACTATTGGAAAATATGATTTAGCTGTAGAACTTGTTGCTGAGGATAATTTAGGATTAAGAAAAATATTAGATGATGTAAACTCTAAATTCTCTAGTGATATCAATGACCATGATACTTTCTTAATTGTAAAAGAACATAATGTAACATGGCTTCCAAAGAATGCCCTTCAATTATAAAGATGCGGGGATTTATCAAGGTAGTACAATCACTCTAAATATGCTAAAACCTAAAAATCAGCTCGGACAGACAACATTGCTCAACTCTTCACCCCATGTTTTTTTGTTTTCTGAGTAATCAATGGGGCATTCTATCACTACTGGCCCTTGCAGTTGGAACGATTTTTCTAGAATCTTGAGTAGGTCAGATGCTTTTTTAACCTTAAAGCCATGAGCACCATAACTTTCTGCATATTTCACAAAGTCAGGATTGCCATAATCTAAAGAAAAGTCTGCATAATTCATCTGCTGTTGCTTCCACTTGATAAATCCGTAGGCGTTATCATTCAGGATCAATATAACTGCATTCAGTTTCAGCCGCACGGCAGTCTCTAGTTCTTGAGAATTCATCATAAAGCCGCCGTCTCCCACTACTGCCAGAACTTTTTTGTGAGGGCTGATCAATTTTGCCGTCATCGCTGATGGCAGTCCAGCACCCATGGTAGCTAGTGTATTATCTAATAGAAAAGTTCCTATATCATAAGCAGGGTAATGTCTTGAAAACCATAATTTGTAGATGCCATTGTCTAAGCAGAGAATATCTTCTTTTCCCAAGGCTTTTCGGCAGTCAGCGACTATTCTTCTGGGCTTCATAGGATAAGAATCATCATCGCTATTATTCTTGAATAGTTTTTTTTCCAGCTCTTTTTTTAGCTGCTCTTCAAATGACCCTTCATTTCTAAAGTCCTGAAGACCTTCTCTTAAATAGTCCAGCGATGTGGCAATATCTCCCACGACTTCTCCGATAGGAGCGTAAAATGTATCATTTCTTGCTGTGTTAAAATCAATATGGAGTATCTTTTTCTTCCCATCTGCATTCCAGACATAAGGGGGATATTCTGCAGTAGAATAGCCAACGGTGATGATGAGGTCTGCTTTCTCCAGAAGGCAATTGACGTAATCTTTTTTATGGATGCCAAATGAATGGAGGCAATTATGGTGGTCTGCCCGTAAAACTCCTTTTCCCAGCTGAGTATGGACAACATAAAGATTAGTGGCATCACAAAATTGTTCCAATGCTTCCTTAACTCTAGTTCTCTGCGCTCGGCTGGAGACTATGATGACTGCTTTTTTTGCCTTCTTTATTTCATCTGCAGCAATTCTGATACTCTTGCTATCTGCTATCGGTCGGCGTAAGGCAATGGCTGGTTGCGGGGTAAATCCTTTTACTTCTTCATCAGCAACATCTTCCGGTAATTCAAGATGACAGACGCCTTGCCGCTCTGATGTTGCAAGTTTGAATGCATTTCTTACTTCTTTAGGGATACTTTTTGGGCTAATGATCTGTGCAGTATATTTAGTGATGGGGCGCATCATCTGGACAACATCCACTACTTGAAAATTTCCTTGCCAATTCTCTCGGATGCCTTTCTGCCCGGTGATGACAATCAAGGGCATACCACCTAACTGGGCATGAGCAACACCAGTGACAAGATTCGTCGCTCCAGGACCAAGAGTTGACATGACCACACCTGCTTTTCCTGTCAAACGCCCATACGTAGCAGCCATAAAGGCAGCAGCCTGTTCATGCCGATTGACGATAACTTTGATGCTTGATTTTCGTAACGCTTCCAGAACATGCAGATTTTCTTCACCGGGAACGGCAAAGATATATTCTACTTTCTCTTCTTCAAGGCATTGCACGAATAGATCCGCTGCTTTCATTGTTTTTTTATTTTCCCATACCTATTCCTTATGATTTTTTAACCTGTAATTCCTATTCTTCAAGGATTATAAATATTAATAGGCTTGATGTTGACAAATTCTTTGATCCCATAATGGCTTAATTCTCGGCCATAGCCGCTTTTTTTTATTCCTCCTAAGGGCAGTAAGGGATGGCTTTTTGATGTTGAATTTACAAATACTCCTCCGACATTGATCTTTCTGGCAATCTTTTCTCCTCGCTTTACGTCATTTGTCCAAATGGATGCATTTAATCCAAATTCAGAAATGTTTGCTATATCGATTGCTTCATCATCGCTATTTACAATGATTACTGGGGCTAATGGGCCGAATGTTTCTTCGGTTATTACTTTCATGGTCGGTTTCGTGTTAGTTATAACCGTTGGCTCAAAATAGCAACCAGGCTCTCGGCGTTTTCCACCTGCTGCAATGGTTGCTCCTTTTTGAATAGCATCTTGGACAAAATATTCCATATCCATGACTGCCTGTTTGTTGACTAATGGACCTATCTCTGTTTCTGGCTTCAATGGATCTCCCATTTTTAGTTTAGCCATATTTTTTGCAAAGAGCTGGCTGAATCTATCTGCGACCTTTTTATGGACAATAAAGCGTTTTGCTCCGATGCACATCTGACCAGTATTAGAGATTCTGCCATGAGTTGCTCCCAGAGCAGCTTTTTCTACATCAGCATCATCTAAGACAATAAAGGGATCAGAGCCGCCTAATTCTAAGACTGTTTTTTTGATATGCTTGCCTGCTTCTGCGGCAATCTTTGATCCTGCGCCAACAGAGCCAGTTAAGGAGACTGCTTGAACAACATCAGAGGCGATAAGTGCTGATGTTGTGTCATGGTCAATGATCAGGCTTCTAAAGATATCTTTTGGGAAGCCAGCTTCCAAGAAAGCCTGTTCAATGGCTAAAGAACTTCCCGTGACATTCCGAGCATGTTTTAGGAGAATGGCGTTACCTGCAACTAATGGCGGCAAGCCAACTTTGATGACTTGCCAAAAGGGATAGTTCCAGGGCATAATGATAAGGATAGTGCCTAACGGCTCAAAGGTGATGAGGTGTTGTTTTCCATCGGCAGTAATCTCTTCTTCTTTCAGCCATACTTCTGCTTTTTCTACTAATGTGTCACACAATGAAGCGCATTTTTCTACTTCTGCTAAGGATTGGGTGATGACTTTGCCCATTTCCTTCGTCATCAGTTCTGCGTATTTTTGCTTGTTCTTTCGAAGAACTAGAGCAAGTTTTTTGACAAACTGAAGACGTTTTTGCAGGGGGAGCTCTTTCCATTGTTGGAAGGCAAGAGCAGTAGATTTTGCAATGGATAGTGCTTCACTCTCTGGCATGATATGATACTCGGAGATAGGCTGTTCTGTTGCCGGATTGATGGTTGAAAAGGTCATGCTATCTTTCTTCATGGTATCTCTGAGAGTTGTAGAAATCAATTCATCTATTAAAAGATATCTGTCGGTGGGTTCTATTGTTTATACCTAAAATCTTCAGCTACGATGTCCACTCAGCACATTAACCATCCTAAATAAGCCGATCCAGAAAGGGCTGAGGAAGAGTGTCAATCCGATAGTGACGATGACTAACTGGTAGGAAAAGATAGGGAGCAGGCCCAACTTTAATCCCATGGCGGCAATAATGAAGCTGAATTCACCTATCTGGGCAAGCATCGATCCGGAATACAAACTTTCTGGCCAGCTTTCTCCAAAATAGCGGAAGATGACAGCATTGATGAAAGTATTGATCAGGAAAACGACGGCTACTAACAAGGCAATCAGCTGAATATTTTCTTTTAAAAATGATGCATCCAGAAGCATGCCTATAGATGCGAAAAAGAGAGCGACAAAAAGAACCCTAAATGATTGTAGGCTGCCTTTAACCCAATGTGTTTCTTTCGTTTTAGCGATGACCATTCCTGCTAGAAAAGCACCAAGAGCGGCAGAGAGGTGGAATAAAGAAGCTAAGGCTGCCAAGCCAAAACAAGCGATCAAGGCAGCAAAAATCTGTAATTCATAATCCACTTGGAAACGGTTCTTGAATGGGATGGTAATCTCGGAGTGGTTGACGAGATATTTTGCCAACAGGATGAATAAGGTTACTCCAATACATTGAAGAAGCAGGGCTGACCAGGTGATGTTTTCTGATCCTAATAATGAAACGATAATCAGCAATGGGGCAACAGCAATATCCTGGACAAGCAGGATGCTGACGATCTGTTTTCCTCTCTTATGCTGCAGCTCTTTTTTGTCTTCAAGGATTTTTATTAAGATGGCGGTACTGCTTAAGCTGATGACAAAACCAAGCAATAACACTTGGCTGGCACTCCAGTGGAAGAAATAGCCAAATAAGGACATCATGGCTATACTCAGCAGGATCTGAAGATTAGTTCCCATGATAGCTGTACGCCAGTTGGAAAGAATTTCAGGTAGTGATACTTCCATTCCGATAAAGAAGAGCAAGAGGATAATACCTATCTCGCCAAGTTTGGAGATGGCATCACTACTGGTGACCCAGCCTAATCCAGAAGGACCGATGAGCATGCCGGTAAGGATATAGGCGATGATCGAAGGCTGTTTGAAGTAGCGCAGAATACCTCCCGTTATGACGATGATCAGCGATCCCATCAGGATTGTTAAAATCAAAGAATTTTCCGCTGCCATCGTGGGCAGATGAAAGCAGGTCGTATTTATATTTTTTTGTTTTAGGTACGTATTTAGTTCAATAATAAAAAAATAGTGGCGGGTCGGAAAATTCAGCGAGACTTTACGTAGAAATGGTATGAAAAACAGTATGTTTAAGCTTAAGTCTCGCAACTAATCCTATCTGACGAAGCCATTAATGAATTTTCCATCTTGACCAAGCCACTATTTCCAACGGAACTAAATACATATTGTTTTAGCCGATTGAACATAAATTATCGCTAACTGTCAGCTGTTATCTGTCCTGAACAAAGTGGAGCATTGCAGAGTTTGGTAAAGATTTGTTATAATTGAATATTTCCAGGGGTACCGAATAGTTTATAAATACTTACTATAAAGTAGTTATATATTTGTGATAAAATGTATACTGAAGAAGAACTGAAGGCAGTACGGGATACACTTACAGGAAAAAGAAGGTTATCTAATCGGGAAATTGAAACTTTAAGAACTGAATTTAAAGACAAACAACTACTTCCATATATATTCCCCTTCATCGAGCTCTTTGCTACCAATCCTGAGTTATACAGAAAAATATCTGCAGATGAGAGAGTAGAAAAATATTCTTTATTTAGTTTTTTTCCAGAGACTTTTGAATTGGTTTATGGAAGTGAAGTTTCACCAGAAATATCTTTTGATGGAGGAAACAGAGGTTTAATTGGAATTATTAAACATCCTACGAAGAGTGTTGTTGTTAAACCTACACAAAACAGTAGAGAACAAGAAGTTGCACAAATAGCGGATGAATTGGGAATTGGTCCGAAGCAGTATGTAAGTTTAGATGGATTTTTAACAGAACAATTTGTGGAAGGCAAACCATTTTCAAGGCTCGATGGAGATAGAACCTCTGCTGATAGAATCTATTCTCTAGGGAGAAGAATAGGGGAAATTTTATTAAAATTACATTCAAGAGATATTTATTATAACGACACCATTCTTACTGATGACTTCGGAAGATCACATGTTATAGTTCCAGAAACGGCACCTGCTGTTTTATTGGATTATGGTGTTGCATTAAGACTAGATAGGCATCCTAACTTAACTGATGAAGAAGTGTTTAACTTTGCTAGAACATTACCGATGGTTACTATGCTTTTAGGAACACGACCATTAAAAGAAGAAGTACAATCACTAGTACAACAATATCGACCAAAATTACAAACTGCGACAAGAGAACAGATTCTTGCTAGAGATATTGGGTTCATAAATGAAGGTTTAACATTTGCTGTATATCGACTGGGAAATCATATTGTTCAACCATTTTTAAGGGGATTCAATGAAACATATAAAAGATAAAATATCTAAGGTGTGAGATAAAAAATAAGATTAAAAAAACTTATCCTTCTCCTAACAGGCAGCAAACCTTTTCTGTACGATATCCCAGTCTATAGCGTTGACAAACGAAGTGATGTAGGCAGCGCGATCAATGTTGTAATCGGTGATATACGCATGCTCAAAGACATCCATGACCAGCAATGGAACAGCTCCTGCTAAATGGCCAACGTCATGCTCATTGACCCAGACATTGAACAGCTTGTCACCTATCGGATCATAGTACATGACGACCCAGCCGATGCCTCGCATGCTTCCTACGGAAGTAAACGCTTTCATCCGCGCTTCAACAGATCCTAAGCTTTCCGCCATCTTTTTCGCTAAAGGAGAATTTGCTGGGAGCACTTTTTTGTCCTTGCTCATGTTGCCAAAATATAATTCATGTAACCTCATGCCATTGAATTCCCAGCCAAATCTTCTTTTTAATTCCGCAAATTCAGGAGTAGCCGTCTTTCCTTCCTTTACCATAGTCCCTAAGATGTCTACAAGCTTATTCGTATTATTGACATAGCCTAAGTACAGCTTAAAGTGCGTCTGTAACAGCTTGTCGCTAAATCCAGGTGTTCCCAAAAGAAGGGAATAATCCTGCTCTGTGTATGTCATTTTAGATCTTCCCCACTAAGTGTAATCCCGGTTTTAACGTTTCCTTGCCTGGCTGCCAGTTTGCTGGACAGACTTCACCGCCATGTTCACGGACAAATTTCGCTGCTTTGATCTTTCTTAAAAGTTCTGCACTGCTTCTGCCGATGCTGTTGTCATGGATCTCAAATGCTTTAAGGATACCATCAGGATCAATGAGGAATGTTCCTCTAAGACTTAACCCTTCATGCTGGATATACGTCCCGTATGCTTTGCAGATACTTCCGGTAGGGTCAGCGACCATGGGAAATTTTATTTTTTTAATGGTTGGCGAGTTATCCCACCACGCTTTATGCACAAAGACAGTGTCTGTTGATATGCTTAACACTTCAGCGCCTAATTTCTTGAATTCTTCGTAGTTATCCGCTAGATCTCCTAGTTCCGTCGGACAGATAAAGGTAAAATCGGCAGGGTAGAATACTAAAACAACCCATTTCCCTTGGTAATTATCAAGCTTCACTTGCTTTACTTCATTGTTTTGGAAAGCTTGCGTTGTAAAATTGGGGGCTGGCCTATTGATCTCTAACCATTCTGGAGATTGTTCTTGACAGCATCCTTCTTCTGTTGTTCCTTCTTGGCAACATCCTTCTTTCATTGTTTCTTCTTGACAGCATCCTACCATTGTTTATCCCTCCTATTATCGGCAATTACCTCTTTGACTTCCTTCATGACAAAGGTAAGTCCTTATCGTTTTACCATATGTTCTCCCTCTTTTTTATAATCTGATGAGAAAACATTTACTGTTTAATTATCTTTTCCCAGCTAATTTATATTACTTATGAAACAGGTTTTGGGAGATATTTTCTCTTAGGATTTTACAGGACTGTCCCGCAACGTTTATATAACCTTTCAGCAATCATTTTTCTATGAAAAAGACAGGGCCGTGGGATTTACATGCTCTTCAACCAAAAGATCTGGCAAAAGAGCTTCAGCTAATAGAGCAGAAGGCAGAACTCCTAGAAAAGAAGCGGCATATCCTTACTGATACTATATCTGTTTCGACGTTTATGGCATTTCTAAAGGAATTAGAGCAATTTCGTGCTTTAACTTCAAAGGTAGGGGCTTATGGAAGCTTAACCTTTGCTGAAAATTCTGCCAATCAGAAAGCTGTTGCTGACATGTCTTTGATAGAGCAGAGCTTGACTAAAGTAAGTAATAAGCTGTTATTTTTTGGCTTATGGTTTAAGGACTTGCCGGATAAGAAAGCGAAGGAATTGATCAGTCATTCAGGAGATTATCATTATCATTTAGAAGAAATCCGTAAAGCAAAGTCCTATACTCTTCTGGAAAAGGAAGAACAGATCATTAACATTAAAGATGTTACCGGTGTCGGCGCGTTAAATACTATTTATAGCTTGTTGTCATCACAGTTTCATTTCAAGTATAAGGGGAAACCAGTCAGCCAGGAAGAATTGATCGTCTTAGCTCGGGATCCATCTCCAAAGGTGCGGAAGGAAGCCTATCATATTCTCCTCCAGCGATATAAAGAAAACAGCCAGGTTATCGGTGAGATATACAAAAATATCATCAATGATTGGCGTGAAGAAAGCATCACCCTTAGGGGATATAAGAATCCGCTTCATGTACGTAATGTAGCAAATGATATCCCTGATAAGGCAGTTGAAGCTCTTCTTCATGTTTGTGAGAAGAATAAAAGTATTTTTCAGGAATTTTTTGAGATCAAGCGCAAAAAGCTTGGTCTGAAAAAGATGTTGAGGACAGATATTTATGCACCAATAAAAAAAGGAAAAGAGAAAAAGATTCCCTATGGTGAAGCGTTGGATATGGTTGTAGATGTCTTTGGAAAATTTTCTCCACAATTTCAGCAGGGAGCATTAGAGATCATTCGAGCAAACCATATCCATTCAAACGTGCAGAAGAATAAACAGACTGGCGCTTTCTGTTCCAGCGTCACGGCAAAACTTCCGCCGTATTGCTTATGGAGTTATACCGGAACATTGCGTGATGTCTCTACGATTGCTCATGAGTTGGGGCATGGGGTGCATCATATCTTGGCAAAAGGTCATAGTGAATTCACCTTTCATGCCAGTCTGCCTTTGGCAGAAACTGCATCTATCTTTGCGGAGATGATTCTGTCAGAGAAAATATCTGAAAAATATCCGGAAAAAGCGAAGGAATTATTGTTTTACAAAATAGATGACCTCTATGCATCCATCATCCGTCAAGCAGGCTTTGTCCATTTTGAGATCAAAGCTCATGAGATGATGAAAGAGGGAAAAACCATTGAAGAGATGTCATCTCTTTATCTTTCAGAATTAAAGAAGCAGTTGGGAAATAAGGTTGTTATCGATGATGAGTTTGCTTATGAGTGGTGTTATGTGCCTCATATCTTCCATACCCCTTTCTATTGTTATGCCTACGCTTTTGGCAATCTATTGACGTTAGCGCTTTATGAGACCTATAAAGAGAAAGGTCAGGGTTTTGCAGAAAAGATCATTGCGCTGTTGGCAAAAGGGGGAAGCGATAGCCCGGAGAATATCACTAAAGCTGTTGGTATTGACATCTGTACTGAAGAATTCTGGCAGAAAGGGTTTGATGTCATTAAGGAGATGATCGAGAAGGTGAGACCATAAAATATCTCTACGTTACTTAAATTTGTTTTACGTGCGATATTCCAATCTGCCGTAAGCGATAGCTACTGCGGACAAGCGATTTTCTATCTCTTCATCAAAGCTGATCAAAGAAGTCTATACCCGGCAAGCTTCTTCAAGGAAGAGATCTACCTACGAACATTGTTGGCTTGAATATGCTTCACTGCTACGTCAAGCTTTCGATGAATCGTATCTCTGGGATCAATGACTCTTATTGTTGTAACTCTCTTAGTTTTTTTGTTACTTCATCTACGTGGCCATTGACTTTGACATCATTCCAGAGATGAGCTATCTTTCCATTTTGATCTATTAAGAACGTTGTTCTTACCGTGCCAAGAAATTCTCTGCCCATAAATTTCTTAGGAGCCCAAACACCATACTGTTCCTGTACCACATGCTTTTCATCAGATAAGAGCATAACTTTCAGCTTTTGTTTCTTGATGAATGAGCAATGGGATGATGGTGGATCTTTGCTGATTCCAAGAACTATGGCCTGTAATTTCTTTAATTCTGGTAAAGCATTCGTAAAGCCGATTGCTTCCGTAGTACAGCCAGGGGTGTCATCTTTTGGATAGAAGTATAAAATAACCCACTTTCCCCTGAATTGTCGGAGATTGATATTTTCTCCATCTTGGTTTTTGAGAATAAAGTCTGGCGCTTGCTGGGTGAATTTTAGTGCTGTCATTTTTAGGGTAAAATCTTTATTGTTTAAATAATTTCTGCTCTATAGTTGAGGATGTGACAGTTAATTGTGCTAGGAACAGTATTTTGTTAGAAATAGCCTTCTGTTAGAAATAGTCTTGAGTTATCTTTATATATTATAGGAGTATCCTTTTAAAAAGTACAAAATAGTTAATATTAAAAGTGTTAAAAATGAGGTGTGTATCATGAAAATAATACCGTTAATGATTTCTTTGTTGGTTGTGCTGTTGTCAGTTGCTGCTGTAGCTGAAGTTGGTGATGGTAGTCCGGGTGATATAACCATAACTGATGAAGGAAGTGATAGCGGTGATGTGGAAGGTATTGATGATGCTCTGGCTGGTACTGATGATGGTGCTGTTGATTCAGAAGATTCTAATGTGGATGATGATCCTGGATCAATTTCTGATGAAGAAAATGATGCATCCGATGATGAAACAGGCAGTGATGATTCTAGCAATGAAGAAGCAGATCCATTTGATGAAGAATTTTCAAGTGTTATTGAAGAAGATATCTATCAGGATGTAGATGATGTCGCTTTAGAAGGGGAAGCAGGAATGACGCCAGATAGCTCATTTTATGTTCTAGAAAATCTTGTTGAATCGGTGCTCGTTGGTGATGATCCGGAGAAAGCGTTAGAGTATAAGGAAGAAAAAATTTTAGAGTTACAGCAGATGGTCGATGAGGGTAATGAAGAAGCAGCGGAAAAAGTCTTGGAGAGAGTAGAGAAATATAATGATATCATCAAGAGGGAAGTTTCTCCGGATATCGAGCAGAAAGTCAGGGAAAGCAGCAAGGCGGTTAAAGGAATATTGGAAGGATTAGATTTAGAAGGGGAAGAATGGGATGATATTCAAGAAAAAGTTGATGAGAATGCCAAAGAAGAAGACAAGATAGCTCTGGCTGCAAAAGTCTCTACGAAGATTTCCGAACTCTGCGAGGCGCTTTCATCATTGGATCCGTTAGAATATTCAAAAGTGTGTAAAACAGATGATGAAGCACCTAGGTGGAAGAGAGATCAGGATAAAAAGCTGACCGCTGAACAAGAAAAGGAAGCGAAGAAGTTTTTTGAAGTGATGTCTTCTTGCTTTCAAAATCCAGCAGATTGTAAATGTGAAGAAATCTCCATCAAGCCATTTGCGGAAAAATGCGCTGTGATTGCGCCATTGGCTGCGGAGTGCGAATCCGGCAATGAAGATGCTTGTAAGGAGATGGATGCGATGGAAGATCCAATCGATCTATTGCCTGACTACTTGCAAGATGTCATGGCAGACGTTGAAGATAGATATGGTGAAGCGAAACATGACTTATTTATGCCGCCAGAATGTGTTGAGGAAGGTGCTTTGAGCAGAGAAGCATGCTTCAAGGTGATGTTCCGCTTGAATGCGCCTCCTGAATGTCAGGAAGCATTAGAAGCGGGAAAAATTGACCCTAAAAATGAGCGTGAAGCGAGGACAGCATGCGAAGAGATCATGTTTACTGCTAATGCACCTGAAGAATGTCTTGAAGCGGGATTAAAAGATCATAGAGATTGTGAAAGGTTTATGTTTAAGTTAGATGCTCCCCAGGAATGCTTAGATGCTGGTTTAAGTGGTTCAGGCAGAGATGACTGGAAGAGATGTGAGGCTATTCGTTTTAAGCTTGATGCTCCAGAAGAATGTGTTGAGGCTGGAATTGATGGAACGGGCAGAGATGACTGGAGAAAATGTGATGCTATCCGCTTCAGGCTAGATGCTCCACAGGAATGTCTTGATGCAGGAATAGACGGAACAGGAAAAGAGGATTGGAAGAAGTGTGAGCTGATAAAATTTAAGCTGGAAGCTCCTCAGGAATGTTTAGATAAAGGACTTGATGGCAGTGGTCGGGATGATTGGAAGAAATGTGAGAAGATACGATTCCTATTAGATGCGCCAGAAGAATGTCGGCAGTTTGCTAATGAGCGCGATCCTTGGAGAGCCTGCCAGCCGATTCAGTTTAAGTTGGATGCTCCTCAGGAATGTTTAGATGCTGGACTTGATGGCAGTGGTCGGGATGATTGGAAGAAATGTGATAAAATAAGGAGAGCGATGGAACAGCAACAGCGTCCAGAAGGTGATGAGCATGGTGATTTTAGGCCAGATGATCGACGAGGAGAATTTCCTGGTGATGAAGGTGACAGGAGGGGAGATTTCCCTCGGGAAGATCAGCGTGGACAACAGGAAGGGGATCAATGCCGTGACTGTGCTCAGAAATGTGGTGACAGAGGCTGGAATTGTAATGAAGGAAGATGTGAATGCTTTGATAACCAAGATGATAGAGATGAAAGCCCTTCTGGTGATGATCATCAAGATGATTCAGGTACTGGTGACGGTGCCGATGATAGTTCCGGTTCGGATGATACTTCAGATAGTGGGGGTAGCGGATCAGATGATCATTCTGAATCAGACAGTGGGTCATCTGATGGAGATTCAGGCTCAAGCGGTGATTCTGGTTCAGGAGATAGTGGTTCTTCAGGAGGAGATTCTGGCTCAAGCGATGGCGGAGATTCGGGGAGTGATTCTGGTTCAGGAGATAGTGGTGGATCAGAAACATCTAGTGATAGTTCCAGCGATAGTGTGACAGGATCTGCCGTAAGAATCTTTAATCCCACCGGATCGGCAGTAAGGATATTTGATCCTTTAGGAGAGAAAAGATTTAGGGAACTTGGAAGATTCAGGTAATTTTTTCTATTTTTCTCTTTTTTTTTAATGAATATCTTTTTTTTAATGAATAAAAAGAATAATTAACACTTCAATAAAATGTTCTTCGCACTTCTGTCTTTAGCTCTAAGATAGCTTTCTTAAAGGCTCGTTCATCAGGAACAGCTTTTCCAAAATCAGCAGCAGCCATCTTATTTCGTACGAGAAGATTGATCTGATCTACAATTTTTTCAGCTTCACGGTGACCGCCGCGCTGGACCTCTTCAAGAAGGACATTATGCTGTTCAGAAAATGTTGCCATAAATTTCTGCAGGAAGTCTTCCCGTGCATTAGCCGTTTTCATGAATTCCGGCCTTCCCGGTGCAACTGGAGAAGGGCCTTGACGGTGATAACGGTTGTATGACTTTAATAGACCAGCTTCAAAACGGTCAAGAAACAGTTGAGTGATCATGGTAGGTTACCTCTTTTAGTTTCAAAAGTTAAAGGGATTTATGAACTTTTCTCTTCTGCAGGCTCTGTCCTAAATCTCGCTTCGCTCGGGTTAGCATGGACTTGCTTTCTTGATGTGTTTAGTGGAATGTGGTGCCTTCCCGTAAGGAACGTCCCCTTCCACAAGAAAATGTTTAAGCAAAGAAACGCTCGTAGGGAACATGCTAACCACATTTAGGACAAAGCCTTTTCTGCAGATGGATGAAATAGGGCAAGCTGAGTATTATTTACGTTACTTTTTTAAAATAGAAGAGAATAGTAACAATATGAATTACGATTTAGAATTAGAGACAGTCATTCAGGAGATCAAGAAAGCGGAGGCAAAGCTTGTCTGTTTGCAGCTGCCGGATGGCTTAAAGCCGGAAGCGAAGGCCATCGAAGCAGAAATAACCAAAAAAACAGATGCAAAAGTGCTTATTTGGCTAGGCAGCTGCTTCGGTGCTTGTGATGTTCCTGTTGGCTTAAAGAATTTAGGCATTGACTTATTGTTCAGCTGGGGGCATAATACATTCCGAAAAGAGATGTGGTAGGTTTTTTATAGTCATTTATTTTACTACAGGTATGCAAAAGAGGTCGTTGGTATCGTTTATGGGACTATTTCTATTTCTTCTTTCCGCTTGTGTGGATAATGGCAGTGATTCTTCTCAGAATACCACCCTTGCTATCGATAAAGAGGTCTTGTATGATCAAGCGATCAAGAAATTAACCGGAAACGAAACGGTAAATACCACACGTCTTGATAAGCGCTTTACTGCTCTGGAACAGCAATTGTCTGGATTTGTTGAGGGTGATGAAGAGATGGACATTGCTGAATTTACAAGGATAAAGATCGCGATGGATTATTTAGAAGGAGAAGGATATGATTTTGGAAGAATTGTCCGTCTTGAAACGATGTTTAAAGCAGCATACGCTGAAGCAGAAGGAAAGATTGAAGATATCGATGGAAGTTTAGCTGATAGGTATAATGAGCTGAACAGGACACTCCAACGGGTTTCTTCAGGTGATGATGTTTTGACGCTAACACGCTATCTGGAGATGGAAAAAGGGATCAATGAACTGGAAAAGGATGGCTACATGATCGCTTCCAGAATTGCTAGTCTTCGTTCTGGACTGTTGCAGGCTGTTCTTCATGAATTGCAAGATGCTTTAATTAATTTTGAAGTGCCGGAAGAAGTTGATGTAGAACAATTGCCAGATGAAGAAGATGTTGTGGAAGGTGTTGGTGATGAGGATGGAAGTGATGCTGGTGATGAAAGCGAAACAGATGTTAGTTCTGACGTTATAGAAGAGTCTCTTCAGCCAGTGATACGTTTGGTTGATGGGGGTTTAGATAAGGAAAAATTGACGGTAAAAGTAGGTCAGACAGTCATTTTTGAGAACGATCGCCAAGGGCATTATAAGCTGGGCTTCGTAGTTGGAAACAGGGTATGTCGTGATCTGAAGAGTGGTTTTTTTAATAGTGGAGAAAGTTATACCTGGACATTTACTGAAGAACAGACCTGTTGGGTATCGGATGGAATCTTTACGACAGAAGCGGTGAAGATTGTGGTTGTAGGATAAGATACATTTTAACTCTTCTTTTAACTCTCTTCTATCCTCTAGTTTGTGGTGGTAATGTTTATAAAACGGAGAGGTTATCCTTAGACCTATGAAAACGATCTTTTTGGAAGCGCCCTACTTAGGTAAGGTGCAGCTCTGTAAGAAGACTCTTGAACATCTTGTGAAAAAAAAAGTGAAGACTGTTGCCTTGTATGCAGCAGTACAATTCTGCAATAATCTTGAATTGATTAAGCAACAATTAGCTGATGCTGGCATTACCGTCATCTCCTCAAAGCCCAAAAGGACGGATGCCCGACAGCAGATTCTTGGCTGTGATGTTTATGAGGATTCGTTGCATCTTTCTGCTAAAGAACAGGAGAATATAGGTGCTTTCTTATACATCGGTGACGGTAAATTCCATCCGTTAGCATTATTACACGGCCAAAAGGCAGAGATAATCTGTGATGATCCCATCGCTCATCGGATGGAGATCCTTTCTCCCACTCTTATCGATCATGTCAAGAAGAAGCAGAAAGGGGCATTGCTCAAGTTTTATGCTCATGAAAATATTGGCGTAATTATTTCTACAAAGCCTGGACAGCAGTTCATGAAGAAAGCTTTTTCACTTGAAGAGAAGTATCCCAAAAAGAAATTTTATTATTTTGTCGATGACCAGATATCCTTTGACCAACTGGAAAATTTCCCATTTATCGATGTCTGGGTGAATACAGCTTGTCCCAGGATAGGATTGGATGACATCGAGAAGTTCAGGAAAGGGGTTGTGAATCTGAGGGATGTGGTGTAGGGCATGTTCATAGTTTTACCATGGTCAATTAAGGGTAAAAAGAGATATAGTGTTATAGGCAGGTAAAGACTCTCTCGTTAACAAAGTCTTTTTATTTCTTCAATTTGTATTTTTTATAGGGGCTTGGCTTTCCTTTGTTTTATAAACGTTGCTTTTGATTATGGATCAGGGAAATTAAAGGGAATTATAGAGTTTATAGAGAAATTTGTGAAATTAACCTGAAAAATAGAGGGGAAAAGCACAATATAGATAAAAAAAACCTCAAATATAAGCCTAAAACCATCCCCTCCCAAAGCTTTAAAAATACTGGCAGAAATATAGGCTTATGTTAACTGATAAAGATGTCGCACTTTTACGAGAAGAATTAGCTACAGCCCAAAATCCATTGTTCTTCTATGATGGCGATGGGGATGGCCTTTCTTCATTCCTCTTACTCTACCGCATGCATCGGGAAGGGAAGGGCTTAGCATTGACGATGACCTCTAAGCTGGATGTCGAAGCCTTAAGGAAAGTGCAGGAATTAGAGCCAGATAAAATTTTCGTTTTAGATGTTCCTATCATCAGCCAAGAATTTCTTGATCAAGTAAAACGACCAGTCTTTTGGATCGATCATCATCCACCATTAAAACGGACAAAAGTAAAATATTTTAACCCGAGGTTAGAAAATCCGGATGCTTACGTTCCAACGTCCAGAATGTGTTGGCAGGTTTCTCAAAGAGATGAGGATAGGTGGATAGCTATCTTAGGTAATTTAGCAGATTATTATCTACCAGAATATCTTGACCAGTTCATTGAGCAATATCCTCAGTATTTAGATAAAGCTTATGACTTGCCGACGATCCTCTATAAGAAGCCGCTAGGGAAATTAGTAAAACTGCTCTTTTTTATCCAGAAAGGACCGACGTCAGAGGTAAGGAAATCGGTAAAGATCCTTACCAGAATAAAATCCCCTGATGAGATATTTCAGCAGACGACGGCGCAAGGCAAATTCTTGTACCGCCGCTTCGTGAAGATCGATGAGATGTATGAAGAATTGCTAGAAGAGGCAAAAAAAGCGGTGACGAAAGAGCATTTCATCTTATTCTTCTACACGGAGAAGAAATGGTCATTTACGGCTAATCTTTCCAATGAGCTCTTTGGTCTTTATCCAAAAAAAATGATCATCATCGCCAGAAGAAAATCTGGAGAAGTGAAATGCAGCCTGCGAGGAAAAAATGTTCTCACCTATCTTCAGAAAGCATTGGAAGGAGTTGAAGGGCATGGTGGCGGACATCCGGATGCTTGCGGCGCTGTCATCAAAGAAAAAGATTGGGAGAAATTTTTAGAACAGTTTAAGAGAGAAATGAACGATGTTTGACCTTATCCTTGGCGTATTAGGGCTTGTTGGAGGCGCTATCTTATCCCTTATCGCAGTGGAAGAGCTCGTTGCCGGAAGAAGATATTTTATCCTGATGAAGAGGATGTTATTTTTGCTTATCTCTCTTTGCATCTTCTATTTCTTCAGGGAAAAGATAGTATTCCTTATCCTCTTTTTTCTTCTTGCAGTATTGCTGTTCGCCCTCGAATTTTATGGGAAGTCGTCATGGAAAGAGCTGGGCAATTATGCTTTTGTCGTGCTCGCCTATGCCTTAAGTTCTAACGAGAATTATCATCTGCTCTTGTCATCCTTCCTTTTCCTGTATGGGTTGCCGACGGGCACATTATTATGGCAAGCAAGAAAGATCTGGAAGAGACACTGAAAGGAAAAATCTCTCCGCTCTTAGAAGAGACGATGGAGAAAAGCTGGGGGATAACCATCCCTCAATTAGAGTCAGACATCACGGATAAGCTTAAAAATCCCCAGCTGCAGATCTATGTTCCTCCTCATCTCCCCTTTTCTAGAGCAAAAAAGAAATTTAAATCAGAATTTCTCAAGAAAGAATTGCGTTTGCATCTGGGAAATATCTCTCATCTTGCCAAGACCTTAGGCATTGACAGAAGAAGTATCCACCGAGCGATAAAATCTCTGGAGATAGATATTGAATCGGCGCGCTATCAAGAAGTAAGGACGGCGAAAGAGGAGGAGATCAATGCGACCATCAGAACGTCATTAGAGCAATATAAGGAATTTATCCAGCCTCAGCAGATGGAAAAGATGTATGCGGAAGTTCCGGCATTATCGAGAAACATCGCTCAGATGCTGCCTCATACAGATATCGGCTGGAAGGAAGCAGAGAAAGAGTTTGAAAAACAATTCTTGGTGAAATCTCTGAAGGAACATGGAGGAAATGTCATCGAGACAGCGAAGCAGCTGCATATCCGTGTGGAGACGTTGTATAGGAAGATGAAGAAGCTGGGGATGTAGGATTCATTGTGATGTTCCCGAATGGAAAAATCCAAGGGGAGAGTTTTTTAGGGCAGGTGTCGTTATTAAATAATAACTATTAAGTAGTAAAATAATCAAAATATTTATAAAGAAATAGCCAATATATGATTTATGAGAATGGAGAGTAAAAGAGCAGATTTGTATTTGGAATTAGAACAACAGATAGGTAGAACTCCATTGATTAAATATATTGGAGATGTTCTTAATGGAAATTCTATTTTGATTAAGAGAGAATGTGATAATCCTTTTGGAAGTCATTATGACCGGGTTTATCTTGCATTGTTTAAAGAATTTGAAGAATTAGGAAAAATGCAACCCGGTGCAAAAGTTCTTGAAACAACATCTGGGGCTGCGGGAGTTTCATTTGCAGGAATTGGTAAACTACTTGGATATGAATGTTTTGTGGCTCTTCCCGCCGGCGGAGAAAAAGCAAGGGAAGATGCGATTAAAAAGCAATTACCAAGTCCAGACCATTTGTTTTTTACTCCAGCAGACCAATACGTTAATGGCTTTCCAAATTTTCTAAAAAGATTTTTAGCCAAGCATAAAGATTTTGTTTTTCTTAATCACTCAATGGGCTCAAGAGATAGAACTTCAGGAAAATATGCAAATAATGAAATTACATTGAGAGCATTGGAAGGAATAGCAAGAGAATCTTTAGGCGAAGTTTCTGTTGATTATTTTCTTCCAGCTGTTGGAAATGGTTCAAGTATTTTGGGACCAGGTAGAGTTTTTTACAATGGAACGCAAGTAATTCCATTTGAAACATTCCAGTCAGCAGTAGCTTATGAATTAAAACATCCAGGAGAATATGAACAAAAATTTGGAATTAAGCCGGGAACACTTTCAAGACATAGACTGCCGGGAACAAGTTATCAAGGAATTGACTTTCCACACATAAGAAACTCTATTGAAAGTGGTCTTATTGATAATGTTGTTTTAGTGAGTGATGCAACAATGGACCGAGAATATGAAAGAATCACCGGAAGGCAAGATTCTCAAAGATTACCACATTGGGATGTTACATTAGTTAATCACGAAGATTTAGGAAGAACTGGAAAAGCAGGAGTATCTGTTGCTCTAGATATTGCAAGAAATGTTGAAGGAAAAAATCTTTTGGTTATAGGTTATGATAAAGCTGAAAGGTATGATAGTTAAACATCTGCCCTATTTTATTAATTCTATGCTTATCCTAAGATAATAGAGCGAGCATTTGAAATAAGAGCAAAAAGATTACAAATATGACACCTATAGAAACATTAATAATATAGTAATTGCTACCTAAGCAAAAGATGATAGATGTGGCTGTTAGTTTATTTACTGTTGCCGTTATCATAGCCTTAGGTTTTTTTGCAGATATTTTTTTCAATAAGACAAAGATACCGGATGTCATCTGGCTGTTATTGTTTGGTATTCTTATAGGTTCAGTATTAAAGATCGTCGATCAGGAAGAATTATTTGGGATGGCGCCGCTCTTTACATCTATAGCTATCGCCATCATCCTTTTTGAATCCGGCAGGAAAATGAAGATTATGGAGCTGTTCAGAGAATCTTATAGTGTGACTATATTTATGTTAGCAAATTTACTTATGTCTACACTCCTTCTTGCTCTCGGCGGAAGATTTTTGTTTGGTCTAGAATTGGAGAAAGCGGTGCTTCTGGGGGTCATCGTTGCCGGCACGAGCTCGCCGATGATCGTTACGATCGTAGATAGGCTGGGGATAAGGGCTAAAGTTAAGACCATCATGAGTGTCGAATCAGTGATAAACAGCCCATTTGTTATCGTTGTCGGCCTTATCCTGATGGAAAGCCTTGCCTCGCCGCAAAGCATAATCAGTTTTAGCAATATTTCATCAGATATAGCAAAAAACTTTGCCGTCTCTATTGTTGTTGGGCTCATCATCGGGGTTGTTTGGGCAAGAGCGCTCAGTAATCTGCAGATATATAAGTATCATCACCTGATGACTATCTCTGTTCTTTTCTTAGTATATGTCTTATCAGATTATCTTGGCGGAAGCGGCGCGATGGCAGCACTGGTCATGGGGATAACTGTAGGAAACTATGCCTTTATCTTCTCAAAAATTGAAAAGAAAAAGATAGTTGTCTTAACGAAAGAGACAAAAGATTTTAATGCTATCATCGCTTTTGTGATAAGAACATTTTTCTTCGTATTTATCGGTGCAGTAGCCAGCCTTGATGATTACAGGTCGATCGCTATAGGTCTTGCGCTAACCGTCCTTCTTTTAGCAGCAAGATTTATGGTAGTTTATCCTACGGCATCTATCTTAAGATTAAGCATGAGGGAGATGCTGACCATGGGTTTTATGATACCTACCGGCTTATCTGCAGCAGTGTTAGCTGTCTTGCCATTCGCTTACTATAATATCTCTGGAACAGAACATTTTGTAGATATAGTTTTTACTATCATACTGGCTACAACGATTTTTGCAACAGTCAGTGTGGGAATAGTGGAGAATATTTATAATAAAAGGACTAGAAGCAAAAAGAACACGCCAACTCCTCAGTAGATTGATGTATGATAACTGACGATTAAATAGTTTCTTAAATCGAAACGCTTAAAAACATCAAAATTTTAGTAGCTTTAAGAATTAAATAAATAATTCGTGAAAAAAGGTGATACCATGAAACTTATCCTCAATAAAAAACCAAAAGATGTTACGATCATCGAGGGATTTCCCGGTTTTGGGTTAATTGGAACCATTGCAACAGAATTTTTGATGGAACATCTTCAGACGGAAAAGATTGGTATCATTGAGATGGAGGAGATCCCTGCCATGATTGCCATCCATCAAAATAAAGTTATCGAGCCAATATCTATCCACTATAACAAGCAATACAATATGGTTTTGATTCATGCCATCAACATTGGTAAAGATATGGGTTGGAAAGTAGCAGCAGTCATTGAGGATTTAGCAAAAGCGCTTCAAGCTAAAGAGATCATTTCGTTAGAGGGCGTTGGCTCACCTAATCCTACCACGGGGAGAGTTTTCTTCTATAGTAACCGTAATGGGAAAGTATCACAAAAGTTGACTGCAGCAGCTCAGCCATTGATGGAAGGAATTATTGTAGGGGTTACCGGTGCTTTGTTAGCGAAGCAAATATCAGTGCCCATAGTTGCCTTGTTTGCTGAAGCGAAGAGTAATCTTCCCGATAGTCAGGCAGCAGCAGAGATCATTAAAGCCCTTGATGCTTATACTGGATTAAAAGTTGATCCTAAGCCGTTGCTGAAACAAGCAGAGATGTTTGAAAAGAAGCTGAAATCGCTTCTTCAGAAAAGTCAGGAAGCAGAAGAGATTCACGAAGATAAGAAATTAAGTTATGTTGGATAAGTGATTGAAATGGCTAAAAAAGATATTCAATTACCACCACAGAAGCCGGTTATTTCTCTTCCTGGAACGGAAAGTATATCCTATTTTCCAAAGAAGAGACTTCTCTATGGAATACTTCTCCTAGCTGTAGGAATAGCAGATTATCTCCATATTGGTCCAACCGTACCTAAGATTGTCCTGAATATCTTATTAGTTCTTTCAGGAATATGGTTTCTTCTGCTATCGATAGATTCTGCTTCCTCTAAACGACGGCGAGCATTGATGAAGAAGTATATTTGATTATTTTTTATCGTCGGCTTATTTTTAAATTTATAATTTATGATTATAATCTTTAGTTTTAAAAGTTTAGAGTTTTAATTATTATTTTTGTTAATATTTCCCATTATATTATATAATAGAAGATTAAATATTTTAGAGGGGTGATGGTCTAAAACAAATACACCATTTACTTTTTGATAGTAATATATTTATGGATTATTTACTATCTTTGCTTAAATCTTTTATCAAAAGAATGGTGAAAGAATCAATAAAAATAGCTCATCCGAACACATTTCCTACTTTCTCTTGTAATTCCTTATCCATCTCGCTGATACTTTTCGTCCCATAGAGATCCATCGTTGTCTTATAGGAGAGGTGCCCTAACACCTTTTGCACCACTTCTAGGCTTAATCCTCGATCTTTCAATATTCGCGCGCAGGAATGCCGCAAGATGTGAGGATTGATGTTTTTAAGCTCCGGAATAGGGTTATGGAGCTGAGCGCGTTGTCCTGCTTGAGCTACAATCCTATTGATTTGAGTAGGAGTAATATGGCCTTGATTATTTAAGCTGGAGACTGCCGGAAAAAGATAGCCCGATTTGGGGTTATTGAGGACATATTGCATATAAATCTTAAGATCCTCCACTAGCTGGTCAGAAAACATGGTTGCTAGCCTATCAATATTCTTCTTTCCCAGAATCCTTATCTTATTCGTGATAAGGTCAATATCTTCGATCTTTATTTTAGCTAGTTCAAAACGCCGCAAGCCACAGTATGCCAACAGTTTGATAATGACTTTATCACGGAGTTTATCGGCATGTTTTACTAATTGTCGAATCTGCTCTTCAGAAAGATGAAACTGACTTCTGCTATGCCCTTTCTTCACCACTTTTTCAATCATGAGGGGTAGAAATGTAACAGATTATTTAAATATTACGTTTTTAGCATGTTTTATTACTTTTTACGTAACATTCTGTATAAACTGTTACGTAATGCGTCGGAGGGGTTATTTTAATGAAAATGGAGGGGGGGCGTCTTTGCTGGTGAAAAGAAGAGTTATTCCCGAAGATGGTTTTGTCCGATGGTGATGGGAAGTAGTTAATCTTTTTCTGGGCATCTCTGTTTTTTCCAATTTTTATCTTTTTTGTTGAGAAATAAAGAAATAATCGCTTTAAGGATTTGGAAACTTAAAACTGGTGGAGATCGGAGTTGTATCTCCGTTTATTCTAAATTATTTAATCAATAACTACTTATTTAAGTAATATAAATAGTAGGTGTTTACTAATTGTTATATTCCTGTTTATTCATTCAGTTTGGAATAATCTATTTTAAATAAAATATTTAGTAATATAAACAATTCATCTTTGATTAAATAGTTTATACATACCGGTGTGCTACTTTTCTTGCTCTTCGTTGCATATTTAGTTCCCCTTTTTCTGCTACTGGATTACCTGATTCTTCTGGTGAGAAGTAAAATCCATGCGTTCTTCAGGAGCTGGTAGTGCTAACCTATCACGTAAGGTATATTTTGATAATCTCTTCTGCATATCAGTCTCCAATACAAAAGAATCCCCATCCATCACCCTAATATCACCAAAAATAACATCCTTAAATCTAGCAGTATAAAATACTCCTTCGACATTGGCAGAATATCCATTCCACCCTGGTCTTCTTTCATAAACAGGAAAAGTAGCAAAACTGGAATTATCGTGTGGAACATTTGTTCTCTTAAACAAAACAATCAAATATTGGAGACAGATGATGTTATCTGATGGAACAACAGAACTATGATCTACTGCAATTCTCATTCTGGTTATTGAATCAAAAACAGCATCTTGTTTTGGGTCATAAACTGCGGTATAACCATCAAATGCTCTGCTCATTTCAGTAAATCTATAGAATCCTTGCTCTTCCTCTTGAGGTATAGCAACTTCATTTTCTTTTTTTCGTGCTAGTGCTGTTGAAAGTTGGTCTAAAGATATGCTTCCTAATTTCCTTTCTGCACCACAATCATAACTCACACAATGCTCACTTTCACGATATCCCCCATATAAGAACCAAATTCTTCGACTTAAATCGACTTCAAATGTATCGATACCTTTAGGAAAAGTAAATGATTCTTTCTCTCCCGTTTTACGATCTACGCGAACTAATTTTCCTTCATGAGAACCATATAAAAAGATTGAATCAGAGGATAGTCTCACTTTCTCTCCACCATTAGGTACTGTATATTGATGTCTGCCATCTCCATCGAAAATCATACATTTTCTTTTTCCACCTTTTCCACTTACTATTACAGCGAGCGTATCTTCATGTGCATCCCAACTCCATATGGCCATAGAATCATCTATTGATCTACCCAAATTATCTCTAAAAACAGGATCTTCATCAATTTGTCTCGACGAATCTGGAACTACCATCAGATATCAGAAATTTAAGGAGGTATATATAATGTTTTTCATTCAATAATAGATAAACTAAAGGTGTGACCAATGCTCCCCTTATTTCTTGCGCTTGATGTTCTCTTCAGATAAAGCTCTTCAAGCTTAAGTTAACGATGTTTTCCTTCGCCTGGAGATCCTTAAAGTCTTTGTTCAAGGCAAAGAAGAATTGACCGTTGCAGAATGATCTTTGGAGAGGAACACTCTTATTGACCAGGGAAGAGATATTTTCTTTGGCCGTAACAACATCTATCCTGCTCTTTTGCGCCACTTCTTCAAACGTAAGAGGGTGCTCTTCAGTATAAAGCACTAGAAATATCTTCTTTTCTGTTGTTGTTAATGGCTCAATAGATTGTCTTTCAACAGATAGGTCTTGGTTCAGCTGAAGGCGATCTAAGCGTTCTGAAAGCCGGTCAACTTTTTTCTCAACATCATTGAGATAGTCAAATAGTACTTGGATCTCCCCCGTATTATCATTGATAGATGAAAGATGCTCCTCCAAAATCTTTTTTATACTGTTAAAATTTTCGTGAATGATAGTCCATCACCTGCTCTCTATTTTTTGAAATCATACCTCAAAAGGATAAAACATCTTACCGACGACAAAATACCGGTTGAGCTCCCTTTCTCTTGCTAATTTCTACCACTACCCCTGCTTTTTGGGAAACTTTTCGCCTTTATATAGATTTCTATTTTGTGGATTCTTATGAGGAAAAGGCATAAATAGGATCGCTATTTTCTACTAAATAGGATTGGTGAAAAAAGATGACAAAAACTTCGGCTGTTGATGATTTTGCAATTATGGTTGATACATTTGTAAAAACTGATATCCAAAAAATTCGTTCTAAATTATCGTTATTTTATCATCTAGCACCAAAAGCACAAGAAAATGGTCTGGATAAGATAAGAAATGAGCTTTCTGCCTTTGTCTTGTTGGCAAGGAATAATCTTATTGCACATCTAGCAAGCATTGAAGCTTCTTTTCCAAGGTTCCCAAAACATCTTAAGGAAACGTATGAACTTGAAATCCTTCACTGGGATCTTGTTCAAAGGGAAGTTGATAAGCTTAACTATTTACTTGCTAAAAGAACAAGAAATACTGCCGATTTTTTGCGCGCAGTTTGTGCTAGAATCGAGCCATTAATCACTCAAACAGAAGATGAATACATACAGCTTAAAGAACTGTTGAGGGATTGGCAGTATGATCAACAGAGGCTTCGTCCAGCATCTTAGTTATTACTTCTAAGTAACATTTATAAACTACACCTCTTTCAAGCATGTTGAGGTTAAACCTTATCGATGGCTATACCACTATTTCCTGAAACAAGCATAGGTTTACTGGAATTGGTAGATAGAGGTTTTGAGGTAGGTCGACCCAGACATTTTGGTATCACTATGGTTCGTGGGCCAAAAGACCACCTTCGTTCTTCAGAATTAGGTTCTATTGATGTTTATGCTGTGCGTTTTGATTATGCGTTGTTGGTCTCTGGTGAAATCCCTTTTATTTTATCGGCAAGAGATCCTGATGTAACAGGAGTAGTAGCGTATTCACGAAGACATGATCCCCATTTTCGAAATCCTTCGCTGCAGCGCTATAACGAGGAAGTTGGTGAACGCTTAGCTGACTGCGCTATTGATCGTTGGATTGAACAGAATAAAGGTAATGCTGCAAATAGCAATGTTGAGGGCATATTTGGCGTACAGCTCTATTCTCGATTATCACGAGGTAGATCTGAGCTTGTTTTTACAGTAGATTCTGAAAGAAAGGATAGAATCGTTTCACCTTCAGAATTACAATATCATGTTTTACGTGGAAATTGAGGGTTATAAGAGATATTACGTGAAAATTAAGGGTATTGGAGATATCTCCTTAAAAAAGATTTAAATAGATTCTAAGATTCTTTTCTGATATGGTAAATGTGGAAGTAGAAACGCTAAGTCCTGATGAACATGCACGTGCTTTTCGAGGATTAGATGGTGTTGTTGACTTGCTTTATCATGAAAAAAAAAGATTAACTTCCCTAACGGCATTTACCGATAGAAAAATAATTTTCTTATTGGAAGGGACCGGTCTTTTTCATCACAATTTTGTGAATGCTCTTGGTCAGCTCAATGATACTTTGCAACAGCTTTCTGAAGCTACAAGTACAGAACAGTTTACTTTCATCAGCAAAAGCATTCAAAAGAAAGTTCAAGATATTGAAAAGATCATGAGGGGTGCTTATTATTTTATTAATAGGGCATTAGCCTGGACTGCACAACTTTTAGAAGATGAGCATAGGATTAGATTATCGGTTGCCGATTATTATCATCAGAGAAGAATAAGTGCATTGACTGATGAGGAAGAAGCAGAGATGGTGAGAGTAGGAGAATTGATCGAACGTGATATTAAGAGCTTATCTTTTGCTTTACAGCGTCTGCAGCAACTATTTATGAGAGGAAAAGGAAAAAAAGGGTTATTACCAATCCTGCTTGCGTTATTAAATGAATATAATCCCTGGAAAGGATATGATCGAAGTTTCATGATAAGATTCCGTCAGCAAGTAAGGATTATTGCTGATCGGATGAATCGATTTAAGACAGGTGTAATTAATATTGAGAGGCATCTTGCAAAAGAAGAGCACACTATTGAAAATGCCTTATCTGTCCGTGAAGAATATCTCCATCAGCTCGTTGGTAAAAAAATTATTGTAGAAGACAGGGCAAAAAGGAGTGCTTAGGGAGATATCATTTAAGGCTATATTTAATAAATGATTCTCTATTTACGGGTATAAATTTACGGGTATAATCTATTTATCATCTCCATGATCCAATCGAAAAAAGCGTTAGAGCTGGAGTTAAGTAAATTAAGAGCTTTTGAAAAACCATCGATGCTGCTGGAGCAGTATGCCACCCCTAGCCATATCGCCGCCGATTGGATTTGGATCATGGCCATGAGGGGGGAAGTTATCGGAAGAACGATTCTTGATGCAGCTGCTGGACCGGGAATTTTAGGCATGGGATTATTGCTGATGGGTGCCAAGAAAGTCTATTTTGTTGACAAAGATCCGCTAATCTTACAGGTTTGTAGTGAGAATTATAATCAAATACGAGAAGAATATGAGATAGGAGAAGCTGAATTTATTACGTCAGACATCAGTTTGTTTGATGAACATGTTGACCTTGTCGTTCAGAATCCGCCATTTGGAACAAAAGATGAACATATCGATAAACTCTTCTTAGAGAAAGCATTTGTTGTTGCTCCACTCGTGTATAGTATGCATAAGTTTTCGACAAAGCAATTCGTGGAAGGGATCAGCAAGGATTATGGGTTTATGATTACAGGAGTCTGGCGTTATGAATTTCCGATCAAAGCGCAGTTCACGTTTCATAAGAAGCCTGTCAAAAAGATTGATGTTGGATTATGGAGGATGGAGAAAAGATAATAGGTTAAATAAAGCTGCCAATCCATAAAACAACAAGTATTCCTAGCGTATTCAGCAGATAAGATATTACTGAAAAATATTTTGTGGAAATGGTTCTAGAAGCAGCTAATAAAGCGACACCAATCTCATCTGGCAAGGGAGAGGCAATGATAAATCCTGCAAAAATGGGTAGAATATATTTTTTAAATGATGTTTTTGGATTATGATTGAAGCGCCGTATCACTTTCTCTTTAGATAATTTTCTTACTTCATCTGCAGAGGTGTATCGTATATATCTAAAGATCATCAAGTCACCAAGCAATGCACCAAGACCGCCAATACAACCTGCTAGAAAAAGATTCTGTTCTTTACTGATGATCAATAACAAAGCTGTTGCTGGTGCAGCAGTAAAGCCATAGGCAAAGAATATTCCAGCTAGAAAAGTGCCCCCATATCCTAGATTTGATATAAGGTTGTTAACAACTGATAAATCTCTACTAATCAATAGAACGTAAGCAATGATAAAAGTGAACAGCAGAAGTAATAGTCGAGGGTATTTTATTCCAAGATACTTTTTCTTTTTCATCACTTTTATTGGAGCCATAGCGTTGATCTCCTTACTTTCTTCTTAAATTCTACTTTTCTTAAATTCTACTCTTCCTGATCTGGCTTCATAAGCCTTGTAATGTCCGGGATTTTTCTTATAAAACTGTTGATGGTAGCTTTCTGCTTTCCAGAATTTTTTTAGCAAAAGGATCTCTGTTACGATAGGCTTTTTGAACAGGCCAGACATCTCTAGTTTTCCCTTTGATACTTCAGCTATTTCTTTCTCTTCATCATTCTGATAAAAGATAGCTGTTTTATACGATTTCCCACGGTCAGCGAATTGGCCCCCATTATCTGTTGGATCAATCTGCTTCCAGAAATGTTCAACTAATTCCTGATACGTCACCACCGTTCTATCATAGCATATTTCAACCGCTTCACGATGGCCGGTCTTACCATAGGCAACATCTTCATAGATTGGATTAAGCTCATCACCGCCACAATAGCCTGGCAGAACATTCTTGACACCTTTAAGATCTGCAAAAGCCGGCTCCATGCACCAAAAGCATCCTCCAGCAAAATAGGCTTTACGTATATCCCTCATCTTAGCCAATAATAAATAAAGAAAGTTTAAAAACTTTAGGATATTTCTAAAAATATGATTGATGTACCTTATATTCCGCAAACACAACAAAATTCTTGTGGTGCTGCTGCTTTAGGTATGTTGATAAACTACCACGGTATAGCTGTCTCTCAGCCTGAATTAATAGGAATGTTAAGGATCAATGAAGTGGGTTATACCTCTAAAACAGCTATAGGACATGCCTTAACTACATTTGGTCTTACCTTCAAAGAATTTTCCATGGGAGGACCAGATGGTGGTCTGCTTCCCGGAAATTTAGAGAGAATGCTAGAGCAAGTGAAAATGGGAGATCCAGTGATGGTCAATTATATCTCTGATACTGAAGGCCATTACGGGGTAGTGGTAGGCTATGATGGGGATCACTTGCTGATCCATGATCCAGAAACTGGACCTAATAAAAGAATGAAAATCCCAGATTTTAATGCAAGATGGAGAAGTGAAAATGGGAACTGGCAAAAATGGTTTTTGCTCATTTTCTAAATATAAAGAGCAAGCTTTAAAAATAGGCTCAGAATTTACCAGCAAAAGTGCTCAAGAAAGAGCATGGAAGGAGTGAGGAGTAAAATGGAAGGAAAAGTAAAATTTTTTAACAGAGTGAAAGGCTTCGGTTTTATCACCGGAGACAATGGTAAGGACTACTTTGTCCACTATTCTGGGATTACACCAGGAACTTTTATCCGTGAAGGGGACGTAGTTTCATTTGACGGATCTGAAGGAGACAGAGGTTTAAAGGCTGAAAATGTTACGTTACTGAAGAAAGCCAGTGAGTTGGTAGGTAAGGGATCATCTCAAGCTCCATCTGAAGATACTGATGCTGAGGAAACAGACGAAGAGTCTGAAGATTCTGACGAAGATCAAGAAGAATAAGATCAGTTTATTCTTTTTATTATTCTTTTTCTTTATTTACCTTCTTTAGTTATGATTTCCTAATTGTTTTCAGGTATGCTCTCCGACGATAGTATTTTGATAGTATCTCCTACATCGCAATCCCTTGCTTTTTTTTTAGAATCTTTTTTTCCTAATTCGATGATGTACTTTCCCTTGTTAGCAGGACTCCAAAAGGAGAAGGGAAGTAAATCCCGCCTTATTTCTATAATCTCCAGCTGCTCATTCAACAGCAAGACATCAATGGGATAAAAGACCATCAGCATGTGCAAGGATACTCTCCGTTCCTGTGGGAAAATCATAACCATATTCTGTCTTTTTCTAAACATTAAGCCGAGTATCTGAGTGAGAAGAGTTATGCATATTTTTTCTTTGCTGGAAAATACAAGCCCCTTATTTTTATTGATCAGCATGTTCGTGTCTTATCAATTTTCTGTTCAAAGAGGATAATTACGTGGGTAATTTCTACTCTACCAATATCCCTACTTTGCCCGGCCAAGCCTGTTTGGCTTTTGCTTCAGAAGAATCTTCAGCTGAAACTATCTTGATCTCGCAGCCAACCTCTTTTGCTAGAAACTTCTTAGCTTCCTTTATCACGTTCGATTCATCTTCCGCTGATGTAACATGGCTCGGCAGTTTTGATACATCCTTTACGATAGCCTGGACAATCTTGGTAACTTCTTTTCCCTTCATTTTCATCTGTTCTGTTTCCAAAACCTTTTTCATGATTTCTCCGATATCTCTTGTCACTTTCAGTTCAGAAGATAACAATCGGAAAATATCATACAGCCAGCTTTCAGCGATAAAGAGTGTGCATGTCTTTGCTTTCTCTATTTTTGCAAGTTTCATGACTTGACGGATTCCTTCTACTGTTGATTTCACTAACTCTTCCCCAGCTTCAGCTGAATAATCTATTTTTTCCTGCAAAGCTTGTGGCCAAGCTTGAGTGGAAGCTAGTTCTCCATTACTATTAAGCTCTTCACTCAGATGGGGAGTGATGGGATTCATGATTCTACACCAGATGCTGATATATTCATCAATGACCTTCTGATTGCTGCCATTTCTCCTTGCATACCAGCGAAGGTTATCATAGAAGGTAAAATAAACACTGGAAGCAAGCTCTCGTAAGTCATATCTCTCCATCACTGCATCAATTCTCTTCAATTGCTGATGTGCCTTAGATACCAGCCAGCGGTCGATCAGCGCCTCTTTATGTACTGTTTTCTTCATCTCTTGACATAATGCAAAGATCCTTTCCAGGGCCTGCTTATAGTTTAAAACTACATCTTCATCCCATTGCACATCAACATGGGGACTGGCGATATGGGCATAGTACAGTCTCATCGCATCAACACCATATTTGTTGATTGCTTCAGGTATAGGCTCAGCACCACCTTTGCTTTTAGAAATCTTGCTCCCTTTACCAATGACCCACCAGTTGACAAAAATTCCCCGTGGCCATTTTTCTTCTGGAAGAATAGCTACGTGATTCATCAAAAAGACGGGAAAATGGACTGTTTGATGCTCTTTACCGCCAAGGTTCATATCCAGAGGATAAAAATAGTCAAATTCTTCCTTGATTGGTTTCCATTCTTTCTTACCTTCACCTGTCCCTAGGAAGACATAATCAAAAAATTCCTCAGTAAGGTCTTGGCTGGAAATGGCACAGTTGTTAACATATTTTGAGACGATATAATATGCTGGATATAAGGTTGAATCACTTATCGGCTCAACAGTCCATGTTTCATCAAAAGGAAATTTGCTGCCCAGCCATGTCCCGAGCCTAGCGCAGGCACGGTCCTGGAACCAATCTAAGACTGAAGGAAGATTATTATGATATTCAGTGGGAAATATCCTCATCTCTCGAGCTTGTTCCTTACTTCGTTCTGTCAGCTCTTGGTCAGAATATTTGATAAACCATTGGTCGTCTACTCTTTTGATGATCACTGGTGATCCACAACGGCAAATCACTTCCTCACTAAGGTCATGAAAAAGTTCTGCTTGGCCTTTTTCAATAAGTTCTGCTTTGACTAATTCCTTCGCTTCTTCTACGCTCTTGCCGCTATATTTCCCGCTGTTTTCCAGCATAATGCCTGTATGATGCTCTGCTCGATAAATTTCATGTTTCGCTTCTTCTAACTTTTCAACATCAGCTTGACTGGTAATGCTCATCTTCTGGCAAATTTCCTGAGCCGGATGAGGACCCCAATCTTTTGTTTTTATCAGAGGGATGGGATAGATACCCTGGATCTCTTTAGGATCAAGCCCATATTTCCTGCATTCTACAGCATTTTTCTTCAAATCTTCCAATGCAATCCAATCATAAGGAGCATGACTAGGCACGCAAGTAACGATACCAGAACCTATCTTTGGATCGACGAAAGATGCAGGCAGGATCATAATCTCCCGTTCAGTACCTGGAGCGAGAGCCAATTGGCCAATCATCGCCTTGATATCAACATCACCTTTTAAGATAACATCATCTTTCTGATACTTTATTTTCTCTGCTGCTTCCTTGCTGAGTATCCATTGCTCGCCGTCTACTTCTATTCTTACATACTCAGCATCAGCATTGACCCAAAGATTTGTCTGGCCATAGACCGTTTCTGGACGTAAGGTAGCAGCAACAAGAACATCATGGCCATGTTTGAATTTCAATAGCGTATATTCATTTTTTTCTGCATTTCCACCCTTGGAAATATCTGTTTCTGAAGGGTCTACTGCCACGGGACCATCTTTAATACAGGCAGTAGCAAAATATGGTTTCTGCACTAAAAGATCTTTCTGCTTCAGTTTTCTGAACTGCCACTGGATAAATTTTTCGTAATCAGGAAATGTTGTACAGGTAAATCTCTCCCAGTCTGCTAAGAACCCGAATTTTTTCCAATATTGGTTGACATAAACATCATTGAAATACTCAATAACTTTGTTTGGCTCTATCAATTGCTTGATCTTTTCTGGAGGACAACCATTTCTCTGTAGATATTCTAACCAAGTCTGATCCTTATTCTTGACCTTATTGGCAAAAGCTATGGCTTGATTTCCTGAAGCATGCGTACCAACGGGAAATAATACTTCCTTGCCTTGCAAGCGTTCAAACCGGCAGATGGCATCCGTATATGAAAAGCCGCGCATATGGCCTACGTGAAGAAAGCCAGATATTCCCGGATAAGCAAAAATCATCATAAATTTCTCCTTATCCTTACGGACCATAGCCCGACCTATATTAGCTGCTTCCCAAGCCTTCTGCCATTGTTGTTGGATACTATTCCAGTCTAAAGCCATATCTAAGAAGGAAATAAGTGGATGGTTTTTAAAGATTGCGTGGGTGTTCCCTTTATTTCTTTATAACTTCTACCTTTCAACCTGTTCTTAATGCCTCAAAAATAGCATAGGCTCTGGCTAAAGGGGTGTATTCCATATGCTCATAAGCAATACCAAAGAATTCGCATAACCTTCTGCTATAGCCTATCTCCTGAAGATGCTTTATTACCACAGTCTGCTGCTGAGGGTTAAGTCTAGGTACCTCTCGTTCAACAAAAGCTTCCAATTGTTCAGGCTCCTTACCGCCAACAGCGGCATACAGCGGCTTTAAATCAATCATATCAGATGACATAATAGTATAACCTAATTGTCCTTTTTAAAAATCTTATCATCTAAAAATCATCCTCTTAAAGAACCCTGTGAAATCTACCAATAAGGATTCGGCTGAAAGAACGGGCGGTCCATTGCTAAAATTCTTCTTGGTAGCAGAGGGAGGTGTTCTGTCAATTCTATCCCTCTAGATAAAAAATCCTGGTATCGCTCACGATAACTCCGACGTTTGCTGATCAGATCATAAATGGCATTCCGCTGGCTCTGTCTAAACCGAACATGATCCATCTCTCCAGCTAAAAAATTGGTAGTATCAACAAGATCTATCTCTCGAATACGATGGCTAGGGTCATCTTTTCTTTTCACCTTTACTTGGACTATTTTTGCCGGCTGCTGGCCATACAAATAATGATTATCAACGCCAGACGGCTGATAGAGCCTTATATTTCTTCTCCTTGAACCTCCCTTTATCTCTCGAAGAGCAGGCTTTCCTTCTCTTGTCCAACAAGGCTCTCGATGAGGATCTGGCTCTAATCCATAAGCCTCTAAATAAGGGTATAAGGGCTCAAAGAGTTGTGGCTGAACCTGGCTTTCAGCATACGTCACTAGTTTAATGCCAAACCAATCATCAATGACCACTTTCTTGAATGCAGACTTTGGCATTCCACGGCGCTGAGCTATTCTTTCTTCTATTTCCTTCTTGAGCAAACGATAGGAAATCTTTTCTACTGCCCGGCCAACATTTTTTCTTCTTACAATCATCAGAGAAGCTCTTCTTCCCCTACTAGAACTATAAGCAACTTCCATATATTGAGTATCTCTCTTGAGTTCTCGGATAAAGCCACCTTGCTGTTGGCTTCCATTTATTTTGGAATCCAATGTTCTATAAATATCTAGCATCGATCTCTGCCATAAATGAACAGCATCTTTATTTAGTGCTTCATCAATGCTAGCAGGACGCTCCTGCCATATCCATGCTAGATAATCAAAGAGGTTGCTAAACTCCATGGTAGGTGGGAAACTATTATGAAGAAATCTGTTGGAAAAAGCAAGAGCCAACTCCTGAAGATGCTCTTCTCCAGCTTCAATTTGCTCCTGGACAAGCAGCTTTGCTAAATCAACCTGCTCTCTGTTCAATCCTCCAAGCATATGAGTAACCATCAGTTCACTAATGGATAACCTTTCCAAGTCTCTGTCGGAGATCTCCTCTTTCATTTTTCAATAGCCTCTGCCGGTTGAAGACGATGATACCTTACGCCTTCTAAAAAGAAATTTTGATCATCAAGGTATTTTTCTGTCAGCCGGTGCAATGCCAATGCCGTGGCAAATAAGTCCCTTTTTTGATGAAATAATGGGTCCATCGCTGATTTTCTTCCCTTAACTCTTTGGTCGAAATACCGTTCAAAAACACCATCATAGGAAAATTCACCATTACTTGCTTTTGAAGAGACAGTAGTAACTTCATCAAGGCCACCGCTTTCTTCATAGTGTTGTAAGCCTTGATAAGCCTGCCGGGCATGGCGAAGAGTAAAATTGCTACTGGGATGGCAGTGATAAGCAAACGTCTGTTCAACCATCCTTCTCGCTTCTTTTAGTGTTGCTCCTAAAAGATGTTGCTGCAGTACCTGCAATATTTCTGGTGTTCTTGATATTGAATGATATTTTCTGTCCTGAGTGACAAGAATAATATTTTTGTAGAGCTGATAGAGGCACTCATGCGGCCGAAGTTGTGTTTTTACTTCTGCCCGCCCTTCCTTATCTGATGTTGGCTTTTGGAGCATTCTATTTCCTTGTGTAAGGTGATAGGCCATCTTATCCAAGGCTAGAATGCCAAGGCTTTGTTCAGCTTCGGGGGGAACAGAAAGTAGTGCCAGAAGATCTCTCCCCTCATATTCTGAAAGAAGCTGCCAAGCTTGTTGTTCCAGGCCTTTGCTAGACTTTCTTGCAGCTAGGAAATAATCTAAGCTGACTCTTCTGTGCTCAGGAGTGTACCAGAAATAATCAAACGTAAACTCACCTGAAAAAAGTAATGTTCCTTGATGATCAACATCAAGAGTATTCGCTAGACGGTCCATATATTTTGCCACTTGAGCATCTAAAGTACCTGTGAAGAATAATTTACCGATACATTCATAATACAGTTCTGAACCGACTCTAGTCATCTGCTGAACACCATAAAAAATACGCTGGATAACCGCTTGTGGTGTTCCCAACTGCTCCATTCCAGCTGTTAACTCTTGCCAATATTGCCTTAATTCTTCTGCAATGAGCGTTTTCTCCCGTTGGATAACTTTATCTCTTAATTGAGGGACATATTCTCGGAGAGCATCAAAATACTCCCTTAGCCGTTGTTCCTGTAGATCACCATTTGAAAGCAATACTTTTAGTTTCTCTCGATTTTTTCTTCTGCTAAGAAGTCCACGATAGCGCTGCTCATAGCCAGCAAGTCCTTCAATATCTGGTGGAATAGACAAACCCATCTTTTCAGCAGCAAAGCCTAGGTCAATAATGTGTTTTCCATATGCCATCTCATCTAGTATTTGAAGTTGGATACTTCTCTTCTCCTTCTTCAGCTCTGAGCTAACTTGCTCTTCAACACGATCATGGGCAAGCAAGATCAGATCTTGTATGATGAGGTCATCAAGATTTGTCTCTTTCATCCCTTCAGCAAGTGCCATCCTTAACTGAGCAGCTTTGAAGGGGTGGTTGAAGAAATAGTGGTTGCCAAGCTTTCTTCTTCTATTACCATAGCTAATGATGTTGTGATATATCCCAAATCCCAATACATCCTTGCTTTTCTCGTCAAGCAGGCCCATAACATGAGGGTGCTTACCAATCAAATCTTCTACCAGGGCATCTAAAACAGGCCTTGCTTCCTTAATATCTTCTAACAATCTTGAACTTAAAAACCCATCACTAACATAATGTTCCGTTAAGATATCTCTTATGAAGACATCTCTATTACTGTCAATGTCCAGCATGCTCTGAAGTGATGTGCCAGCACTTTATAAACTCTTGGGTAGTAACCTATTTGCTAATGATTTTATATAGTAAAATTGTATTGTACCCCTTGGTTAATGGGAGTTTTAGAAAAAAAATCTGGAAAGGGGATGAAGATGGATAACCAACGTGTGGCTAAGGTGTTATATGTAATTGCTGACCTCTTAGATGTGCAGGGGGTTGCCTGGAAACCACAAGCCTATCGAAAAGCTGCCAGAACTGTTGAAGGGCTATCTGAAGATATTTCTCTTCTTTATCAGAAAGGAAAATTGTATGAGCTGGAAGGCATCGGGGAGCATATCGGCAAAAAGATTGAAGAGCTGTTGAATACGGGGAAATTAAAGTATTACGAGCAGTTGAAGAAGAAGGTAGGGATTGATGTTGAGAAGCTTAATGAGATCCCTAACCTTGGACCAAAAAGGATTAAGATGTTGTATGAGAAATTAAAAATTAGAAATGTCAAAGAGTTGGAGCAGGCAATCAAGAAAAAGAAGCTGCAACAATTACCAGGCTTTGGTGAAGAAATAGAAAAAAATCTAGGGCAAGGGATCCAGCTGATAAAAATGAAGCCTCAGCGTTTTTCTCGAGAAGAAGTTGTGCCCATAGTTCGAAAAATGGTAGCAATCCTGAAAGCTCTGCCTTCTGTAGAGAGAGTTGATGTTGCGGGGTCTTTCAGAAGAAAAAAAGAAACGGTCGGCGATTTGGATATCTTGGTGATGTCCCACCAGCCAGCAGTGGTGATGAAAGCATTCACTTCGCTGCCAGGAGTGGTGAAAGTCTTGGCTCAAGGTCCAACAAAAAGCTCAATACGTCTTGATAACGGGTTGCAGGTTGATCTTCGGGTTGTAGAAAAAAAGGAATATGGTGCTGCTTTATTATATTTTACCGGCAGCAAGGATCATAATGTTTATCTGCGAAAAATTGCCTTGCAGAAAGGCTTTACATTAAATGAATATGCTCTCACTTCTTTGAAAGACAAGCGCTGGATAGCGGGAAGAACAGAGAAAGAGATCTATCAAAAGCTGGGCTTGAGATATCTCCCGCCGAAGAAAAGGAATTAGGGGATCATATTAAGGAATTATGAATTATCGTCTTAAAAAAGGATGAAATAAAAAAATTTATAAGCAAGAAAAAAAACCTCTGTCAGATGTTTGTACCGAGGTGCTTACAGATCAAGAAAATAGAGGGAAAGGGTAACTCGTTATTTGCTAATCGAGATTTTAAAGTAGGAGAGATTGTTCGTCCGCTGAAAGGTGTTCTCAAGCATGCCCAGGATGCTTCGCTCTATGCCATCCAGCTAGAGGAGGATAGTTTTCTAGACACCGAACACCGTTATGTTGAGGATTACATCAACCATAGCTGTGATCCGACGACAAAGATAGATTTTGATAGGATGGGCTTTGTCTGTATCAGAGATATCAAGAATGGAGAAGAGATCACTTATAATTATTTGACAACGGATTATGACTTGCTGAGGTGGAACCAGGATTTTATCTGCAACTGTAATTCTCAAAATTGTATCGGTAGGGTCAATGGATTTAAGTTTCTGGATACGGAAGAACAGAAGAAGCTGAAACCTTTATTGTCTCCGTTCTTACTTGCGAAGTTGTGATTTTGTTGTTGAGCGCTGATAGAGTTGCTAAGTTATGATGAGGTGGTTATGAAAAAAAACCAGAAAACCATTGACTTTAGTCAATGGATGAATGGTCTGGTTTTTTAGCATCCTAAAAATGCGTGAAACCATCTCACTTCACACTATAGTGCGAGGTTTAAACGGAGAAGGTTTCTGAACTACGCATTTTTATGATGTCAAGTGTTTGATACCACAAATTATTTTAAGCGTAAGCTGTTCGATACCTATATGCTCACAAAAAGCGCTGTTTTGAAGTTTTATAAGAGAAAGGATGTCCAGCAGGCGATGGTTGACCATGCGCGGAATAAGGAAGTGGGGATGCGCTACGGGGAAATCTTTGGAGCAAGGCCAGATATGCTTTCTTATCCACGTGATATCCTAGAACTTACTCTAAAAAATATCAACTCTCCATCTTGGGATGCAAAGAGTGTTATTTCTTTTCATGCCAGCGAGGAGCAATGGGAAAATCCATTAGCTCTTTCTTCGTCCCTTCCTAAAAAAGAGCTGGATGAACTAAGGATAGGATGGGATCTAGTTTTAGATATTGACTGTCCGGATTGGGAGATTTCAAAATTGACGACATACCTTTTTATCAAAGCGCTGGAAGAACACCAGGTAAAGGCTATCACCTGCAAATTTTCAGGGAATAAAGGATTTCATATAGGAGTACCATTTGAAGCTTTCCCAAAGGAAGTCACTGGCCGAAAAATAAAAGATCTCTTTCCGGAAGGTCCTAAAAAAATTGCCCAATACCTTCTTCAGGAAATAACTACCAAGTATGTTGAGGTCAAAGATGACCAAATCATCTTCGATAAGAAATATGTTTTCACGCTTCCTCAGCTGAAGAAAAAATTTGGAGAACGTGATTTTCTTAAACATCTCTGCAAACGGTGCCAGCAGAAGGTGACACTCCTTTCTATGGTAGAGAAAGGAGATGAGCATGAGTTTATCTGCTCTCGATGTGACTTTCGAGAAAAAAAAGCACTTGACTTTCTGAAATGCCCAAAGTGCAGCAAGCTCATGGAGAAGATAGAATCGAGAAAAACAATCTGCTCCTGCGGGTCAAATGATTATGCAACAGCATTTGATCCCTTATCTATTTTAGACATCGATACGGTACTTATTTCTTCTCGTCATCTCTATCGGATGCCATATAGCTTTCATGAGAAGTCAGGATTAGTGAGCCTGCCTATCGATCCAAAACAGGTTCTTCAATTTGAAAAAAATATGGCCGCACCGGAAAATATATCTGATCTCGGTTTTACATTCCTCGATAGAACTGTTGCTGAGCCTTCAGCGAGAGATCTTCTGGCAAGAGCATTAGATTTCGATGTCAAGATTGAAGAAGAGCGGCAGCCAAAGAAAACATATCAGGAGATAGAGATCATCTCACCGATTACAGAAGAGTTCTTTCCAGAATGTATCAAAAAAATAAGTTTAGGTATGACGGATGGAAAAAAAAGGGCATTATTCTGTCTGATGAACTTTCTGGGCAAAATCGGCTGGAACAAAAATGATATTGAAGGCTACCTTAACGAGTGGAACAAGAGAAATGCTGAACCTTTGCGTGAAGTATATATCAAAGGTCAATTAAGCAGCTTTAAGCCAGGGGAGAAATTGCCTCCGAATTGCCAAAATGAAGCGTATTATGAGGATTTAGGGTTGAAATGCGCCAACTGCAGATTTAAGAATCCCGTGAATTATACGTTATGGAGATGGAGAAGGCATCTGCAGGATAATCCCATCAAGGAGAAAGGCGTATCGTGAGGGGTTATTTTAATTATCATTTTTATTCTATGATGAAAAATGGAGAAAAATAGTCCATTTAACCCCATGTCGGAGTCCATTTCACCACTCATCTACCAAAACGTTTATAAATAACCTCTAAATTTAAGGGTTTAAGTCCGAGTTCACGCGCATAGGACTATGATGTGCATATTCTCGGAAAGTATATTACAAATATTACAACCATGGCAGAAGATAAAAAATCGGAACAACAATTCAAGCACATCGTACGGGTAGCTAATGTAGATTTGCCAGGGGAAAAAGTCTTATCAGTAGCCTTAACAAAAATCAAAGGGGTTGGCTTAAACTTTGCTCATGCCATCTGTACCGCTGCCGGCGTGGATAAAACGACAAAAACGGGGTATCTCCACAATGAGCAGATTGTTGCTTTGAATAAAGTAACCACTACCTTTGATTCCTTACCTTCTTGGTTACTTAACAGGAGAAAAGATTATGAGACCGGTAAGGATCGTCATGTCTTGACCGGTGATTTAACATTTAGCAAAGATAATGATCTGAAGAGATTAAAGAAGATCAAGACTTATCGGGGAGTACGGCACTTGAAGAATTTAACGGTCCGTGGACAAAGAACGCGTTCAAACTTCCGTAAGAATAAAGGGAAGGTTGTTGGAGTTAAGAAGAAAGCTCCACAGCCAGGAACAGCAAATGCAGCCGCACCGGCAGCTGGCGGGAAGAAGGAAAAGGATAAAAAATAAGGATAATAAGGATTAAACAATGGGAGATACAAAAAGATTCAGGAAGAAGTACCAAACACCGGCACACCCTTGGAATAAAGCAAGAATAGAGGAAGAGAAAATCCTCGTTAAAGAGTATGGGCTGGTAAAAAAGAAGGAAATTCAAATTGCTACTTCATTCTTAAAGAAATATAAGGATATCGCTAAGAAACTTATCGCTGATCCGACAGAACAAGGAGCAAAAGAAAGAGAGCAGATGCTGACAAAATTGAAGAAGTTGGGGCTGATCTCTCAAACTGCTGCCTTGGATGATGTTTTAGGGTTAGAAGTAAAAGATATTTTAGAAAGACGTGTTCAGACGCTTCTCTTTAGAAAAGGGCTGGCAAAGTCACCAAAACAAGCACGGCAGTTTATCACCCACGGACATGTTATCGTTGGTGGAAAAGCAGTAACTTCACCATCAACCTTAGTATCTATAGATGGTCAGCATGCTATCACCTTCAAAGCAAATTCTCCATTATTGGATGAAGAGCATCCGGAGAGAATCTCGGTTGCCCGTGAAATTCAGGAAGAAAAAGCGAAGATTGCTCAAAGTGGAGAGAAGAAGAAAAAAGGTAGCGATGATACGGCTAATCCTGAAGAAGCTCTTGTCATCGTACCGCTTGAGGGGACGGAAGCATGAATATGGCAGCTGACGCATCTAGTGAAAATAAGAGGCCTGTACGAACGCAAGGGTTCCAAAATGAAGATCGAAGAGTGATGCCGCCAAGGGACCAGAATATCCGTTGGGGTATTGCACATATTTATGCTACATATAATAATACGATCATTACCGTTACCGATATTACTGGAACAGAAACATTAGCCAGATCGAGCGGTGGACAGATCGTCAAGCAAGACCGATTAGAAAGTTCTCCGACAGCAGCCATGGGTATAGCTAAAAAAATTGCGGAATTGATCCGAGAAAAAGGAGTAACTGGCCTTTATATCAGAGTTAAGGCAAAAGGAGGACAGAATGGACCAAATAATCCTGGTCCCGGCAGTCAAGCTGCTATCCGTGCATTATCAAGAAGCGGGATCAGGATCGGAAAGATCGAAGAAGTGACACCGCTGCCTCACAATGGCTGCAGAGCTAAAGGTGGCAGAAGGGGGCGAAGAGTATGAAGCTAGAGAAGATAAAAGAAGAGCGGAAGAAAAATAAGTTAACATTCCTAATTAAAGATGGTTCTGATGTTTTTGTGAACACGATTAGAAGGCTTATCCTTGAAGAAGTTCCTACGTTAGCTATTGAAGATCTAGAGATCAAAGATAACGGCTCAGCTTTATATGATGAGATGCTGGGCTTAAGGCTGGGGTTAACGCCTATCAAGACCGACTTAAAGAGTTATGAATTAAAGGAAAACTGTAAATGTGGTGGTGTAGGATGCGCCAGATGCGAGTTAAAGATGGTCTTGAAAGCAAGTAAAAAAGGTTATGTTTATGCTGAAGAAGTCAAGAGTACTGATCCAAAATGCGCCTTTGCTTACCCAAGCATGCCGTTAGCAAAATTAGCGGGAAAACAAAAAATTGACATTCAACTTACGGCAATTTTGGGAAAAGGAAAACAGCATACCAAATGGGCTCCTGGCTTAGCTTTCTATAAGAAAGAAGTAGTCTTAAAAGTTGGTAATGTTAAAGATCCGAAGGTAATTATGGAAAATTGCACCGATGGTGTGTTTGAGCTGAAAGGGAATAAGCTATCGGTGAATAAAGACAATTTTTATGATTCCCATCTCTTAGAATATTACGCTGAGCTTGATAAAGGCATTACGCTGGAAGAAACAGGAAATACTATTTTTATCGTAGAATCATGGGGACAGTTAAGCAACAAAGAGATGCTGACGACTGCTGCGGATATCTTAGTTCAAAAAGTGGAGGAGATGGAAAAATTAATCTAAGATGGGAACCGGTCCGACAAATTATCAACTTCTGGAACTATTGAAAGAGATAGAGCCTAAAGCGAGAGTGAGCAACCTCTGGAGAAGGGTTTCTGATGATCTTAAAAAGCCAACCCGGCAAAGAAGGGAAGTCAATGTTTACAAGATTGACAGATATGCCCGTGACGGGGAGACTATTCTTGTTCCAGGTAAAGTGTTGAGTGTAGGGGAGTTAAGCAAAAAAGTGGATGTTGCTGCCTTAAAATTTTCTAGTGGCGCGAGCAAGAAAATAACTCAGGCTAAAGGACAAGTATTATCGATCAAGCAATTATTAGAAAAAAATCCTGAAGGAAAAAAAGTGAGGATCTTGGGATGATGAAAATATATAACGGTGAAAATATGCTCTTAGGACGCTTGGCAGCAGTTGTTGCTAAAGATGCGCTGCTTGGTGAGGAAGTAAGAGTGGTCAATTGTGAAAAAGTTGTTATCAGCGGTGCTAAAGCAAATACCGTCGCTTATGAAAAACACCGACGGACAAGAAAGGGATACCCGCTCAAGAGTTCAAATATCAGCAGATTGCCGGAGAGAATGGTTCGACGATCGATTCGTGGCATGCTCCCTTGGAAAATAGCCCGTGGAAAAGAAGCATATAAAAGAGTTATGTGTTATCGGGATGTTCCAGCAGAACTGCAGAATCAGGCAATGATAATAGTAGAGAAGGCTTCAGCAAAGAAACTACCTAATTTAAAATACATCACCGTTGGGGATGTAAGCAGACAAATGGGGCTATCAGGTACAGGTACACCATGAAAAAAGTAATAATAACACAAGGGAAACGAAAGAGTGCTATAGCAAGGGCAACGTTAAGCGAGGGTAAAGGAAAAGTAAAAGTAAATGGCATTTTTTTAGATTCATTCAGCAATAAGATGGTGCAGTTAAAGATCGCTGAGCCGTTAGTTTTGGCAGAAGCTGTTGCTAAAAAGGTGAATATTGACATTAATGTTCGTGGTGGTGGTGTAAATGGCCAGGCAGATGCTGCACGGTTAGCCATCGCTCGGGCGCTGGTAGAATTTGATCCTGCGTTAGAAAAAATATTTAGTGATTACGATAGATTGCTATTAGTCGCTGATGTGCGAAGGAAGGAAACAAGAAAACCAAACGATTCCAAAGCTCGAGCAAAGAGACAGAAGTCATACAGGTGAGGTTACCATACAATGATCATACCAATACGTTGTTTTTCCTGCGGGAAGCCAGTAGGGCACTTATGGGAAGAATTTTCTCAGAGTAAAGAGAAAGGGGAGGACCTGAAGAAAGTTCTTGATCATCTAGGCTTAGAAAGGATGTGCTGCAGGGGATTATTGTTAGGGCATGTTGACCTGATCGATGTAGCTGCTGAGTTTAAGAGGTAATTATTATCTTTTATTTGTCTAGTTTATCCTATTTATTTTGTTGGTATGTAGTCTTTATAAGAAAATATCACCACGCCATTACCACAATCTTTAAATCGATTTCTTATCCTTAACGTCAGGAAGATGTCCCAATCGATCCTTGATGTTCCTGATGAACATCTGACTCCTGGAATGAAGCAGTATAAAGAGATCAAACAATCTCATCCAGACTGTTTGGTGATGCTGAGGATGGGTGATTTCTATGAGATGTTCTATCAAGATGCGGTTACTGCCAGCAAAGCGTTAGAGATTACCCTTACTGCTCGAGGCCAGGGAGAAAAACGGGCACCATTAGCTGGTATCCCATTTCATGCCTTAGATAATTATCTGGGAAGATTAGTGAAGCAAGGTTTGAAGGTAGCTATTGTCGAGCAATTAGAAGATCCTAAATTGGCGAAAGGCTTAGTCAAGCGTGGTTTAGCAAGAATTGTCTCCCCGGGAACGGTGATAGAATCTTCATTGTTAAATGAAAAGGAAAATAATTATGTGATGGCTTTGACTACCTCATTGACTTCTTCATCACCTTCCTCATCAACTTCAGCGGGCGATATTTTTTCTACAGCATTCTGCGATATCTCCACAGGAGAATTTTTTGCCATACAGCTGGAAGGTGAGCATGCTCTGCTGACAGAATTAGCACGATGCAATCCTGCTGAATGCATCATCCCCGACAGTTTACGGGTAAATGCTGAATTGATTTTTACCATCAAGAACAAAGGATGTTTTGTCAATCCGGTAGGTGATCATTTCTTCAAGATTAGCTCTGCCAAAGAAGCTCTCTTACAGCATTTCAAGGGGAATTTGGAATTCCATATGCCTGACGGTCATCTCGTCGCCTCGGGAGCATTGATGAGATATCTTCAGGAAACACAGAAGAATGATCTTCAGCATATCAAAAAGATTGTAGTCAAGAACAGGGACGTCATGTCTTTAGATCCAGCGACATTAAGAAATCTGGAAGTGCTGAAAAATATTCATGATGGTTCCCAAAAAGGCAGCTTGATTTCCGTTCTTGACCGTACGGCAACTCCATTAGGAGCGAGATTGTTAAGAAGATGGATGAAAGAGCCTTTAGTTGATAAGGACAAAATTAATCAGCGCTTAGATGCATTGGGAACATTCAATAAGCAGGTTATCCTTAGAGAAGAGCTCATCAGCCTGTTGCAGAATGTGGGAGACGTTGAAAGGCTTATTGGAAGAATAAATTATGGTACAGCTACTCCTAGAGACCTGATCGCTTTGCAGCAGTCCTTGCAGCAAATTCCATCGATAACAGCACAGATAATAGATATAAATCGCTTAGCAGGAGATAATGCTGGACTCTTGAGGGAGATTATCGAGTGGAAAGATCTTCAGGATATTGCTAGACTAATTGGACAGGCGATTATTTCTGATCCTCCGTTAAGTATCAGGGAAGGGGGCATGATTGCCACGGGATATCACCCAGAGCTTGATCAACTGCGTGATATTAAAAGGAATAGCAGAAAATTTCTGCAGGAATTAGAACAGAAGGAGAAAGAAAAGACAGGCATACCTACATTAAAGCTAGGCTTTACCAGAGTATTTGGCTATTTTATTGAAGTGACGAGGAAAAATGTTCCATCTGTTCCCCCACATTATATCCGAAAGCAGACAACGGCAAATTCTGAACGGTACATCACGGAAGAATTGAAAGTTGAAGAAGAAAAAATTCTTGGTGCTGAGGAGAAAATTAATAATCAGGAGTATTTACTATTTCAGGATATTATCCGACAGATTACCAACCGAACAGCAGATGTTCAGGATACTGCTCAGAGAATCGCGGCCTTAGATGTTTTGACAAGCCTGGCAAAAGTATCCATGGAAAATAATTATGCACGACCTATGTTTGTTGATAATGGTGGGATGCATATCAAGAATGGCCGCCATCCCGTCATTGAGACGATCGAACAACAGTTTATCGCCAACGATGTTATCCTTAACCACGGAGAGATGATGATCATCTCTGGATCAAATATGTCCGGGAAATCAACGGTGATGAGACAGACGGCATTGATCGTCTTGATGGCGCAGATGGGCTGTTTTGTTCCGGTAGAAGAAGCAGTTTTAGGTATTGTAGACAGGATATTTACCAGAGTTGGAGCATCAGATAATCTCTCCTCTGGACAATCGACGTTTATGGTAGAGATGCAGGAAACTGCTTCCATCCTTCATCATGCTACGGAAAAAAGTCTGATTATCCTAGATGAGATCGGCAGGGGAACAAGCACCTTTGACGGCGTGTCAATAGCTTGGAGCGTGGCAGAACATATCTCTAAAGCTATTCGTGCAAAAACATTATTTGCCACCCATTACCATGTTCTCCATAAATTGGCAGAGAATTTGCCGAATGTGCATAATTATAGCATGGCGGTCAAGGAAGTCCATCAGGATATCGTCATGCTCCATAAATTAGTCAAAGGATCTACCGACCAAAGCCATGGTATTCACGTAGCTAAGCTTGCTGGAATTCCAGATAATGTTATCCTTCGGGCGAAGGAAATCCAAGCAGCCTTAGAAAAAGAAGATGCCATGGTCCGAAAAATAAAAGCTAGCAGAGCGGATGAACAGAGGAGTTTGGCAGGGTTTTAGTGGAGATCGCCGTCGAATTCTTATTAAATTACCATTCTCATCCTATCTCTTTTTCTTAGTAGAGCTTTTCTCTCTTTTTTCTCCTTGCTTTTTCTTCAGATGCGTCCCATTAAAGTAGATCATGATGCCCAGCAGGACGAATGCTAAACCATTCAGCCAGTAGTCTATAGACCATCCTTCAAAAAGAATTTCCCATTGAAAAAAAACACGCAGAACATGAATAGCGGCAATTAAGGAGAACAGACCTACATTCAGCCAAAGAACGGTACGTAATGAACACATATCAATCACCTCTTTGTTGAAGAAAGAAATAAGAGTATTTAATGGTTTCCTCATCTATCTTCTGCACTATCTAAAAACATTAAAAGTGCTTCTGTCAGAAGGGATCTATGGCCAAAATACATCTTCTTCCGGAAGACCTGATCAATAAGATCGCTGCTGGAGAAGTCATTGAAAGGCCGGCATCCATCATCAAGGAACTCTTGGAAAATTCATTGGATGCTGGTGCGACAATCATCACCGTTGAGGTTGAGCATTCTGGACAGGACTTGATCAAGGTCAAAGATAATGGGGAAGGGATGGATGAGTTGGATGCTCAGAATTCGGTCATAAGGCATGCTACCAGTAAAATAACAGATATCGATGATTTATTTTCGATCAATACTCTTGGCTTTAGAGGAGAAGCGCTTTCCAGCATCGCTGCAGTATCTCAATTCTCTCTGATCACCAAACAGAAAGGAAAGCTGGAAGGATTTAACCTGGTCATTGAAGGTGGAATCATCATCAGTTCTGGCATTGTAGCAGCAGAACAAGGGACAACTATCGAAGCAAGGAATCTCTTTTATAATACACCAGCGAGAAAAAAATTTCTAAAAACAGACCAAGTAGAGTTACGGCACATCATTGATGTCGTAACGCGATATGCCCTGATCAATGCAAAGGTAGCATTCAAGCTCTATCATGAAGGACATCTGTTGCTTCACTCACCAAGTGTAGATAATCTTAAGGATAATATCGCATCGATCTACGGAGGGAATATAGCAAAAGACCTTATCCCTATCCAGTATGATAGTCCAGATATTTCTATCTCTGGTTATATTTCTAAGCCGTATCATGTTCGTAACGATAAGAGCCAGCAGTCGCTTTATGTCAACGGCAGATGGATCAAGAATGATGATCTTGTAACGGCCATCTATGATGCGTATCATTCTTTGCTTTTTGTCAATAAACACCCTATCCTTGTGGTTAGCATGAAAATAGATCCACACAGGATTGACGTCAATGTTCATCCTCATAAAGCAATTATCAAGATCGAACAGAAGGCTCTTGTTTGTGATGCCTTAGCTGCTGCTGTCAAAGAAGCATTTCGGCAGAATAATCTTATCCCTATCGTTGATATTGAAACAGACCAGCAATTAGCATTTCGCTCAGGGTTAGGGTCAGCAGTAGAGAAGCAGAAATATGCTTATGAAGAGAGCAAACAGACGATGCTAGAAATGGAAGGGCAGACCTCATTACAAGCAGAGCGTCCTCTGAATGATCAATCTCCTGAGGAATTAGGGAGATTAAAGGAATTAGAAGGATTAGAGGGATTAGAGGAAAAAAGCCACTCTTTTTTAAAGCAAGAATTAAGAGATACATTTTCAGATAATATACTCACCTCTAAAGAAAATATAGCAAGAAAAAGTATTACCACTTCTTATTCCGAACAAGCGGAGCAAACGGAACCTATCCTTCAAAAAGAGATATACAGCAAGCTGCCGCCACTAAAATTGCTGGGACAGATTCACAAGACATTTTTTGTTGCAGAAACGGAGGGCGGAGTGCTTTTTATAGACCAGCATGCTGCCCATGAACGTGTTCTCTATGAAGAGTTTATGGAACAATTTTTAAGCCATAGGGTAGATGCTCAACGGCTGTTACAACCGGAAATCATTGAATGCTCTGCTCTGGATACGATGCTGATCATAAATAATCAGCTGGAGATTGAACAGTTAGGCTTCAAGCTGGAATCTTTTGGCAATAATACATATCAACTCAAGACCATCCCTTCTATTTTTGGTAGGACACAGCCAAAAGAGATTCTTTTGGAGATCATAACAACAATTCAGGATGGGAAGTCATCGATCAGCCAACTGAAGGAAGTGATCATCACTCGTATGGCTTGCCGGGCTGCGGTGATGGCTGGGGAAGAGTTGAGTGTTTATCAGATGCAGCAGATTATCAATAGTCTAGCAATGAAAAAACTGCCATTTACCTGTCCGCATGGACGACCGACAATCATCAAGACAGATGTTGTGGAATTAGAGAAGAAGTTTAAGAGGAGATAACCTGGGATCGAGAAGGTTTAGGACTAACGAGATAGGAGTAAATCAGAAACATCTATTGGCACAAGATAATCCTCAACAAGTTCTGGTCCAGCATTACGATAACGATCTTGATGACAAAGGAGGTGATCTTTAACAGCAGCAGCGAAAGCCATTGGTTCAGATGGGCGGAGCATAAATTGGATGCCCAGCTCTTCCGCTACTCCTTCAAGATTGATGCTTTGCCTATTATTAGGAAGTCGGTGCTCTCTTGAAGAAGACACTAAAAGGCGGAAAAGATGGTCATAATGATGCTCTCCATGAGAATAGATTACACTTGCGGCCAATAAATCAGCACCATGCATACCCGGCATCCTATAATCTGTTACAATACCTGCCCATCTAAGAGGATCTCTTCGTATTTCAGCTAACGCACGTTGAGGACCAAGAGCCAGGACAATCTCATGATCAGGGAGATGATGATGTAATGCAAGCCCATTCATCATTAAAAGGTCACGCTGATCATCAACAAGGAGGAGGCGGGGTCTTACCAGATCATATCCTGCTCCCATGCCATTCCCTTCACTAAGTATATATTGCATATGTTTCTCAGTACCATTTATGATTAATAAGTTGTTTATAAGTCTTTTGGTTTTAGTATTTTTGGGGGATTATCTTCATTTAATGAGTCTTTATCTTAGAAATAAGCCCGAATCTGAATCATAATGAAAGCCGTTTCTTTTAGCAACGGGGTCATAATTTGCTCTTAAGCAACCGCTGGTGGGAGGCTGCATGTTCATATCTTGCATCTGATCGACCATTTCTGGAACTTGCCAAAAACTCAGGGATCCTGGAAGGTAAAATCCAACCCTTAACCCAACACTTTCTGCTGTTGATATCCAATGCTGAGTGAGTATATCCTGATAATTTATGCCTTTTCTCTGCTTAGCTTTACCTAGACTCTGCATCTGCACAATACCTATCTGCCCTTCAGCTGCGCTAATTGCTCTCTGATAATGCTCCGAAGTAGGATGTTCTTCATCAAAACAAACAAAATAATCATGCAGACCTTGGGAAATAGAAGAAACAGCTATAGGAATAGCTTCTCGGACTAAGGCAATACCTACATCACCATCAACATGTTCTTTAGTCTGCCTTATCGTTAAATTTCCTATATCCCGTACTAAATGCTCCTCTAAACCAATCATACCATGACAAATAAACCGTTTATTTTTAAATCTTCTCCAATTTATAACTTATAAGTGATTAAAAATTAAGGGAGTGGTAGCTAAACATTTAAAAACATCTCTCCTATGGTAAAAGTTGGTAAAAGTTGGAAGTGTTGGTAAAGATAGAGTAGATATAGTAAAAGTCAGGAAGAATTGGCAAGAGGAAGTAAAAGAGATTAAAAGGTACTGCTGATGAAATTTCACGAATTTATCTTAGATCCGTTCCAGGAAGAAGCAGCTGTAGCTATCGAAAGCAATCAATCGGTTGTCGTTTCAGCTCCTACGGGAAGTGGAAAAACACTCATCGCTGATTACATCATTGACAAACATAAGAATGATCGGAGAAGAATCATGTATACGGCACCAATCAAAGCCCTTTCAAACCAAAAGTATCATGATTTCTGTAAGGAATACGGAACAGAGAACGTCGGCTTGATGACGGGGGATATCGTTGTTAACCCTCATGCAAAGATCGTGATCATGACCACAGAAATTTACAGGAATATGGCAGTTGCCCATGATTCTGACTTAGAAAATGTCGCTTATGTTATCTTTGATGAGATCCATTTTATCAACGATATCGAGAGAGGCTACGTCTGGGAAGAGTCTATCATCTATAGCTTAGAAAAAGTTAGGTTCCTCTGCCTCTCTGCAACGATTCCTAACGCTCAGGAATTTGCAGATTGGATCAGCGCGATCAAGCATCATCCTGTAACGGTTGTTACGGCAACTAAAAGAAACGTTCCTTTAAAGCACTTGTTCTATGATTATGAGCTGGGTATTGCACCATTGGAAGAGATCAGGCAAGTGAAAGAGAGCAGCAGGCAGTTCCATGGATTTCGAGGAGGAAACAGAAAAAATCGCCATTTTAAGCCACCAGAGCCCAATCATCTGGATCTTTTGCGAGAATTAGGGCAAGACCAATTACCCTGTTTATATTTTACCTTTTCTCGAAAGGATTGCCAAGTGAAAGCAAGAGAATTAGCAAGAAAAGGATTGTTTAAGCGTGATGGAGAACTCATAAGGTTGTTTAATACCACGCTGAAAGATGCACCGCCAGAGATTAACAAATTAGATTCCACCATGGTCTTAAAAGAAACCATTCCACAAGGTATTGCGTTTCATCATGCAGGGCTATTGCCTATCGTAAAAGAAGCGGTTGAACAATTATTTGCTAAGGGATTGATTAAAGTTCTCTATGCGACGGAAACGTTTGCCGTAGGCATAAATATGCCGGCTAAGACCGTCTGTTTTAACAGCTTGAGAAAATTTGATGGGCAAGGATTTCGAAGCTTAAACACGAAGGAATACTTTCAGATCGCCGGACGAGCAGGAAGAAGGGGCATTGACACGATAGGATATGTTATCAGCATGATCTCCCGGATGAACTTTAGATATGATGAAATTAAAAGGATCACTAGTAAGGATATTGAGCCTATACGGTCGCAATTCAGGTTGTCGGTGAATACTGTCTTGAATCTGATCAATCTTCATAACCCTTTGGAAATAGAGCATATCTTAAAGCTTAGCTTTTTTTCTTATCAGAAATTTGGCAAGAATTTTTTGAAGATCCCGACGAAAGTGTTATTGGCAAGATATAGCAGTATTGTCAAGAAATTAGAAAAGCAGGGCTTCATTAAGGATCAAGTGTTGACTGAAAAAGGAATTTTTTCTTCAAAGGTGTTTGCTGATGAGATCACTATGGGAGAAATTTTTGCCACGGATGTTGCTGAAGCGTTAGATGAATATCAGATCATGCTGGTTTTGGCAGCTTTAGTCTATGAGTCTAAGGAGAGAAAGAAAACAGAATCTTCCAGCTATAAAAATGAGCAGTTACAGCGGCTGTTGGGCATTCTCCATAAACATGAGCCATTGCATCATGAGAGAAAATTTTTACGGCTTCAGGAAATGACAACACTTGTTTACCCCATATACCATGGAAAGACATTCTTTGATGTCCTGGAAAGCACGGAAATGCTGGAAGGGGACTTAATTAGGTTTTATGGGCAGATCCTGGACAGGCTGGGGCAGATCAGAAAGGCAAGCGTCGATCATAATCTTATAAGGAAGATGAAGAACTGCCAAGGTATTGTGGAGAAATCGCTGGAAGGGATTTATTTGGTGTAGAGAGCTTTTTATTGCATGCGGTTAGGGGCCATTATTTTAGAATCAGGATATTATTTACACCAATGCCCTGATGATATTTACTCCTACATACCCTTCAAGAACAGCAGCCAAGAGAAGAACAGCAAAGGACATTAAGAGCAGGATAAAGGCATCCTTCACTACATTCTTGAAGCTCTCGCTCATAAATTCTTCTACGATGACCGCCTTACTGATAACCCCCCCTGCTATGGCAGCAAGAAGGAAGCCCCCTATTTCAGGAAGGATGTAGATGGAAAAAGCGCCTAGTAACGTGAAGGCATGGGCAACACCTTTGTTGATGTTTTCGATAGTTAAGGAGACAAACGTAGCAAAGATGCTGGCGTTCCAGACCATCAAAAAAATAGCTCCAGCACCATAAAAGAATGATAGAATAAAGAAGATCAAAGCTACGCCTAGGTTATTGCTGAAGAGATTTAGGCTATGGATGAATTGGTCAACCTGAAAATTCTGAATCTCATTAGCTGTCACACCACCGCCTAATATTTTCATCTGCTCCCCGACTGTTGAAGAGAGGTCAACCTGGACAGCCGCTAAAACCCAAATGACGATCAAGTAGCCGATAAAAACACCTATGGAAAGGAAAAGATAAATCTCAAAGACGCTCTGATGATTGACAAAAAATCTTCTGATTCCATCACTCCGTTCACGCTCTTCTTCAAATGACAAGAGATTCATCAGGCTTGGAACAAGAAGCAAAGTAACGAGAAATAAAAAAGAAATTGAGAAACGATCCTTAAAAAAGAGATAGCCAGTTATCGCTGCGATAAAGGTATAGCTGAGCCCTAAGGCAATGGCGTAGAGAGGTCTTTGCCTCAACCATTTTGTGCTGATGATTTGCTCGAGAACCATTTTTACAAACTACCTCTGTATTTCATCCTTCCTTAAACATGTAGCCCACTTACTTGATCAAGCCTTCTTTTCTCAACTTCTGCCGGACTTGTTCCTCCTGCTTATGCATCCGCGCCTGCTTGAAGTTTGCTACCTTCCGGACAGCTGTGGAAAGAAAACCACGTTGCCAGAACATCAAGCCCAGCAAAGAAAGGACTGCTAGACTTCCTGCCAATGGTTTCCAGTTCGATTGTATTGTGCCAAATATGCCCGTTGCTTGACCAACACCTAAAGGATTTGCTTGAGCATCGTCAGCGGAGTTACTTAAGCCAGCCGTATCTACTTCAACAGTATCAGATGCAGAACCAGCACCTTCACATTGCTGGCTTTCTTCTGGCTTTCCGTCAGAAACTCCACATAAGCTCCAGTCTTCACACGTTCTCGTTTGCTGACCATCAGTACATTGGCTCCATTCCGTACATCTCCATAATGGGTCACAAGATGAAACTTCTTCTATCTCTTCCGTAATAAGGGTACAGACACCATTGACCCGTTCATAGCCGCGTGCACAGGAATCACCGCCGCCACCGCCTCCTCCAGATGAAGCAGATGCTGGTGCGCTAGCTGTAGTAAAACTGTAGGCAGAATCATTTCTGCAATTATTCCAATTATCACAGGATTGTACAACGTACGAGTAGGTTGTTGAAGTAGATAAACTGCTCAAGAGCAGTGAAGGTGTAGATGTTGACGTTAGAGCTTGCAGAGAATCTGTTAAATTTCCAGCATCAATGCCATAGTAAACCGTATGGTTGCTAACTTCATCTGTTTCCCAAGAGATATTTGCCGATGAGGAATCAATAGAACTATTGAGAACTTCATTAATCACTGGCTTGACGTTATCGTTATAAAAAGAAACGGTTGCACTCCAACCTGTATTTCCTGCCGTATCAGTGCAGGAAACATTCCAAGTATATGGTGTGTTTGCTGCAGCAACATCCGCAGAACTGTCTCCCACTTCTGTACGTGAATTATCATAAGCATGAACGGTACAGCCATCGATATCCTCATTATCATCCGCCTGATCAAATTCAAAATCCCAAACTAAACCGGCCATGTTCTGGCCCGTGGAAGGGGTTGTTAAGGTTACAACTGGAGCAGTACTATCAACAGTAACTCCTCTGGTCTCTCCTGAAGTAGCGGTGTTTCCCAGTTCATCTGTGCAGGTCACATCCCAATCAAAGCTTCCCTCCGTTGTATTGCTGATCGTCGTTTCAACTCCAGACTCCGTATTTACTTCGCCACCTTGCCCAACTTCTATAAAGTTGAGGACACAAGCCAAAGCTGTACTATAATCATCATCTGCTTGAAAGACATAAGCTCCATTTCCAATACCACCATTGTCTGGGGAAAGTAATGTCACTTCCGGGCCAGCATTATCAATAGTAAATGTGTATGTAGTAGTTGCTTCATTATCAAAATTGTCCGTTGCATGAACGGTAATGTAATTCTCACCATAAGACCACCCATCAGTCAATGGAGAGATAGCATATTCTGGTCCAGCAATGTCTACCTGATCAGTATTTTCATCTTCATCTTCCCACTCATACCATACATCATTAACCGTGCCAAAGGTGTCTTCTATTGTAAAATTAATGACCGTTTCTTCAGCAATTATCGCTTCGTCATCAGGGCTGTTTAAGGTGATAACTGGACCAGTCGTATCTAGAGTAAACGTTCTTGCTGCAGTAGATGTTTCCCAGCCAGCAGAATCAGTGCAATTAGCCAGCCATTGATGCTCACCATCAGCTAAGGCATAGGATGCCGCAAGAGTTTGCGCTGCATTATTCCCGTCTGCTTCATCATAGGTTGTCGTACTATAAGGAACACCATCTATGGTGATGGAACAGGAAACTTCAGGGTTGAAACCTACATCTGCTGCTTCCAAGGAATTGTCATCAAAGCTAAATTCAAAATCAAGAGTACCTTGATTTGTTTTGAAATTGTTGACAGGATCTGTTCCCAGTGCTACGGAAGGTGAAGCATCGTCTACATATAACCAGAAGTAAGGAGTAACATTCTGGTTTCCTGCGATATCACTGAAATTGTAAAAGATACCTACATATTTTTTTACTCCAAGTAGCTGAAGATTTACTGCTGTTGTACATCCTGAGCCAACACAGCTTAAAAGCTCATTGTTTGTGGCTGTTGACTCCGCAATATCGTCATAATAATCAAAGTACATCTCTGCCTGCTTAAACCCAGTTTCAGCTTCGGTGATGGTTACACTCACGTCAGTTGTGCCATTCTTTACAAACGTTTGGTTTTGAGGAAGAAGGTTGCTGTATCTTGGTGCAATATTATCGTTTAAGACGTTTAAAGTTAATGTCCAATCTTCTTGACCACCTTCTTGATCATTTGTCGTGATATTCCAAGTAAATGAACTGTCTCCAGCAACAGAGACCGGTAGAATGTCAAATTTAGGCAACTCATTGCTTTCACAGATGATATAATTGTCATCCCAAGAACAGCCTGTCGGATTAATAACTTCAGTGATAATGGCACCTTCAGGATAGATAGAATAATTGATCAGCGAACTGCTGGTAAAATCAAAATCTATCCTTAGGTTGTTATATTCTTTTAATTCATAAATCGTTGAAGGGAGACTTAGCCATTGCACATCGTTCAATGCCTCTATCTCAACAGCAGCAACACCCAATATGCTTAATAGGCTTAAAACTAGAATAATAAATACCACCACTACCACCACACTCTTTTTCATCTCATCCCTCTCTTTGGCTTTGAGTGAAACACCCATTCTACCGAAAGCCTTCCTATCCGCAACTTGCTATCCGCAATATTGATGATAATATTTAAGCTTATTTATCATCTAAGCTATAGAAAGAAAAAGAAGAAGACTATTTAAATGTTTTTAATTCCTTCTCCTGAGAGAAAAATCCCCTGATTTACTCTCCAGTATCTTATTGCTACTTCTTCCTATAAGACATATAGGAAGGACTCATAGGAAGGACTTATAGGACTCTATCCTTTATTTCATCCTGAACGCGCTTGATGAACGTATCTATAGGTACATCAAAAGTGGTCTTCCCCTCTCTGTCCCGAACAGCAAGAGTTTTATTCTTCATCTCCTTTTCCCCAATAGTAAGGATATAATTAACTTTCTGCATCTGGGCTTCACGCACTTTCTTCCCCATCGTTTCTGTCCGGTCATCGAGCTCAACTCTCAAGCCAGCCGTTTTTAACCTCTCGACTACACCCTTAGCAAAAGGAATTTGAGCATCAGTAATCGTCACTACTTTCAGCTGAACAGGACTTAACCACAACGGAAACTTCCCATTAAGATGTTCTGTAAGGATACCGATAAACCGTTCAATGGCACCATAGACCACTCGATGCAGCATAATTGGTCTTTTCACTTTGCCATCTCTATCGATATATTCTGCTTCAAAACGTTCCGGCATAGACATGTCCATCTGGATAGTGGAACATTGCCAAGTTCTCCCTAACGAATCTTTTAAGTGGAAATCGATCTTTGGACCATAAAATGCGCCATCTCCCGCATTGATCTTGTAAGGCATCTTCTTTTTCTTAAGGACTGCTTCTAAAGCAGCTTCAGAAAGGTCCCAGATCTCTTCAGCACCTATCCTTTTTTCCGGTCGGGTGGAAAGCTCGACATGGTCAAACTGAAGATTAAAGGTAGCAAACATTTCATTGATGATATTGATGATCCCTTCGATCTCTGCTTCTACCTGGTCTTCTGTACAGAACAGATGTGCATCATCCTGCGTAAATTGGATGACCCGGAATAATCCTGAAAGGACTCCTGACAGCTCTTGACGATGGACGACACCCAACTCCCCAACTCTTAGTGGGAGGTCTTTATATGATTTTGATGATGACTTGTAGACTAACATCCCTCCCGGACAATTCATCGGCTTGACCAAGAAATCACGCTGTTCGTATTTCGTCACAAAATTATTTTCCTTATATTTATCCCAATGGCCGGAAATCTGCCATAACTTCTTATCCATTATTTGGGGAGTGGATATCTCTAAATAGTTATTCCGTTGATGGACTTCCCGCCAATACTGGAACAATAGATTTTTGATCAGCAAGCCTTTAGCATGCCAAAATACCATCCCCGGGGCAACGTCATGAAAACTCCATAAGTCAAGGTCTTTCCCGATGATACGATGATCGTTCGGCTTAAGATTGGCTGTATCTAATCTGGAACGGGAGACTTGCTTGAGGAGAGCTTTGATCTGGTCGAGGGAAAGGGATTCTTCCTGGACGGGCTTGCTGGCAGTGGTTTCATGTTTTGCATCTCTTCCTTCTTTATTTCCCACTTTCTTTCCATCCTGGACGGTGCTGTCTACCGTCAATTCCCTGCTTAACTCTGACAGTGGATGGCCTTTGCACTTGATGTCAAAAGCCTTATACCAACCGAATGGCGCTCTGGTAACTTTAAATTTTGCCGCAAGTGCTTTTTCTGCATCTTTCATCATCTGCTCAGCCATCTGTGGATTTCCCAGATTAGAGCTCAAATGAGCATAAGGATAGAGAACAATATTCTGCGCATTCACCTGCTGAGCGATATTTTTTATCTCTTGAGTATATTTTTGAATGATCAGGGGAACGTTCTGCTCATCCGCCTTTTCGAAGGCAGTAAAGATGACTAAACACTCATTGACTTTCTGTAATCCCTCTTTAATCCCTTCTTCTGCGCCCTTAAACGCTTTCTTCTTTGCCTCAAACTCGATAAAATCCGCATGGATGCTCAATATTTTCATAGTCTTCTGCCTCCCTTCGCTTCTATTTATTCTTTTTGGTTATTTTTTGGGTATGTTTGGGTATGTTTCTGCTGATCGTTCACGTTCCACCTCCCAGCCAAGAACATGCGTAAAGCTATCTGTTTAGAACCATTGTTCAAGGAAAAAAAAGAAAAAGACACCGGCCCTAAACCACTGCTCTATGCAGTAGTCGTGCCAGTAGTCGTAGTGCCAACTTCTACTTTATGAAATAATACACTTCCACCCTTTCGTTGGCATACTTTCATTTTAGTTAAGAAGAATAAGAAACTATTTAAAGATTTCTCCAAAAGATGTAAAGAGAGTAATATTATGACAAATAGGACCACAAATAAGATTAAAGCGATCATCTTTGATTTTGATGGAGTTATCCATGATACGTTTGACATCAATTATCGCATCAATAATATCATCCACCATCATGAACTGCCTGATATTTCTATCACAGAGTATAAAGACATGCATGATGGCAATATTTATGGTCACAAGAGAGTAACAGATGAAGGGACAGTAAGGTTTTTTGAGTTATTGGCAGAAGAATTCAAGGAGCTAAAGATACAGGAAGAAATCAGAACAGAGTTAGAGCTGCTCAAGAAAAGATATGATCTCTTTATCATCAGCTCTAATAAAGAAGTGATATTGAACAATTATTTTTCCAATAATCAAGCAGCTCATCTCTTCACCCATATTTTTGGACTGGAGACTCATAAATCTAAATTAGAAAAATTCGGGCTGATGCAAAAGAGATATGGACTGCAAAAAGAAGAGTGTCTCTTTGTCACCGATACATTAGGGGATCTGATGGAAGCTAAGATGGCAGGAGTACCGTCAATAGCCGTCAATTTTGGCTTTCATGATGCTGAACGCTTGAAAAAAGGAAAGCCATTACATATTATCTCGCAGTTCTCTGAGCTAAGGAAAATTCTAGAAAAGATTGACGAATAAGATAGAATAAAATAAAAATAACCTTCTGCTACTTTAATGCTCTCCGATGTATCCTTTAAAGGCATATTTCTTGCTCTGCATGTCAAAGTATCCCTTAACGACATGCTGCAAATTATAAACACGATATACAAGTGTATCCCAGTAGATTCCAGAAATTTCATGCTTATAGATCCTCTTATACAATGCGCTTAGAGATTTTCCTAATGCTCCACCTTTCTTGAATCTCTTCTGCCAATCTAAGACTACCGTTCCTACAAATTTCACATAGAGGCTTGCTTTCGTCAGATTTTTTATTTTATCGCCAACTTTCACTTCTACATCGAGCATCTCATAGATATGGATATGCATATTGATCTGATAAACAACATAAGGGTCAATCCTTTTTGTCATTAAAAATTTTAATTCCTGTTCTGCTCCTAAAGGGCTAGGAACTTTATGCTTGTAATCCACCTCATGCCAGAGAAAACCATAATTCTTTGCCCAGTCGATGATTGCTGCATATAAGCCGTCAAAGTCAAAGAGGCCTTCGTATTGGAGGGTAAGATTCAATGTTTTCATGCTGTCTGGGTAATAGGCATCTCTTGGCCCGAAACCCAAATCCTGAAAAAATCCCATAATCTGACCTAATCGCTTGAGTTATTTAAATATTTCTAGAATAGCTTTCTTTTAGAATGATAGAAAAGAGAAAGGATCACACCTTCTCGAACCAAACGGTCAAGCTTTCATTCTTAATCTTAACAACTTCCCCTTTTCCAGCAGACTTCACCTGTTCTCCTTTCCCAGCAGCTTTGCCAGGCAGTGATAAGGAAAGACGCTCCGCTCCTACTTTCTCTTTCAGCTCCTCTTGATATTGTTCTACCCCTTTCTTCACCATCGGACTGACAGAAAGAGAGAGATTTATCCGATCAGTCTTCTCTAACCCTGCTTTCTTTCTCATGCTTTGGATATGTCTCATCAATTCTCGGATATATCCTTCCTGTTCCAACTCTTGATTCCGGTCCGTATTAATGTAAAGAGTACCGCGTTTTATTTCGCCTTGCTTATAATTTGCTGGTGCAGTTCGTTCGATTTCTAGCATTTCTTTTGTAATGTTTACTTTTTTCTTATCAACGGTAAAGCTGTATTTCCCTTCTGAATCAATGTGGCTTAAAATGGTCTCTGGACTGTCAATGGCTAATTTTGCGATGATCTTCGGTGACAATTCACCAAATTCCGGCCCTATTTTTCCATAATTAGGCTTGACTTTTACCTTGACACCAGGCAATGCTGTGACAATAGCAAGCTGTTTACTGTTGGTCTGCTGCAGGATGATCTCTTCAAGATGCTGCGCTGCTTCGATTGTTTGCTCATCACTTGTTTCCACAACAAGCTCTTTGACCGGCCAGCGCAATCCTAATTGAGCTTTCTCTCTTGCTCCTAAAGCACTGGCGATAATCTCTTGAGCAACAGCCATATCTTGCTCTAAGCCAGTGTCGATCATGCTCTTGTCAGCAACAGGCCAAGGAAATTGGGAGATACTCTCTTCTTTCATCCTAAATTCTTCCTTAAGATTGAGATACATCGCTTCCGTGATGAACGGGCAGATAATGGTAAACATAGGTAAAATATCCATCAGGACCTTATTGATGGTAAAAAGGCAAGCTTTCTTCTCTTCATCCGTACCGATGGAACTTTTATCACGGACCATCTGGATGTACGTTCTAGAAAGTTCTAGATATAATTGTTCCAAAGGAGCAACTACTTCATCTAAGCGATATGCTTCCAACAAGTCTGTCACTTTTACAATCGTCGAATGGAGTCGAGAAAGGATATATTTCTCTTCTGTTCCTAACTGTACATTCTTGATCTTCGTGGGATTGATGTTGTGCTCACGGGATAAATTGATCAGCAGCCGATGGATATTCCAAAAGATATGGAGATATCTCTCTTTTGTTTTTGCTTCCTGCCAACTAAAATTGATATCTTCACCTGCTGTCGTCTGGATCATATAGTAGCGCAAGACATCGGCACCATACTTGTCGATCAATTCATCAGGGGAGATAATGTTGCCTAACGACTTTGACATCTTGACTCCATCAACATCAGTGATGAAGCCATGCATATACACGTTCTTAAATGAAGGTTTTCCAAGATAGAGGTAAGAGCAGACGAACAGCAGATTGAACCATGCCCTAATCTGATCTTTTCCTTCCAGGATGAAATCTGCCGGGAAATATTTTTTAAACAACTCTTTCTGCTCTGGATAATACAAGCATATCCAAGAAGCTGAACCGGGATCAATCCAGACATCCATAACATCGGGCAGGCGCTGATATTCTGTCCCCCCTTTTCCACCTTTTGTTATTATAACATCATCGATCCAGGGCTTATGAAGATCATCAGGTACTTTTCCTTTTGCCAGGCGCTGCAGCTCTTCCTTCGAGCCAACAACGATAATGTCTCCATCAGCAGACTGCCAGATGGGAGCAGGTGTTCCCCAGAAACGCTGTTTAGTGATAGAATTATCCCGTAAGTGTTCCAACCAGGAGCGGAACGCATTTTTTCCTTTCTCCGGGAACCAATAGATTTCCTCATTATCCTTGATCATCTTCTCTTTCAAATCTTCAACTTTCAAAAACCATTGCGGCGTCGTCCGGAAAATGACGGCCTCTTTACTTCGTTCAGCATGAGGATAATCATGGGAATACTTTTTCTTAGCCACTAATGCCCCTTCATCATCGATAGCTTTGATGAAAATGTGATCATCATATCTTGCTTTTAATCCAGAAAATCTTCCCGCTTCCGCTGGAAAAATTCCGGACTCATCTAAGCAATTATATGGTGGAATGTGATGCTGGTAGCCTACTTCATAATCTTCCGGTCCAGACCCAGGGGCGCCATGAACTAAACCTGTACCCTCAGCATCATTGACAAATTCCTCATTAAGAATGACCGTATGCACCAGCTTATTCTCATTGTAGAGCTCCTGCAGTTCTGGCAGTTCTTTCTTCCAAAAGTGTGTATAGCGAAGGCCTTCCAATTTTTTTCCTGCAAAGGTTTCAATTATTTCATACTTATCTCCTTTAAGATGCATAACATCCGCCACTCTTGATTCAGCCATGATCCATATTTCTGATCCTACTTTTACTTTTGCATATCTTATGGTAGGGTGAGCCATGATAAACAGATCAAAAGGAATAGTCCAAGGAGTTGTTGTCCAAATGACAAGATATTCGTTGCCTAAACTTCCCGCTTGTTTTTTAGGGAGCTTTTCTTTCTGCTTCTCTTTATTAGCGGTTTTGGAAACCGTAGCGCTAATGGAGCTACTTCCTTCAATCTTAAATTTGACATAAATGCTGTCATCAGTGACTGTTTGATAAAATAATTCGTGCTTGGCTAACGCACTTTGGTCTTTGGGATCCCAGTGCAAGGTTCGTTTTCCAAGGTAAAGCCTGTCGTTATCATAGGCTTTCTTGATCAAGCTCCAGACAGCTTCAATATAACCAGTAGAGATCGGCTGGTAAGGGTCAGAAAAATCTAACGTTACACCAATTCTCTGAAAATCCTTTATCATCATCTGCATCATCTCGCTGCAGAATTTCCGGCATTCCTCGGCAAATTTTTCAAATCCAAATTTCTCGATATCTTCTTTAGTCTTCAGCCCAAACTTGGCCATGACTTTATGTTCCGTAGGCAGGCCGTGCATATCAAAACCCGCCCTATCCCATACATCATAGCCCATTGTTCTCTTATACCTTAAGACCATGTCTTTCAGCGCTTTATTCCAGGCATGCCCTAAGTGAATTCTCCCAGAAGTGTATGGCGGACCGTCTAAGAAATAGAATTTCTTTCCTTTCTTGTTTCTTTTCCGGAGATTCTCAACGACGCTCTTTTTGTTCCAATAGCCTAAAATATCCTCTTCCAGTTGCTTATGCAGATACTGATCATAGGTCATTCTTTCTGGGAGTAGGCAGGTATTTAAAAATATTCTTATGATAGCAGGCTAAAAAGAACAATTAAGCTTTTCTCCCAAACGCTAAAACGTCAGGGATTTCTTTCTCAGAAGTTATTTAAAGAACCCACTACCTATTCCATAGATGGAACTCCTTTCTCCTGTTGGAAATAGAAGCATGTTAACTGCTGCCATCCAAGCCGGCAGCAATGCTGTTTATTTTGGAATTAAAGGCTTAAATATGCGGGCAGCAGCCAACAATTTCTCATTAGAAGAGCTTCCAGAGATTATCAGGTACTGCCATAAACACCAGATAAAAGCCTATTGCACAGTTAATGTTATTATTTTTGAAAAAGAGTTAAGCCTTCTTCACACAACATTAAAAGCCTTAAAGTCAGCAAATATTGATGCTGTCATCTGCTGGGACTTGGCAGTCATCAAGCAATGTCAAGAATGGGGTATAACCGTCCATCTTTCCACCCAAGCTTCCGTATCTAATTCCGAAGCGGCAAAGGCATGGAAAGGATTAGGAGTAACAAGAATTGTCCTGGCGAGAGAATGTTCATTAGAGGATATAGGGGACTTTAAAAAAAAGGTTGACATCGAAATAGAGTGTTTTGTCCATGGAGCAAGATGCATTTCATTGTCAGGACGATGCTTTATGTCACAAGAGCTATTCAATAAGTCTGCTAATCGAGGAGAATGTTTACAGCCTTGCCGAAGAGAATATAGGGTGATTGACGAAGAAGGGAAGGAAATGCTGATGAATAATAAATTTATCATGAGCGCTAAAGACCTTTGCGCCCTGCCCTTACTGCCAAAACTGATTGCCCTTGGAGTTGATTCTTTTAAGATTGAAGGCAGAAACCGTGGTGCAGAGTATGTCCATAAAGTAGTTTCAGTATACAGAAAAGCATTGGATGCCATTGCCCAGAACAAATTTAACGAAGAACTTATTGAACAATTGACTGATGAATTAAAAGAGGTGTATAATAAGGATTTCACCCCAGGATTTTTTGTTGATTATCCCTATCATGAACGAACTGATGCCTACGGAAGTAAAGCTACGACTGAAAAAGTACAGATTGGCAAAGTAACTACCTTTTATAAAAAGCTAAATGTAGTTGAATTTAAAATCGAATGCGAATCATTACATGTTGGAGATACAATTGCTTTTGTTGGTGATACAACGGGATATTATGAACAAGTCGTAGAGGAGATATATACTAATGAAGGAAAAGTAAGCCAAGCGCAAAAAAGTGTAGTCATTTCTATCAAATTAAAGACTTTAGTAAGAGAAAACGATAAAGTATTTTTGATCAAAGAAAGAGATGACCAAGGGATTAAAATGAGACTAAGAAGGTAAAATGAAGCTAAGAAGGTAAAATCAAGCATTAAGCTGCTTTCTTATAAGGAGTTTTTCCTTCTTTAATAGCCTCTTTTCTAGCCTTTACAACCTTTGTCAGCCGATCATATCTCCTATAGGCAGACAAGTCTCCTTGTTCACGAGCTTGATCTCTCTTTTCGGTAAAATGCTCCTCTAGCATCGTTTCCACGCCAAGCTCATCTCGATAGGCGTTTCCTGAAGCATGAGCATATTGATGGATCTTCTCGTGTTTCAGCACCATCTCTTCGATGCTTTCAACATCTACTCCGTACATCCGAGCCATGGATTCAAGACGATCATCAAAGCTCTTTCCATGACCATAATTAGCAACAATCAGCCCTTTCCTGCTCTTGGGATCATAGACTAAAGCAGCTACAGCTTCATCTTGCCCGAGGTCTGCTACGCCATACTTCGCCTCAACAATATTTCCTGAACGTTGCTTGAGCCAAGCTAAGAATTCTTGCCCTTCAGCTGAAGCAAAATAACTTCTTGCCCTTTGGTCAAAATCAACGGCTGCACGGACATGTTCCTGTTGACGATCGCTATTAGCGACATTCACCCTGCTTTGGTCTACCCAAGCATAACCCATAAGAGCCACATATACTCCGCTATCTCTTTGACTTTGGCTCTCGTTATGGCTTTCACTATGCTGAACAACATCATCGATGCTCTGTCTTTGTTGATAAAAATTTACTACATTATCTTCCATACTACTGAAACTATGTCTGAACTATTTAAAATTTGTTGAAGAAAGTACGTATTTAGTTCCATAAAGAAAATAGTGGCAGGTCGTAAAATTCAGCAAGGCTTAATGTGAAAGGAATGTATTTCTATCAGTTTTAAGTGGAAGCCTTGCAACTAGACTTTTCTTACGAAGTGCTTAATGAATTTTACCTCTTGACCTTGCCACTATTTTAATCGAACTAAATACGTACTGAAGAGTCTAATGATGTCCGCCGCCGTGCGTGTCGTGACCCGGAGCTTCATGCCCACCACCGTGAGCGTTGTGACCACCGTGACCATGAGCGCCATGATCGTCATGATCACCTTTATGCTTCATCTTATAGGCACCAACGATCTGACGCAAGTTGCTGTCGGTAACTTCACCCTCCTGCGTATGTACCTGTAATAACTGCAAGGCTTCCTGCAAGCTCAGCATCTTATCTTTAACCTTATCCTTGATGCCAATGTGGGCAACGATATCCTCAATGTGCTCATTGCTTAAGTGCCCGCCAGCAACACCATACATCCTCTGCTCAAACTGCCTCTGCAATGTTCTCTGCTTCAATTCTTCAAAGGCAGTAGGAGTAAGTTTCTTGCCATTGTTATAGACCATATCTTCCAAAGCACTGTCCGTAACACCAATATACGCCTGCATCAGCATATCTTTCTCAAACTCATTGAGGTCTTTTGCCGATTTAAAATAATCTTTTGCTTTCTGCAGATAGAAATCAGACATCGTCTTCTTAAACTCCTTCTGGATAGTTTCCTTATCCAGCTTCTCAAACTCAACTTCACCCTTCTCATTCCTTAAATGGGTGTTGACTGCCTTAAGATATGCTTCTGTATGGGTAACATTTGCTGTATCAACCAGCAGTTTGGCATGAGAATGTAATCGCTTATACTTGTCAAGAACCTGTTCTTCGTGTTTTGCCCCATGCCCATGCTCGTAATGAGCATTGCCATGCCCATGGCCTGTATCATGCAATAGCAAAGAAAATATCAGCCGCAATACACCTATCATATGCTTAGGGATTAGTTTTATAGTTAAATACTTTTCTATAATTGAAGATAGTCCGCAAGAAAGCTCTTATGATAAAAAGATTAAAAAAAGATTAAAAAAAAGAAGAAAAAAAGGTTTAATGAGACCCATGTGCATCGTGACTAGCATCTTTTAACCAGCGGTACCTTCGCAAGTTATCTGTAGTTAACTCTCCTTCTTCATGTAATCTTAAGAGAGCACCAAGGCTTCTGGGATTGGTTCCAACTTTATCCCAGTCAACATCATTGTTACTAACGTGATCTTTAACAGCACCAGCATCACTAGGCTTCAAGTTACTATCGGCGATGGCATTATATTCATTTTGCCGCGTCTGGAATCCTTCATCTCTTGAAATTTCCCGGTAAACAATATCGGCAGTAGTTTTTTCACCATATTGTGCACGGATATCCTCCACTTTTCCTACCCCAATTCCATATTTACCCTTTAGTAATTGGTCTGTTTTAAATTTATTTTCTCCCGGATCATCAGCACCAGTATCACTCATTGCTCTCAGCACCAATGCTTTTTGAGCAGCAGCAAAAGCAGTTTTTTGTGTCTCTTCATCTGTCAACTTGTTATACTCCACTAATCCATCATCATTACGAACGGTATCAGCCATAGCTACAGCTGCAGCCATTGTATCAACAGCAGAGCTGTCCGTATAAGTCTTTGCTACTCGCATATCTGTGTAGAATGCGTCTAAATTTCCATGCCCATGTCCGGGACTCATTTTTCATTCACCTTTTGTTTGTTTTTTATTCTTTATCTTAAATTGTTCCATATCTTTCATAAGTTACCTATATGTAACCACTATATTGTGACATCAGTATATAAATGTTTTGTTAATTTTTGATCTTTTCGAGGGGGTTTATAAATGGGCGAGGACAGGGAAAATGAGTGGTTGAAAAGTAGGCTGAAAAGCGGCTTGGGTTATTGAGGAGCCTTTCCTATCTCTTCTCCAAGTGAAATGCCTATTCCCCCAGTCTTATAGATATTCACCTAAAAACATGACCAAAACGTCTCAGCAGGGACAAGAAGATATATATAGTATAAAGGGAGTATTCCAATCAGAAGATGATGATTGTCGCACGATTACTATCGCAGGGTTAGAGTTATAGATGGAGGAAGACGATGAGCAAAAAAAATAAGATGTTACAGCCAAAGAGCATTACTGTTAAGAATGAGAAGAGCGTCGAGCAGGCTCTGCCACCATCACCTAAATTACCCCCAGAATTAGAAAAGAAATTACAATCATTGAAAGATACTCTCGATAAATTCAAAGCTAAAGTTCTGGAAAAATTTGGGGATTATATAGTGGGGATCACTTTACTTCCTCCGGAAAAGATACCGCCACCCGGAGCATCAGGTGATGGTGCTGATAAGAAGGCTGCTGAAGTTCCAGAAGAGCAGAAGATTCAGCTGTTAATAGTTGTTGATGACACTACGTCCCAGAAGATGACGAAAGATGAGCTTCACCAGAAGTTTTCCACGATCATCAAGAAGATAGGAGAAGAAGTTGATAAAACTATCATCCCCCAGAGCATTCTTTTAACAGATCTTTGGCTGAATTGCTATGATGCAAAGTATGAGTTAAACAAATTGATCTCTTTAGGTGCCCCTATCCATGACACAGGGATGTTGGCAGCTATCAAGATTGCAGAAATCCATAAGAGTATGGTCATCAAGAAGTTTGAGAAGTACATCTTAAGTTATGTTCTTGCTGGTTCCTTAGTTCAAGGAAAAGCCACTCCCACGTCTGATATTGATGTATGGATAGTTATTGATGATACTGATGTCAAGAAGATGTCTCGGGCAGAGTTGAAAGACAAGTTGAGAGCAATCATCATAGGGATGGGTGCGGAAGCCGGTGAAATTACCGGTATCAGAAATAAGATAAATATCCAAGTGTATATCCTAACGGACTTCTGGGATAGCTTGAAGGAAGCCAATCCGATCATCTTTACCTTGCTTCGTGATGGAGTACCGTTCTATGACCGAGGAATATTCATGCCTTGGAAGCAATTGCTTAGAATGGGAAGGATCAAGCCCAGCAGGGAAGCTATCGACTTATTTATGTCAACGGGAGAACAGAGCATCAAACGGGTGCAGGCAACATTAAAGACGATGGGTATGGAAGATACGTTTTATGCTATTTTAACTCCATCTCAAGCTGCTATCATGCTCTATGGTCTTCCACCACCGACACCAAAAGAGACTCCCGAGGTGATGGAAGAGATCTTTGTCAAGAAAGAGAAGATGCTGGAGCTAGAGTACGTCAAGATTCTTAAGGCAAATGTTGATCTGCGAAAAGATATTGAGCATGGGACGAAGAAAGAGCTTACTGGCACAGAATTAGACAAATATGTCAAGAATGCAGAAAAATATCTTCTAAGAATCAGGAAATTGTTCAAAGAGATCGAGATGAAATATGATGAAAGGGGTGTTCTCGCCTTATATGATGAAGTCATGACCATCATAAGAGATGTCTTGCTTCAAGAAGGCATTGAAAAAGCGCAGGACAGCGATATCATCAAGCTCTTTGAAGATGAACTGATCACTACAGGAAAAGTTCCTGCGAGATATCTTCGAGACCTCAATGAGATCGTAGCAGCAAAGCGCAAGCATGATGCCAAGAAGTTGGATAAAACTGATATTGAGACAGCAAGAAGAGGGTCGGGAAGTCTGATTCGGTTCTTGATAGAGTACCTCCAACGGAAACGAAGCAAGGAACTGGATAAGATTAAGATCAGAGTCAAGCATGGAGAGAAGAAGTATGGTGAAGTTATCTTGCTGGATAAAGTAGCTTTCGTCATCAAGGATATCGATGCAAAAGAGAAGCAAGTGGAAAAAGCTATCATCAATCCCGATGGAAGTTTAGGAACGTTGAAGGATTCTAGCTTTGAAGAATATGAGAAGGAACTTGCTCAGCTGAAAGTTGCCCAGAAGATCTTCATCAAGGAGCCGATCTTTGAAGACCTTAAACGAATCTTTGGCAGAGATGTAGAAGTGATGATGGGATATTAGAGAGTAGTGCTCTCTTTCAACGCTTTCTTTTTTTCTATTCTTTTTCTGCTTGTTTCCTCAACAGTAGATTTTTTTATCACATAAAATATCTCATTGATATGGGTCATGGGGGTAAAGGTGTAGCCAAGACGTTTGCACATCAATTCTATCCAAGTTCTTCGGGGAAAATTCATCCGCTTGCCGCTCATCGTTTTTATGGGGAAGGAAACAACAATATATCTTGCCGGGATGATTTTGATGATACGTTCACTAACCTTATGCCCTTTCCCTTGGTCTAAGACATCCGTCATCTTGAACATGAGGCAGAGGTCAACAGAATCGTGGCGAGCGATCTCTTGCCAATGCAGGATATCAAGTACTGCAGCACTTCCCTTAAATGAGGCATTCTCTTTACTCAGCAGGGAAAAATAGGCATTTAGCAAAGATATTTCATCTTCACTAAGGTCATAAGCGTAGTAGTCCAGCTTGTGGAGATTCATAAAAAAAATAGAGAAGGGATTGACTCCACACCCCAGATCGATGATGGAAGATGGCTTTCCAGTGACAGCAAAAATCTTGTGATATAATTGCTTATAGAAGGGCAGCCGTTCTTTGGTCGAAGAATGGGAAGAGAGAATTTTAGTAACAATACGAAGATGATTTTTGGGATTACTGGTTTGCTCTGGAGATACTTCAACAAGCTCTTTCCGGTTCTTGATCTCTTCTTCAACCCGAAAGAGGCTATAGACCCTCCGCAGATGGTTGCGGACATCTTTCAGCACCTTCTTATAGATAGCAGACTTATTATGAAAATTGCCGTGAAGATCATTTGTCAATTTCCTATTGCTTTTATGAAGGTAATTGAACAGCTGTTCCCTGATGAAATCGTCATTCATGTCTCGGAGAGACCTTCTTTTCTTGATATCTGCAATCAAAGAAATGACCTTATCTTCATCCAAGAGAATGTTTCCTATGAGCATTTTTTGAAGATGTTGAAGAAGTTTAAAAACCTAACTTTTTTAAAGGCTGAGAGAATCCTTTGCTTATGAACGAAAAGCTAAAGAACCATGGAAAGAGAGCTTGGAAATTCTTTTGGCAGGATGATTCTGCTGCCAGCTGGATAGCAAATATCATCGTAGCGTTTATCGTAATACGGTTTGTCGTCTATCCTTTGCTTGGAACTGTCCTTGGCACGAGTTTTCCTATCGTAGCTGTTGTCAGCGAAAGCATGGAGCACGGCTTAGGGCCAAATGGAGATATCTGCGGGAATGTATTTTATGAATTCCGGCAATCATTTGACAATTACTGGGAAGCTTGCGGCTCCTGGTATGAGAAAGAAACGATTACTAAAGAGCAGTTTTCCTCCTTTCCCTTCCAGAATGGCTTTGATAAGGGTGATGTCATTATCCTGTGGCGGGCAAATAGGGAAAATATTGAGCTGGGAGATATCTTAGTATTTCAGGCAGATAAGCCTCAGCCGATCATCCATCGGGTGGTAAAAGTCTGGCAGGAAGATGGAGCTTATTTCTATCAGACCAAAGGTGATCATAACAGTGATAGCATCACCAACGGCATGGGAGAAACAAAGATATCAGAAGCGAGGATTTATGGGAAAGGGTTAGTACGTGTTCCTTATTTAGGCTGGCTGAAGATACTCTTTGTTGATGCCGTTAAGCCGTTAGGGCTGATAATTGTGCGATAATTATTTAAACAAAACCTGCTTACTTCTGCAAAACAGGGAAGGAAGGTGGTCATTATGTTTTGTTCGGATTGTGGCTCCATTTTAAGGCCTAAGGAGAAAGGCGGAAAAAAGATTCTGTATTGCAGCTGTGGATTCACCAAAGAGATGGAAGCTGAAAGCAAGACAGAAATCAAGGAACAGGTCAAATCAGTCAAGAAGATCGAAGTCATTGAGAATGTAGAAACTCATCCGAAGATCAAGATCAAGTGCGAAAAATGCAACAATAATGTAGCTTACTACTGGACTTCTCAAACTAGGGGTGCAGATGAGCCGGAAACACGTTTCTTTAAGTGCGCAAAATGCAGCTATACCTGGAGAGAATATGCATGAATCCCCAGGATCTGTTTCAAGAATTATCTACGGACCAACTGTATAAAGATTGGCAGAAGCAGAATAAGAACAGCTATCTTTCTCATTTTTTTGTGCAGATAACAGCAGCTATGGATGTATTGTCTTCTTGGCAAGTGGGATTTTTTAATAGGGATAGCCAAAAGATAACTATTTTTGAGCAGGGCAAGAAGGGATTTATCATTCAGCCAGCTGCAGATGTTTTTAAGAAAGATGAAGATGTCGTGGAAGCTCTTTCCATGAAGCAAGTGAAAATTAGCCTTGAAGAAGCGAAGACGAAAGGCAAGGAAGAATTGGCCCAGGTATTTCCCAATGAACAGATGGGAGATGGATTTCTGATCTTACAGGTATTTAATCATCAGCCGGTCTGGAATTTTACATTTATCACCAAGACGATCAAGTTTGCCAATGTGAAGATATCTGCACGCTCTGGCAAGGCAGTAGATACGCAGACCGTTGATCTGGTGCAGAAGTAGACCTGTTCTCATTTTTGTCTGATCAATGGGGAGTAGATAGTGACAGATACTTCTAGATAAATATAGATTATTAAAAACCATCCATCACAAAGCAATAAATTGAATAGTAGTTAAATGAAATGTTTTTTGCAGAGTAGTATCGGCTTCAAGAATATATGTTCGATGGTACAAGAATTTATATAGGTCGTGCATTTCTTTTCTTTGTTGATAGATGTTTGTGTAGTTCCCGGGATTACACATTCTTTTTAAAAAGAGGTGATTTATTTCCCATGAGCAATAAAGTATCGTATAAAGCACAGCAGCAGTGCAAAAAGCTAGATTCTTTTTTTCCCGCAGAACTACCGGTGGAAGAAGAAAAACCGCCCGTGGTATAAACTGTAGAAATACTTTTGAGAGGAGGTATAAGGAGATTTTTTTTTGTTAAATGGTTATAGTAAGCCGTTCTTGATCAGTTTATAGATTTCCTCATGGATCTCTTTGATCGGCTTTGGCTTTTTATGATCAAAACAAATAAGCTTCACCCATTTCTCTACAAAATCATGATCTAAGCAGAATAAGTAAGCTCTCTCTGCATTCTGCAGATGGAGGAGGTCATCTTCGTGGATATCTCTTTTTTTCCCACCGATATACGCGCGAGTGCCTTTCTTATCAACAAGCTGCTGGGAGATATTCGCAGGCATATGCAGAAAGATAGTTAAATCGGGCTTAGGAATTTGGAGGATGGTGTATTCAAGGTCATTGATCCAATCTAAAAAATCTTTCATCTCCTGCTTCTCCTGCAACTTTCCGAGCTGGTGACCTTTATTCGCGGAAACGTAACGGTTGGAGATGACGATGTTCCCCTCATCAAGCCATTTCTGAATTTTCTCTTTGGCTGCATATCTATCTAAAGCATAAAATAAGGATGCCTGTTTTGGCTTCACTTGCTGTGATGTGCCAAATTCTCCCCGAAGATATTTTTCAACAAATACCGCTGACCATTGGCCATATTGTGGAAAATCAGCTACCTTTACGCTACAGCCTTCTTTAGTAAGTCTTTCAGCGAGAAGCCTTGTCTGTGTTGCTTTCCCTGACCCGTCGGTACCATCTAAAACGATAAATTTACCTTGCATATCTTTTTTGTCCTTTATGTTATTTCTTGTCCTGGGTATTGTTGTTTTTTTGTCCTTTGTTATCCTCAGCCGTTAAAATACATAAATTTATCCTTTTCAACAGACAAAACTATATAAAGCTACGGCAGATCTTCATCTCATGAATCAGGTCGTCTGTCTTGTAGGGATGTGTGGGGCAGGGAAATCTGTCGTTTCTGATGAATTGGTCAAGCGAGGCTATCAGTATCTGCGTTTTGGACAGATCACCATTGACATTATCCGAGAGAAAGGATTAGAGATCAATGAAGAGAATGAAAAAAGGATAAGGGAAGGGTTAAGGGCAGAGCAGGGCATGGGAGCTTATGCTACTCTTAATCTGCCAAAAATAGAGAAGCTGTTAAAAAAAGGGAACGTTGTTGCAGATGGGCTTTATTCTTGGACAGAATATAAGATCTTGAAGAAGTATTTTGGGGATAGGATGAAGGTCATTGCCGTGATAGCTCCTCCCGCATTACGATATGAACGGCTGGTCAATCGCCCGTTAGATGCTACGGGAAAGAATAGGCCTTTGTCAAAAGAACAGGCTGAAAAAAGGGATTATGCAGAAATTGAGAACATTGAAAAAGCCGGGCCGATAGCGATGGCGGACCATTATATTCTAAATACAGGAAGTTTGGAGGGTTTACAAGAGCAAATCGCTCAGTGTGTAAAGTAACTCCTAAATTAACGAATATCGTTTTTCGATTATACTTATCTCATTCTCATAATCATTTTAAAGAGTGCAGGGCTATGGAGAGATAGAGAGATGAAGAGAGCGGGAAAAAGAAGATAGAAAAATGGAGAAAAGAAGAGAAAAAGTGTGGGATAGGAAAAGAGAAAAGAACGGAAAGAGAGGAAAACTATGATCATCGGCTTAATCAATGACAATGGAAAAGTAAGAAATTTGCTGAGAGACATGAATTTTTATCATATCCTTACTGTAGAAGAAGTGCAGGATGGAGAAAATCATATCGTAGAGCTGAATACGAATAATATTCAGCAGTTTCAGAACAGGAAGGACTTATTGATCGTCCGAGTGGGGCAGAAGATGCCCAAAGATGGCTTTGAAAAGATGGCTGATGTCGTCATTCTGCCGGAAGGAAATATGAAAGAGAAAGTGGAGAAGGTTGTTGCTGACCATCTGTATCAGTTGCAAGATGCACGACCAGACTGGGATCATTATTTCATGAATATCGCAGAACAAGTCAAGATGAGATGCACTTGCATGTCTTCGAAGAAGGGAGCAGTTATCGTCAAAGAAAAGATGATCATCTCTACGGGATATAATGGCACACCAAAAGGTATCAAGCACTGCATCTTGGGAGGATGCCAAAGATGCACCTCCCGTCATCTGGGCAAATTAAAATCAGGGCAGTATAGCGAGCCCTGTATCTGCAACCATTCTGAAGAAAATGCTATCGTCCAGGCAGCATATAATGGCGCTTCCACAAAAGGAGCTATTATGTATACAACCTATACGCCATGCACGATGTGCGCCAAGATGATCATCAATGCTGGAATAACAGAAGTGATGGCAAAAGTCAATTATCCCGATCAGGTAGGGCAGAGATTGTTTAAGGAAGCTGGCGTTACGCTGAGGATACTTTGAACTGCGTGTATGAATGAAGATTCTTGAAGGTATTTGGGCATGTGCATAGCGCCGCCATCAAGAACGAAAATTCTATGTTCCGGTTGCTTCAGAACTGATGCTAATAACTTATTATTTTCGTTCCGTGCCTTTTCAGTAAAGCGCATTCTCTTGATGGCTTATTGGCGGCTATGCACATACGTATTTGCTATAAGTTTATATATTTCAGATGACAAGATGTTTCCTATGGACAGACAAGTTAGCGATAGAAATATCCTGGATCAATTCTGTGAGGAGTTTTGCGAGATTGTAGAGAAATACTGCAAATACATCATCGTTTCAGGATTTTTAGTCATTGCTTCCGGCAGAACACGTGGAACAGAAGACATTGACATGATCATTGAAAGAATTCCGCTAGATACGTTTGTCAAGCTATGTAAAGAATTAGATGATAAAGGGTTTGAATGTATGCAGTCACCTCAAGCAGAAAATACTTATGAGTACCTTCTTGACAATACATCTATCCGCTTTACTCGCAAGGGAGAACATCTTCCTGAAATGGAAATGAAATTTGCCAAGGATGAATTAGACCTATTTCAATTAGGACAGAGAGTGAAGCTGGAATTAACCGGCCTTAATGTCTGGTTTGGCAGTATTGCCATGAATATTGCCTTCAAGGAAGAATATTTAAAGAGTATAAAGGATCTGGAAGATGCAAAATATCTCCGTCTAGTCTATAAGGAGATGGTTGATGAAGATGAAATTAAGGCCATTAAAAAAATGATCAAAAAAATACGCCTATGAGAGCATCACATCAGGATCAGATAGAACGCTGGGCAGAATTTGTCAGGAATAATCCTGCTACCTGGAAAAAAATACATACCCCTTTCATTAATGCCATTTTTGCGAAGCATAAGGAATTCTTAGAAAGGCTAAGGAAGACTCCTCATGGCGAGGAAAAGATAAAGGAGATGTTTGGGTTACAATAGGAAAGATATTACTTTATCCCTGCTCTTTTGCCCAGATTTGATAACCACACTATAACCCTGCTTCTTAAAGAACCTGATGACTGCCTTATTTGCCTTATCTTTCTCCGGCGGCTCTTTGATATAAAGCTTATTGCCTTCCAGCCTTGTTGTTTTGGCGTTGGGGATGACTTTTATGTGCTTTTCCATGAGGTAAATACATACATCCTTAACCATGCCAAAAGAGCCATAGAAAGGATAAAAGAGATTACTGTTGAAGGGATGAGTTTCTGAATGCCGAGGGAAATAAAGGTGAGGATGATAATTGTTGCTAACGACAATCCTAAGACAGTAAAGAACTTCTTCAGATGCTTCTTTATGTTGATGTAAGCATCGCCGATGGAAAACCAGACCTTACTTGTCTGAGCAAAATGCTGGTAGATGAAGAAAACAAAGATGAGGAAGCCTATGCCAAAGAAGAGGTTGATGATATTTCCAAACAGAAGATTGATCGCTTCTAAAGAATCATAAAACCTTGCTCCCAGAACAAGGACCGTCAAGCGCTGGAAGAGCATACGTAAAATAATGCTTATTATCCCTGCTGCAAGAAGATAGACAGTTCCCGTCAATACGATAGCAAGATTAAGGCTATTCCATTTCCAGTACCTTGTTTTTTTGTTGAGAAGGTAATCCCAGATCAGTTTTTGGCTTAATGAATATAACAGGAAGATGCCGACGATCAGGAAAATGGCGATGAAAAAGGTGGAATACATCACCGTCTTCATCTGTTCTGCTAACGCTAACAACTGTTCCGGCGGCAGATTGGTGAGTAGGGTTTGAAATTCTTCCAGAGTCTTCCCTTGAGTGAATTGAGCCATCATGTTTTTGATAAGGTTTCCAGCATAAGTAAAACTGCTAAAAGCTATGCCCCAGAAGAGAAAATCAATGAGGAATGTATATACAAATTCTTTCTGCCGGTATGATCTTAAGTATTGTGGGATTACCATTCTGAATCACCTTGTTTATTTATTAGGGTACTTTTATCGCCTTTTTATGCTCTTTCATTTGTCAATATTCCAAAAATCCTGAACAGTCAGCTTGCCGGATAAATCCTCCCTTGGACCGAATAAGTCGGAAAATAACGTTTTGGCTTTACAGAAGAAGCCATGAGTATCTTCTAAAGATTCAGCTATAACTAATGGATGCAGGACTAGTAAAAACATCATTACCAATGATAGCATCCTATTTTTCATGGTTTTATAGTCTAGACCTTTTTTATCATGAACAATATACTTCAACAACCTTATATATATTGCCATATATCACATGATCTTTCTGAATTTCTAAAGCCAAAGCCTTTTTATTCCTAAACGCGTCAGAAAACTGTTTCCAATTGACAAATTCAACATGAAGCTCTCTAGGAAAAATCTGTTTCGCTTCCCTAACTTTTTCCTCACGCCCATTAATTATCAACATATCCAAATCTGAATGATCTTTTTTCCTGCTCTTGGCAAAACTTCCAAAAACAATCACAACCTCAGCTAATGGCAGAATAAAGTTAATTATTTCTCTCAGTTCCAGATCATCCAAGAATAATCTAGACCTCACTATCTCCATCATCTGCAAAAAAACTTTCCCTCGTAAGTCAGTAACGTTTAAGCTATATCTGTTATTTCTTCCCTCTCTTTCACATAGTACAATTTTTTCATTCAAGAGGGAATCTAATTCCGTGATGGCAGTTTGAGGGCTTACATCTGCTAATCTTGCTACTTCCCTCCCTGTAAACGAAGCCTTATAATCTCTAAGAAAAATACACCCAATGTCTAATTTTTTAGACATATGTCTATTTTTTTTGATCATTTATCAATCTCCTTAACCTTTGGGCATCTAACGTCTGCCTTATTTTTGTACACTTCCAAATAAAATTCTTAAGGGGTAAAATATCCTTTAATACCTCATCCTTAAGATAATACTGAACGTGAGTCCTAAGATCCTTTAGATTAGAAATGAAAGTATAATCGTTCTCATCAAACCCCTTTATCAGTTTGATTAACTCTAAAGTGCAGTCATGTATTTCGCATTTTACCCCTGCTTTCATCAATAAAGAATAAAACGCATTATAACAGGCGTAATAGCCCATGATGATATCCCATTTATCTTTATTTTCTTGAACTCTTAATAATGTCTGCCTCGCTTCTTTCAGATAGTTATCACTTAAGTTATCATTTGGCTCAATTAATTCTATGCCCTTCTTTTGGTGCAGACACCAGTTAACCTTATTCATAGTAAATCACCATTCTGTCCTTTCTACGTTGCTGGTTGTTCTTGACTGCTGTTCCTGCTGTTGAGATTCTTCTTCATAATCTTCATCCAGATAATCCCACGTCACTGTTCCTCTTTCAGTGACTTCTATGTCCATACAGACGTCTTTGACTTCTGTGAAACCAAAAAATAAGCCATATCCATCTCCTCCTTCATCATTAAATTGGACGGTTGAGGGAGCTGATTTCCACTTGATGCACGCTTCATTGTATAGCGCTTCGGAATACTTGATGATATAATCCCCATCCCTGTCGCCGTTCTTTAATTCGATAGGTGATTGGATATTTCCGGCAAAGCGGTAGAGGGGTAAATTGTCTTGCTCATTATAATTTATGCCTTCAGCAGGATTCTTATCTAAAAAGACATTGAATGAAACAGCAACGCCAGTCGTTTCGTCGATCAAAGGAGTTTGAGATACATCCTGAGGAGCAGATACAGCCCAGCTGATCTTATAGAGATAACCTAAGGCGGGAGTTCTATCATCAGGGAATTGGTCGTTGTTTTCGTCAAGGTAACATAATCCTTCACTGCACACCTGCCCTTCATTACAGTAGAATTCTTCACTGTCTGCCTTTTTGGTGCAGAAGACAGGCTGTTTATCTTTTGTTCTTTCTGCTTCTATCTTAGCGATAGCTTGAAACTGCCCGGTAGGTGTTTTGACGATAGCCATGCCTTCCGGCTGGATATCAAAGTCAAATGCCGCATCACAGACAGCTGAAGCAAAGGCCTGCTCCCCTAAGAGCGGAGCGAAGAGACGGTCCATATCTCTGGCCCAAGGGAGACCATCTTCACCAAAAAGAAGATTGGTTAACGCAGGATAAGTTCGGACACTGCCTAATGCTCCTTGGATGGCGCCGAAGATTTCGGAACCGGATTCTTTGGTACGGGAAGTGCCAGTATCCCCTGCTGCCTTAATAGCTTCATCATCTACCGTTCCTTTTTCAAACTCTCCTGCCTCTTTTTGAGCTGCTATTAGTGCTGCTTCAGCTTCGTTATATTTCACACTCGTTTCACCAAAAGTAGTTTTAGCATCTTGTAACTCTTCTTGTGCTGTTTCTACTTCTGTCCTTGCTCTATCTCTGGCTGCAGTTGCTGCTTGAAACTTTGCTATTGTTGCTGCTTTTATTTCATCAACAGCATTTTTAAAATCAGCATCAGTGGAAGTAAACTCTAACGTTAATTCTTTTCCGGTATTTAATTTGTAAGCTTCTTTAAATTTCGTTAATTTTTCACCAAAATCATTACCTGTATAAGCACCAACAATAGTATCTCGGGTGGTATGAGTAAAACTGTCCCATGAAGTCTTAACCCCTTCCAACCTGGTCACTTCACCTTGTTTTTGAGTAAGTACCCCATTGGAATTTTGAAATTTACCTTCTGCCTGTGTAACACGAGCTTTCTCTGCGGTAAACTTAGGTTCTAATGCAGCTTTAGCTCTCTCCGCTTCACTTCTCTTATTAAAAGCCTGCCTTACATCTGTTAGTTTTACCTCTGGCTTATTACCCACTGCCGCTGCGCAAGAGAAATCTCCATTTGAACACGTTTCTGTTCTGCCGTTATAATTATATTGTGTACTGCCATCTTCCAAGTAAAGAACACTTAATGTATGACCCTCCACATCAATCTCTCTCCCAATAACCCTATTATTCTTCAAATCCTGCAGTAAGGTTACCCCATTACCTTCATCGTTTTTCAAGGCGAGAGGATTTTCGTCACCATCATAAATGACTGTTCCTGTCAATCCTTCCACTTCGATCCTTTCAACTTGACCATCACTATTCATCGACTTCCTCGTAGTGGTATCAACAAAAGATTCTTCTTTATACACTAAAGTGCCGGCAATGATATTACCTTTAGTATCTCTTTTGATATCTTCTCCTTCAAGGGAACCTATCTCTATTGTTCTTGCTTCATCTTCATATAAAATCATTTTGTTATTACTCAGCAAGCTATTAATGTCTTCTTGCTTTATGAAATATGTTTCATCTGCTTCATCACCATCAACCGGAACAGACACTTCTCCGGCAGCAATCTGTTCCTTACTCTGGGAGAAAACAGTTGCTGTGCCTAAAGCAACACGACGGCGATTGATGGATGAAGCAAGATTTATTGAGCCGGGAACTTGTACTGATGGACCGCTGACTTCAATGAGAGTAAAACCGTTATCGTTATGCTTCATTACAATATTACTCTCAGGACCAAGATTAATATTATCTTTAGTCACCCAATCTATCGTCTTACTGTCTTTAACTAAGTCGTATATCTCTTTTGGAACTCTGCCTTGGAACTCTGCTTTTGTGATGGCATTGATTTTAGCTTTGTCAGTTGTTTGTACTTCTTTCCATTTGCCATCTGCCTGTTGTTCATAAGCTCTGAAATCCTTTCTTTCACCATTTTCACCCCAAATATTATCCTCAACGACGTACGTTGTTGCACCCTCTGCTGACAGGATTTTCATCGTTCCTGCTTGTA
>Ga0209541_10000215_pt1 | contig 109916 bp, 99 predicted proteins | sample RifCSPlowO2_01_FD_184027 | JGI IMG/M metagenome (GOLD analysis project Ga0209541, IMG submission 184027) | Groundwater microbial communities from Rifle, Colorado - Rifle CSP2_plank lowO2_0.1 (SPAdes) (version 2) | ecosystem: Environmental > Aquatic > Deep subsurface > Groundwater | place... | reverse complement strand
TGTCCGATACCGCTGGCTGCACCTGTTATTACTGCTACTTTGCCCTTTATTTTCATAAAAGTTATTTACCCCAAACAGGTATGATTAGAATATGCATCACAGTTAGTCTAGCGCATAATTTTGTGCGCCGCATCATGCATTATTAACTAAAATGTAACATGATGAAAAATACAGGAAATTATGGATATTAGTGAATCAGTAAACCGTGTTTGCATTGTCGGTGCTGGTCCGGCCGGAGTGGTTCTTTCATTACTGCTGGCAAGACAGGGAATTCCCGTAACCCTGTTGGAAGCGCAAGCTGATTTTGACCGTGATTTCCGTGGTGATACTTTGCATGCTTCTTCACTTGAAATCCTGGACCAAATCGGGCTGGCCGAACGAGTTCTGGAGCTTTGTCATGCGAAAATCGACAGATTTCAGTTTACAACTGGTCAGGAACAAATCACCTTGGCCAATTTCTCGCACCTGGAAAGCAAGTTTCCCTATGTTGCACTTATCCCGCAAGAAAAGTTTTTGAGTTTCCTTACTGAAGAAGCGAGGAAAATCCCCAATTTTCAATTGGTGATGAATGCAAAGTTTCATGATTTGATCATGGAGAGTAATAAAATATGTGGTGTAACCTATATGAAAGAGGGTGTAGAACATAAGGTTGTTGCGTATTTAACCATCGGTGCAGATGGTCGTGGGTCACGGGTGCGGGATAAAGCAGGCATAAAACTTGGCAAGACCACCCCACCAATGGATGTGATCTGGTTCAAATTACCGCGTGGCAAAAACACGGGATCTGACAATGCCACGGGTGGACGATTTGGAACTGGCACCATGCTGGTCATACTGGATCGTGGCAAAGAATTCCAGGTAGGTTTTGTAATACTGAAAGGATCATATAAAGCCCTGCGTGAAGCAGGGATAAAGGCATTGCACAATGAACTGATTTATCTGGCGCCGGAACTCAAGGAATCAGTTACAGAATTAAAAGACTGGTCGCAATGCTCTATTCTATCTGTAGTCACTGGCCGTGTGGAATGTTGGTATAAATCCGGCCTTTTGTTAATAGGAGATGCGGCACACGTTATGTCACCGGTAGGTGGTGTCGGGGTCAACTATGCAATACATGATGCTGTTGCTGCCGCAAATATATTAACTGGACCACTACTCAAACAGAATGTAACGGAAATGGACCTTGCTGAAGTGCAACTTCGGCGTGAACGGCCGGTGCGATTCATTCAATCGATTCAATCAATCATCCAAAGACGGATCATTGCCGGAGCACTGAATTCAGGTAAACCATTCCGTCCACCCCTTCTTGTAAGGGTTTTGACCAGATTTCACTTCTTCCAGAAAACCATGGCGCGGACAATGGCTTACGGTATACAGCCAGAACGGCTGAAGAACTGACTATTCATTAATAAATACACGGAAATTCTCCCATGAAAAATCGTTGCAGCTGGTGTGGTGATGACTCACTTTATATCCGTTATCATGATAAAGAGTGGGGGGTCCCAAACCATAATGATCGAAAATTATTCGAGTTTCTGATCCTGGAAGGTGCACAGGCCGGACTCAGTTGGATCACCATCCTGAGAAAACGCGAAGCCTATCGCAAGGCGTTTGATAATTTTAATTTCAACAAGGTGGCGAATTACAACGAGCGAAAGATACAGTCGTTGTTGAAAGATGAAGGCATTGTACGTAATCGGCTGAAAATCAGAAGTACGGTACAAAATGCAAAAGCCTTTCTCAGGATCAGGGATGAATTCGGCACGTTCAATAAATACATTTGGCAATTTGTCGATGGCAAACCCGTGCGTAACGGGTGGAAATCACTGAAACAGATTCCTGCCAGAACGGAACTTTCAAATAAATTATCGAAGGATCTGAAACAACGCGGTTTTACGTTTGTGGGTTCTACCATCTGTTATGCGCATATGCAGGCCACTGGCATGGTGAACGATCACACGGTGGATTGTTTCCGTTATCAGGAATTATGAATAAAGAGGAGTGGGACATGAACAAAGTGATTATGACGATGCTGGGTTTGGCAGTAATACTGACAATGACCGGATGCACTCCCGAAGTCGGCAGTGAAAAATGGTGCAAGATGATGGAAGAAAAACCTTCCGGTGACTGGACTGCCAATGATGCGGCTGACTATGCCAAACATTGTATATTCAAATAATCTGCAATGTTCGTTGTATAGGCTAGACTCAGGATGAAATACTCATTACATTTTAAGAATTGTGAGCAAAAAACAGTCTGACAACAGGCTTGATAAAATAGTTGCGGAGTCACGCCGCAATACTGAAGCGCGTGGACATGCCTACCGTGAACAGGCACTCAAACTCTATCCCTGGATATGCGGACGCTGCAGCCGTGAATTTACCCGTGAAAACCTGCATGAACTGACCGTACATCATCGTGATCATAATCACGATAATAATCCCCCGGATGGCAGCAACTGGGAATTACTGTGCCTGTATTGCCATGACAATGAACATGCCCGGTATCTGGAAAAGAGTTCAAGCGCGGAAGCGAAGGCACGAGGCCGTCACCAGCCTGTTTCTACACACAAGCCGTTTGCTGATCTGCAAACGCTCCTGAAAGACAAAAAACCATAACACTGAACATCATGTTAAGGATTTCACACCAGGTCAGCATTCCCGATAACGAAATCGAGATTACGGCCATTCGTGCGCAAGGCGCAGGTGGGCAGAATGTCAACAAGGTTTCCACCGCGATTCATTTGCGTTTTGATTCACAGAACTCATCGTTACCGGATTTTTATAAGCAGCGGTTGTTGAATTGCAGTGACCGCCGCATTACCAGAGATGGAGTCATTATTATCAAGGCCCAGGAATACCGCAGCCAGGAAAAGAACAGGGAGATGGCACTTACACGATTGCAGGAATTGATAAAAAGCGTTGCAGTGACAAGGAAGAAACGCAAACCGACAAAACCAAGTGCAACTTCAAAAATTAAAAGGCTGGAGAGTAAAACAAAACATGGCCGGTTGAAAAACCTGCGTGCGAAAAGAATATTAACCGACTGAAGGTATAAGATTGAAACCGCCCGTTGAAAAGAAAGGATATGATGTCCTGCATAATGCACGACTGAACAAGTCGACAGCATTCAGCAAGGATGAGCGTGAACGTCTTGGATTGCGCGGTCTACTGCCTCATTCAATCGGCTCACTCGAAACCCAGCAGCAACGTGTGCTGGCCAATCTGCGCCGCAAGACCTCGGACATTGAACGTTATATTTTTCTGATCGCACTGCTGCAAAGAAACGAGACCCTGTTTTTCCGCACCATCATAGACAATATCGAGGAAATGCTGCCGCTGATTTATACCCCGACTGTAGGGCAGGCATGCAGTGAATTCGCGCAGATCTTCCGCAAGCCCAAGGGTTTTTATATTACACCGGATGATTGCGGCGATATCCGCCGGATACTTGATAACTGGCCGGAAGATGATGTGTGTGTGGTTGTCGTGACTGATGGCGAACGTATCCTCGGACTGGGCGATTTGGGCGCCAATGGCATGGGCATTCCCATCGGCAAGCTTTCACTTTATGTGGCCTGTGCCGGTATACACCCTTCCCGGTGTTTGCCGGTAATGCTGGATGTGGGCAGTAATAATACGCCGCTACGGACCCATCCACTTTATCTTGGCTATCCGCATGCACGCATCACCGGAAAGGATTATTTTGATCTGGTGGAAGAATTCATCCTGGCCGTACAGGACAAATATCCAAAGGCACTGATCCAGTTCGAGGATTTTCTGACGCCTAATGCCTACGCCCTGCTGGAAAAATATCGCAACCGGGTGCTTTGTTTCAATGACGACATTCAGGGCACTGCCGCGGTTGCGCTGGCCGGGGTTTACGCCGCGACCCGGATTACCGGGGTTGACTTTGCAGATCAAACCATCATGTTTCTCGGTGCAGGTTCAGCCGCAACCGGTATAGGTGATCTGATGGTATCTGCTTTTGTTGAGAATGGCCTGAGTGAAAATGCAGCCAGACAACATTTATGGTTTGTTGATGTCGATGGGCTGGTGGTTGCCGGACGGCGTAATCTCATGGCACATAACAGGCCTTATGCACATAAACACGAACAATTGGGTTTTATTGATGCAATCAAAAAGGTCAGACCTCAGGTGTTGATCGGTGCGACCGGCACACCGGACACCTTTACCAGAGAAGTCATCACGGCCATGTCCTCAGTCAACGAGCGGCCGGTGATATTTGCGTTATCCAACCCGACTTCCAGGGCGGAGTGCACTGCCGGGCAGGTCTATGAGTGGAGTAAGGGCAAGGCCATTTTCGCAAGCGGCAGTCCGTTTAAGGCGGTAACTTATAACGGTAAAACATTCCATCCCGGCCAGGGCAATAATGCCTATATTTTCCCCGGTGTTGGTTTGGGTGCCGTTGCCTGCAGCGCAAGCCGCCTTACCAGCGAAATATTTCTGGTTGCGGCGCAGACCCTGGCTGACAACGTCACACAGAATGAACTGGACAGGGGAACACTCTATCCGCCGCTTGCCGGTATCCGTGACCTATCATTGCGGATTGCAACGAATGTTGTTGAGAAGGCCTATGACCTGAATCTTGCACGGGAACCAAGACCCGCAGGCGATTTGAAACTATTTATCGCCACGCAGATGTATGATCCACATTATTAAATTTCTATCTGGAACATGAATAAGCCATATGCAGAAGCCTGTGACCGGAACCGGGGACCGATTCTGTCCGTGATTGATCCTTTATTCGCAGATTGCAAAAATGTACTTGAGATCGGCAGTGGTACTGGTCAGCATGCGGTATATTTTGCAACGAAGATGCCACATCTTGTCTGGCATATCAGCGATGTAAAAGAAAACCATGCTGATATTAAAGCGTGGTTGTATAAAGCGGAATTATCCAATATACGTGCTCCAATATTACTGGATGTGAAACAAAAGGACTGGCCAGATATAACAGCCGATACGGTGTTCTCGGCCAACACAGCCCACATCATGCATCAGGATGGAGTGGAGGCCATGTTTTCCGGTGTGGGCAAACTTCTTCCTGAGCAGGGCAAGTTTGTGTTGTATGGCCCTTTCAATTACCACAATCAATATACCAGCGATAGTAATGCCAGATTTGATATGTGGCTGAAGGCGCGTGATCAGCAGAGCGGCATACGTAATTTTGAGGACCTTGATAATCTGGCAAAAGCTGCAGGCCTGATTATCAGGCAGGATTATGAAATGCCGGCAAACAACCGTATTTTGTACTGGCAGAAACTATAGAGCCTGTCTCAAAATTACTGCGCTTGCTGATACTGCGTTGAAAACGAACTCGAAATGCTCATGTACTATCGTGTACACTCCGCTTTCTCGTCCATTTTCGCCTTGTCTCATCTGCGCTCGCTACATTTTGAGACAGGCACTGAAAAGATATCAAACATTGTGAGATTCTTATCTGTTCTTTTGTCAGGATTACTTGCTATTTCAAATGTAATGGCTGACACCTGCCCATCACCCAAAGACATCCGCGACCGGGAAATCTCTACCCGTTACGACTGGGCAGTCGGTGAGAACACGTCACTCAAGGAACTATTGTCCGTCCAAACACTGTATGCAGTACGTATCATGGATTACGACGGTTATGTTTCCTGCCGCTACACTACAAAAAAATGGCCAGTCATACTCGATGGTACGCCGAAACCAGAACAATGCCGGGTCATGCCCACCGGCGGCGAATGGACCGGCACCGATTCAGGCCAACTGGTTTGCCGGGAAAAAGACGTCACGAAATGCTTGTTCAATCTGGAATGTAAAAAGAAGACAGATTGATGGTACGCATTGTCATTTCGAAGGAGCAAAGCGACTGAGAAATCTCCGCAAGCATGTCATTTCGAGCATCAGCAAGAAATCGCCGCAGGCGTCCCGAACGAATGTGAGGGACCTGTATCAGCTCAATTTGTCATTTCGAGCGTCAGCGAGAAATCTTCTTATAACACGAGCCAACTGGATATCACGGAAAATATCGTCTAAAGTTAACCCCATCATTTGATACTAAGAAGGATTCAATATGAGTTCATATCATCCCTGTTTACGTACTTATTGGATATTCGATTCTTAATGCTTCATTAGAGTTTGCAGTTAAAAATGCTTACGTTCCATTTTCGCATAAACGACTCATTCCTCAGCTATCCGAACCATCCGTTGACAGTTCCAAGAAGCGAGGTTGATTACGCGGCTGTGGAATTAGAAAGAATAAATCAAGGCACACTAACAGTTATATTTCCGTACGGAGAACGTCGTGAAGCGCACCTTTACGGAGGGGAAGCAGGATTCGGTGATTACTACCAGATCCGGTTCCATGGAGCTGACAGAAGTCTTCCCTCTTATCTCCAACTGAACGCAGACTTAATCGTAATACTCATACGGTTTCGAGAATCAAACTACGTAATCATCGAACTCCTATAGTGAGCTCAATATTTTTGCAGAGTAACAATTCCAAGATCATTTGATAGAGTAGAGATGCTGTTACAACGGGATTTACAGTCAGGCAAAAACGCAAAATGTTACTCTAACCACAATTATAATGCTTAAGTTATTGAGCATAATAAGCTCATAATGAATTTATTCTTGATAAGGTCTTATAGAAATGGATCTAAAAAATTTTGAATCTGAAATATCAAAGACAGGATTCGTTCTGGAGAACAAGATTGCAAGATTGTTGAAATCCAATGGATGGACAGTGATAAGTAATAGATATTATGTAGATGATCATCAAGAAAGCGTTAGAGAGATAGATATTGTAGGTTATAGGGTAGCCAAAGTGCAGCATTTTGATGTATGCACAACATTACTTATCAGCTGTAAAAAAAGTGAATCTAATATTTGGGCATTACTTGCAAGAACTATTGATAAAAACGATCCGAATACAGATTGGTGGCCATTGCATACTTGGACTAATGATAAGGCATTACAATATGAGATTTCTAATATAGGTTTTGCAAAACGGTATCACGAAGAAATGATATTAGATGGTTTGGTAGAGCCACTTCGGTTCCCTGAGGTTGATGTATTTGCTTTTCAAGAGATGAATAAGGTTAAAGGAACTCCTAAAAATGATAGCCCGATATTCAACTCGATTACATCTCTAATGAAAGCCCAAGCGTATGAGCAAACTGCCTTGCCTAATCGTAAAAAGACTCCAGCAATATATCAGTTTAATTTGATATCTATTATTGACTCTGGCTTAGTGCGTTTGAAATTTGAAAATGACAATATTGCTGCATCTTCAATTGAATCCGAGCACTATATTGCTAGATACATAGTACAGAAGAAGGAAACTTTTTCTAGGATTAGATTTATCCTGGCGGATAAATTTGATACATATATTAAAGAGTATGAATCACTGCATAGAAAAAATTGTGTTTATTTTAATAATTTGTGTAACGAGTTTTTTGCTAAAAGTATTAAAGAAACAAAACGAACTCAAGTTTTTATTGATATATTCAGAAAGCGTGTTTCTTGGTTCTTATCTTGGCAAATAAAGAAGAATCTTAATATTACTGTTGAATTGGATGATCTAAATATTTCTTGGCGTAATGATGAAAATATTGCTGTCATAGCAGGACCATATACGGAAGAAGGAGAAAAATTACTAAATAATGACAAATTATCGAGACAGAAGGTTTCTGATGCGCTGAAGGAGTTGTATCGCTATGAAGGTAAGTTCATTTTTAGTGAGGATGAATATATACCGTTTTGATTATTTAACCCGCCTTTCTGCGTGAAGCACTTTTGCGTTCGTGTTCAAGCAGTAATTTTTTACGCAGGCGAATGTTCTTCGGTGTGATCTCGACCAGTTCATCATCATCAATAAATTCCAGCGCCTGCTCCAGACTGAAACGTACAGGTGGAGTCAACAGGATGTTATCATCCTTGCCGGCAGCGCGGATATTGGTCAGTTGTTTGCCCTTGAGCGGATTGACGACCAGGTCATTATCGCGCGAATGTATGCCGACAATCATGCCTTCGTAAACTTCCACACCGGGATCAATCAGCAACTGGCCGCGTTCCTGCAAATTGAATAATGCGTAACCCAGTGCTTTGCCGGTTCCATTGGCAATCAATACGCCGTTCACACGTTCACTGACACTGGTTTTTTTCACCGGGCCGTAATGATCGAAGACGTGGTACATCAATCCGGTACCGGAAGTCGCGGTGAGAAACTCCGTGCGCAGTCCAATCAATCCGCGTGCAGGAATCACATAATCCAGCCGCACACGACCTTTGCCATCCGGCAACATTTCCTTGATTTCTCCGCCACGTTGCCCGAGCATTTCCATGGCTGCACCCTGATAGGTGCTTTCGAGATCCACGGTAAGTTGTTCGTAGGGTTCCTGTATTTCACCCTTTACTTCCTTGAGGATCACTTCCGGCCGGGAGACACCGAGCTCATAACCTTCACGGCGCATGGTTTCAATCAGAATAGAGAGGTGCAGTTCTCCGCGGCCGGAGACCTTGAACTTGTCCGGGTCTTCGGTGGCTTCTACGCGCAGGGCAACATTGTGTTTCAGTTCCTGCTGCAGGCGATCAAAAATCTGTCTCGAGGTGACATACTTGCCTTCCTTGCCGCAGAATGGTGAATCATTCACCTGAAAGGTCATGCTCACAGTAGGTTCATCAATAGATAATTGCGGCAATGCTTCGGGATGTTTGGGTGAGCAGAGTGTTTCGGATATGCCGAGGTCTTCTATGCCGCACATGGCGATGATATCGCCGGCAGATGCTTCCGGAATTTCGATGCGTTCCAGCCCCAGGAGTTTGAAGATCTGTAATACACGCCCGGATCGTTGTTTGCCTTCGATATTGATGACAGTGACCTGGGTATTGGTTTTAATCGAACCGCGGGTCACGCGCCCGATACCGATAATGCCGACATAACTGTTATAGATCAGCGAACTGATCTGCATCTGGAATGGGCCGTTGGGATCTACATCGGGTGATGGAACATTATCAACGATGGTCTGAAACAGCTCCTGCATATCACCTTCGCGTGATTCTGAATCCAGCGAACTGTAACCGTAGATCGCGGAGGTATAGACCACGGGGAAATCGAGTTGCTCGTCGGTTGCCCCGAGTCGATCAAATAAATCGAAGGTGCGATCCAGCACCCAATGCGGACGGGCGCCCGGACGATCAATCTTGTTAATCACAACGATAGGCCGGAAACCGCAGGCCAGTGCTTTCTGTGTAACGAAACGGGTTTGCGGCATGGGGCCATCGACGGCATCCACCAGTAACAATACCGAATCTGCCATGGACAACACGCGTTCTACTTCGCCGCCGAAATCGGCATGGCCCGGAGTATCAATAATATTAATGCGGTAATCTTTCCACTGTAATGCAGTGTTCTTGGCCAGGATTGTAATGCCGCGTTCCCGCTCCAGCTCATTGCTGTCCATGACGCGTTCCTGTAATACAGCACGGGCTTCAAAGGTGCCGGACTGGCGCAAAAGCTGATCGACAAGCGTGGTTTTACCGTGGTCGACGTGGGCGATAATGGCGATATTGCGGATCTGTTCAATCATGGAAGGGTCATGCATGACTTGGGAAAGGCGGGCATTATAGCCAAAACTTTTGAAATAACTACGATTATTTAAGGAATTAACCCGGTGAACAAGGCTGTTATGCAAATGGATGACATGACGCAACAGAATGCCGCCTCCCTGGTTGAGCAGGCGGCGTCCAGCGGATCCATGAGATTGCAGGGGAGAAACCGGATGAGGTGAGCGCTTCTTTCGGCTGGAGAATACCGAAACTTTCAAGCATGTTGCAATGCGGCGACACGGAGCACCGGTCAAAGCTACTTTGTTGTTAACAAAGGGGAAGTTTATGAAAATGGAAGTTCAGGATGGCTGGCAGGAATTTTAATTATAGAGATTTATAAAGAATTATGTAATGTTGATTTATTTGGTTTCAGATAACATTTTGAATATATGTAAAAGAAACTCTGATTAAATGTCATCACGAGCAACGCGTGGCGGGACAAAGCGATCTCGTAACTACCTGAATTGTATAAAAACAAGATTGCTTCGCTACACTCGCAATGACTGTATCATTAATTAATCGGAGTATCTGTATTATGACATTGAAGTAAAGCATGGATGCATACTGGTGCGTTAGTTAATACGCGTATAAATATAAATAATGTATTTCTTTATTGCATACCGGAAGAAGAAAAATGCAAGAAGCTCCACTGCCATATAACGAGACACAACGTTTGGCTTCCCTGCATAATTACCATGTTCTTGACACAACAGCGGACAGGGAATTTCAGATGATTGTCGAACAGGCTGCCGCCGTTTGTAATGTACCCATTGCATTGATTAACTTCATAGACAAAGATCGTGGCTGGTTTTACGCTAAATCCGGGACAGAGGAAGTCGAGGTTCCCCGCAATAAAACGTTTTGCGCCCACGCCATTCTTCAGCGGGATGCCTTCATCATCACTGACACACGAACCGATAAGGCTTCTTTGATAATCCATTTGTTACCCGTAAACCATCTGTAAGATTTTATGCCGGCATACCGTTAATTACTCCTGATGGTTATGCTATAGGCACATTATGTGTTCTTGATTTTATCCCTCGTATAATTGATAAGGAGCAGATCAGGGTGCTGGAAAAACTGCGTGACGAAGTCATCGACCAGCTTGAGTTTTATTATAACTTCGACCGGTTGTTAATTGCCCATCAATATCAGGCCTTACTGGATATAGCGCCGGATGCAACGCTCATCACTAATACAGCCGGACGCATCCTCTATGCCAACCATCATGCAGAGAAACTGTTTGGCTATGACTGGACGGAATTGATCGGCAATGAAATTGAAATATTGGTGCCGGAAGAGTTACGGAAAAAACATGCGAAATACCGGCAACGCTATCTTGCGGATCCCAGGCCACGCCCAATGGATGCGGTGAATATGGAATTTCCCAGCCGCCGCAAGGATGGCACATTTTTCCGGGCGGAGATCAGTCTGAATCCGGTAGTCACAGGGGAAAACAAGCTTTTTATTGTCTGCGCCATACGGGATGTCAGTAATCGCGTCAGCGATCAACGGGCATTAATCAAGATTTCAAGAGAAACTTTTACCAGGACGGGGGAAGATTTTTTTCCGGCCCTTGCAAAAATACTGGCTGAAGAACTCAAGGCAGATTATGTGATTATCGGCGGGCTTGCTGTTAACAGTGAGTGGGTTGAAACGATTACTGTCGTTGATCATGGGCGGATAGTGCAAAATTTCAAATATGAATTGCTTAATACTCCTTGTGTAACTGCCATGGAGGATTCCGTATGTATTGTGCCGGATCATCTGCAACAGAAATATCCCGATGTTCCGCTGATCAGGAAAATGGAGATGGATGCTTATGTTGGCGTCCGTCTTTATGATTCACAAGGTGAGACATGTGGCGTTATCAACACGCTGTATCACAAACCACTGACGCCTGAAAAAGCCAGACGTGCCGAATTCCTGTTGCAGATATTTGCTCTGCGTGCGACATCCGAACTTGAACGCACGTTATTAACAGGTGCATTGCAGCAGAGTGTACACAGTTTCAGAAGACTTTTCGACAATTCACCTTTCGGGATGGTTATCCTCGACCAGCAAGGGAAGATACTGAAAGCCAATCAGGCGATAACAGTTATTTCCGGTTATTCCCGCGATGAGTTACTGGATAGGGATATTACCAACCTTCATCACCCTGATGTATCAGAGGCAGCTTGTCAGCTTGTTCTTCAATTAGCTGTTAACACCTGTTCAGATCCGGTATGTCAGATTGAATCACGTTTTCAACGCAAGGATGGAAGTGTGATTTATGTACGTGAGTATGGATATCGAATAGATGACATGCACACAGAACCTTGCTGTATCGTGCTACACATTGAGGAAATCTCCAAGCAGAAAAAAGCAGCCGATGAAATCCACAAACTTTCGCTCGCCATTAAACACAGCCCGAATGTATGCCTCATTACAGATAAAGATGCCCGTATCGAATATGTCAACTCAAAATTCACCGAGGTCACCGGTTATTCCGCCGAAGAAGTTATTGGAAAAAAACCGAATATACTCGCCAATGAGAAAACACCCAGGGAGGCCTGCGCCAGGTTGTGGGCGACAATATTGTCAGGTAGTGAATGGCGTGGGGAGTTTTATAACCGGAAAAAGAACGGCGAACTCTATTGGGCGCGGCAGGTCATCTTTCCGGTCATGGATGATGCTGGTGAAATCCGTCATTTCGTAAGTTTCCATGAAGATGGCACTGAGGCCAGAAAATACACGGAGAAACTTTCCTACCAGGCCACTCATGACCAGCTTACCGGGCTGATCAATCGTTATGAATTCGAGCGCCGGCTGGAACGCATAATCAATGTGGCGCAAGTGGATGGATCCACACATACCTTGTGTTTTCTCGATCTCGACCAATTCAAAATCATTAACGATACCAGCGGCCATGTGGCGGGCGATGCATTACTGCGGCAACTGGGCAAACTCTTCAGGGAAAAGATCAGGCAACATGATACCGTTGCCCGCCTGGGTGGCGATGAATTCGGGATACTGATGGAGCATTGCCCTCTGGAAAAAGCACGGGATATCGCCGGAATGTTATGTGCGGAACTGACCGCTTTCAATTTTATGTGGGAAAAGATGGCACATCACATCGGTGTCAGTATCGGAATAGCAATCATCAATAAAGACACCTGCGATACAATAGAAGTCATGAAACAGGTGGATACGGCCTGTTATGCGGCCAAGGATTCGGGCAGAAACCGGGTCCACATCTACAATGAGGATGACATAATACTCTCACAACGCCTGCATGAGACCAACTGGGTACCGGAGATAAATGCAGCTTTGGTGGAAAACCGGTTTGAACTGGTTGCCCAGACCATCATGCAGCTTAATGCCAATGGATCAGATAATGCCTATGAAATCCTGATCAGATTGAAGGATTCCCATGGTAACATTATCCTGCCCGGTGTCTTTCTGCCTTCCGCCGAGCGCTATAACCTGTCCCTGCGGATTGATCGTTGGGTGATTGACCGTGTTTTTCAATGGTTAATTGAACACCCGGAGCAAGCTGCCAATATCGACAGTCTTGCAATAAATCTGTCCGGTGCTTCTATAAGTGATCGTGATTTACTGCACCATATCGTTGAGCAATTTGAAGCCAGCGGCTTACCACCATCGAAGATCGGGTTCGAACTGACTGAAACATCGGCCATTGCAAATATGCTGGAAGCAAAAAACTTTATGAGGAAACTGCGTGATATCGGTTTTCAGGTTGCACTGGACGATTTCGGCAGCGGACTTTCTTCCTTTGCTTATCTGAAACATTTGCCGGTAAACATGCTGAAAATAGACGGGATGTTTGTCAAGGATATTGTCCATGACAAGTCAGATTACGCCATGGTCAATATGATTAATGAACTTGCCCATGCCCTGGGCATGCAGACCGTGGCGGAATATGTAGAGAATGATTTAATACTGGAACGACTCAAAAAAATAGGGGTAGATTATGTGCAAGGTTATGCTATAGCTGAGCCAATAGAAATAGACAAAATTTCCTGATGGTCAGAATCCTGTAATTTTCATTAAAAATTCACACCTGGTTGTAAGCCACATATAGCCTTGGCGCATAAATAACAATGTGCATTTATTATCTTGTGATTTCTGAATCAAGAGGCAGACTGATATTTACAATTTTGTCCTGATAATCCGCAGTGGATGAAAAATTGAATTTGTGGGCCAGATGTATCATGGCTTCGTTTTCCAGAAGTATCTGCCCCACAAGTCGTTTAACACCCTTGGTTTTGCTGTATCGGATGATCTTGTCCATCAAGATGGTGCCCAGACCCAGTTGTTGCTTGTCGCTTCGGATGATGATGGAGAATTCACCTTCGATACTATCAGCATCGCAGACGATTCTGACCACGCCGATGGTTTCCTCATTCCCGTTGCCGTTTTTCGCACGCACGACAAATGCCATTTCCCGGTCGTAATCAATCTGGGTAAACCGGGCCATCTGTGTATGACTGATATCATCCACGCTGCGGAAAAAACGGAAATATTTATCTTCCGGTGTGGTCTTTTCCAGAAATTCCTGATGCGCAGGTTCGTCTTCAGGTTTAATCGGCCGGATCATGACAGTCTCACCGGAGCGTAGCGTAACCTGTTCTTCCAGTTCTTTTGGATAAGGTCTTATTGCAAGATGCTTGCCGGGTTTGCCGGAATAAGGGTTAATTTTTATACGTGCATCCAGAGCGAGAACACCTTTACTGTCTGCAAACAATGGATTGATATCCAGTTCATTAATTTCAGGATGATTAATGACCAGCTGTGAGATTTTGAGCAGTGTCAGTTCAATTTCTGTGATATCAGCAGACGGAATGTTCCGATAACCTTTCAACAGATTGTAAACCCGGGTACGCATGATCAGATCTTTTGCGAGTTTGAGGTTTAACGGTGGTAATGCAATCGCCCGATCTTTGACGATTTCTACCGATACACCTCCCTGACCAAACAGTATTACCGGGCCGAAAACCGGATCAGTTGTCACGCCGATGATCAATTCGTGCGCACCCGGTCGTTCAACCATTTTCTGAACGGTGAATCCTTCTATTTCAGCATCAGGTTTTAACCGTTTGATACGTGCCAGCATACCTTCCGCCGCAGCACTCAGGATTGCAGGTGTTTCAATATTCAACAACACGCCACCGACATCTGATTTGTGTGAAATTTGTGGAGAAATGATTTTAATCACTACGGGATAACCGGTTTTTTCGGCACATGCCAGTGCTTCATCGACATCCTTTGCAATCAGGGTTTCAACAACAGGGATGCCATAGGCGGCGAGGATGGATTTCGCTTCATGTTCACTCAGAATATCCCGTTCTTCGGGGAGAACTTTCTGAATGATCCCGCGAACAGTTTCTGTATCCGGTTCAAATTCTTCCGGAATGGAAGGGGGAATTTCAATCAGGGCATCCTGATTATTCTCATATTCGACGATCTGCATGAAAGCGCGAATGGCGGATTCAGGTGTGTCATAAGTGGGTATAGCTGCCTGTTCAAAAATTTTCCTTGCAGGGTCAACCGCGTCTTCTCCCAACCAGCAGGTGAATACAGGTTTTGTCGTTTCTTTAATGGCATTGGCAACCGCTTGTGCCACTGTTGCATTATCAATGGTAGCTACCGGTACCAGCATTACGAGGATTGCATCATAGTGTGGATCCTTGAGCAGTATTTTCAGCGCATTCACATAACGTTCCGCATCGCTATCGCCAATGATGTCTACCGGATTGGCGTGGGACCATGTTGGAGGAAGAACCAGATTTAATGCATCGATGGTTTCCTGCGACAATTCGGCCAGTTTGCCACCTTCAGCAATCAGGGTATCTGTTGCAAGCACGCCGACACCGCCACCATTCGTCATGATGATCATGCGGTTGCCATGAATTGGCCGTGCATGGGCCAGGGTTCCAACCGCATCAAACAGATTCTGGATTGTGTATACACGCAACATGCCGGTGCGGTTAATCGCTGCATCGAAGACATCATCATTACCTGCCAGTGCTCCGGTGTGTGAAGTGGCAGCTCTTGCGCCTTCTTCAAAGCGTCCTGATTTGATTATAATTATTTTTTTGTTTCTGGAAGAAGCACGGGCGGCTGAAATAAATTTTCGCGCCTCACGGATGGATTCAAGATACAGGAAAATACTGTGCGTCAGGTGATCGGTACTTACAAAATCAAGCACATCGCCCACATCAACATCGGTACTGTCACCAAGAGAAATAAAATATGAAAATCCGATACCACGTGATTTGGCCCAGTCCAGGATGGCGGTACAGATTGCGCCGGATTGTGAGACAAGCGCAATATTGCCTTTCAGAGAATGAGTATGCGCAAAGCTGGCATTGAGACCGATATCCGGATTCAACATGCCGACACAATTAGGACCAAGGATACGGAAGTTGAATGGTTGAGCTGCATCCAGCATTTTCTGGCGTAAGGAAACTCTGTCAATTTCCTGATTGAATCCGGCACTGATCACGACTGCAGCGCGGGTGCCATGTTCACCCAGTTCTGTAATAATGCCGGGTACTGTTTCTGCAGGTGTGCAGATCACTGCCAGGTCTGGTACTGAAGGTAGATCGGCTATATTCTGGTAGCAGGGTTGATCCAGAATTGATTTATATTTTGGATTGACAGCGTAAACTGGCCCATTGAAACCACCGGCTAGCATGTTTTTCAGCACAACCTGACCAATGGAATTTGCTGTGTCTGAAGCGCCAATCAGGGCAACGGATTCTGGATGAAACAATTTATTGAGATTGATAACACTCACAACATGATTACCGGATAATATCCATAATCATTATTATAACCTCATATTAAAACTTTATGACGCGTTCCACGATTGGCCTGTTCCTTGGCCCTTTTTTGTTTTTGCTGGTATTGCTGTTACCAACCCCTGAAGGTGTTGAGACTGTAGCGATGCGCGTTGCTGCGGTAACAGTATTAATGGCCACATGGTGGATTACCCAGGCCATACCAATCCCGGCCACTTCATTATTACCCATCATGTTATTTCCATTGCTGGGTGTGATGGATGGCGCAGAAGTGACGCTGGCGTATGGCAATCATGTAATATTTTTGTTTCTGGGTGGTTTCCTGATTGCAGTGACAGTGCAGAAATGGAACCTGCACAAACGCATTGCATTACATACCATTCGAGTGGTGGGTGTCACACCGCAGCGGATTATTCTCGGATTCATGCTGACCACAGCAATACTTTCCATGTTGATCAGTAACACGGCAGCCACTATGCTGATGGTCACTATCGGGCTTGCAGTTTTACAACGGGCTGAAGAGAAACTTGCTCAACAACCGGGTAACGCTATTGATACACGTCCAGGTCATTTCAGATTTGGTATTGCATTGATGCTGGGCATTGCATATTCCTCATCCATCGGCGGTGTTGCAACCCTGATAGGAACACCACCCAATGCCATTTTTGCCGGTGTGGTCGAACAAACCTATCAACAGACGATTGGTTTTGTAGACTGGATGAAATTTGCGATGCCCCTGTCTATCCTGATGCTGACCATCAGCTGGCTTTATTTGACCCGGTTTGCATTTCCAAGCGGGATGACGCAAATACCCGGTAGTCGTGATACATTTGATCAGGAACTTGCGGAGTTGGGGCCGATATCCAGCCAGGAACGCAAGGTATTCATGGTGCTGATTCTCGTCGCAGTTTTATGGTTTATCAATGGACTGGTGACGATCGAAGCATTGCAGTTCGTGAAGGATTCAACGATCGCAATCGCCTGCGCATTACTGTTATTTATCATTCCTTCGGATTTCAAAAAACGGGAGTTTTTGCTGGACTGGAAAACAGTCGTGACCATTCCATGGGACATTTTAATTTTGTTTGGAGGTGGATTTGCACTGGCTTTGGGCTTCGTTGAATCCGGATTGACGAAAGCCGTTGCTGAACAATTAACTGTACTTGAAGGGACCAATCTGTCAGTCATTGTCGCAGGAATAACTACGCTGGTCGTACTACTCACCGAGTTCACATCCAATATGGCAACGGCTTCCATATCCTTGCCCATCATGATAGCACTGGCGGAAGCCATGCAGGTGCATCCGTTTGGATTAATGATCACGGCCACACTTGCAGCATCATTTGCGTTCATGTTGCCAGTTGCAACGCCACCGAATGCAATCGTTTTCGGCAGCCGTTATGTCACCATCCCGCAAATGGTAAAGGCCGGGATATGGCTGTATCTCATCGGTATGGTTTTGATCACCTGTTTTGTCACGCTGGTATTGCCTCTGGTATGGGGTATCGATATTGATACCTTCCCGCCGGAATTTGTTTCAGGATAAATATCAATCATGCATAAAGTGGTTTTAAAAACCGGCCGTGAAAAATCAGTATTGCATCGTCACCCCTGGCTGTTTTCCGGCGCATTACAGGATGTGAAAAAAGGGATTGCCAGTGGAGAAACAGTCAATATTGTTTCGGCAGGCAGCAAAATACTCGCAAAGGGCGCCTTTTCACCTGATTCACAAATTCGTGTACGGATATGGACGTTTGATCCGGCAGAAGAAATTGATGCAGAATTTTTCAAGCGGCGTATCAGTAATGCAGTTGATTTGCGCAAGAGATTTATTCCACCTGAAGACAATGCCTGCCGTTTGATTAATGCAGAATCTGATGGGTTACCCGGAGTGATTGTGGACCGCTATGCAGATTTTCTGGTGTGCCAGTTCCTCTCTGCAGGAGCTGATCGTTTCAGGCAGGATATCGTTCAGCAATTGCAGGAGATTATTTCACCTGCCGGGATCTATGAACGTTCTGATGTTGAGATCAGGGGAAAGGAGGGACTAAAGCCTCATGCCGGTTTTATAGCAGGTAAAGAACCGCCTGAATTTATTCCGGTCAATCAGGGTGGCATTAAATTTCTGGTGGATGTGAGAAAAGGACACAAGACCGGCATGTATCTGGATCAGCGTGACAACCGAAATGTTGTTCGCGAATTGGCAAGAGATAAAGAAGTATTAAACTGCTTTGCTTATACCGGCAGCTTTGCCCTGGCTGCATTGCAAGGAGGCGCAGTTAAAGTTACCAATATTGAATCTTCTACTGATGCGATCAGCATGATCATGAAACAGGCTGGATTGAATGAAATTGATTCCGATAAATTTGAAAATGTACAGGGTGATGTATTTGCGGTGTTAAGGCAATACCGGGAAACTGGCAGGAAGTTTGATATGGTGATTCTGGATCCGCCCAGGTTTGTCAGTTCAGCAGATCAACTAAAACGAGGATGCAGGGGTTACAAGGACATCAATCTGCTCGCCATGAAACTGCTCAGGGAAAACGGTTTACTGGTCACGTTTTCCTGTTCCGGCCATCTTTCTCCTGAATTGTTCCAGAAGATTGTAGCTGATGCTGCTGTTGATGCCGGGCGTGAAGCCAGAATGATTGCCAGTCTCGGCCAACCAGTTGATCATCCTGTTGCATTGAATTTCCCTGAAGGCCGATATCTCAAGGGACTGGTTTGTTATTTATAGTTAGATTGCCTTGTTATTTGTTCCTCGTGGGCTAATATCAAATAAAGCCATCAGGGGGCTCAGCGATGAAAACGGTACTTTATGTGGATGATAATGATGAAATTCTGGAGATTATCGGCATGCTTATGGAGGGCACGGATTATCATCTGCTTACGGTCAATGATTCCAGTAAAGCTGTCGCTATGTGTTTGGAAAAGACCCCGGATCTTGTGCTGATGGATATCAATATGCCGGGCATGAATGGTTTTGAAGTCACGAAAAAACTTAGAAGATCAGGTTTCAATAATCCCATCGTAGTATTGACTGCATCAGAATCTGATGATGACAGGAAGCAGGCAAAAGCCGCAGGGTGTACTGACTATATCCTCAAAACTGTTGATATGCGTAATGTCAGATCAATTATTGATCAGTATATTGGCGAAGTCGGAAAACTGATTGATTAATTAAACTGTCTTTTTCAGATTTCGTTACGAGAACAAATCTTCAAAAGTGATTTCTTCCCCCGCCTGCTTGATATCGTAACCGGGCAGTGTGTTGACCTGGTTTCTGAACTTACGCGATTTGAGAATATTTTTTACTTCTTCAATCACTTTATCAGGAATGTTTCTGTCTATTGCAAGCACATAGGTTTCAGAAACTATGGGGATAAAATGTAAACCAAATTTACTTGCTGCTGCCTTTATGCCAAAACCAGCATCAGCCGCACCGCTGGCCACCAGTGCGGCAACAGCAATATGGGTAAATTCTTCGTTGTGATAACCATTGATTGAAGATTTGTTGATCCCTTCCCGTTTTAATAATTCATCAAAGATAGTACGTGTACCTGATTCCGGTTGACGGTTTACAAACCTGACCGAACGTTTTGTCAGGCTTTTCAGATTATTTATCTTGCGTGGATTTTTCCTGGTTGTCATCAGGCCTTGTTGCCGGGTAGAAACATGTAACAACAGATGTTTTTCTTCAGACAACCACTGTAGGTAAAGAGGTGCCAGGTTCGCAGATATTTCACCAGAAGGAAAATGAAATCCGGCAATATCACATCTGGAATTTGCCAGTTCACGCAGGCTTTCAAGACTGCCCCGGAAGTGAAAATCCATCTCAAAAACAGCAGACTCTGCACATAAGGATTGCAGTTGTGCAACAGCAAGCCCATGACTGGCATTAATACGTATTTTTTCCGGTTTACTCTTAACATCTATTAGCGCATTGAGTTCCCGGTTTAATTCTTTCGATAATTTTTGCAATTCCGGAGATAGACGCGAAATGATCAACTGTTCCGACCATAACAGTTTTTCACCGATAGCAGTCAGTTTTGCTCCACGACCTTTTTCCAGTGTCACAACAGGTTTTGATATACGATTGGACCAGCGCTTGATTAATCCCCATGCGTGCCGGTAGGAGATGTTTGTATTTTCAGCAGCCGAGCGTAGTGATCCTGTAGTGCGTATTGCCTTGAGTAATGCGAAAAATACCGGGTCGATTTCCTCAGCATCACTTCCCAGGTATTTCCAGCGGATATCTAACCTGAAATTCATATATGCAATATATTGCTTATTTAATGGTTTATTTATATATAGTTAGTATATACAGATAACGGTACATATGAATTCTAATACATATATTAAAAGTTAACAGCCTGTACAGGAGGGAGTGATTATGTGCAATCAATGTGTCAGAAAAGGATTAATTTTCATGATTACCTGGTTTTTATCAGTATCACCTGTCCATGCAAACAACGATGCATTGCTGACATTACTGCAGGCATTACATGAAAACGGCACCATCAATACTGAAACTTATGAATTGGTAAAACAGGTGGCGCAGCAGGAACAGACCCAACCACAGGTTGTTGCCGCAACGGATCGTGAAGAATTAAAACAGGTCGTGAAGGAAGAAGTGGCAGAAGCCACCAAAGATCAGCCCAAAGTCACCAGTAAGGGCAAATTCCAGGTGGAATCAAAGGACGGTGATTTTTCATTCCGTGTGGGCGGGCGTGTGCAGGTTAACGCTGCAACCTATGCGGAAGACAAACTGAATCAAAACGACGGAACTGAAATGCGCAGGGCACGTTTGTTTGCCGAAGGGACGTTATGGCATGACTGGGGCTATAAACTTGAATACGACTTTGTCAATACTGGCAGTGCCGGAATCCAGGATGCGTATCTGGATTACAACGGCATAAATGGCTGGAAGATCCGTACCGGGCACTTCAAGGAACCCTTCAGCCTGCAGAACATGACCAGCGCGAAATACATTACTTTTATGGAGAGAGCGCTGCCGTATGTATTTACCCCTGGAAGAAACATCGGATTGGGCGTCAGTACTTCGGGTAATCACTGGAGTTTTGCTACAGGTATATTCGGTGAGGGAATTGATGGCGCTAGCACAGATAATGACGAAGGTTTTGGTGCTTCGGGACGCGCCACCTTCGCCCCTGTTTTTGCCGAGGGCAGACTGGTGCATCTTGGCGCATCTGCTTCCTACCGGGCCACAGGTTCTATTGACGGTTTCCGGGTACGTGAGCGCCCCGAATCACATGTCACCGATACCCGTCTGGTGGATACCGGCAATCTGGATACCGATGACTACGCCCGGTTTGCCGGTGAAGCTGCGTTGGTGTATGGCCCATGGGCGCTGGAAAGTGAATATTATTATCTGACATTAAATCGTGAGATCGCCGGCAATCCCGACCTCGATTTTTCCGGGTATTACCTGCAGGGCAGCTGGTTTCTGACCGGCGAATCGATGAATTACAAGGTTGAAGAGGGTGTTTTCAGCAAGATAACACCCAAGGGGATAGTAGGTAAGGGTGGTATTGGGGCATGGCAACTGGCATTCAGATTCAGCAGCATTGATCTGAATGACCGGGACATATGGGGCGGTGAAGAACAGAATTTCACCGCCGGGCTGAACTGGTATGCAACACCGGACATCCGTTTTGCAGCCAATTATATTAACGTGTTGAATGTTGATGGCGGGCCCGCTGCAGGCGATGAACCATCTGTTTTTCAATTCATGACGCAGGTTGAATTCTAGCAGGACCAGTCCGGATAACCGCAGTTACCAAACAGGTGAAATTACATGAAAAAAATCGTTTACATCTTTTTTTGTTTATTGGTAACACACACCTTCAATCCTGTGTTTGCAGAGGAATATCTGCGGCTCGCCACGACGACCAGTACGGAGAACACCGGATTGTTGGCGGTGTTGCATCCTCCTTTTGAACACAAAACCGGAATCAAGGTACATGTAATCGCAGTCGGTACCGGCAAGGCATTGCGTTTGGCCCAGGATGGTGATGTCGATCTGGTTCTGGTGCATGCTCCTGATGCTGAAATTGAATTTATAGAAGCAGGTTTCGGTGTTGAGCGCCAACCTGTTATGCATAACGATTTTATTCTGCTCGGCCCGCCGGATGATCCTGTGCAACTCAGGCAAGCAACTTCACTCGCAGACGCCATGTCCCGTATTCAACAATCCGGGCACGATTTCATTTCACGCGGGGATGATTCCGGCACGCATAAAAAGGAACTGGAGCTTTGGCAACTGGCAGCGATCAGACCTGAGGGACAATGGTATCTTTCGGTCGGGCAGGGGATGGAGCAAGTATTGCAGATTGCCAACGAAAAGCTGGCTTATACTTTGAGTGATCGCGGTACATGGCTCGCTTTCAAGAACAAGATCGAAATCGGGATTGTGTTTGAAAATGCACCGGAGCTTGAAAATCCATATCATGTCATACTGGTAAATCCAAAAAGGCATCCACACACGAAAATTGATCTGGCGAGGGAATATGCAAAGTATATTACCGGGGAGGAGGGCCAGAAGTTTATCCGGGAATTTAATAAAAACGGGCAGCCTTTATTTTATCCAGATGTCATCAGATAACATTTGTTTTTTTTATTTAGTGCACATTATTAATAAAACAATCACGATAGCGACGCACGTCCGCAGTGATGAACATCATTAAATAAAAAGCCCGGAACAGCTCTGTCGGGGGAGGAGGTTGAGCTGGTTCCAGGCCAAATCACAAGCATCGGGGGGAGGTATTGATGACTTGTTGATTAACATTATAGGGGACTCTCCGTGTCCCTGATGTGAACTAACGCACAATCTGGCCATTCTCCCGGGGCCGTTTGTGATGATGTTCACATTCAGGCGCAGGCTGAAATCAGGAAACACCCTGGTTCTTGTTTTCCAGTTCCCCGGGTTGTATGAGGCTGATAATCATCCAGCCGGATTCGGGTTTCATCTTTCCATCAATAACAAAAAACTGCAGGCGTTTTTTGTTATCAATCGCAAACAACGGAATAATTTTTCCATCATACTTGGCCATGTAGGCTTCAAAACCGAATTCATCGCTCAGTTGTGTGCTGCGGATTTCCGCGCCATTACGTAACCAGGAAGCCAGTACGCCATGTGTTATTTCTTCACCGAAAAGTTGATAGCCACGATGGCGTGAGGAAATTTTATGCTTGTCAGAAATAATTTTTTCACGGGTGGTTTTTAATTCGTAAATACCTTTTTCACCAAAATCTGATTTGAATCTCAGACTGGCCAGCGTATCAAGGTTGGCACGTCCCGACATCGCCAGCATGCGGCCAATACCGGTCAGTTCCAGATGTCGTTCTGCATGCTCCGAAATCGGATTTCCATAATAGGTTGGCAACCCTTCCATGCGGGCAAGACTGGTATTTTCCCAGTTACTGTCAGTCAAAATAACCTTTAACCCGCTTTCCTGGATTGCCTTGCCAATGGCCCGTGCAACATTGCCTGCGCCGATGATCAAAGCACCCGTAGGTGAAGGCTCCCTGACCCCCAGAAGTTTGGCGATAAATTCCGAGGTGCCGCTCTGGATAACAACCGTGCCTATGATGATCAGAAATGTCAGCGGGACCAGGAAAACCGCATCTGGATAGCCTGCCTCTTCCAGTCTCAATGCAAATAAGGAGGCAACTGCTGCTGCAACGATACCTCTGGGGCCGATCCAGGAAATCAGTAATTTTTCCCTGAAATTGAGATCTGAGCCAATTGACGAAATGAAGACACTGATTGGTCTTGCAACCAGCATGAGTATGGCAAGTACTCCAACCGCCGGCCAGCCGATCTGGTTGAAATGGTAAAACTCAACTCGGGCTGCAAGTATGATAAACAGCCCCGAGATCAACAACAGGCTCAAGCTTTCCTTGAAATCGAGGATGTCATCGATATTGGTATTTTTCATATTGGCCAGGGTTATTCCCATCACCGTCACCGCAAGCAGCCCGGATTCGTGTTCAATAACATCAGATAATGTAAATACGGCAAATACAAGTATCAGTGAAAAAACATTACGCAGATATTCGGGGATCAAATGATGGCGCAGAACAACACCCAGCGCATGCGCTGAAATAAAACCAATGATCGTTCCACTGACGACAACACTGCCAAAGGACAGCATAACTTTTTCCATGGCGTCGCCGGACTGGCTGCTGATGATGAATTCGAATACCAGCACCGCAAGCAGTGCTCCCAGCGGGTCGATGACAATGCCTTCCCAGCGCAGAATATTGGCGATCCTGGCATTGGGACGAACAGTACGCAGCATGGGCAAAATTACAGTCGGTCCTGTGACGACAACTACCGCACCAAAAAGCCAGGCCAGCTCAGCTGGAAACCCAAGCAGGTATTGCGCAGCGACGGCAGTAATGCACCAGGTGATTAATGCCCCGATGGAAATAAGATTGCGAACGACCGGGCCCAGACCCTTGATTTCATCAAATCTGAGGGTCAAGCTGCCTTCAAACAGTATGACCGCAACTGAAAGTGAGACCAGGGGAAACAGAATTTCGCCAAATAATGCATCCGGGTGCAATAATCCGGTTAGTGGGCCAATAATGATCCCGGCCAGCAGAAGAAACAGGATAGCCGGTAACCTGGCCCACCATGCGAACCACTGACAGAGTATACCCAGTACACCTATCCCGGTAAGAGAGATAAGAATTTCATTATTCAACGGCTATTATCTCTATTCTGTAAAATGAAATCACTCTTCCTCATGAATTGCCTGGACAGGGTGGATAATCCATGTAAATAGCAACAAAGCGTCCGGCGATCTTGTTCAGATATTGCCGTTGGATCGAATAGGCTTCCCGTTCACGTTTTTGCTGATCTGCACAATCATTATTGTCATATTTGCCGCTGAGATCCTGCAGGTAATGTGTAAATTCATGCACGTAGAGACTGCGGGTGATTGCATCATCCTGATCCTCGATGTTTTCATCAATATAGACAATGCCGTTATTGTTATACCAGCCTGCCACCTTGCATTTTTCCTTACCGAAACAGGCATGTTCTACAAAAAAACTGTGAGGGCGGTATTCGACTATGGGTGGTTCTCCGGGATGCGGGTATTGGGAAAGATGCACTGTCCAGCTCAGCAATACAGCGATCATGTGGGTGCTATCCACGATGATTTCCGTCAAGCATGGAAGCTGTGTTTAATCTGCACGCTGGAATACCAGGCTGGCGTTGGTCCCACCAAATCCAAAACTGTTTGACATGATCGTATCCAGTTTGGCATGGTCAATCCTTTGGACCACAATCGGCATTCCGGTTGCACTCCGATCCAGATTGAATATATTTGCTGAGGCACTGATGAAGTCTTGTTTCATCATCAGCAGGGAATATATCGCCTCATTGACGCCTGCCGCACCAAGACCATGCCCTGTCAGTGATTTGGTGGAACTTATATAAGGTATGTTATCTGTGAATACTTCTTTAATAGCGTTGATTTCGGCGATGTCACCGGCAGGCGTGCTGGTGGCATGGGCATTGATATAATCAACCGGTCTGGTTGCCGTGGCCAGGGCCTGTTGCATGCAACGTACTGCTCCTTCTCCGGAAGGTTTAACCATGTCAAAACCATCGGATGTGGCCCCATAGCCCACAATCTCCGCGTGGATTGTCGTATTTCTGGCCAGAGCATGTTCGAGTTCTTCCAATACCAGAATGCCACCACCACCGGAAATGACAAAACCATCGCGATCAGCATCATAGGGCCGGGAAGCCACTTGTGGCTTGTCATTATAGGAAGAGGAGAGTGCGCCCATGGCATCGAACAATATGGTGCTGGTCCAGTGCAATTCATCGCTGCCACCGGCAAAGATCATGTCCTGTTTGCCCGCCTGAATTAGTTCATAGGCATTGCCGATACAGTGCGCACTCGTCGCACAGGCTGAACTGATGGAGTAGTTGACCCCCTTAATCTGGTAGGCAACTGACAGGCAGGCGCTATTGGTGCTGGCCATGATACGGGGGACCATGGTGGGCCCGACTTTACGCGCCCCTTTTTGCCTTAAAGTATCTATAGCAAGACACATGTTTTTATTGGATGTACCACCGGAACCCACAATCAGGCCGGTTCGGTTGTTTGAAAATTCACGTAAACCGAGTTCTGCATCGGCAATGGCTTCCTGCATGGCAAGATAGGCATAGGCCGCTCCATCGCCCATGAAGCGCATAAATTTACGGTCGACCAATTCTTCCGGCACCAGCCGGATTGGCGCATAGACGTGCGACCTGAAGCCAAGCTCTTTGTATTCAGGCGAAAAATCGGCCCCGGATTTCCCTTCGAGAAGTGAAGCAAGCACTTCGTCTTTGTTATTGCCGATACTGGAAACAATACCAATACCCGTGACAACTACACGTTTCATAAAACCAGCACTCTCCTAAAATCCCTCGGTTGATTTGAACAAACCGACCCGTAAATCGTTAGCTGTGTATATGATTTTACCATCAACATCCATGGAGGCATTGGCAACCCCCATGATCAATTTGCGCAGGATAACCCGCTTGATATTGATATGATAGGTGACCTTTTTGTTCATGGGGGTAACCTGCCCGGTAAATTTGACTTCTCCAGCCCCCAGGGCGCGCCCACGTCCCGGGGCCCCCAGCCATCCCAGATAAAAACCGACCAGTTGCCACATGGCATCCAGACCCAGGCAACCGGGCATCACCGGGTCATTTTTGAAATGGCATTGAAAAAACCAGTGGTCCGGTTTGATATCCAGCTCCGCAGTGATGCACCCTTTGCCAAATTCGCCGCCGTCTTTGGTAATAGATGTTATCCGGTCAAACATGAGCATGGGATGAAAAGGTAATTGTGCATTCCCCTCCCCGAACATTTCACCGCGTGCACAACCGAGCAGTTCTTCCAGCGTGTAATTATTCTTTATTTCCATGTCTTGTCAGTATCTCACGTGATTTTGATTATTTCTGTATGTATTTGAAGTCTTGAGTGGATGATAATAATTGGCAAACTGACGGTTTTTATAGTGTGTAAAAGGTATGTTAGACAAGCTGCTCCGGAATCCGCAGAATACCGGGATTATTTATGTTTTGCGGGAAATTGCCATAAGCATCTTCATTATGGGTTCTGACGGCTCAGCCCGGATATATTAGCCTGATATGTTTCTTGACAGCAATATTGTTGCCGTTAGACTGCCCTGCATTGCACAATAACAATACTATTTATGTTAACAGATATTACACAAAAGAGACGGCATAGCGTCAGTGTCAAAATAGGTTCCGTCACCATTGGTGGCAACGCTCCTATCGTGGTGCAATCCATGACGAATACAGATACAGCCGATGCAGATGCAACTGCAAAACAGGTGCAGCAACTGGCCGCGGCCGGGTCAGAGCTGGTCCGGATCACGGTGAACAATGAAGATGCAGCCAGTCAGGTTATCAATATCCGTGAAAAACTTGATGCCATGGGTTGCCAGGTTCCGCTTATTGGAGATTTTCATTACAACGGCCATCAATTACTGACTAAATATCCGCAGTGTGCCGAAGCCCTGGCCAAATACCGGATTAACCCGGGCAATGTGGGATTCGGCCGCAAAAAGGACAGCCAGTTTCTAACCATGATCGAAAAAGCCATAGAGTATAAAAAACCGGTCCGGATCGGAGTGAACTGGGGCAGCCTGGATCAGGAACTTTTGACTCGCATGATGGATGAGAATGCCAAACTCAAGGACCCACTGGATGCCGAAGATGTGATGAAAGAGGCATTGATCGTATCAGCCATCAGCAATGCGCAACGGGCCGAAGAAATTGGTCTGCCCCGTGATCACATTGTGCTTTCCTGCAAGGTCAGTGGTGTACAGAAATTGATCTCGGTCTATCGGGAACTGGCGAGACGTTGTGATTATGCCCTGCATCTGGGCCTGACCGAGGCAGGGATGGGTTCCAAAGGTATTGTTGCATCTACTGCAGCTATGGGTGTCCTGTTACAAGAGGGTATCGGAGATACTGTCCGGGTTTCATTGACGCCTGAACCGGGCGGCGACCGGACCAAAGAAGTCGTCGTGGCCCAGGAAATCCTGCAAACCATGGGCTTGCGTTCATTCACACCATTGGTTACCGCCTGTCCGGGCTGTGGCCGTACTACCAGCACCGTTTTCCAGGAATTGGCTGACAATATCCAGGCCTATGTACGCAGCCAGATGCCCATCTGGCGAGAACAATATGAGGGTGTTGAGGACATGACGCTGGCAGTGATGGGTTGTGTAGTCAACGGTCCCGGTGAGAGTAAACATGCCGATATTGGCATCAGTCTGCCGGGCACGGGCGAAGCACCCACGGCCCCGGTTTTTATTGACGGAAAAAAGGCAATGACTCTGCGTGGCAATAATATTGCCGGGGAATTCCGGGAAATTGTGGATAACTACGTCAAACAGCGTTTTTCGGGCAGAACATCTGCCTGATTTTGGCTATAATCCTGATTAAGTGCTGTTCTGTGACGAAAATCTCATTCTTAAAGTGATTATTTAATACCTGGCTCCTGAAATTAATTTTCTATCTTACATATAATATTTATATATAGCGTTTAGGTTTTTAAAGATCAGAAGCTAGCCAAAGGAGTGTTTAAAAATGAAAAAACTAAAAATCTCACTGGTATTATTGTTAGCTCTACTCTTTTCAGGTTGTGCGACAATCTGGCCGGAGGCAGACCGTAATACTTGTATCTGGGGTACCTCTCTAACAGGCTTTGGTGTAGGAGGTGCAGTGGGAAATATCGCCGGCGCCGGTGCAGGTCTGGCGAGTGGCGCATTACTTGGAGTGTTGTTCTGTGAAGAAGGCAGCCCACCACCTGCCCCTGCGCCTGAACAGGCAGGATATTTCTGGCCAGATGATCAGGACCGTGATGGTGTACTGGATAGAGATGACAAATGCCCGTTCACCCCTGAGGGTGTGACTGTCGACAAAGATGGTTGTCCGCTGGACAGCGATGGCGATGGCGTACCTGACTATCTGGATAAATGCCCGGAAACCCCGCTCGGAGCAGTGGTGGATACCGATGGTTGCCCAAGAACGCTGCTTACCTTAAGGGATGTCCACTTTGCTTTTGACAGCGCACAATTGACCAGCGAGGCGAAATCCAGACTGGATGCAGCTGTTGCGGCCATCAATGCAAACCCGAGTGACACTGTCAGCATTGAAGGACACACAGACAGCATGGGCTCAGATGCTTATAATTCCCAGTTGTCTCAACGCCGGGCACGTGCTGTGGTTGATTACCTCGTGTCAAAAGGGGTTTCAGCATCACGCCTGAAGGCAGTTGGCAAAGGAGAAAACCATCCGGTTGCCAGCAACGACACGCGTGAAGGCAGGGCAAAAAACAGACGGGTTGAAATCATTGCCAAGTAAACATCGTTTGTAAGTGCAAATAGATCAAGGGCAAAGTGGTTCTCCACCTTGCCCTTTTTTATTGAGTCCTTGTTATTTTGCCTGGAGAACGGCTTGTGTGTGCAATGGTATTATTGATACGAGAGGTTGCAGTAAATGAACCCAGACAGAATCAGATTTTCAACTTGCATGATAGTGTGTGTTTATTGTACGGCCGTAGCCGATACCCATGCTGCTTGGAGTGATGTTTTCAGGTTATTTACAGGTGAATCAAGCCAGTCAACATCATCAGCACTGACCAATAGCGAAATGATCAATGGCTTGAAAGAAGCCCTTTCTAATGGAACACAATCCGCAATCAATAATCTTGGCCGTACCGATGGATTTTTTAAAAATCCCAAGGTCAGAATTCCCATGCCGGAATCTTTGGAGAAAGTAGAGAAGGCATTGCGTAAACTGAAACAGGATAAAACAGCCGATGAATTTATACTTTCCATGAATCGCGCCGCAGAACAAGCCGTACCGGAAGCAGCTTCGATTTTTTCAGACACTATCCGCAGCATGAGCTTTGACAATGCCAAAAGCATATTACAGGGACCGGATGATGCGGCGACACAATATTTCAGGCGTTCCAGTAAAGACAGGCTCACAGAAAAAATGTTACCCATTGTCAAAACATCTACCAGTGCAGTGGGGATTACTGCAAAATACAAGCATATGTTGGACAAGATGGGCCCGTTGTCCAGCCTGGTTGATACGAAATCGCTGGATATAGATCAATATATTACTAATAAGGCATTGGATGGATTATTTAAAATGGTGGCCGAAGAAGAGAAATTGATACGCAATGACCCTGCAGCGAGAACCACGACACTGCTCAAAAAAGTATTCGGCACATAATACAGATCATTGTTATATTTCCTTCTATAAACGGTGTCAGTGCATCGCCAAACCATATGTTCTTTGTTATAGTTTTATGACAGCATAACAAATAGAAATTAGAAAAAACAAACGTAATCCCGTTTTGCTCTATGATGAAATCCGTTTATTTCTGATATAAAAATCCAGCTTGTGCCCGATTGAGTAGATGACTGAGGAGGCCATTAATGACCGTCGATAAAGTATATCAAGTACCCAAAGCTGTTGCCGATTATGCTCATATTAATAAAGAAAAATATAAAGAGATGTATGAGCGTTCCATAAAGGATTCTGATAATTTCTGGGCAGAACAGGCGGAAAGCTTTATCACCTGGTTTAAAAAATGGGACAAGGTACAGGAGTGGGATTTTGACAAGAACCTCAATATTAAATGGTTTGCCGGTGGCAAGCTTAATGTTTCCTGGAATTGTCTGGATCGACATCTGGAATCCCGTGGTGATCAGGCTGCAATCATCTGGGAAGGTGATAATCCCGATACCGACAAGAAGATAACGTACGGGGAATTGCACGCAGACGTTTGCCGTTTCGCCAATGTTCTGAAAGACAGTGGGGTAAAGAAGGGAGATCGCGTTTCAATCTACCTGCCAATGATCCCGGAAGTCGCAGTAGCCATGCTGGCCTGTGCGCGTATCGGGGCAGTACATTCCATAGTCTTTGGCGGTTTTTCTTCGGAGGCACTGAAAGACCGCATACTGGATTCTGATTGCAAGGTCGTTGTTACCTCTGACGAAAGTGTCCGTGGCGGGCGCAATACTCCTTTGAAGGCCAATGCGGACAAGGCCTTGCAATCATGTCCGCATGTTCACACTGTGATTGTTGTCAAACGCACCGGCGGCAATATCTTTTGGAATGAATCACGAGATGTCTGGTACCACGAAGCCATGGCCAAAGCTGCTGCAGATTGTGTACCTGAGGAAATGGATGCGGAAGATCCGCTGTTTATCCTGTATACCTCGGGTTCAACCGGCAAACCCAAGGGTGTACTGCATACCACCGGCGGATATTTATTGTATTGTGCAATCAGCCACAAGTATGTTTTTGATTACCACAATGGCGATATTTATTGGTGTACTGCAGATGTAGGCTGGGTCACCGGGCATTCCTATATTGTTTATGGTCCATTATGTAACGGTGCAATCTCGTTAATGTTTGAGGGTGTGCCGACATATCCCGATGCCGGACGTTTCTGGGAGGTCGTGGCCAAGCATAAAGTGAATATTTTTTACACTGCACCGACCGCCATCCGCGCCCTGATGGGACAAGGAGATGAATTTGTCAAAAAACACGACCGCAGCAGTTTACGCATCCTGGGTACTGTGGGTGAGCCGATCAATCCGGAGGCATGGGAATGGTATTACCATGTTGTTGGTGAAGACCATTGCCCGATCGTGGATACCTGGTGGCAGACGGAAACGGGCGGCCATTTGATTACTCCCTTTCCTGGTGCCACAGCATTAAAACCGGGTGCGGCCACAGTGCCATTTTTTGGTGTAGAGCCATGCATCGTCGATGACAAAGGTAATGAACTTGAAGGTGTGGCTGAAGGGGCACTTTGTATTAAACGGCCCTGGCCTGGACAGATGCGTACAGTCTATGGTGATCACCAACGCTTTATTGATACTTATTTCAAGATGTTTCCGGGTAAATATTTTACCGGTGATGGCGCACGCAGAGACAAGGACGGCTATTACTGGATCACTGGCCGGATTGATGATGTTATCAATGTTTCTGGTCATCGCATGGGTACGGCCGAAGTGGAGAGTGCGCTGGTTTTACATGAGGCAGTGGCTGAAGCGGCTGTTGTTGGCTATCCGCATGATATCAAGGGGCAGGGAATTTATGCCTATGTCACACTGATGGCAGGTGTCGAACCAACTGAGGAATTGCGTAAGGAACTGGTGCAACATGTGCGCAAGGAGATTGGACCGATTGCCAGCCCGGATATTATCCAGTGGGCGCCGGGTCTGCCTAAAACCCGTTCCGGCAAGATCATGCGCCGTATATTGCGCAAGGTTGCTGCAAATGAAGTAGATGCACTCGGTGATACCAGTACCCTGGCGGATCCATCCGTTGTGGATAATCTGGTCAGCAACCGGGCAATAAAATAAGAGATGCACGGTTTTACTGAAATTCCCTATAAATTAAATTCAGGAAAATAATCGATGAATCTGGACAGAGTAGGACCAGGCAGTAATCCGCCGGAAGAAATCAATGTCATCATTGAGATACCCATCCATGGCGAGCCGGTCAAGTATGAACTCGATAAAGAGACCGGTGCGCTGTTTGTAGACCGTTATCTGAATACCTCCATGGTCTATCCCTGCAATTATGGTTATATACCCCGGACCCTGGCGCTGGATGGCGATCCGGTCGATGTGCTGATAGCGACACCCATGCCGATTATTCATGGTGCGGTGATGCGTTGCCATCCTATCGGATTGCTGGAAATGACCGATGAAGCCGGAGATGACAGCAAGGTACTGGCAATACCCATCAACAAGGTCTCAAAATTTCATCGTGACGTAAACTCATATCAGGATCTGCAGCCGGCTTTGCTGGATCAAATTACTCATTTTTTTGAGCACTATAAAGATCTTGAACCCAATAAGTGGGTGAAAGTGCATGGCTGGCAGGATGCTGAAGCAGCCAGGCAGGAAATATCCGAGTCGCTGGAACGTTATTCAAAATCCCCCGAAAAACTGAATTTCTAGTTTAGTGGTGCGTCTGTAAGCGATATTTTTAGATTTCCCCCAAATTTAAGTGACAAACTTAAGGATAAGTAAACAACATGTATTTATAATTCATCCATCTTAACTATAAAGGCTCCGGGGATAGAAGGCCTGTGCATAATATTGATCTGCCAGATTATTTAAAGCATTCCAGATTTCTCAATAATCTTTCTGTCCGGAAGTTGTTGCAATACTGGGCGGTGATCTGCGCCTCAGCTGTTATTCTGCTCTCGCTCACTGCATTGATCACGAATGATATCATTTCATCCAAACAGAGAATCCTGGAAGAAAAACTGGTCCCCAGCGCCAATATCGTCAGGAACCTGGAACAGTTTTTGAGTGATTCTGAAATACTCAGACAGGAGTTACTGGTTATAAAAACTCCGGAAGGACTTAAAAAATATCGTGACGCAAATATCAAGAAACAGGTTATAACTAATTACCTGTTACAACTCTCTCTGCTCACGACAAATATTGAAGTTTTGAATACTGTTGTGCCCGGGTTACAGGACAGGTACAAGGAATATCTGTTACAAGACGCTGAATTTGTAAACTGCCTCGCGAAGATAATCTCTCAATCGCCGGTAAAGCCGGATGCGGGTTCCGGTACATGCGATACCACAACACTATCCGGTATCGTTACCAGTTTGAATGAAAGCAGTGGCAGTCTGGGGAATTCCCTGAAAAGGATATCCAATCTCGCTGCTGAAAAGATCAATGCGCATTCCACTTTATCCCATGATCTCAGTCAGATAAGCCTTGCAGTTATTGTCACTGTAAGTTTACTGGTCATATCAGTGATCATCGCCGGTATTTCACTGGTTATATATCGTATCGATGACCCGCTTTATAAAGTGCGTGTGGCCATGCATGATCTCTCTTCTGGTGATATGTCAAGAAGGCTCGAGGTCAGCGATGACATCAAGGACGAGTTTTCCGAGTTAACCGTTGACTTCAATCGTTTTGCGGAACGTTTGCAATCACTCTTTAATGAAGTAATTGCAGCGAATACCGCTCTGGAAAACAGTGAAAAAAGAGTCCGCGCTATTCTGGAAAATGCCCTGGTAGGTATAGCACATGTCATAGATGGCAATATTGTTGCGGTGAACCGGAAATTTGAAGAAATATTCGGGTACGAACGCGAGGAGATCCAGGGCATGCGCAAGGAAATACTTTATCCCTCGGACGATACCCACAAGGCTATCAATGAAGCAGCTGCCAGTTTACTTGCCAATGATGAAACCTATCAGGGCGAATGGAAGATGAAACACAAGAATGGAACAATTTTCTGGTGTGCCGTTTCAGCAAAATCAATTTCCGAAAAGACCAGGGAAGAAGGGATTATCTGGCTGTTTGAGGACATCACCCAGCGTAAACGCTCGGAAGAGGAACTATTGCGCCTTGCCAATTATGATTCACTGACCGGATTGCCCAATCGTTCATTGTTTATCGATCGTCTTGAACAGGGCATTGGGCGTACCAGGAGGCAGGATAGTTTACTGGGCCTGCTTTATATTGATCTTGACCGGTTTAAAATAATAAATGATTCCATGGGCCATACCATCGGTGATGAATTATTAAAATGCGTCGCCGGCAGATTATTTGAATGTGTAAGAAATTCAGATACAGTTTGCCGGCTGGGTGGTGATGAATTCACTATCATACTTCCGGAAATGCAGGATATTAGTGATGCGGGCAAGGTAGCTGAAAAAATTTTAATGGTGATGAATGATTCATTTAATCTGAATGGTGAAAAAGTAAATATCAGTCCCAGTATCGGTGTCAGTATTTTCCCCGACGACGCAGAGGAAATTGAATCATTAATGAAAAATGCTGATTCAGCGATGTATCACGCCAAATCCAAAGGCCGCAATAACTACCAGTATTACACACAGGAAATGAATGCGGAGGCACGACTGCGCCTGGACCGGGAAAACAGATTAAGAAGGGCCGTGGAATTTGATCAATTCATGTTGTACTACCAGCCACAGGTCGATACAAAAACACTCCACATCACAGGTTATGAGGCATTGATACGCTGGCATGATTCGGAAACCGGCCTGGTCTCTCCGGATCAGTTTGTCCCATTACTGGAGGATACCGGCTTGATAGTACCAGTGGGTGACTGGATAATGCGGCGCGCCTGTATTGATATCAGACAGATGTCTGCCATGAACAAACATTTCGAAAGCGTCTCAATCAATCTTTCCGCCCGGCAATTTGTGGATCATTCGATTGTAGACAGGATCAGATTAATCCTGGAAGAAACGGGGGTTTCACCGGATCAACTGGTTATAGAAATCACAGAAACTATCATGATGACGGAGACTGAACGTAGCCTGATGCTTTTGACCGAACTCAGTAAGCTCGGTGTAAAGTTGTCACTGGACGATTTTGGCACCGGCTATTCATCATTGGCCTACCTCAAGCAGTTTCCTATTAATGTAATTAAAATCGATAAATCCTTCGTCCGTGACCTGCATACTAACCAGAGTGACTCGGCCATCTGTGAAGCGATTATCGCCATAGGCCATCAGTTGAATCTGAAGGTGGTAGCAGAAGGCGTGGAAACACAGGAACAATTTATCTATATGCGGGATAACGGCTGCCATTCCATACAGGGTTATTACTTTGGCAAGCCGCTGCCCATTAGTCAATTGTTGTGCAACATCAGTCAAACATAGCCCATGTGTGCCAGATTTTATCCAGCCCAAGGGCTTCATCCGGTAATATAATATCATTATTTACAATAAGTTACGCAAGATTGATAGTTGCCAGCTGAGCCGGGTAGCCTGCCTTTCCCAACCTTCTGCCCAGTGTATAAATATTTCACTTCGAAAAGGTTGACATACCATGGCTATTCAGTTATGTTGCATTGCAATAATATTGCGCCGCACAATTATTTTGAGGGGCGTTTTATTAACCCTGTAACCGCTACGATTTAAGCAAAAAGGAGGAGTACCCCTATGCAAAACGATTATGTAGAACAACTGACCAAAGTCGGCAAGACTTCCTTTGCATCACTTCAGAAACTGGGCGCCATCAACACCAAGGCCCTGCAGAAACTGATGGATTTACAGTTTAAATATGCCTCATTTAATATTGAAACAGGTATTGAGCAGACAAAGCTTCTGACCAGCACCACGAATTACAAAGATTACCTGTCGGCAGAATCAGAAATTGCCGGCGAGTGCAGCACCAAGGCAATAGACTTCACCAAGCAGGCCGCGTCAATTATGTCTAATTCTTGTGATGAAATTGTTTCCTGGCTGGAAAAGGGTTTTGAATCAGCAGAAGTAAATGTAAAGGCGCCGGTAAAACGCATCCCCAAAAAGTCAACTGTGACTTAGTTAGAATTTTTGACACTTCACCTCTATTAAATAATTTACCCGTATTCTTTCCGGAATACGGGTATTTTTTTGATGGCAATCAGGGTTTATTTTGCAGTGCAATATAGTGCATGATAGGATTATCCATTAATTGAAGATCACGGCCGATCAAAGCTGTTTAGCATTAACCGGAAAGATACAGATGAGCAATAAAATCCCCAACCCATACTGGAATACTGACTGGCTGGAATCACAACGCCAGTATCTGGATGCGTGGCAGGCATTCAGTCAGTTCATGCCTAAAGCTCCGGTCACTGGCAAAAAAGACAGTAATCCACTCACCGAAGCCATGGAATACTGGTGGAAATCAGTGTCCTCTTCCATGCCTGAAAGCAGTACTGAGTTTGTTACGAAAATGCTGGAACAAGGCAAGGTGTATTACATCCTGAGCGAGCAATTTTCCAAATTGCTCAAGAACATCAATGAAATCAGCAAGACATCAGAAGATTGGCAGGCGGCATTGAATGACCAATTTGAAGAGATGAAAAAAATATTTATCCGCGGCAGTACTAAAGAGGGTCTGCCTGGAATATTAGGTGCCTGGCATATGCTGCCTATAGACACTCTGCAACGGTCTTTTTCCTCGGCCACGTTATTGCCAGGAGATTTTCTTGAAGATCTGAAACCGGAAAATCTGGAAAGGGCCACTGATAAATTTTTATCTATACCCGGCGTAGGTTATACCCGTGAATCACAGGAACAGGCACAAGAAGGCATCAAACTCTGGAATATTTATCAGAAAGTAAATATGGAATACAACCATGCGATGACTACCGTCAGTCTGAAAGCGCTGGATACCATGCGTATGAAGATTATTGACATGGCAAAACATGGCAAGGAAATTAACAGTCTGCGTGAGATATATGATTTGCTGGTGGACTGCGGTGAAGAGGCATATGCTGAATTTACCCAAACTGAAGATTTTTCTGATCTATATGGACGGCTGACCAATGCATTGATGGCGGTCAAACAACATGGCCGAAATATCGTCGATGAAATTCAGAGTGCCCTGAATATGCCTACCCGCCGCGGGATGAGTACCCTGCAGAAACGCCAGCAGGATATGCGCCGTGACAACAAGGAAACATCCAGAATGATTGAACAAATGCAGGATGAAATAGCTGCATTGAAGAAATCAATGGCTGGTAATGGCAGTGATACTAACAGAAAGCCTGCTGCAACTGCCCACAAGTTAAAAATTAATACTGTTTATAAAAGAAAATCTGACAAAAAAACTGTTTACATGAGTGCAGATAAAAAGACAGCTGCAAGAAAAAAATCAGGAAAGAAGGGCAACAAAAAAGACAACGTGATAGTTATCAAGATCTAATAATATAAAGGAGCGCTTGCTGTGATACCTTTTCAGATAAGACCTGATGAAATTTTGCACGAAGTAAACCAGTTTAATGCAAAGCTTGCACAAGGTATAAATACACTCGCTGAAATCGGTGACATAGAGGTTGGCGTATCCAGAAAAACACCTGTCTATCAGGAAGACAAGATGGTGCTTTACCGGTTTGAGCCACGCGTCAAAAAAACCAACCCTGTTCCGTTATTGATTGTATACGCGCTGGTTAATCGTCCCTATATGGCTGATTTGCAGGATGGACGTTCAATGATTCAGGGGCTGCTGAATGCCGGACTGGATGTATACCTTATCGACTGGGGCTATCCTGACAGTGCGGATCGGTATTTAACACTGGACGATTACATCAACGGTTATATTGACCGTTGTGTGGATTTGATCTGCAAGAAACATAAGCTGAAAAAAATCAATATCCTTGGTATCTGTCAGGGCGGAACATTCAGTCTTTGTTATACCTCACTGCATCCTGAGAAAGTAAGGAACCTCATCACAACAGTGACACCAGTAGATTTCCATACCAAGGATGATCTGTTAAGTAAAATGGTAAGAAATGTTGATATTGATCTCCTCGTTGATACCCTGGGCAATATTCCTGGTGAACTTTTGAATATGATATATCTGTCTCTCAAACCATTTCGCCTGGTTGGACAGAAATATATGGATCTGGTCAATCTTCTGGATGATAAAGAACAGGCAAAGAATTTTATGCGCATGGAGAAGTGGATCTTTGATAGTCCGGATCAGGCCGGTGAGGCATTCAGGGAATTTACAAGGCAATTTTACCAGGACAACGGACTGGTCAAAGGGACGGTAAAAATCGGTAATCAGATTGTCGACCTGGGAAATATCACTGTACCGTTACTGAATATCTATGCCGCTTCCGACCATCTGGTACCGCCGGATTCATCCAAAGCCCTGCAGGGATGTGTTGGCAGCAAAGACTATACGGAACTCGAATTTCCGGGTGGACATATTGGTATCTACGTCAGCAACAAGGCACAGAAAATGATCCCGCCTACCGTAGGTAAGTGGCTGGACAAGAGAACCTGATCTGGAATATAAAAAGCCCGTATTCCTTCAGCAGGGGACACGGGTACAAGGAAGGGTAAACCCTTAAAGGCAAGTGCTGCTTATTTGCTCTTCCCGGGATTCACAGCTTTGGGTGTTGTAGCGGTAACACTCTTTTCAGCCCACGATGTAATATCTGAGTTACAACTGCTCAATATGGCACCGGTATTCTGAAGTATACCCATCAGCTTGGTATTGTATTCGGCAATCAATTCAGCTTGCATCTTGATAATATCTTCGGGGTTTCTGGTCTTGCTGGCCAGATCAATCTCTTTCTGACTGGCTTCGAGGCAGGTATTCAACACCGCCAGTTGTTGTTCGGTCAGTTTCTCGATAACACGTACATTGATATTACCGAGCTCCTTTATGGAATTCATCGCTGTTTTGGCAATGTTGTTCCAATTCTCTGTCATGTCGTTGTTAATCATCTGTCATCACCTTCGATAGTTTATAAAACCGTATCCTATTGCCAGGATACGGTTCAGAGGAGGCCAAACCAAATAATTTAAAATAATCAGGCAGCCTTGACCGCTGGCACAACCTTGGTCACTTCCTTGATACCCTTCTCGGCTTCCTTGACGGATTTTTCAAACCAGGTGCTGATCTCATCCTTGGATTCAGTCATGATGTCCAGGGTATTGCGGGCTATCCCCTGCATCTTGCTGCTGATTTCTCCTGCAATATCCGTCTGGGCGCTGATTATATCCTTATAGCCTTTGGCGGTGCCGGCAAGTTTCATCTGGCTGGTAACATATTCAACACCGAGAGCGGCCAGTGCAAATTGCTGCTCAATCAATTGTTCGACGGTATTTGTGTTGATCGTGTAGAGCTGCTTCAAAGTATCGTAAGTGCTCATGCCGAGTTTGTTAATCTGATCATAGTTAGCGGTATTCATTGCATTCTCCTCATTAAAATATAGTTGCAAACGGATTGTGCGATGCACAATATTGCATTGCAGCGTAGGAAAATCCATGGGCTTTGTCAAGCATTTAGTAACTTATTGATTTTTATAGAATTACTACGGTAAAAATTTGAATATCAAGACGCTAAAACGCATCTGTTTAAGAGGGCATCTTTTGGCCACGTGCATTTTCTTCTGTGAGTTCAACAGGCTTGGTTCTGCATAATGCTGTGTTGAATTCAGGCTACGCCGGTAAAGAGACCACCATTGACCGAGATATCGGAGCCGGTAATGTACCCGGCATTTTCATCAGCCAGGAATGCGACTGCCGCTGCAACCTCTGCAGGTTTCGCCAAACGTCCCATCGGGATCTTGGCAATAATACTGTTCTTTATCTCTTCAGGGAGTGTTTCAACCATACTGGTCCCAACATAACCCGGGCATACCGTGTTGACAGTGATACCGCTGTCAGCCAGTTCCAGTGCCAGTGATTTGCTGAAGCCGATGGTCCCGGCCTTGGCTGTTGAGTAATTGGTCTGGCCAAACTGGCCTTTCTGGCCGTTGACGGATGAAATGTTGATAATGCGTCCATAGCCACGATGGATCATGCCATTGATAAAATTCCGTGTGACATTAAAAACACTGTCCAGGTTGGTATCGAGTACAGCATGCCATTTATCCTGTTCCATATTTCTTAACGTGGCATCACGGGTAATCCCTGCACAGTTTACCAGGATATCAATCCTGTGATATGTGGACTCCAGTTTCGTACTCATTTTTTTGCAGGATTCAAAATCAGTAACATCACATTCGATGATATCGATTTCATAACCATCTTTCCCTTGATTTGTTTGCCATATTTTTGCAAGGTCTTTTTCAAATGTAATGTAGGTTGCAATGACCTGGTGCCCGTCATTGTAAAGTCGCTTGCATATTTCCGATCCTATACCGCCAATACCACCGGTCACGACAGCTACGTAACCTGTTTCGATACGACCGGATTTTACTGACTCGAATTTATTAACTGGTTGGCTTGTTACATGGTCTGCATGAGGAGCCAGATAAAAATCGATGGCATCATTATGGTGGCGCACGAGGTGATCAAAGGCATTACTGGTAAATTCGGATAACCGGAAAATTGAATCATAGGCATATTCAACAGGATTATGTATTTTGAACATATTATTCTGGGCATTCTGCATAAAGCCGGAAAATTCTATAAACATATTCTGTAAAGCAAATTCAGGTACTGATTTGCGCATGGAATGATCCTCGCAAGGTTAATATTATTATTTTATGCAGAAACATTTGCACTACTTTGAATTGTTGTCTGTTTTTAATCCCGCTGCCTTGAAAAGATTATTCTGCATTTCCTGCCACATCTTCAGGTTCTTGTCTGTCAGTTCAGACATAGCTGTCAGTGGATTTGATGACATGGCTTCCTGAAACTGTTTTTGCTGTTCGACAAACAACTGCATGCTCTTTTCGATATAATCACCGGCCATGCTCTGTAGTGAATCTCTATAAGAGCGGATAATCTGTATGAGGAGCTCGGTTGAGAAAAATGGTTCTCCATCATGTTCCTGTTCAGAGATGATCTGCAACAGGATATTCCGGGTCAGATCTTCTTCTGTTTTGACATCCTTGACGATGAAATCAACACCGTTCAGTACCAGTTTTTTTACATCATCCAGAGTAATGTATTTGCTGTCTTCTGTATCATACAGTCTGCGATTAGGGTATTTCTTAATGATTCTTGTCGCGCTCATCAGGTTTGTCCCATCTTTAAATAATCAAGTTATGCAACTATTTTATATCCAATGCTGTACCGTCACCTGAATCCTGTAACGATAAAGATTGTATTACCTACATCATATGCTGGCCGCCATTCATGGAGAAATCAGCTCCGGTGGTGAATCCTGACTCATCAGAAGTCAGAAATTCCACCATTGCGGCAACTTCTTCAGGTGTGCCCAGACGGCCTATCGGTATGCTGGCAATGACCTGTTTCCTGATATCTTCTGGAACGGCCATTACCATTTCGGTGGCAATATAACCGGGGGAAACAGTATTGACTGTGACACCCTTGCGTGCAACTTCCTGTGCAAGCGCCATGGTGAAACCATGCATGCCGGCTTTGGAAGCGCAATAGTTGGTTTGTCCCAGCTGGCCTTTCTGGCCGTTGATGGATGAGATATTGATGATGCGGCCCCAGCCACGCTCCATCATCCCTTCCACGACCTGTTTGGTCACGTTGTAGAGGCTGTCCAGATTGATCTTCATTACTGTGTCCCATTGTTCCTTGCTCATCTTGCGGAAGGTGCCGTCTTTGGTCACACCGGCATTGTTCACCAGGATATCAACCGGCCCCAGTTCGGCCCCAATCTTTTTAACCAGATCCGTACAGGCCTCAAAATCGGAAACGTCGGCCTGGTAGATCTTGATGTCATAACCCTTGGCCTTGACCTCTTTCAGCCATTGCTGCGCCTTCTCTTCGTTACGATAGTTGGTGGCCACTTTCGCGCCTGAATCTGCCAGTCGTAAACAGATGGCTGCACCAATACCGCCGGTACCGCCCGTCACCAGAGCCACTTTTCCTTTCAAGTTTGCCATGATTTTTATCTTTCTACAGCCAGTGCCACACCCTGACCGCCGCCGATACAGAGGGTGGCCAGGCCTTTCTTGGCATCACGGCGCTTCATTTCGTGGAGTAAAGTCACTAATACACGGCAACCGGAGGCCCCGATTGGATGGCCGATCGCTATAGCACCGCCATTGACGTTAACCTTGCTGGTATCCCAACCCAACTCTTTATCGACTGACATAGCCTGCGCGGCAAAGGCCTCATTGGCTTCAACCAGGTCCAGGTCTGTTACTGTCCAGCCGGCTTTTTTGAGACATCGCTGCGTGGCAGGAATAGGGCCTGTACCCATAATCTGCGGATCAACACCGGCACTGGCATAAGCCTTGATCATCGCCAGCGGAGTCAATCCGAGTTCCTTCGCTTTCTTTTCGCTCATAACAATCACAATAGCAGCACCATCGTTAATTCCGGAAGCGTTGCCGGCGGTGACCGACCCTTCCTTCTCGAAGGCAGGTCTGAGTTTTCCCAATGACTCGGCTGTCGTGCCGGCGCGTGGATATTCATCTTTAGCAAATATGATCGGATCGCCCTTGCGCTGCGGTATTTCAACCGGGATGATTTCCTCATCAAATTTACCGGCCTTCTGTGCCGCCTCGGCCTTTTGCTGGGAAGCAGCTGCAAATTGATCCTGTGCCTCACGGGTGAAGCCGTACTTCTTGGCGATGTTCTCGGCGGTAATACCCATGTGGTAATTATTGAAGACGTCTGTCAGACCCTCATTAATCATGTGGTCCTTGAGCGGCCAGTCACCCATTTTGTTGCCAGTGCGTGATTTTGGCAACACATGCGGGGCGAGACTCATGTTCTCCTGGCCACCGGCAATTACCACCTCGGCATCACCTGAACGTATAGCTTGTGCAGCAAGGGCAACGGCTTTGAGGCCGGAGCCACACACCTTGTTGATAGTCATGCTGGGTATGGTATCCGGCAGTCCGGCATAGATGGCCGCCTGGCGGGCCGGGTTCATCCCGACGCCAGCGGTCAACACCTGGCCCAGGATAACTTCATCGATCAATTCCGGTTTTATCCCGGTATTTTTCAACAGGCCGGCGATGACTTTCGCACCCAGCTGCGCAGCCGGGATCTCGGAGAGCATCCCGCCAAAACTGCCCACCGGAGTGCGGCCGGCAGCTACGATAACTACATTGTTAGACATAAAATTTTCTCCTCCCCGGAAGCATCGAGGCGCCTGGTATTTTCTAGTTTTACGTTGCACTGCACAAATTATTGAGAGATGGTATCAGAATCTTTCCGGGGACTCCAGTAGCAGTGTTTTCATGGCTGATAATGGCATCATGAATCAATACATAATCAGGCTCGAATGGGCGGATGGTCTAATTTTCATCTATCCATTTTTCCCAGTACGGTACGGGTTGGAACTGCTCAGAAATGAAATCCACAAAGGTCCGAGCCTTGGTCGAGAGGTGCCGTCGATGGATATAGACGGCATTGATTACCAACGGCTCCGGCTCATACTTTTTGAGTACCGGTTGCAGACGGCCGGATTGAATATCCAGGCCGACGATATAGGAGGGTAGCTGTACCAGACCGCAATTGTTAATTGCCGCGATTCTTAGCGGATCAGCACTATTGGACCTGAAGGTTCCAGTTGGATGCAGGGTAGTGAGTTTTCCGTTTATCATGAATTTCCAGTCGGAGAAAGGCGTACGAGTGGAGAAAGTCAGGCAGTTATACTGCTCAAGGTCAGCCGGGGTCTGTGGTATCCCGTTACGCACAAAATATTCCGGTGAACCACACACCACACTCCGGGAGGTGGCCAATTTCCTTGCAATCAGGTCTGAATCCTCAAGCTCTCCTATCCAGATGGCAAGATCCAGACCTTCTTCAAACAGATCCGGTGCCCTGTCGGTCAGGATCATTTCGATGACCACACGGGGATAACGTTCCTTATACCTACCCAGAATACGGGCGAGGTGGAACGAGCCAAAGGAGGGTGGTGCCATGATTTTCAAGGTGCCACGGGGCTCGGTTTGCAGTTGTGTGATGGCTTGTTCGGTTTCCTCAATCTCGGCCAGGATGTTATTGATTCTCTCCTGATAGGTGCTGCCTACTTCAGTCAGGCTTAATTGGCGAGTAGTCCTGTTCAAGAGCCTGACATCCAGATTGTTTTCAAGATAGTTCATATATTTGGATGCCATCGCCCGGGAAATACCCAATTCCTCTGCCGCTGCTGTAAAGCTGCCCAGACGGGCCACTGCAGCGAACACCTTCATGCTTGTCAGTTTATCCATATTCCCACCAACTGTTTCATAATAAGAAACAATATATCAATAAAGTAGTTATTGTACATTATTAAGATCATATGTAGTCTTTGTGCATTGCACAAATCATGGCTTGTGATGACCCATGACCCGTGCCACAGATTTTAAATTTGATTACTTGAGGTATTTAGCCATGAAAAAACTTATCACGATGTTATTGCTCATTACTGTGTCGGTCTCAGGCCTTGCGAATGCCGTGGCGGATGAGGCGACTGCGATCAATGCCCTGAATATCAAGTGGGATACCGCTGTTAATCAGGGTGACACCATGCAATTGGCCAGTCTCTATGTGGACAATGCAGTCATGATGCCACCGAGCAGCGAGATCCTGTCTGATCGCGGTGCGATCAAGAATTATTGGGATAACCTGCGCGAGGTAGGTATTGATGTTTATGCGATCAGTACAGTAGACCTGCGTATTGACGGTGACACGGCCTACCAGACTGTTCTGTGGGATGCCACCCGGAACGCGGCAGACGGCAACGTCATCCAGTTTAATGGCAACATGTCCAACGTGCTGGAGCGCCAGAAAGATGGCACCTGGAAGATCAAGCTGCAAAGCTGGAATTAAACTTGCTGCACAGGAACCCCTGATCACTCAGGGGTTCTTCATTCCTGATGATTACCTTCCCTTATCAGTGAAATTACGATCTCCTCCTCTATTAGGAAGTATTCACTGAGTATTTGTACACAGGGATGTGTATTTTTTTAGATATGTATCGGTCTGCCGTCGACGGCGAGTGCGGCTTCGTGCATGGCTTCAGCGAGGGTGGGATGGGCATGGATGGTTCTGGCAATGTCTTCCGTGCTGCCATCGAATTCCATGGCGAGGACAGCTTCTGCAATTAATTCCGATGCATTGGGTCCAATGATATGGACACCCAGGATGCGATCTGTTGCAGCATCACCGAGTATCTTGACCATCCCGCCGGTTTCACCCATGGCACGGGCGCGGCCACTGGCAGCAAAGGGAAATGCGCCGCTGCGATACTCTATCCCGGCATCCTTTAATTGCTGTTCCGTTTTTCCGACCCAGGCGATCTCAGGCCAGGTGTAGATCACCCAGGGGATGATCTCATAATTCATCTGGGAAGCCTTGCCGGTGATACGTTCTGCAACAGCCACACCTTCTTCTGAGGCCTTGTGTGCGAGCATGGGGCCGCGCACTACATCACCTATCGCGTAAACATTTGGCAGATTGGTTTGACAGTGCTCATCGACCAGGATGAAACCACGTTCATCAAGCGCCAGACCTGCTTCCTTCGCACCTAATCCTTCAGTATTCGGTTTACGGCCAACTGCCACTATCAATTTATCAACATTGATCTGATGTTTGCCGTCCTTATCTTCATAAGTGATGATGACCTGTTGGTTGTTTGTCCCGGTGCCGGTGACTTTTGCTCCCAGGCGGATGTCCAGCCCCTGTTTCTGTAATGTCTTCCAGGCCTCATGGGCAATCTGTCGATCACAGACGGGCAGAAATTCATCCAGTGCTTCCAGGATGATCACTTCTGAGCCCAGCCGCTTCCACACACTGCCAAGTTCCAGTCCGATCACACCGGCACCAATGACACCCAGTGTGCGCGGCGCCTGATTGAAAGCAAGTGCGCCGGTAGAATCCACAATCTTGTCCTGATCGATCGATGCGGGCGGGATTTTCGCCGGCACTGAGCCCGTAGCTATAATAATGTGTCTGGCCGAGACAATGGATTTTTCAGTGCTTCCTTCGCCAACAGGTGTTACTTCGATTTGATAGTCAGGCAACAGACGGCCATGCCCTTGCAACCACTCCACCTTGTTTTTACGAAACAGTCCGGCTATACCAGTCGTTAACGTAGATACGATCTTTTCCTTGCGCGCGACCATCTTGTTTACATCAATGCTCACGCCACTGACGGCGATGCCGTGTTCGCCCGCTTCATGTTTGATATGGGCATATTGATGGGAAGAATCCAGCAACGCCTTGGAAGGAATGCAACCGACATTGAGACAGGTGCCGCCTAATGCGGGTTTGCCCTCATCATTGATCCAGCTTTCCACGCACGCGGTAGACAGACCGAGTTGTGCGCAACGGATGGCGGCAACATAACCGCCCGGTCCGGCACCGACCACAACGACATCAAAATTCTGCATGAGTTATTTCCTAGACCTGTAACAGGAGACGTGTGGGGTCTTCAATCTGTTCCTTGATGGCCACCAGGAATTGCACCGCCTCGCGGCCGTCGATGATGCGGTGATCATAAGACAGCGCAAGATACATCATCGGCCGGATCACGACCTGACCGTTTTCTGCCACCGGACGTTCCTGCATCTTGTGCATGCCCAGGATCGCGCTTTGCGGGGGATTGATGATCGGCGTGGACAGCAATGAGCCGAAGACGCCGCCATTGGTGATGGTAAAAGTACCGCCACTGAGTTCTTCAATTGTCAGTTTTGAATCGCGGGCCCTTTCTCCGAGTTCCCTGATCTTGATTTCGATACCGGCGAAGGACAGGGTGTCTGCATCGCGGACAATGGGGACCACCAGACCGCGTGGTGAACTGACGGCAATGCCTATGTCAAAGTAGCCGTGATAAATAATGTCTACTCCGTCAATTGAAGCATTGACGACAGGAAATTTTTTCAGGGCTTCAACAGCGGCCTTGGTGAAGAAAGACATGAATCCAAGTTTTACACCATGTGTCTTTTCAAATTCACCCTTGTAACGGTTGCGCAGTTCAATTACGGGCTGCATATCAACTTCATTGAACGTGGTCAGGATCGCATTATCATGTTGTGCGCTTAAGAGGCGCTCTGCCACACGTTTGCGCAAGCGTGTCATGGGTGTGCGTTGTTCAGGACGGCCATCAGTTTTTACTGATGGAGGAGGTGATACCGGTTTCGGTGCGCTGGCAGGAACAGCCACAGGTTTCGATTCAGTTTTAGTTTCTGCTACAGGCGCGGTGGGTTCAGGTGCTGATACTAGTGCAGGTTCCGGTTCTTTTTTAACAATTTCAGCAGTCACTGGTTGACCGATATGTTTCAGTACATCTTCCTTGGTGACGCGGTCGCTGCCGGTTTTGACCTCTTTCGGATCAATTTTATGTTCATGCAGCAGATTGCGAACCGACGGACTGAGTTTGGGCTCATCCTTTCTGGGTGCCGGTTCTATCAGATTTTGTTGTTCAGGTTTTTGTGCGGACTTTTCTGCAGGCTGTGATGTTGGACTATGGGTGGCGGATACCTCAGTTTCAATCCGTGCAATCACCTCGTTGCTTTTTACTTCTTCTCCATCCTGTTTCAGTATTTCATTGAGTATTCCGTCATTCGGTGCAGCTACTTCCAGTGTCACTTTATCTGTCTCAATGTCGATCAGGCTGTCACCACGGCTGACCTTGTCACCAACCTTTTTATGCCACTTCATTAAAGTCGCTTCAGCCACTGATTCTGCAAGCACGGGAACTTTCACTTCGACGGCCACTTTATTCTCCTCAAGTCTGTGTGATGTTCGTTAGATAATTATGAGTGGATATATTCATTATCAGGCATGGAGGACATTTTTCCTGTGTGTAACCTCCAGTTTGTCGATCTGCAAGGCATTGGCAACCAGTTGCTGTTGTTGTTCCAGGTGTTTGGACATATAGCCTACCGCAGGTGAGGCAGAATAGAAACGGCCGGCATATCCGAAGGTATGATGTTCATTGATGCAGCCGATCATCGTGCCGCGTGATTGCATGTAATACCAGCTGCCCTGATTTTTCGGTTCTTCCTGCACCCAGACAATTTCTTGCAGATTTTCATACTGGCTTATCACCCGCTTGACTGCATCAGCAGGGAAGGGGAACAGCTGTTCTATACGGGCAATGGCAATGTTCTGTATATTGTTTCCCCTGCGTGCCTCCAGCAAATCATAGTAGACCTTGCCGCTGCAGAAGAGCAGCCGTGTAATTGCAGAGTGATCGATATTATCAATCTCATCGATCACAGTCTGGAATCTTCCGGTGAGAATGTCATCGATAGGTGTGGTGGAAAGTTTGTGCCGGAGCAGGCTCTTGGGGCTCATGACAATGAGCGGTTTACGATAGGGTCGCATGACCTGGCGCCGTAACATATGAAACATCTGACCTGCTGTGCTTGGTACACATACCTGCATATTTTCTTCGGCGCAGAGTTGCAGATAACGTTCCAGCCTTGCGGAGGAATGTTCCGGCCCCTGGCCGTCATAACCATGCGGCAGGAGTACCACCAGTCCGCAATAACGTCCCCATTTGGCTTCACAGGAACTTATGAACTGGTCAAAGACCACCTGGGCACCGTTGGCGAAATCACCGAACTGCGCTTCCCAGATCACCAGTGAGTTGGGTTCGGCGCTGCTGTATCCATATTCATAAGCCAGTACGGCCTCTTCCGAAAGTGTGGAATTGATTACCAGGAAATTGGCCTGCTTGTCGCGGATATGCTGCAAGGGCAGGTAAGTGTCGCCGGTTTCCTGATCATGTATAACGGCATGCCGGTGAAAAAACGTACCACGTCCGCTGTCCTGTCCGGATAATCTTATCGGATGACCTGCATCCAGCAATGAGGCATAGGCCATGGTTTCGGCAAATCCCCAATCCATAGGTAATTCACCCGTGCTCATCTTGATACGACTTTCGATAATGCGCTGTACGGTCGGGTGTAACTTTATATTATCAGGAATGCAGGTAATACGTTCCGCCAGCCGTTTCAGGATTTCGCTGTTGATATTGGAATTGATCACCATGTCCCAGCGCGTGCCTTTGTAGGGCGAAAAATCGATTAGAAAATCCCGGCTGACATTGGTTGCCTGCGGGCCTGCAACCGCGCGGTTGTTTTCCAGTGACTGAATGTAGTTATCGAGCAGTCTGTCCGGGTCCTGCGGCGTGATGATATTTTCACTGATGAGTTTTTCTGTATACAGTTTGCGCGCACCCGGGTGTTTCCTGATTTGTTTGTACATAACGGGTTGTGTCGCCGCAGGTTCATCTGCTTCGCTGTGACCATGTTTGCGATAGCACACCATATCGATAACGACATCCTTGTTGAACTCCATGCGAAAATCGAGTGCCAGTTTGGCGATGAATACCACCGCTTCCGGATCATCGGCATTCACATGAAAGATAGGTGCCTGCACCGTCTTTGCAACATCTGTGCAATAGAGTGTGGAACGTGAATCCAGTGGATCGCTGGTGGTAAAACCGATCTGGTTGTTAATGATGATATGCACTGTGCCGCCCGTGGTATAACCTCTGGTCTGCGACAGATTGAATGTCTCCATCACCACACCCTGTCCGGCGAAAGCCGCATCACCATGGAGCAGTACCGGCAATATCTGGTTACGCGCATGGTCCTTGCGCCGGTCCTGACGGGCGCGTACTGAACCCTCTACTACCGGGTCGATGATTTCCAGATGTGATGGATTAAATGACAAGGTCAGATGTATCGGGCCGCCTGGTGTTTCTATATCTGATGAATAACCGAGATGATATTTCACATCGCCGGAACTGTTTTCATTGGCCTTGCCCTTGCCCTCAAATTCGCTGAACAGATCGCTGGGAAGTTTGCCGATGGTGTTTACCAGTACATTAACCCTGCCACGATGCGCCATACCGATGACAACTTCTTTTACCTGCCTGTTACCGCTGTCCTGGATCAATTCGTCCAGTAACGGGATCAGCGGTTCTCCACCTTCTAGCGAGAAGCGTTTCTGGCCGACATATTTTGTATGCAGATATTCCTCAAGTGCATTGGCGGCAATAATGCGCTCAAGGATGCGTAATTTTTTGTCCTTGCTGAATTCCGGTGTTGCCCGGCAGGGTTCCAGCCGTTGCTGTATCCAGCGTTTCTGTTCGGTCTCATTGATGTGCATGTATTCCGCACCAATGGTGCGGCAATAAGTGGTCTGAATGATCTCCAGAATTTCACGCAGGCTGTTCTCGGCATCGGTAGATTGCAATGAACCGGTATTGAATTTTTTATCCAGATCGGCATCCGTCAGACCGTGATAGGCAGGATCAAGCTCAGGCACGACCGGGCGCTCATATTGTTTCAACGGATCGAGGTCCGCCTGCCGGTGGCCACGAAAACGATAGGCATTGATCAACTGCAGGACGGCGACCTGTTTTTGAGGATCGACAGTGGAACTCCCGGCAGGTTTGACTTTTGCTGCACTGGTTGTCTGTCTGGCGGACTCAAGGAATGCCCGTTGTATGGGTGAGTGCGCGATATCCTTGCCGGGGTCAGGGTCGTTTTTCGACAATGTATCGAAATACTGGCGCCACTCAGGAGCTATACTGGCCGGATTGGCGAGCCAGGCCTCGTAAAGATCTTCGATGAACCATGCATTTCCGCTGTAAAGACAGGATGTACTGATTTTATCCATATCAAAACCTTGATTATTCGTGCTGTGTTGATGTGACAGATGGAATATGCACCAAAATCATGCAATTAACGGTTAAATTTCCCCATCACTCAACGACTAGTACCCGGCAGTTTAAGTTGTTTTGTTAATAATTGTTACAAGTTTAGACGATACCTTGATTTTGTCATGTAACAGCAATTTATAACGTTTCTATCATACGATATAGCCTTGCTGCAATGCCATATTGGGCTGTATTCTTCGGGCATTACTATTAAAAAAGTTTATAAAACGTCTAATAACCCGAGAAGGGAGATTATGTCATGTCTGATACTGTAACCATTATCGACAACAAGACGGGCAAAAAGATTGAATGTCCGGTGCTGCGCGGTACCTATGGGGCCCCTGTCATAGATACAAAATCCTTGTATAGCGAATTAGGGATATTCGCTTTCGATCCCGGATATTTCACTACAGCATCCTGCCGTAGTGCCATTACTTATCTGGATGGGGAAAAGGGCATACTGTTGCACCGGGGTTACCCGATCGAACAACTGGCCAAACACAGCACTTATCTCGAAGTCTGTTATCTGCTGCTCTACGGAGAACTTCCGGCCCACAATCAATTTGAGCAGTTCCGCGCAGATCTGAACAAGCGCAATATGGTGCATGAACATCTGGAACGTTTTTATACCGGTTATCGTTATGATGCACACCCAATGGCGATCTTGGTCGGTATTACCGGGGCGTTGTCTTCTTATTATCACGAGGCATTGGATATTAATGATCCGGAGGACAGGGACATTACAGCAAAACGAGTGATTGCCAAGATGCCTATACTGGCGGCACATTGCTACAAACATGCCATGGGTCATCCGTTTATCTATTCCAGGGATGATCTGGGTTACGTGGAAAACTTCCTCAACATGATGTTCTCGTTGCCTAACCGGGCTTACATACCGAACCAGACGGCAAAACGTGCGCTGGATCTGTTATTGATTCTCCATGCCGATCATGAACAGAATGCTTCAACATCAACAGTACGTTTATCGGGCAGTGCCGAGGCTAATCCCTTTGCCTGTATTGCCGCAGGTATCGTCACGCTCTGGGGCAGGGCACATGGCGGTGCCAATGAGGCTGTGCTGAGGATGCTGGGTGAGATCAAAGACCCGAAAAATATTCCGCAGTACATCGCCAGGGCCAAGGACAAGAACGATCCGTTCCGGTTGATGGGTTTCGGCCATCGTGTTTATAAAAACCATGATCCGCGGGCGACCATTATCCGGCAGGCCTGCCATGATTTACTGGCTGAGGTGGATACTGTCGATCAGCCATTGTTTGATATTGCCATGCAACTTGAAGAGATTGCACTCAAGGATGATTATTTCATTGAACGCAAGCTTTATCCGAATGTGGATTTTTATTCCGGCATTATTCTCAAGGCATTGGGGATACCAACAGCCATGTATACGGTCATGTTTGCACTTGCGCGATCTGCGGGCTGGATATCCCAGTGGCTGGAGATGATGGAAGATCCGGATTTCCGCATCGGCCGTCCGCGGCAGTTATACATTGGTTCCGAGCAAAGGGATTATGTGCCAATGGACAAGCGCAGTTAGCTCGTGTATTCATATCAGGGATCCCGAAGATGCAACAACAAGAACTAACGGAGACCTGAATATATGAGAAAACCAGTACGTGTAGCCGTCACCGGCGCCGCAGGGCAGATCGGCTATTCACTGCTGTTCCGTATCGCCACCGGCGAAATGCTTGGCAATGATCAACCCGTCATTTTGCAATTACTTGAAATTACACCTGCCATGAAGGTACTGGAAGGCGTGGCCATGGAACTGGAAGACTGCGCATATCCATTGCTGGCGGGTTGTGTATTATCAGATGACGTCAATAAAGCCTTCAAGGACGTGAACTATGCGATGCTGGTTGGCGCGAAACCGCGCGGCCCCGGCATGGAACGCAGCGATTTGCTGGAAGCGAATGGCGGTATTTTCAAAGTACAGGGCAAGGCACTCAATGATAATGCCGATCGCAACGTAAAAGTGATCGTGGTGGGCAATCCCGCCAATACCAATGCCCATACCGCAATGGTGAGCGCACCGGATTTGAATCCGCGTAATTTCACGGCCATGACCCGGCTGGATCATAACCGGGCACTGGCGCAACTCGCGGCAAAGACCAATGCAAAAGTCAGTGATATTAAAAAGATGACCATCTGGGGCAATCATTCCACCACGCAATATCCGGACATCAGCAATACTACAATTGCCGGCAAATCGGCGGCCAGCCTGGTCGATCGCGGCTGGTATGAAAATGAATTTATTCCGCGTGTAGCCAAACGCGGTGCCAAGATCATTGCCGCACGCGGAGCATCCAGTGCGGCCTCCGCGGCAAACGGCGCCATCGATCACATGCATGACTGGGTACTGGGCACACCGAATGATGATTGGACCAGTATGGTTGTAGCCAGTGACGGCAGTTATGGTATTCCCGAAGGGCTGATGTATTCATTCCCCGTCACTTGCAAGAATGGCGATTACCAGATCGTGCAGGGGCTGAAGATTGATGAATTCAGCAAGGCCAAGATGGCCGCGACGCAAAAGGAACTGGAAGAAGAACGGGATGCCGTAGCGAAAATTCTGAAATAATAAAATTATTTTTGAAGTAATAAAAAAGCCACTCATTGAGTGGCTTTTTTGTTTTAATAATTAAAATGTCCTTATTAACGGCTGATTCGTTTACGCCAATAGCCTGGACGACGTTTTTGATGAGCAATAGCTACGATCCATATTTTGTCTTGTTCGAGACTATAAATTAGTGAAAAGGGGAATCCACCCAGGACAAAACTTCGTAATTGTTCGTTTAATGGCTGGCCTAATCGTGGTTGTGCAATCAGTACTTCAATTCCGCGCTCAATCTCTTCAATAAACCGGTAACCGAGTCCTTCTACTTCACATTCGTAGTAGATAGCGTTTTCGATTAATTCTGATTCTGCTTCCGGATGAAGTTTAACGAACATCTCTCAGCCTTTCCTTGGCTTTTGCAATGGATTCATTGGCTGGAACTGCTTCAACCAGCCCGTCTTTCAATTCTTTATATCGCCGCTGTGCTTCCTCAAGCCATGCACGCTCAACATTCTCATCTGTTTCCATCTCAAGATCAGCAATAAGCAAACGGAGAACCTCCCGCTTTTCAGCATCGCTGAGGTTGAGAAACTCTTTTTCTATTTCCTTGATAGTCATGTCTGGTTTATTCAGTATTATTGGGTTGATTAACTATAATTCTAGGCCAAACTTATAAATTGTTCAAAAATAAATCACTCCGGCCCTTTTAAGTTCGAAGAAGAACGGGATGCCGTCGCGAAAATTTTGACATAACGGAAAAGAAACTGAAGTAACAAAAAAGCCGCTGTTTCAGCGGCTTTTTTGTTTTTCAATCTGGCTGGTTAAAAATAAATCACTCCGGCCCATTTTTTTGTTGCGGCGATCCTTGTGAAGGCCCTTGTTAGGCTTATGTTAATTATGAAGCCTACGTAATTCTGCTGGCTCTTGTACATTTTGACAACCATGTGAATCATGTTTTTTCATTATTAGAATTATTTCATCTTCTAATTCATTCAATTCATTAACTCTTTCAAATTTGTTAATGGTAGAAAAATAAGAATTTTTGACTGCGTCAATAAACTCTAGATGATGTGCAGTGAGATGAGCATCTATAGAATGTGCATTGGAATTTATTACATGTCGTGGATAATTTATTTCGACTGTACCAGAAGCTCCTTCCCCTTTTTTTGTTTTTTTACGAGGTTGAAAATAAAGATCCCATAGGCAAAGTTGATAGGATGCATGAGAATATTTATTAAAAGCATGTCGAAGCCCTTTACGATAATCTGAAAGTGTCTTTCCATTCGATATATGAGGATTACCTCGCAATTCAACCCATAGCTTTGCTGCATCACTTGGTTTTAATTCATTTTTCTCCCAACGTTCAGCAGCGCCTGGTACGCTTGTGACAGCAATAAAGACATCAAGAGCATCTTCTAACGATCTTAATAATACTACTGCTGGTGAATGCATACCTGATCCATTCAGTTGGCCACAAGCTTCAATTAAAGAAAAAAGATGATTTGAAATTAATAGCCCAGTATTTCTTGATGCATCAGTTGATATATCGGGTGAAGGTTGAGTATTAAAAAATTCGTGCATTATGCGTAATGACTTCTGTATCGGGCTGGTCGGCCCGATTGCCCGCTCACCTGGTTTGGATAAATCTGCTCTCATTTAAAAAAAATATTCCGGAGCATACGAAGGCCTAACAGTTGATTATGCGAATGCCGCTTAATTTCATACTATGCGGCGTTCGTATAGCATAAAAAACATGAACTTTTTGGATTTCGTAGATGTTCATCAAATACCATTTATCCCTGAATCTGTTCAAGGACCAGCCCCCTCCCCTTAATCCCCTCCCGCGAGGGGAGGGGTGATGAATTTTGAATGAAGTTCTTATGAAGTATAGGAAGATTTCCGCTGATGTGAAGCTGGTTATCTCAAGCTGATAACCGGCCAACCCTGTTTTGTGGCTTCTTCGCGCAGGATGTCATCCGGATCGACGGCCAAAGGATGGTCCACAATCCTAAGCAGAGGCAGATCGTTGTGTGAGTCGCTGTAAAACCAGGTTTCATCCGGTTGGTAATTATTTTCCTTGAGCCACGAATTCAGCCGGGTCACTTTGCCTCCGGCATAAGAGGGAATTCCCGCAGCCTTGCCGGTATAGCGCCCGTCTTTAATCTCGGCTTCTGATGCGATCAGATTACTGACACCAAACAGTTCTGCAATCGGTTGGGTGATAAACCGGTTGGTTGCAGTAATGATTAATAAGGTATGTCCCTGCTGCCGGTGATCGGCAATCAACTCCCTGGATTTTTCCAGCAATATGGGCCGGATCTTTCCCTCAATATATTGTGCACGGCGTTGATTCAGTATTTCCGGATCGACACCAGCCAGTGGTTGCAGTTGAAAATTCAGAAAGTCGTGTATATCCAGCCGGCCGGCCTTGTATTCCGCATAATAATGGCGGTTTTGCTGTTGCCGGATAGCACCATCCACATGACCCTGTTCGGCCAGAAATTCACCCCACAGGTAATCGCTGTCACCGCCTAACAGGGTATTGTCAAGGTCGAATATGGCCAGTTTCATGGGGGCGGCAGGATACAGGAGTCAGGAGTCAGGAGCCAGAATTCAGTATGATGTTTTCCTTCTGACTTCTGAATTCTGGCTCCTGAATTCTATGGTTCAGATTGCGGTTATCAGCTTTTTTTGGAAGAATTCCCATAATTCGAATATTTGAGTTTTGCAACAATGATTGATTCTGAAGGCTTTCGCGCCAACGTAGGAATTATGCTGTGTAATCAGGACGGGCAACTGTTCTGGGCCCGGCGTGCCGGTATGGATGCGTGGCAATTCCCGCAGGGTGGAATCAAACCCGATGAGGATGCCGAAACAGCCATGTACCGCGAACTCAGGGAGGAAATAGGCCTGTTACCTGAACACGTTGAAGTGATAGCCAGCACGGATGACTGGCTGAAATACTGGCTACCCAAGCGGTTTATCAGGCAGAACATATTCCCGCTGTGCATAGGCCAGAAACAAATCTGGTTTTTATTAAAATTGATCGCAGATGACAGCCAGGTCAGGCTTGATGTATCCAAAAACCCTGAATTTGATAACTGGCGCTGGATTGATTACTGGGATCCGGCAGAGCAGGTAGTTGCGTTCAAACGAAATGTCTATGAGCAGGCGCTCAAGCAGCTTGCGCCCTATATCTTCCCCAAATTCAGTTGATGTTTTTTATTGCGGTACAGACTGGGATTCAGCTTCATCCGCAGATTGCCGGGTTGCCATTCCCATCATCACCATACGTAACATACTATTCGCCGCTCGATTGCTGACTCTTTGGATATAACCCTGGCGGAAATCAGGGTCGAAATTTTTCTCCGCCATCTTCTGATTGAGTTCCTCCAGTATGCCAGCGCAGTGTTTCATGGCGAAATCCACTACATGTCGCGGATCAGGCTGGCTGTTCATTCGCTCAATGGAGGTATCCGACAGGCAACCGTTATAATTGCCTGAATATTCATTAAGCAAATCATAATCTGCCTGGGCCATTTTATCGGGAGTCAGGTATTCGACCTGTGGTAGAGCAGGTATTTCAGGTAATTCATCTGCCACAATATGAAAAGGCATCGTGGATAACAGGGAAACAAACAAAATCCGGGCTGCATATTTTATAAAAGGAAAGTTCATAATTTTATAATCAATGTAATAATGCGAGGGCGTACCTTACCCGGCAAATGGATCCGGAGTCAATACTACTATTTGGACAGAACCGATAATGACCAGTGCCCAACAGTTTGATGATCGTCTTCTGCCGCTATGGACAGACGATAAGCTTGTTACTCCCGCCTTCGTTTACGATGAGCTGCAGATAACGGATAGACTTGAATTACTCGATATAGTTCACGAACAAAGCGGTTGCCGGGTGCTTTATTCAATAAAGGCGCTATCATTCGCCAGTGTATTAAAAACCATTGCTGAATATGTTGATGGTTTCTCGGTCAGTTCGTTATTCGAAGCCAGGCTGGCGAGAGAGATAATCAAGGACAATGGTACTGTTCACCTGACCAGCCCCGGCATCGGGACATCCGATTTGCCGGAAATTGCGGAATACTGCGATTACCTGAGTTTCAATTCATTATCCCAATGGCAACGTTGCAAACCGTATGCAATGCACAGGCAATGCGGTCTGCGCATCAATCCGGGTTTATCCTATGTAAAGGACGAACGTTATGATCCGTGCAGACCGTGGTCCAAGCTGGGTGTGCCACTTGCACAATTGCAAGACATCAGGACAGACAGTGATCTGCTCGATGGTATCAGCGGACTGCACATTCATAATAATTGCGCAGCAGATGATTATCACCAACTTGAAAAAAGCATTAACCTGCTTATAGATCAATGCAGCGACCTTATTGCAAGGATGCGATGGCTGAATTTTGGTGGTGGATATTATATTAATGATCCATTTCAACTGGATATATTAAATAAAATCGCCTGCTCACTGAAACAGCAATATGATCTGGAGATATTTTTTGAACCGGGCAGGGGCATCGTCAATCATGCGGGTTATCTGGTTGCCAGCGTTATAGACATTTTTGATTCCGGCGGGAAAACAGTGGCGGTGCTTGATACTACGGTGAACCATTTACCCGAGGTATTTGAATATCAGTTCAAGCCTGCCGTGCTGCAGGAGTCTGCGACAGGTAAATACAGCTACTGTCTTGCCGGCGCGAGTTGTCTGAGTGGTGATCTGTTCGGTGACTATAACTTTGACAAGGAATTGCAGATCAACAGCAGGATCATATTCGCCAATGTGGGTGCCTATATGCTGGTCAAGGCCAATATGTTCAATGGCATCAACCTGCCGGCAATATATGCATTAGGCAGATCAGGCAAGATTAAACAGGAATTGAATTTCGAATATAAACATTACCGGGACCGGTTGTGAAGTCTGGCGGGATAAGTCAGGCAGTCATTACCCTGTTCAGGGCTTTTTTCAATATCTGTCTGTTGAAAAGCAGACCGCAGGACCTGCCATCGTCCTATGATCTGCTGCTGGTCTGTTTGTTTCTGTACGCATCCATCAATTCTCTGTTGGCTTTCACGACGACCACACCGGGCTACGCAATCCTGTCCGGTGTGCTCGAAACTTTTCTGGTGGCAGTCATTACCCTGGTCATACTCAAATTGAATCGCCATCCTGAGCGCTGGGTACAGACACTGACAGCCCTGGCCGGCACGGGCTGCATACTTGGAATTCTGGCCTTGCCTTTATTTACTGGCGCGCTTCTGTTGAATACGGGAGATTTTTTGCAGGGGTTGTTTGTTATACTTTATTTAATATTAATTATCTGGAGCCTGGCCATCATGGGCCACATATTAAGACATGCACTGGATACCACGATGGGAGTGGGCGTCGTATTTGCAATCTTCTATATCCTCATTACATCGTTATTAATCGGAGCGCTCATTTCCAGGATAGTGGTTGAATGAAAATCCATATCCTGGGTATCTGCGGCACATTCATGGGCGGGATCGCGCTACTGGCGCGTGAACTGGGACATGAAGTGAGCGGATCCGATGTCAATGTCTATCCTCCGATGAGCACCCAACTCATGGAGCAGGGTATCACCCTGATTGAAGGTTATGATCCGGCCCAACTTGACCCGGCACCGGATCTTGTCATCATCGGCAATGCCATGACCCGGGGCAATCCCTGCGTGGAACATATTCTTAATGCAGGAACGCGTTATACCTCCGGTCCGCAATGGTTGCATGAGCATATATTGCAGGGGCGGCATGTGCTGGCCGTAGCCGGAACACACGGCAAAACCACCACCACCTCCATGCTGGCCTGGACTCTGGAAGTCGCCGGACTCAAACCGGGCTTTCTGGTGGGCGGCATCCCGGAAAACTTCGGCATTTCGGCAAGACTCGGTGACCCGGATTATTTTGTCATTGAGGCGGACGAATATGACACCGCCTTTTTCGATAAACGGTCAAAATTTGTCCACTATCGGCCCAAGACGCTGATCATTAACAATATCGAGTTCGATCATGCTGACATCTTCGCCGATATTGCTGCTATCAGACGTGAATTCCATCATTTGGTCAGGATCATGCCCGATCATGGCCTGATCGTGGTTTTGGCGGGTGATCCGGAGATAGCCAAGGTGCTGCAGATGGGTTGCTGGACACCGGTGGAATATTTCGGGGGCGAGGATTCCCGCTGGCAGGCCAGGCCGCTGCGGAACGATTACAGCGAATTTGAAATCCTGGTGGGTAACCAGCCGGGTGGAATCATGCGCTGGGACCTGATCGGGCAACATAATGCACATAATATCCTGGCGGTAGCTGCGGCTGCAGGACATCTGGGCCTGACTGCCGGTGAAGTTTGCGAGGCCATGTCCAGTTTCAAGAGCGTAAAGCGGCGGCTGCAACTTCTCGCCGTGATTAATGACATCACCCTCTATGATGATTTTGCCCACCACCCCACGGAAATCCGGGCCACCCTGAATGCACTGAGATCTAAAGTGGGAGAAAACAGGATCATTGCGATCATGGAACCCCGTTCCTACACCATGCGTATGGGTGTGCATGGCGATGCACTGGCGGATTCATTCAGCGATGCTGACCATATATTGTTTTTTCAACCGGAAAATATCAGTTGGGATCTCAAACAACAGACCTTCAGCCTCGGCAAGAAGCGCGAGATATTCAATGAAATTGATAATATCGTTGAGAATATGGTCAAAATGGCAAAGCCCCGCGACCATATCGTCTTCATGAGTAATGGTGGTTTTGGTGGCATCCAGCAAAAATTAATCAAGCAGTTACAGGAGCCAGGTTGAATTCTATCCCGTTGTTCCCGCTTAACACCGTCCTCTTTCCGGAAGGTGTGTTGCCCTTGCGTATTTTCGAGACACGCTACCTGGATTTGGTCAGTGAATCCTTACGTACCCAATCTGCCTTTGGTATCTGTCTGATTAGCAAAGGGCATGAGATGGGTGTGCCGGCCGAATGTCACGAGATCGGCACGTTTGCCCACATCGTAGATTGGGGGAAGGGCGATGATGGCCTGTTGGGGATTACTGTACAAGGCGGTAAACGCTTCCGTATCCTGCATACACGCATCCGCAAGAACCGGTTAATGGAAGGCGATGTCGAGATCATCGATGATAACGAGGATGAGGAATTACCGGTCGAATATCAATTGCTCTCTGATTTGTTAAGGCAGATTGCAGATAAATTCAAACTGGCCCACTTGTCCGAACACGCAAAATACCTGGATGCCAACTGGGTGGGTTGCCGGCTTGCCGAATTATTGCCGTTTGATCTTGATGAGAAACAGATGCTACTGGAACTTGATGATCCCCTGCAGCGCTTGCAGCAGATCCAGACGATGTTGCATGGATTCACAGTTGATCAATTCAACAATTAAGCAAACTCTGATTAATTTATGATTGTTATCATGATCGCGAAGCACAGCCAGGCTAGTAGGCCATCTGACACCGAACATGTCATTGCGAGCACCGGAGGTGTGTGGCAATCTGTTGTAAATGTTCATAAATTAAAGAGAGATCACTACGGCGCTTGCAGCGCCTCGTGATGACGCATTCGCATCAGATCATCTGTTCCGTAACATGTGGTTCTCACGATAACAAATATTCAGGATTTTCTTAATCTATAAACACAGTACCTTCCGGTTCTTCAATCACCAGATTTTCCAGCACGCCGATCTTTTCTATCTCTACACGTACTACATCACCGGGCTGCATATAGCCGCGTGGGTTCATTTTTACACCGACGCCGCTGCCGGTACCGGTAGCGATCAAATCACCCGGTTCCAGAGTCATCACCGTGGACAAATATTCCACGAGAAAATAACAATCGAAAATCATCTGGCTGGTATTATGCGACTGGCGTTGTTCCTTATTCACCCAGGTCCTGATATTCAGATTATGCGGATCACCAATCTCATCCGGTGTTACGATCCACGGGCCAACCGGTCCGTGCGTGTCAAATGATTTTCCCAACGTCCAGGTATGTGAGCGCATCTGCCAGTCACGTACCGACACATCATTACAGACAGTAAAACCTGCAATGACGGATTTTGCCTGTTCTTTGGCCACATGCCGGCAGCGTTTACCAATCACGATCCCCAGTTCTCCTTCATAATCCAGTTTTTCAGAAACACGCGGCCGATGAATTGCAGCTCCCGGCCCTATGACACAAGTAGTTTGTTTGTTGAAGAAGGTTGGAAATTCCGGCTGTTCCTTTCCGGTCTCTTCAATATGATCGATGTAATTAAGACTTACGCCAAAATATTTTCCCGGACGGGGCACAGGCGCAAGCAGTTCGACATCGCCAAGATCAAGGCGGTCTTTATCGGCATAAATCTTTTCAATCAGATTGGCAAGGCTTTGTTTGTCACCGGAAAGCAATGCAATCATATTATTATGATCATCAGAAGGGACAAATTGATCATCAATAACTGCACCCACTAAAATTTTATTATTATGCAAAACAGTAGCAAGTTTCATAATTGATTTTATGTATAGAAATTTCTAATTAGTCGATAGTGTCATTTCAGCTGTATGGAGAAATGACAATTTTTTTATTTTTCCAGATTATTTTGAAATCAAATCATACTCCCGATTGAGTTCAGGCAAAAGCATCAGCAGTTTTTCAGGATATATTCAACTGCAGCAAAAATGTTTGCTTCACTGTGCGTGTTCTTGTCCAACCTTTCTTCATCTCCTTTGGTATATTTCCCTGTGCGCACCAGTATGCCTTGTAATCCGGCATTTACCGCACCAATCACATCTGCCTCCACATCATCACCCACCATCACCACCTCTTCAGGTTTGCAATGCATGGCATTGACGGCGCTCATGTAGAATTCAACGGCGGGTTTGCCGATCACTGTAGCCTGTTGGCCGGTTGCAAATTCCAGTGCCTGGACGAAAGGCCCGGCATCCAGGCTGAACTGCTCGCCGTCCCTGAAATAACGATTCACACCCAAGGCGAGGAAAGTGGCGCCAGCACGAATGTACCGGAAAGCTGCGTTCATCTTATCGTAGGTAAATCCATCACCGGCGTCACCCACAAGCACAGTATTAATTTCAGAGTTTTGTTTGTATTCTGCAAATTCCGGTTCGAGATTCGGATGGATCAGTAAATACGGGATGAGATTATTTTTTCTCAGATAATCTTTAGCTGCGATGGGCGCAGTGAATAATTCATCAGGCCGGATATGAATCTGCATGTCAGCGAGTTGTTTCAGGATCGAATCTGAGGTTTTGCGTGTGGTATTGGTGATATAACGCAAGGGCAGTCCGGCATCAGCCAGTTGCTGCACGGCCTGTATTGCGCCGGGCAGTGGTTTATTCCCCACATACAGCACACCACTCAAATCCAGTAATACGCCAGATATCATAATAATAATTATAGAAGTTATAGAATGATATGCGGGGACGATGAATAGTAGGCAAGTGCCGCGAATGCATTGTTGCGTAAGGAAACTCACGAATGACACGATGATATGGTGATCACCGGGAGACAAAGCGTGAGATAAAATTTAAATATTTGTACTAATCATGTGCATGACATTACCAGGTCATGAATTTTATCTGGATGCTATGGCAGGCAATCCGGCCTGATCATCCACTGGATTTGCCAGGGATGATTTTCATCCCGTTCAAGGCACACGATACTTCCCGGCCGGTAAGTCAGGAGGGAATGATCATCTTTTCCGGTGATGAGGTAAGACACCAATTTCGCCATGAAGGGCAGATGTCCAACAATCATGGTATTGGTATCCAATCCGGAGATCGATTCTGCAAGGGGATCCACCGGATCATTCGGTGCTATTCCTTCGATTGCATCGTTTTTACCGTTATTTAGCAATGCCTTTGCCAGTATTTCCGCCGTTTGCCGGGCGCGCGTCTTGCCGCTGTGTTTAATCTGGCCAACAGATACACCCGCCTGCTGCAGATAACCCGCGACCTGTTTGACATCACGTTCGCCTTGCGTACTCAAGGGCCGCTCAGGATCAATCTCCTTTGAAACAGATGCACCATGCTGAACCAGATAGAGTTTCATGGTGGTAATTATAGGAGAAATTAAATCCGTTCTGACTCAATTATAAATTGAATTGCTACCGATTTAGGCTGCGTCAGAAGCGGTAGTTCTGGATGACAGTAGTTGCTTGAGTTCCGGGATGCAGGAGCCACAGTTGGTGCCAGCCTGTAAATATTCACCAATTTGAGTGATATTTGAGATGCCTTTTTCAAAGATAGTCCTGGTAATGGTATTGCGGCCCACGCTGAAGCAGGAACAGACTATAGGGCCGGTATCCTGTGATTTGTCTGCAGATTTTCCTGCGAGCAGGCAGGCCCGCTGGATTTTCTCGAGGGTCTTTTCCCTGAATAGACTCTGTAACCAGTTTCTGTCCGGTAATTGTGACTGGTCTTTGGCAATGAACAGACAACTTTCCAGTTTGCCGTTCCGTATATCGGCCGCACGGTAGCGGCCTATGCTGGCATCGCTGTATTCCAGCCAGTCTAAAGACTCATGATGAAACTGCATGAGTGAGTGAGCCCAATCTTGCCAGTCCTCCGGGATGTTTTTCCCGGCAAGTTCATAATGCCAGTAATTGTCACCGCGATAATTCACCCAGTAAGTATCCGGTGGCGTCATTAATGGCTCACGTGTTATCAGAAAACCTTCCCACGCCATATTTAATGGCGAGATATTGACCGGGGTATGTTTGGATTCCGGCTGGCCGGAGATCGGATCGGTGACCGGATTGACGATGCTGTTGACCCGTGCCTGTGATGCATATTGATCGTTCCAGTGGATAGGGATGAATATACTGCCCCGGCGTTGTTCATTAATAGTTCTGCTCCTGACGATCACTGAACCCCAGCGGCTGGTTACCTGCACAAGCTGGCGATCTGTAATTTGCATCCGTGCGGCATCAACCGGATGTATTTCCGCAAAGGGTTCGCTGATATGTTGCGACAAGCGTGGTGACTTGCCGGTACGGGTAAGCGTATGCCAGTGGTCGCGCACACGGCCGGTATTCAGAATGAAGGGATATTCAATATCCACCGGATTAAACGGAGCCTGGTATGTGACGGCAATGAACCTGGCTTTGCCATTTTCATGAAAAAAGACACCATCAGATATAGTATGCTGCCCGGCATACCGGTTAACCTTGATCGGCCATTGCACAGGTTCAAACCGGTCATATTGTTCATCATCCAGATCGGCCAGTGCAGAAATATCAAAATCACGTTGTCCCTTGTTTTCAAAACCGGACAGGGCCGCATGTTCCCGAAAGATGTCTGCGGGGGTGTTGTAGGCAAAGGCTTTTTCGAACCCCATACGCTGCGCCACTTGCGTAACTATCCACCAGTCCGGTTTGGCTTCACCGGGTGTATCCAGAAATTTTCGTTGCCTCGAAATACGCCGTTCCGAATTGGTCACAGTGCCATCTTTCTCACCCCAGGCGAGCGCTGGCAACAGGACATCTGCATATCGGTTGGTATCCGTATGCCGGATGCAATCTGAAATGATTACAGTCCCACATGTTTTGAGTGCATCACATATCCTGTCAGCAACCGGCAAACTGACTACCGGGTTGGTGGCCATGATCCATACTGTCTTGATCTCGCCACGATGTACTGCATCAAATAATTCCACGGCCTTGAAACCGGGTTTGTCCGCTATCGTGGATGCATCCCAGAACCTTCGCACACGATCTGCATCCTGCGGATTTTCTATATCCATGTGGGCAGCGAGTTGATTGGCGAGTCCGCCAACCTCACGGCCACCCATGGCATTCGGTTGTCCGGTAATGGAGAAGGGTCCCATGCCTGGTTTGCCGATACGGCCGGTAGCCAGATGACAATTAATAATAGCATTGACCTTGTCCGTACCCTGGCTGGATTGATTAACGCCCTGTGAAAATAGCGTAACTGTTTTATTGATACGGGAAAACAGGCGAAAAAATTCCGCCACATCCAGTTCATTCAATTCACATACACGGGCAAGATGTGGAATTGATGGTGTATCCTCTTTGGCGGTTTGTATGGCAGCGGCAAATCCTTCTGTGTGATCTTCGAGAAATTTCCAGTCAAGGGCATCTTCGCGGCGCATGTGATTCAACAGACCATTGAACAGGGCCACATCCGTACCGGCTTTGATTGGCAGATGCAGATCGGCAAAATCACACGTCATTGTTTTGCGGGGATCGATCACGACAATTTTCAAAGCGGGATTATCTTCTTTGGCCTGGACAATGCGTTGATACACTACCGGGTGACACCACGCGGTATTGCTGCCGACAATCACAATGAGATCCGCCTGTTCCAGATCGGAATAGCTGCAGGGCACGAAATCCGCACCAAATGCGCGTTTGTATCCGGCAACGGCGGAGGACATGCACAGGCGTGAATTAGTGTCGATATTCGCAGTTCCAATAAACCCCTTCATCAGTTTGTTGGCGACGTAATAATCTTCGGTGAGTAATTGGCCTGAAACATAGAAGGCAACGGATTCAGGACCGTAGACTTCTATACTTTCTGTGATGGTTGTTGCGACATAATCAAGTGCCTTATTCCAATCTGTTTGTTTGCCGTTGATTTCCGGATAAAGCAGGCGATCTTCCAGATCAAGTGTTTCACCGAGGGCCGATCCTTTGGAACAGAGACGACCGAAGTTGGCCGGATGTTCGGAGTCACCCTTGATCTCAATTGCCCCATTATTTTTTACAGTTGTGATGACTCCGCACCCGACACCACAATAGGGGCAGGTGGTGCGGGTGGATTGAGTGGTATTTCCGGGACCTGAAAAGGCAGACACGATCAGACTTCAGCGGTTTTCTTGTATACAACAGGTTGTGATTCCGGTTTATCCAGCGATACATAAATCATGTTCTCTTCAATGCGAACTGGATAATGATTTGTGCAACCGCTATCAGGGCCGGTCGCTTCTCCGGATTCCAGGGAAATGACCCAATTGTGCAACGGGCAGGTGACACGCCGATCGTAAACAATGCCCTGTGACAAAGGGCCACCCTTGTGCGGACAACTGTCCAGCAGGGCAAAAACTTCATCAGTCGCATTGCGAAATACAGCGATATTACCGTTGTCTGTTTTTACTACTCGCGCACCGAGTCTGGGGATGTCATCAATGTGCCCCACTTCTATCCAGTCCATATTCAAACCTTGCTCACGGTACGCGCATTATCAGAACTGATTTGTTTGATGGGCATGAACTCACGCAGGTCCTGCACATTGGCGATTAATGACCAGGGATCAACCTGTGCATGTTGCTGTGACTCATGAAAACGGGCTGCAAGTGCCTTGCGGCCTTCCACATTGTATACAATTTTTTCCTTTACGTAAGAAAGGCCGACACGTTCGATCCAGGGTGCAGTACGTTCCAGATAACGTCCTTCTTCACGATAAAGTTGCATGAAAGCGGCACAGTATTCCTTTACGTCATCCGTTGAGGTTACCTTGCAGAGCAGATCGGTGGCCCTGACCTTGACTCCACCATTGCCGCCGACATGTAATTCCCAACCGGAATCTACAGCGACGACTCCAAAGTCCTTGATTGTTGCTTCGGCGCAATTACGCGGGCAACCGGAAACAGCCATCTTGAATTTATGTGGTGTCCATGCGCCCCAAGTCATTTTTTCAAGTGCGATACCCATGCTGGTCGAATCCTGTGTACCGAAGCGGCACCATTCAGACCCCACGCAGGTTTTCACTGTTCTGAGTGCTTTGCCATAGGCGTGACCGGAAACGAATCCGGCCTTGCTGAGATCACCCCAGACTTTGGGCAGGTCTTCCTTTTTCACACCAAGCAGATCGATACGCTGGCCGCCGGTGATTTTGACTGTAGGAATTTTGTATTTCTCCGCAACATCCGCAATGGCACGTAATTCTGCCGGATTGGTTTCACCACCCCAGATGCGTGGTATCACGGAATAGGTGCCGTCTTTCTGGATGTTGGCATGGGCGCGTTCATTGATAAAACGCGACTGCGCATCATCCTGATATTCTCCGGGCCAGGCACTGATCAAATAATAATTCAGGGCAGGGCGGCAGGCATGGCATCCATCCGGTGTTTTCCATTCGAAGAAATACCGTATGACCAACATTGTTTTTAATGAGTGTTCGATAATGCCCTTGCGTATTTCTTCATGAGTGAATTCCGTGCAGGGACACAAAGGTTTCTTGCCGGTTTGTGTATAGTCTGTACCTACTGTCGATGCCAGCAAGTCTTCAACCAGTCCTGTGCAGGAGCCGCAAGAACTTGAGGCCTTGGTATGCGCCCGTACATCGTCCAGTGTGAACAGATTTTTTTCGATGATGGCCTTGACAATTGTTCCCTTGCACACACCGTTACAGCCGCATATTTCTGCATTGTCCGGCAACGAGGCCGTGTGACTGGTACTGCCATGGCCGGAATCACCGATATGTGCCTGCCCGAATAACAGGTTCTCCCGTATATCGGATATATCCGTCCCGTCACGCATCAACTGGAAATACCAGGAACCGTCAATTGTATCGCCATACAACACAGCGCCTTCGATTTTATTGTTTTTGATCACCAGTTTTTTGTAGATGTCCTGTGATGAGTCCTGGTAGATCAAGTCTTCGGTGTCATCGTCTCCCAGGTAGTTTCCCGCCGAGAACAGATCGATGCCGGTGACCTTGAGTTTGGTTGATGTCACCGATCCTTCGTAACGTGCAATGCCATATTCCGCGAGGTGATTGGCGCATACTTTGGCTTGTTCGAACAATGGTGCGACCAGCCCGTAAGTTGTGCCGCGATGCTGTACACATTCGCCGACAGCATAGATACGCGGGTCGAAGGTCTGCATGGTATCAGTTACGATGACCCCGAGTTCACAATATAGACCGGAATTTCTGGCAAGTACGGTATTTGGCCGGATACCTACTGCCATCACCACCAGATCGGTCCCGATTTCCATACCGTCCTTGAAACGCACGCCGGTAACATGAGTTTCACCAACTATGGTTTCAGTCTGTTTTTCCATAAAAAATTTCATGCCGCGATCTTCCAGTGACAGCCGCAATAATTCAGCAGCAGGTTTATCAAGTTGCCGTTCCATCAGGCAATCGAGCAGATGTACAACGATCACGCTCATTCCCTGCTTCATCAAACCATTGGCAGCTTCAAGACCCAGCAGGCCGCCACCAATCACCACGGCGTTTTTATGTTTTGCCGAAGTTTCCAGCATGGCGTTGACATCATGAATGTCCCGGAAGGTAATCACGCCGGGAAGATCTTTGCCAGGAATCGGGATCACAAATGGATTGGATCCGGTGGCCAGAATAATGCGATCGTATTCACGGTGAGTCCCATCTTCTGCAACTACTTTCCTGTTGACACGATCGATCTTCGTAACAGTCTTTCCTTTCAGTAGCGTGATGTTATTTTCAGCGTACCACTCTTCAGTATTAATCATGATCTCATCAACTGTCTTTTCACCCGCGAGGACAGGTGACAGCAGAATGCGGTTATAATTGCCATAAGGTTCGGCACCAAAAACAGTGATGTCATATTTCTCCGGTGCGAGTTTCAGCAGTTCTTCCACTGTACGCACTCCAGCCATGCCGTTGCCTATCAGGATCAGTTTTTCTTTGTTCATAAGAGTGCTCAAATAATTATTTCCGGGGATTAATGTTTCTCACATTCAGCAAGAAATGAAATCAGTTCCTCGCGGAGTGTGTAATAATCCGGATGATTGACCAAAGCTTTACGGCTGCGCGGACGAGGCAGATCGACTTCCATGATCTTGCCGACTTTTGCATGCGGGCCATTGGTCATCATGACGACGCGATCCGCAAGCAGGATCGCTTCATCCACGTCATGGGTCACGATAATTGCGGTGACCTGGGTCCTGGTCCAGACTTCCATCAGGACTTCCTGCAATTCCCAGCGGGTGAGTGAATCCAGCATGCCGAAGGGTTCATCGAGCAGCAGTAGTTTGGGCGACAGGGCGAAGGCGCGGGCAATACCCACGCGCTGTTTCATGCCGTTGGAAAGCTCCGTGGCTTTTTTATGCATGGCATCGGCCAGGCCGACACGGGTCAGATAATATTCCACAATATCGTTGCGTTCCTTTGCGGTGGCGTGTGGATAAACACTTTCCACACCGAGAGAGACATTTTCATAAGCAGTCATCCATGGAAACAGGCTGGGGGCCTGAAACACCACGGCACGGTCAGGTCCGGCTGACCAGATTTCTTTTTTATCCAGCACAATGCCGCCATCGCTGATATCATTCAGGCCGGCGGTCATGGAGAGCACAGTGGATTTGCCGCAACCCGAGTGACCGATAATGGATACGAATTCGCCTTTGCGCATATTCAATTCAAATCCATCAACAACGGTCAACGGTCCCTTGGGCGTCGGGTATTTCTTGGTGACGTTATAAAACTCGAGATATTTCGGATCACCCAGATGTTCCTGATAGGATTTAATCGCCTCTGGTGTTTCTATTTCTTTCTGTTCAGTATTCGCAGTACGAGGTTGCACGTTTGGTAACTGGATCACATTATCCTGATTATCTGTTTCAACCTTGATGCCGACGCTCATTAAGTACTGGGTAATATCGCTACGCAGTTGCTTGAATTTTTCATTATGATTAATGGCCGTACGATCACGTGGCCGCGGCAGATCAATAACAAATTCCGGCCCGAATGTTGCGTTTGGGCCGGGATTCAATGGAATGATGCGGTCTGCCATGATCAGCCCTTCGTCCACATCATTAGTAATCAGGATCACAGTTTTACGATCCTGTTCCCAGATACGGATGATTTCATCCTGCAGGTTGGCGCGGGTCAGTGCATCCAGTGCACTCAACGGTTCATCCAGCAACAACACATCCGGACTGGCCGCCAGTGCCCGCGCCACATTGACTCGCTGACGCATACCACCGGACAATTCCGCCGGGCGCTGGTGTGTGGCATGTGAGAGGCCCACCAGTTCGATGTATTTTTCAACGTGTGCCTTGCGTTGTGCTTTGCTCCAGCCCTTGTAGGTAGCATCAACTGACAGGGCAATGTTGCCGTAAACCGTCAGCCACGGCATGAGGGAATAACTCTGGAACACAATCCCCCGATCCGGTCCCGGTCCCTTTATGGGTTTGCCTTTTTTAAGGATTTCACCATTGTCGGGATAGATGAGCCCGGCAATAGCAGAGATCAGGGTAGTCTTGCCGCTGCCGGAAAATCCGACAATGGCAACAAACTCTCCTTCATTGATTTCCAGGTTGATGTCCTTGAGTACGGATGTCTTGTCTTTACCGCTACCGTAGGTTTTACAAAGATTTCTGACTGCAAGAAATGTCATATTTATTTTTTCCTTACAGGGTTTTGCCAAAGGAGAAGAATTTCTGCAGGGTCATCATGATGCGATCCAGCAGAAAGCCGATAACACCGATGGTAAATACTGCAACCATAATCCGGCCCAGCGATTGCGAGCTGCCGTTCTGGAATTCATCCCAGACGAATTTTCCGAGACCGGGATTCTGGGCAAGCATTTCCGAGGCAATCAGCACCATCCAGCCCACGCCCAGTGACAGACGCAAACCGGTAAAGATGAGCGGCAATGCACTGGGCAAAACGATCTTTGTCACTGTTTTGAACCAGCTGAGTTGCAATACGCGGGAGACATTCATGAGGTCCTTGTCGATAGAGGCCACACCGACTGCGGTATTAATCAATGCCGGCCACAACGAACATAAAGTGACCGTGATGGCAGAAGTAATGAATGCTTTCTGGAACATCGGGTTTTCGGTCACGTACACCGCACTCACCACCAGTGTCACGATCGGTAGCCACGCCAGAGGCGATACCGGTTTGAAAATCTGAATCAACGGATTGAGCGCGGTATTGACTGTGCTGCTGAGCCCGCAAAGCACACCTACCGGTATTGCAATAATGGAGGCTAGAAAGAATCCGGTAAATACCGTCCACAGACTGGTGAGTATCTGATCAAGATAAGTCGGTTTGCCGGTATAGGGCCGGATTCTGACTTCAGCACCGGGATCCTTCGCCAGAATTTCCGTATTACGCTGCTTCTGCCGATCGTAAAAGCCGGTTTCTTTTCCCCGTTCCGTATAATGCTCATCCAGCAAATTTACGGCTTCACTCCAGATTGCGGCGGGACCCGGAATGGCCCCAAGACTGGTTTGCACCTTGGCGGCCGACCAGTCCCAGATCACCAGGAAAACAACAAACGCAATAACGGGAATGCCCATGATCTTCCAGAGTTCCCTGATCTGTCCGGCAGGATCATCACCGGCACACAGTTTTGTGATGGGGATTCCCCAGGTTAAACCGGTCAATTCAAGGAAATTGACAATCCGGGTGGATAACGCAATTTTTCTTTCCCCGGGTTTTTTATTTACCTGAATATCCTTTACTTCGGCAGTTGTTACGGTATCAGGTGCTTCCGCCAGGGTTTCATCTTTCAATACAGTATTCGATTGCATATTCATAGTCATAATGGTTTAAACATTCCTAGCGTCGCCTGCACGATTACAGGCGACTTTCACAGGTTGAGGGGAGTCAGTTGACCGTGTCATTTCCTTTCAGTCCGATCGGAAATTGTTCAAGGTATGCGTTCGGTTTGCGGCCATCGAATGGAATACCATCAATAAATGTGGTGTGTTCTACCGGACGGAAACCGTCTGACTTGTCCAGGTCAGGGAAATCAGCTGCCGACATTTTCCCTTCGGCAATCAATGCCTTTGCTGCCTGTGCATAGATGTCCGGGCGATAGACCTTTTTAGCCATCTCCATATACCACTCATCTGGTTTGTGTTCCGGGATCTGGCCCCAGCGGCGCATCTGGGTCAGATACCAGATTGCATCAGAGTAATAGGGATAGGTGGCGTTATAGCGGTGGAACACGTTGAAGTCCGGTGCCTCGCGTACATCCCCTTTCTCGTACTCGAACACGCCGGTCATGCTGTTGGCGATAACTTCGTAGTCGGCGCCGACATAGTTAGATTGCGAAATAATTTTCGCCGCTTCCGGACGGTTTTTGTTGTTTTCCTCATCCAGCCACTTGCCGGCGCGGATCAGCGCCTTGACCACGGCGATGTGGGTATTCGGATATTTATCCGCCCAGCCCTGGCTGACGCCGAATACCTTTTCGGAGATGTTGTTGCGGATGTCGTAGTCGGTGATCACCGGCACGCCGATCCCCTTGAACACTGCCTGCTGGTTCCAGGGTTCGCCCACGCAATAGCCGTAGATCGTTCCCGACTCCAGGGTTGCCGGCATCTGCGGCGGTGGTGTGACCGAGATCAGGACATCGCCATTGAGCTGACCGGTGATATCGCCCGTGTGCGGCGCGTAGTAACCGGGGTGGATGCCACCGGCCGCCAGCCAGTAACGCATCTCGTAGTTATGGGTGGAAACGGGGAAGACCACACCCAGGTTGAAGGGTTTGCCCTGGGTCTTGTAGCTCTCGATGACGGGTTTGAGCGCGTCCGACTTGTTCGGATGCACCGGTTTGCCATCCTTCATGGGCAGATGTTTTTTCATTTCGTCCCAGACGGCATTGGAAACGGTGATGGCGTTTCCGTTCAGGTCCATGCTGAAGGCCGTGATGACGTCCGCCTTGGTGCCGAAACCGATGGTGGCGCCGATCGGCTGACCGGAAAGCATATGTGCACCGTCCAGTTCGCCATCGATCACTCGATCAAGCAGAACCTTCCAGTTTGCCTGCGCTTCCAGTGTGACATACAGGCCCTCGTCCTCGAAATAACCTTTTTCATAGGCAATCGCCAACGGCACCATATCGGTCAGTTTAATAAAACCAAATTTGAGATCTTCCTTTTCCAGATCATTAACGGCATACACAGAACTTATGCAGGAAAATGCCAGAATTATCGCTATAACACATGTCAATCCGTATTGCCTGCCAATATTTGCAAAATTAAATTTCATCATAATTCACGTTTACTCCGTAAGTTTTTAAATCCGGTCAACAACAAAATCCAGCCAAAAAAAACGCCCAGAAACAAAGCCATTAATGGTTTATTTCGTGGACGCCTTTGCCCGCACAGGTGATTACCAGCCTCTGGTGTTAATATTCACCCGGGTTGTCGCCGTTGACATTAACCTGTGAGTTCATGATTTTACCTCAACACTCATAATGCAACTTGCTTGCCACTTTCCGGGTAATGACGGTATTACTACGTTACAGGCTTTTTAAATGGATAAAATCAGTTTGAATAACACAGAAGATGTAAAAATTTGCACCAATGTTGATTTTACAGACCAATTTTTGCACAAAAAAAGTGCGATCAAGGTGAGTGATTGAATTTTTCGAGTTCTTTCAGTTGTACTTTCATATGATTGACAATGAATCCGGACATGTACTCGAGCAATTTATCCGGATTGAAAATATTTCCATCAAGATAACTATCAGATCCCATACTGAATTCTCGATCGTTATCCTGCATCGTCCAGGCAGTATGATGTTCCCCTTCGTTTTTATAATTACTTGAAGGGTGTTTGAGTCCCAATTGATCTGCAGCCTGGCGATAGATATCCGGCCTGTAAACAGCTTCAACTGTTTTTCTGATGTCGATATATTCTTCAAGTTGTCCCCAGCGATACATTTGCGCAATGATCCAGGAGGCATGCGAACACCAGGGGAAATTGGCGAGGTAGCGGTGGAACACATTGAAATCAGGAACAGATACGGGTGCGCCGTTTGCCGTGTACTGAAAATTACCCGCCATAGACATGTTGATCACGTCCTGTGAAATACCAATGTATTTTTCATCTGCCAGTATATCGGCCACGGCGTTGCGGTTTTCCGGTTTGTCTATCCACGCAGCGGATTCCAATAAGGCCATAAGCAAAGCCAGATGAGTGCCAGGGTACTTGTCTGCCCATTCATGGGTCACGCCAAATACTTTTTCCGGGGAATTATTCCAGATCTCGTAACCGGTAATCAGTATTTTGCCGGCGCTCTCCTTAACTGCACAACTGTTCCAGGGTTCTCCCACACAAAATCCGTCAATATGCCCTGCCTTGAGATTATCAACCATGTATTGTGGAGGGATGACCATCAGGCGCACATCGTGATCCGGATCGATCCCGGCCGAAGCCATCCAGTATCGTATTTCATAATTATGATTTGAAAATGGATAGACCATGGCAAAGGTCAAGGGTGGTTTTCCTGAAGATTTGTCTTCATCTAATACTTGTTTCAATGCTTTTGCAGATCGTTTCGGATCTGAAGCGATTTTATGGTCAATAGCAAGCAAGCGTTCATAAAGATCGTTTGACACCGTAACAGCATTGCCGTTTAAATCCATACTGAATGCAGTGAGCATGGGTTTTTTGGTAAAACCAAGACCGAGTGTGGTGGCAATCGGAATACCTGCCAGCATATGTGCTCCATCGAGTGCACCAACACAAACTTTGTCCCGGATATTGGCCCAGGAAGCTTCCCTGGAGAGCTCTACCTTTAAGCCGTATTTTTTAAATAATCCCATTTCACTGGCAACGGCGAGTACACAACAGTCTGTTAAAGGAATGAAGCCTAGTTTCAAATCAGTTTTTTCAGGCACTATTTGATTATTTATTTCTTGGTCAGTCATTGGTCTATTTATCCGTATTTATTTCAACAGTTCTGCTGCAGCAATAATGCTGCGAGCAAGGTCAACCAGTTTCATGTTTCTACTCATGGCAATCTTCTGCATGGCCTTGTAGGCTGTTGCTTCATCGTAGTTTGACTGTTTCATGACGATGCCTTTGGCCCGCTCAATCAGCTTTCGTTCTTCCAGGCTGTTCCTGGTCTTTTCAAGTTCATTCCTGATCGTCTGGTACTCATTGAAGCGGGCAATGGCCGTTTCAAGGATTGGCATAACTCTTTGAGGCTGTAATCCATCGACTATATAGGCGGTCACTCCAGCCTTGACGGCCTTGTGTATGGTTTGACTGTCATCATCATTGGTAAACATAACGATTGGCCGTGGGCGATCGGCGCTGATGCTTTGCATATGTTCCAGTGTGTCGCGATCCGGTGAATCCATATCAATAATAATAATGTCCGGAAGATATCGATTGACCATTGCAGTTAAATCATCTCCGGCAGAAGCCCTGGCGACAATTCTGTGTCCCAAGCCGGTTAACAGTTTTTCCATGGCCATGGAACGTTCCGGCAATTCATCAATGAGCATAATGTTTAATTGTCTGGTTTCTTTGGCCATGTTTATATGCAGAAATCGAATCCGTATTTTTCAGAAAAAATTTTTAACACAAACAAAACACTCCCTTCCCTGGGGACAGGAAGGGAGTGATATTACTGTTGTGTCTTTATAAAATATAGCTAAGGAACCTCTGATTAAGTATCTTCACCGTCATGCTGGTGAAAACGACCCACAGGATGTGGGAAATGTCGCGAGACGCCTATATGGATATAGGCGGTAGAGCGACGCAGGATGCCAAAGCCGAGGACAGGGCCGCTCAATCACATCCCTGTAACCGCGGCATTAGCACATCCGTGTGCGTCAGTCCGTAGCGACCAGCATCCAGTAAACAATTACCCCCATCCTCGGCTCGAGCTCCTGCTTCGCTCTACCTCCTGCATCCATGCAGTCGTACCTTCCCCCGGAGGAGGAAGGGGATACTGGCATGCGCCAGAATGACGACTCAAAAGATTATTGGGACTTAATCAGAGCTTCCCTAATTCATAAATGCGTGATCATATTTTCTAGAATTTCACCTCCACCCAACCCCAGAATTTGGAAACGTCTGCTGCCGTAGGACCAACTGCATTAAAGGCGTTTTTATCAGCATCGTATGCACCGTATTTCAGGCCAAGCGTATAATGCTTGTAAAAAGTTTTGGTCAGCAACAGATCAAGTTCCCTACCGAAATTATAACTGCGGTTATCAGAATTGATATCGTGATATTCAGCGATAAACTTTGCACCGAATGCGGATACAACCGCCGTGAGATAATAATCCTCTATGCCATTGGCGGGTGTTACCAGAAAACGATCTGTCCAACCCTGAAACGCATGACCGGTTGCCAATGGTGTCTGGAAGCTGCTTGTCCCGTTACCGGAAAGTTGTTCATAGCTGAATTTCAGCATCACTGATTCAACAGGCCCGGCCAGTTTGAAAACGGCCCCTAATTCGCCAAGTATATAATCTTCATCAACACTGGCCGGGTTATCGCCATAATCATCCTGTTTGGCATATTCTGCAGTGTAAATTCCCTTGATGGTGTCTGTTAAAGGAATGCCGCCATTCAGGCGCAGGCCATAGGTTGCAACAGAATTTGCAAGTGAATTTTCAAAATCAAGAAGGTAGACATAACCCTCCAGTTGTCCAAAAGGCAATCCGGCATATTTGATATTGATAAAATGCGAATCACTATCGAAGTTGGCCACGTTCGCACTGTTCGCGGCGCCGGCTGATTCATCGGTGAAAATGCGATTCACATACCAGGAATAGGCATAATTGATAGTGGTGTCCGGCAATGATGTGTTGGTGAAGCTGATGGCATCATGATTTTGCCAGTTCTGCCGCCAGAGTACTGTACCCATATAACGGTGATGCGGGGCATCCCGGTAGGTAATTATCTGCCGGCCAGCTTTTACATAAGTATTTGGAATGCCACTGAATCCCAGATAACCTTCTATGAAATCCGTGTCGGAAGGATCAGCCACAACCGCATATTGTGTCTTGGCATTGGGCCTGCCTGTGGCGTCATTAAAATCATCCAATCCTACAGCGCGGACATCCTGGATCAGTAACCTGGCATCGAAATCAAAAAATTTACCTGTTTTATACCCCAATGTTGTTCTGATAGTTGAGGCCTTGGCGTCTTTTAACGGAACCCCACCCGGCGCCAGGTCATCGTCCACATGTTCAAACCGGTAACGTGCACTGAAATCAAATTTGCCTCCGGTAAGTGCATTCCAGAACGCATCTTCTGCTCTGGCGTTACCCAGCATTAGCATTCCCAATGATATTGTCATTACACATCTAATAAAAAAACTCTTGATAGCAGTATGTCTGTTCACATTTATTTCCTTTCATCAGGTTGGTTAATATGAATATTCCGCACATATATGGGCGAACAGCGACATTGCTGCAAGATGAGATCACACCTTTGCGATCAATTAAGAGGGTTACCATAACCGGTACAAAACAAAAGTATGGCGTTCGTTCGTTATTTAGCAATATACATGCCAGCCATATAACTTTATGAAAAGACATATAATTTTGAGATGTAGCAACTGGCGTAATGCAGATGGGACAGTTTATTTGCACCAAGGTATGATTATGTTTTTATGGCAATGATCATTATTGGTGCCGAATTGAAAATTTTCTTCGGGGAATTTTATGAAAAACCTGCTTGATCCCGATTCCAGGACAGATGTCATCATCCCGGTTTTGGGCATCATGCCATTACTGATGGTGGCCAACAGTTTTGAAACCGCTGCTGCCATAGGCATAGTCAATTTATTGACAATGGTTATTGCGGTTACGGTTATCTCGGCTACCCGGAATTTGCTGCCGGTCGAAATACGCCTGCCCGCAATGCTACTGGTCATAACCAGTGTGGTTTCCCTGGTTTATATTTTGATGCAGTTCTGGTTTTATGCCATCAGTCAGAAGCTGGGTATCTATATTCCATTGATAGCCATGAATTGCCTGGTGCTGGCCTGGGTGGAAGAATACGCGTTACGCCATGGTGTAATAAAATCCCTGTTACATACCTTACAGGCAGGTCTGGGGATACTGACCATCTTGATAGTGATAGGGGTGATCAGGGAATACGCAGGTTTGTCATTATTGAAACAACCTGCCGGCGCATTTCTTGTCTTTGGTTTTCTGGTTGCTCTATATAACCTTGCCGTTAACCAACAACGGCAATCAGGTTAACCATCAATTTTAATATGTGCTAACTGGTATTTATTTTGAATAAACAAAAACGTACCCGTATTTTTGAACAGCTTAAAGCACATAATCCCCATCCAACCACTGAGCTGAAATATAGAAATCCGTTTGAATTACTGGTGGCGGTGGTTTTATCGGCGCAAGCTACCGATGTCAGTGTGAATAAGGCAACAGAAAAACTGTTTACCGTGGCCAATACACCTGAAGCAATTCTCAAGCTGGGGATAAACGGACTGAAAAAGTACATCCGGACCATCGGCCTGTATAACGCCAAGGCGACGAATATTATCAAGACGTGCAAGATTATACTGGAGCATCATCAGGGCCGGGTACCGGACAATCGTGAGGCCCTGGAACAATTACCCGGTGTTGGCAGAAAGACCGCCAGTGTGATACTGAATACAGCATTCGGGCAACCCGCTATCGCGGTGGATACCCACATCTTTCGTGTTTCAAACCGCACCGGTATCGCCCCAGGCAATAACGTGCTGGAAGTGGAAAAAAAGTTACTGAAATTTGTGCCGGATAAATACAAACTGGATGCACATCACTGGCTCATCTTGCACGGACGTTATGTGTGTCTGGCGCGTAAACCCAGGTGTGGCGATTGTGTAATTTATGATCTGTGTGAATGGAAAGAAAAAAGGAAGTATGACAGCTCGTAGACATAATGTGGGAAATTTATAAATAATGTTTGTGCAGGATAGAAATTCAAACCGCCGGTTTTTTGTGGAGGTCTGGGAAAAATATCAGTCCAGACAGCCATTGCAGCCACTGGAAGACCTGGTGCTTGCAGTCATCAAGGATCATCCTGAATATCACGCCTTGCTGGAACAGGATGAAAATATATTATTACAGGAGTATGCCCCGGACATGGGGGTTACCAATCCGTTTCTACACATGGGGATGCATATTGCCATCAGGGAGCAGGTCAGCAGCGACCGGCCACCAGGTATCAGAAAGCTTTATCAGGATTTAAGGGTGAAATCTGCTTCCGTTCACGGTTTGGAGCACAACATAATGGAATGTCTGGGAGAAACATTGTGGTCTGCACAACGGAATAATACACTGCCGGATGAGGCAGTTTATCTGGATTGTATTAAACGGATACCATGATTATGGACACTAATATTAAAACGCTTTACAACAGTCTTGACAAAAAATATACGCTGGAAGAGCAACTCGCCAATCTGGCGGAGATCAGCCAGTATTTTTCCACCTCGCTGAATATTCAGGAGACCCTGAAAAATGCCATACAACAATTTCTGATCTATCTGGATGCGGAGGCTGCATCGATATTCTTACTTGAAAATGATGATACTGAACTGGTGTGTATGGATTGTGCCGGCCCGGTCGATATTACCGGTTTACGCCTGAAGGCAACTGCGGGGATCGTTGGACATACGGTAATCAGTAAGGAAAGCCAGATGGTCCGCGATGTCAGCAAAGACAAACATTTTGCACAGTCCGTGGACAAGACCTCCGGGTTTGTTACCAAATCTATCCTGTGCACACCATTGATGGTGCAGGATCAATGTATCGGTGCGCTCGAACTGATCAACAAGAAAAGCGAGGATGGTTTGTTTGATACCAGGGATCAGCATTTATTGATGGCGCTGTCCTCGGCAGCGGCATTGGCGATCCACAATGCGCGGATGGCGTCTTCCCTGGTGGAACAGGAAAGAATGCGCAAGGAGCTTGAGTTGGCCAGGGAGATTCAACTGGCTCTACTGCCCCGTACTTCTGTTGCAGATTTTCCTGTACGCGGCATTAATTATCCGGCACTTGAAGTTTCCGGCGATTTTTATGATTTTTTCCGGCGTGAAGATGGCAAAATCTATTTCAACCTGGCGGATGTTTCCGGTAAGGGTATGAACTCGGCTATGCTGATGGCCAAGGCCAGCAGTCTGTTGCACCATCTGGCAAAATCCATGGATGACCCCGGAGAACTGCTGGCGCGGGTCAATGACGAACTCTGTGAAACCGTATCTCATGGTATGTTTATCACTATCGTCTCCGGTTTTATAGATATGAATAACAGCGTCATCCGGTTATCCAATGCCGGACATCAGCCCCCGCTGTATCATCGCGATGACGGGACAATTGAAGAAATACCTGCCTCTGCACTGCCCATCGGGATACTACCGGCCACCGATTTCCCGGTAACCACCATTCCCATGCAGGGCGGCAGTTTATATCTGTTTACTGACGGGGTAACGGAGAGTCTTGATGCGAATGGCCAGCTACTGGATATCGCCGGATTTATCAGATTGATCCAGTCCAATGCGCACCTGCCAGCAGCCAAACGGCTGGAAAATTTTGTGGCGGAAATTCGCGGCCCGAATGTTAACCAGCGTGATGACATCACTCTGATGGTAATTGATTGTAAACCACGATGAGCTCTAATGAACAATTGGTAAAATTGCATTTACCGGCCAGGCCTGAGCGTCTGTGCCTGGTTCGGGTGCTGGTCAAACGGGTCGCAGAACTGGCAGGGTGTGATACAGAACTCTCGGATAAACTGGTCATTGCGGTCAACGAGGCCTGCATGAATGTCATTAAGCATGCCTACAAGGGGGACTATTCAGGTGAAATAATCCTGGAAATACACAATAATGCCGGTAGCCTTTTATTCAGGTTGCTGGACCATGCTGACCCGGTCGACCTTGATTCTGTAAAGCCCAGGGACTTGGAAGACATCCGGCCCGGGGGGTTGGGCACACATTTTATCCGGGAGATTATGGATGAATGTAATATGGGGCATCTTGAAGGTGGTGCGGGGAACTACCTTGAGATGATAAAAAAAATAAGTTGAAGAGAGCAATGCGTTATGAAACTCAAGTTACGCGAAGAGGGCGGTTACGCAGTTATTGAATTATCGGGTGAAGTTGATTTGTCCTGTTCACCTGAGGCGAGAAAAGAGATCCTGGCTTGCCTCAAGGCCAATAAAAACCTCCTGATTGATCTTTCTGCAGTAACCTATATTGACAGTTCCGGGGTGGCCAGTCTGGTGGAAGGTTATCAGACGGCCAGAAAACAAAACCAGAAATTCGGTCTGGTCGGGGTGAGCAAGGCCGTGCTGAATGTCCTGCAGCTTGCCCGGCTCGACAAGGTATTCCCCATCCACGACAGTGCCGCAGAATGCATCACCGCCAATAAATAATCACAAATGAACAGCTTGGCAACTTCTCCTACGATCCGTTGGATCGAACAACTGGGCCGCAGGGCGGCAGCCGCTGTAGAAGAAGCGGGATATATCTTTGCCCTGTTCATTGAAAGTGTGTTCTGGATCTTCTGTGGTCCGTTTTACAAGCAACCCATCAGGGTTCCCTCCGTATTTACCCAAATGATGCAGATCGGGATTGCTGCCATACCGATAGTCTTTGTGTTGTCATTTGCTATCGGTGTCATGTTGGCGATTCAGGGTATCCATACACTCAAGACCTTTGGTGCTGAATCCCAGGTGGTATACGGCATAGCATTTTCCGTGACCCGTGAATTTGGTCCGCTAATTACCGGTATACTGATTGCAGGGCGTTCTGGTTCATCGCTGGCGGCACGTATCGGTACGATGCAGGTAAACCAGGAGATTGATGCATTAAGGGTAATGGGCATCAGTCCGGTGCGTTATCTGATTGCCCCGGCACTGCTGGCCATGCTGATCATGGTGCCGGTGTTGACATTTTTTTCTGACATTGCCGCTATGCTGGGTGGCGCCGTGTACAGTGGTATCGAGATGGGTATGAGTTTCGATGCCTATTACCACCAAAGCCTGGATATCCTTGAGGTGGATGATATCCGGCAGGGCCTGATCAAGAGCCTGGTGTTTGCGATTATTATTGTCATGGTCGGTGTGGTGAACGGTTTTCAGGTGCAAGGTGGTGCCGAAGGGGTGGGCAAGGCGACCACCCGCTCAGTGGTCATGGCCATATCCTATATTGTCATCGCTGATATGCTGTTTACCTATTTCCTGAACCGGTGATTTGAATATGGACTCGCCAGAGAGAAAAACGGCAATCGAAGTCACTGATCTGGTGACCCATTACGGCAAGACGGAAATATTGCACGGAGTAAACATGACTGTGCAGGATAACGAGATCATGATCATTATGGGCGGCAGTGGTTCAGGGAAGAGCACATTACTGCGCTATCTATTGGGACTGGGGAAACCCACCTGTGGCAGTATAAAGTTGTTGGGCAAGGACATTACCACACTGAGTGCCCTGGAAATGCATGAATTGAGGAAAAACATGGGTGTTGCCTTTCAGGGTGGCGCACTGCTCAGTTCGATGACTGTGGGTGAAAATGTTCAGTTACCTCTGGTTGAACATACCAGACTCGACAGGAAAACCATGCAGATCATGGCCAGAATGAAACTTGAAGTGGTTAATCTCGGGGGCTTTGAAAATCTTATGCCGGCGCAACTTTCCGGCGGCATGATCAAGCGTGCAGCGGTGGCCAGGGCCATTGTCATGGATCCCAGATTGATGTTTTTTGATGAGCCCTCTGCCGGTCTGGATCCGGTGGTATCTGCAGAACTGGATGAATTGATATTGCGTCTGCGTGATGCCATGCAGATGACCATCGTTGTGGTCACGCATGAACTGGAGAGCGCTTTCAAAATTGCAGACCGTATTACCGTTCTGGACAAGGGTCATATTTTGATGACAGGGACTGTCGCTGAAGTAAAGGCTTCTGATAATGAACGCATACAATCTCTCTTGAACCGGCGTCCAAGTACAGAGGAGCTTGCCGCAGATGAGTACCTGGCGCGGTTGACGGGATGACAGGAAGATAAAAAAGTGAAACGCGAAAATATCAATTATCTCGTAGTCGGATCCTTTGTGCTGCTGATGGTGGTTGTGTTTTTTGTCATCCTCTACCAGATTACCGGACGCACCGGACCAATGGACACCTATTATGTAATTTACAGCAATGTGACCGGGGTGAAGTATGGTACGCCGGTGTTGTATGAGGGCTACCAGGTCGGTCAGGTGGAAAAGATTGAGCCAAAGCGTGAGGCTGGTTCAACCCGCTATCAATTGACATTGGCGGTTACCAGGGATTGGACCATCCCGTCAGACAGTATTGCCAGCCTGGTTGCTTCAGGCCTGCTCTCTGCCATTACCGTTGAAATCAAGGAGGGAACGAATCCATCCCTGTTAAAACCCGGTGATTATATAGAAGGACGTGAAGCAGCAAATATATTTGCTGCAGTTAATGAAGTCGCCGGCGAACTACAGGATCTCTCAAGAGAAAGCATTAAACCCCTCATCAATAATCTGAATAACCAGATAAACAGTCTGGTCAGTGACCTGAGGGATCTCACTACAAACAGTATCCGGCCCCTGGTTGACAATGTTAAACAGGAGCTTGACCAACAGGTATTTGTCGACCTGAACAAGCTGCTTGATAATTTAAATGATGGGTCAGAACGTATGTTACAGTTACTCGACGATAATAATCTGAACAACCTGAATCAATTCCTGGACAATATGGAAACTGCATCAAGTACACTTAATGATTTGCTCGACCGTATTGAAGAGACTCGGGCTGCCATGAACGGAGTATTAATTGATATCGATGAACTGGTCGTTGACAATCAGGAAAACATGAAAGTATCAGTCAACGATCTGCGCAAGTCACTGGATGTGATATCGCAGAATATCAATGCGATTGTCTATCATATGGAAGGCAGCACCCGGAATATGCATGAACTCAGCAGGCAACTGCGTGAAAATCCCGGCCTGATATTAAAAGGTTCTCCGCAACCTGATGAGGCAACAAGCAAATGATTATTCGGTTTTTACAACTGATAGTTGTTCTGATGATGCTGACCGCATGTGGGTCAGCACCACCGGTACCCACAGATAGTTTTTATCGCCTGACTTTACCAGCACAAGGCATGGAGAAACAGCGGGTGACAGAAGGTGTTATCCATGTGGGGCATTTTATTGCGGAAGGTTTATATAATGAGCGTGCCTTGTTATATACCGACGACCAGCATGGCATGAGATTATTGCAGCATCATTATCATTTCTGGCTCACATCACCGCCCCGCCTGTTACGTGAATACATGGTTGAGTTTCTGCGGGAATCAGACAGTGCACCCATGGTCATTACTGACAGCAGCAAAGGCGAGGAGGGCTACAGGATATCCGGCAAGGTCCTTGAATTTGATATACAGACCGCAGGTGAATTGGCAACGGCAAATGTAAATCTGGAATTAAGGGTTGACGTAGGCGGAGAAGATTTACCCCGTTTTATCAGACAATACCGGCTGAAAGAGGACATCAGTGGTAGTTCAATGACCGATACAGTTGCGGGTTTTAATTCTGCAGTAAATAAAATCTATAGGGAATTTGCCGGGGATATAAGGGCCGTACTGGAATAACAGTCCCCGGCCAGTCTGCCGGAGCAGTTTTGTTATGAAGTGGTAAATTCCATCTTGATGCCTGCCAGTTCAATCAGGTCATTATTTTTCAACTGGTAGGCCTTGGCCCCGATGGCTTCACCATTCACGACCGGATAGCGTTTTCCGTCACCATCACTTTCTATATGGGTCAAAAAATATCCCTGGGGGCGGCGGGAAATGACGGCTACCTGGGTGCCTGGTTTCCCCAGGGTCACCAGGGCCTTGGTTAATTCGAGCTCCTTGCCGGCGATGGGTCCATTCAATACAGTCAGTCTTCCCAATGGCATCCCGGTTAAGCTCCCTGTACCGGATTTTGCCGGTGTGGGTGCTGCTGCTGCCCCGGCTTTCTCAGCAGCCTGGGCCGCTGCCACGGCGGCACTGGCTGAACCGGGTTTAATGATCATGGTCTTTTCAAACTCATCATCATCGGTTGTTGCATTTTCATTCACATATTTGAGCTCATGCTTGCCGATGGCAATCACGTCACCATCTTTAAGAGCATGTTTTTTAACGAGTTTTCCGTTAACGTAGGTCCCGTTAGTACTACCCAGGTCTTCAAGGAAGGAATCGTCGAGAATGGTGATAATAAGTGCATGCTTGCCACTGACGGCAAGGTTATCGATCTGTATATCGTTATCCGGTTTGCGGCCGATGGTCAGCCGCTCCTGACTAAGCTCATATTCGCCTTGTATGGCGCCATTTATACTCAGAACTAACTTTGCCATAGCTCTGCCCTTATCCCCTTACATCAAAAATTCGGTTAAATAAAGTTATTAATGACCCACCCTTTTCAGGAATTGGGTCGTCATTTTTTATCCGGACAAGCACCACAGAAATGTTGTCCTTGCCACCTTTTCTGTTGGCCAACTGCACAAGACTGTCAGCTGCCTGTACAAGATTAGCACTATATTTACTTAGGGTTAAGTGAATTTCTTCATCATTTACCATATCATTTAATCCATCCGAGCACAGCAGATAAATATCGCCCGGATGGACCTGTTCTTCAATCATATCTACTTCTACCTCAGTATCCAGTCCCAACGCCCGGGTGACCAGATTTCTGGGCATCTTGGCCTGGGCTTCCGCAGGGGTATACAGGCCCCGGTCTATCAGTTCCTGGATCAGTGAATGATCCTTGGTTATCTGTAGAAATTTGCCTGCCCGTAACCGGTACGATCTGGAATCACCTACATTCCCGATAGAAATTTTGTCATTGTGGACGAGCCCGGTAACTATCGTTGTCCCCATGCCCTGACACTCGATGTCTGTTTTCGCCAATTGATAAATCTTTGAATTTGCATGTTGGATTGCCCTTTTGACCAGACTGGACTCGGGACTCAGGCCATTGCCAGATTCTGGTTTGATAGTTCCCTTGCTCTTAAGCCCCACTGTCACGTCTTGCAGTATGGTCATCACTGCAAGCGCGCTGGCGATCTCTCCTGCCTTGTATCCCCCCATACCGTCAGCGAGGATGACCAGGCGATTGTTGCTATCAGAAATCGTGCTGTCCTCATTATGTGGTCGTTTACGGCCAACATCGGAGATATTAACGATTTCGCAGGTCATGGTCATATTGGGTCAACAATTATTTTTTATATGTTTATCAAAAGGTTATATTAAACAACCTTGCCGGTTTGGATCCCATAACATGATCAGTCAGCTGACAGATATAAACGGCCATTCCGGATTATGTATCAGTCCAGGGCCTATTTTTTAAAAAAATTCAGGAATAGTGTTTATTTGACTGATTTTTATGTAAAAAGTCTAGCAAGAGTTTGTATAAAAATCGATAGCAATTCCCCCAGGTAGCAGCATACCGGGCTATTGCCGGAGTCCCTGATTTCTTGTTGGGCTGGTTGGACAGGATGAAGAAGAAATAACGGTTTAGTGGCTATCTATCAAGAATAACGCCTTGATATGCCGGTTATCGTTCAAGGTATTGCAATTTGTCCGGCTTGTCTTTCCATTCATCCGCATCTTCAGGAGCGTCTTTCATTTGATTGATGACAGGCCACTGCCTGGACAACTCGGCATTCAATTCGATGTAGTTCTGCATTTCAGGTGAGACGTCCTCTTCAGACATGATGGCATTGACCGGGCATTCCGGTTCACACAGGGTGCAATCGATGCATTCATCCGGATCGATGACCAGCATGTTGGGACCCTCATGGAAACAATCCACCGGGCAGACCTCAACACAGTCCGTATATTTGCATTTGATACAATTCTCGGTAACTACGAATGGCATTTAATCTCACCTATACTGGTTAACAGACCTGATTATAGCGCTCATCATACCGATTTCACGGGCATTGAAAAAGTTTAAATAATTATGGTTATGAGTTTATGAATCAGTGTTTGCTGACGAGTTCCACGACTCTGTCAGTAAAGGCGCTGCCCCGGTTGAACTCAACAATCCCCACGCCAGCCTGTTGCAGTAGCCCGAGGATTTTAAACTGTATCTGGTCCGGTTTATCTGCCTGAAAAATGACAGTCAAGTGGTTCGGCTTTGTATCATCAGTTATTATTTTAACCACTGAGGGCAGGGTTTTGATTGACTGCAAGAGCGGTTCCCCGGCGGCCTGTTCCAGCAGGATGGAAAGGGTATTGTTACGCTCAATCAAATCGTCGATCCGGCTATGCCTGACAAGCTTGCCTTTATCAATAATGATGACTTCGTCACAGACATTCTTGATTTCGTCAAGGTTATGTGAGCTGATAATGAATGAATGTTCATGACGCAGCTTTTGTATGATGTTGCGTACATCATTGGCCGCTACAGGATCGAGTCCTGACGTAGGTTCATCCAGCAATATCAGATCCGGTTTTCCGATCAACGCCTGCGCCAGCGTGATCCTTTTACGTTGACCGTAGCTTAATGTTTCGGGAAATTGTTTTATCAGACTACCGATATTGACGAGTTGAATAATCTTGTCGATTTCCTGTCTGGCTGTTATTTTGTTGAAATTCTGCAGGCGGGCAAACAGGAACAATTGTGCATGGACGGAAATACCGCGCATGAGCGGTATATCCTGCGGCAGGATCCCGATATGTCCTTTCAAACGGGCTGAATCCGGTTTGTGCCCCAGAACAGTGATGCTGCCTTTGCCGGGGTGCAGAAAACCACAGAGTATGGCAAACAAGGTGGTTTTGCCGGCGCCATTGGGTCCGACCAACCCAACGGATGCCTGTGCCGGGATCGTAATACTCAGATCATCCAGCGCCCTGATGCTGCCGAAGGTCCGGGTTAAATTCCTGCACTCAATGATTGCTGTCATCAGATATTACGCTTTCTGAAGACCAGCCAGCCGAGACAGATGTAGATAATGGTGAACACCAGCAACCCTCCCACCCCAATGTAAAGATCCTGTGGATTGATATCAAAGAGATATTCCTTGAGCCCACCGGGAAGCAGTTCAATTGTGACGCCCGATTTGTACTCCAGATAGTTGCCCAGAATAATCAGCATGACGTAGACAGAAACTGCCATAAGCAACGCTGACAGGGCAGAAGACATAAGAGCAGAGATAACCGACATGTAAGCCACAAACGGCAGTATATAGACCAGCACCAGCAGGCTGACGTGTCCGGCGTAGTTGATGATGGCTGTGGTTGAATGCTGATCGTTTTGCAAGGAAATGGCTGTGGCCATGGCCGCTATCAACAGGGTAGACAAGGAGATGAGCAAATAGTGGCTGAGGAACCTGCCGGCAAAGATCTCACGGCGAGTGCAACGCGTGAGCAAAAAACGGAAGGTCTGCCGGCCACTGTCGCTGGCCAGTTGATCATTCCCCGAGAGCATGGCGAATGCAGGAGTTGATGCCAGTACCAGAATAAAAAAAACAGATAATATGGGTGGATAGAGTATGAGCAGGATCTGGGCAATCTCAGGATTATAGAGCCAGGAGAGGATCACAATGCTTTCCGGAGTGGCCAGGGCCTGGCCACCGCGTTCATACAGGAATTTCAGGTTCAGGTACCAGAAAAAAAGAAACGGGATCAGGAATACCAGACCTTTAAGCCTGAAAAGTGAATGGCGCAGATCAAAACACGCCAGAATGATTATCCGTTTCCAGTTCATGTCGGGGAAATAATGGGAAATTTCTAATTATTTGTTTTTTTGAGTTGGTATAACAGTTCCAGCGCCTGTCTGGGACTGAGTTCATCCGGATTGGTTTCGGCAATTAATTTCTCTAACGGATGAGATGTCTGGAACAGATCATTCACCAGTTGCGTGCGTTCTTGTCCATGTAAGTGATCTGCTTCTTCCAGATGGATTTTTGCCCGGGTGAGAACAGTCTTTGGAATACCGGCCAGCCGGGCCACCTGCAGTCCGTAACTTTGACTGGCGGGGCCATCTTTTACAACATGCAGAAAAATAATTTCATCGCCATGTTCAACCGCATCCAGGTGTACATTGGCTGCGTTTTCAAGGTAATCCGGCAGGTTAGTCAATTCGAAATAGTGTGTGGCAAACATGGTCATTGCGGCGGTATTACGGGCCAGATATTCAGCGGCCGCCCTGGCCAGCGCCAGGCCATCCAGTGTGCTTGTCCCACGGCCAATCTCGTCCATCAGCACGAGGCTTTGTGCGGTGGCATTGTTCAGGATGTTGGCGGTTTCGGTCATTTCCACCATGAAGGTTGACTGGCCACCGGCGAGGTCATCGGCGGCGCCGATGCGGGTGAAGATCCGGTCAACCGGGCCGATAATGGCCGTCTCTGCGGGCACACAGGCGCCGATATGAGCGAGGATCACAATCAGTGCTGTCTGCCGCATATAGGTCGATTTACCACCCATATTAGGCCCTGTGATGATTAAAAGACTCCGCTCCGGGTTGAGTTCAACCCCATTGGATATGAATGGTTTAGGCAGCATCTGTTCAACTACGGGATGACGTCCGCCTTCGACCCATATCCCGGGCTTATCCGTCAGGCGGGGGGTATTCAGGCCCAGTGTCACGGCGCGTTCAGCGAAACAGACCAGGACATCCAGTTCGGCAATCGCGCTGCTGGTATTAAACAGGGCTTCGAGTTGCGAGCAGAGTTTTTCCAGTAATTCCTCATACAACCATTGTTCCCTGGCCTGGGCTTTTTCCTGTGCACTCAGGATCCTGTCTTCGAACGCTTTTAATTCCGGTGTGATATAGCGTTCAGTGGCTTTGAGCGTCTGGCGGCGGATGTAGTCTTGGGGAACATGAGTACTCTGATTGCGGCTGATCTCGATGTAGTAGCCATGGACGCGGTTATAACCGGCCTTGAGGGTGGACAGCCCGGATCGCTGGCGTTCGCGATTTTCAAGATCAAGCAGATAGTCGCTGGCACCGGTACTTGTTATTCTCAATTTATCGAGTTCCTTGTCATAGCCACTGGCGATCACCCCACCATCACGGATAGTTAGCGGTGGTTCATCCAGCAGTGCCCGATCGAGTAACGTATGTATTTCAGTGAAATCATGGATCCGGCCGTTGATCTCCTGCAGTAGTGGTGTATCCAGTTTTAAAAGCAACAGTTTGATCGCTGGCAATATCCCCAGTGCATTGCGTATCTGTATCAAATCCCTGGGCCGGGCAGATTTAAGTGCAATACGGGCAAGGATACGCTCCATATCGGCGATGGATCGTAGTGAATTATGAAATGAGATGAAATATCTGTTCGTGATCAGGGACTCTACCGCGGCCTGACGCAGACGCAGGATTTTGTGATTGCGGATGGGCCGGTTTATCCAGCGCCGCAGCATACGCCCACCCATCACGGTAGAGGTGCTGTCGATGACACGCAACAGACTATGATCTTTATTTCCGGCTATGCTGGTATCGAGTTCGAGGTTGCGGCGGCTGTTGGCATCCAGGATAACGCTGTCACCCTGCATCTCTACCCGCAGTGCCTGTATATGTGGCAGACCGGAGCATTGTGTTTCCCGTGTATATTGCAGTAAACACCCTGTGGCAGCGATGGCCAGTGCCATGTGTTCGCAACCAAAGCCGGACAGATTAATAACACCGAATTGTTGGTGAATAAGCGAGATAGCCGTGTCTGCATGAAAATCCCAATCCGGCCGCCGGGTGAGATTGTATGATTTCAGCAATTCCTTACCCAGCGAGGAGGTCTCGCTGATCAATATCTCGGCAGGTTTGAGTCTTTCCAGTTCACTGATCAAGGCCTCCTGATCATCCAGTTCCATGACCAGCAATCGGCCACAACTGATGTCCAGCACGGCAAGTCCGCACTGTTCTCCTGCTGAATGGATAGCAATGAGCAGATTATCCTTGCGCTCATCCAGCATGCCATCATCCGTTACCGTGCCCGGTGTCATGATCCGGACGATTTTGCGTTCAACCGGCCCTTTGCCCGGCACGGGATCACCGATCTGTTCACAGATCACGACAGACTCGCCCATGCGGACGAGCCTGGCCAGATAGGAGTCTGCTGCGTGAAAGGGTACACCGGCCATGGGTATGGACTTACCCGCAGACTGTCCACGGCTGGTCAATGCGATATCAAGCAGGCGGGCAGCCTTACGGGCATCTTCATAAAAGAGTTCATAAAAATCACCCATCCGGAAGAACAGCAGCTTGTCCGGGTGTTGAGATTTAAACCCGAGATATTGTTGCATGACCGGGGTATGTTCAGATTCAGGTCTGGTTGATGTACTCAAGAGATGGACCCCATTAATTGATTGCGATTAATGGCATCGGATTAAATACTTGTCATGGGGCAGCTTTTGATCGTGCACCTAGCGTCCAGAAACCGGTTCTAACAGTAGTATCCGGTGGTGTATAGGTTTCTATGACCTCTTGATCGCCGACATCGCCACACTGATAAAACGGTATGTTTGTTCCCGGATTATAAGAAGAATCGCCTACCCAGGGTGACTCGCCTGAGGTGACTGCGGTATATTTAACGGGGGACTGCATGCGGACTATGGCCTGTGCATGTATAGGAAAGCGTCCGTTTTTCAGGCAACCAAGTTCGAAATTATTTGACGAAGTGACTGTACCTTGGCAACCGGGGCAACTTGCACTTGGATCATTGGTTAATATGATGCCCAATACCCGATTGATAAAGGGCACATAGAGCGGGTAACAATAACTGGCCCTGATCTTGAGGAGGTTGGCGTCCTGAATGGTCATGCCATCTGTTGATTCCTTATACCGGTACATCAGGTTATCATTCGGAATGGTCTCACCATCAGGAGCCATTTCGTTGAAGAAATCCACGTCAGTTGGTGGATTGAGAACATCAATTTTCACAAACCCGCTTTCAAGTTCTTTATAAACAATCTCGCGGGCACACATGACATCATCGGGTGTAGGGTTATGGGTATGTATTGCGGCCATGCCACGGGTGAAGGCATTTTCCATTTCACTCATACGCGCATTGGATACCGCACCAAAACGCGCAGCTTCAAAGGTGGCATAATTAAGTGCGGTTTTGGCGTGATAAATCAGGGCAAATTGCAGGCCGCCGAAGAGTAGCAAGAGTATCACCGGTGTGACAATAATGAATTCCACCATACTCTGACCGGAATAACGCTTGTACATCACTTTTTCACCCTCATGTATCCAGCATATCTGCAATCAGTGTTTCGTATGTATCTATAATAGGTTATTTATTGTTCATCCGGGGGTTCAAATCCTGAAGCCAATAATTCCGTCACGGAATTTACAACGTGTTTTGCCCGCATAGTCAATGGGTCATTTTCATTTGTGTACTGCAACATTTCAGTAAAGGTATTCGTTGCCTGCCTTAACTGTACGACGCCCAGATTATGCCAGATTTTGCTGTTTTTGGGATCTCGCACAAGCGCTTCCCTGTAGTTATATATAGCCAAATCCAGTTGACCAGTACGGGCATAGATATTACCCAGTTTGAACCAGGGTTCTGACTGGCTGGGAACATTTTGTACAAGGTATTTATATTCCTGCTCAGCCATTTTCCAGTCTTCTTTTTGGTAGGCCTCATGGGCTCTTTTTTCCACTTCAATGATATTGGAAACATCTTTGGCAGGTTGCAGGTTTTGGATGTTACAGGCAGCAAGGCCGCTTATAACTATCAGTAAAAAACAGGATCTTAAACACATAAATTCTCCTCCCAGTTTAGGGTCATCCCCGGTGCGATACTGAAATTATCCAGTGTGCCACCCGGCATTTCTACTACCATATTTGCACCGATCGCCCATGCTATACGGCAGGGCTTGATGGAGCGGACAAGTTTTTTTATCTGCCAGTTTTTGTCCAGGAATATCAGATCAATCGGATACTTCATGCCTATAGTATGAACAGACGCGCAAGGAGCAATGAGTAAACCCTGGTCAGGGCCAATGGGAGAGCGCCCCAGCAATCCACGCATTCTTTCCCATGGATTGGCGGTTCGCATCACGTGGGGCAGCAGAAGTTGATGGTTATCCTGGCGATACAAGGCCCCGTCTATCAAAACATCCCTTCAGCCATGAACTTCATGGCGATCGGGAAACTCAGTACAATAAATGTCACAGGAAAGATAAAAATAATCAATGGACCTACCAGTTTAATCGGTGCTTCCATTGCCTGTTTTTCTGCACGCTGGAATCTTTCGTTTCTGCGTTGCTCGGCCTGTATCCGTAATACAGCTGCCATACTGGAACCCATTTTTTCTGCCTGGATCATGGAACTGACAAAACTGGTGACTTCCTTGATGTCCAGTCGATCTGCCATACGTCTGAGTGCTTCTGAACGTGGTAAACCGGAACGAAGATCACGTAATACAATACCAAACTCATTACGTAACGGGCTTGGCGGCGCTTTTTCCATGGCCTGGTTTAATGCGCCCTGAAGGTTCAGACCAGCTTCAACCGCCATGGTAATGAAATCCAGATAAACCGGCATGGCCCTGATCACGGCTAATTCCCTCCGTTTGCGCGTATCATTTAACCAGATATCAGGCAAAAAGAACCCCAAAACGGTGGTGATTAACACATAGATGGGCTGTCCGCCATCTTTGAGTGCGTTGATCAATATTATGCCAAATATAAAACCCCCGAATGTACTGATGATACGCAAAGCGACAAATTGTTCAGCGGTTAATAGATAACTGACCCCTGTGTGTTGCAGTCGTTTTTCAAGGCGTTCCATCCACTCATAGGGGAGCAATGAACAAAAGAAAAAACTGATGATCTGGATTATGGGCCAGATTAAACGGAGGCTGAACGGAAGCGGATCCATGTAGGCACGGTCATCATCCAGTACCATGGATTTCAGATAATGGAATGCCAGCAGAAAGAAAAAGATACATAATCCGGTGCTGACCACGGCAATATACAGCATCATGGAAGGTTCGTTGACTATGGCTTGCAGTTCTTCATTCATCTGTAGTTACACATCAATACTGGTAATTTTGCGGATCATCACGTAACCCATGAACTCCATAATGATAATGATACCGAGTACGATGTAACCCACGGTCGTAGTCCAAAGTTTTTCCATGTTTTCAGGTTCCATGAAATACAGCAGGACACCTAAAAGTACAGGCAGGCCGGTCATCACTATACCTTGCAGTTTGCCCTGCGCTGTGAGGCTCTCGATCTTGCCTTCCATTTGTTGTTTACGGCGTAATGTTTCTGCCAGTGATTCCAGTATTTCAGCAAGATTACCACCGATTTCGCGGTTAATTCGCAGGGCTGATGTGACCATGGCAAAATCCTGTATAGGCACCCGTTTTTCCATATTAGTCAATGACTTGTCAAAATCGGTTCCGATTCTTTGTTCACGCATGAATAACTCGAATTCCTGGCTGAGTGGTGCAGGTTGTTCCTTCACAAGTCCTTCCAGTGCGATATTCAGACTGGCGCCTGAACGCATGGCACCTGTCAACATCAAGAGGCCATCCGGTAACTGTTCTTCGAATCTCTTGAAACGTTTTTTGCGCATGGACCGGTACATAAAACCAGGCATGATCGCGATCAAGGCAAAGACGCCAATAGCTGTTGGCAGATCCCTGATTATCAACCAGACCAGAACAGGTACGACTACAATCGCCAATAGGTTGATGTAGAACAGGCGTGTCGCGTCGATAAACATAAACATGTCAGCCATGTTGGCGCTTGCGCTTTCAGTAAATGTTTCCTTGTAGCCGGACATGACATTGTTACCAATGATGAATACAGCATAGGCAAGGCAGGAGGCAGACAGAAATACCCCAACAATGGAGATGAAGAACAAGGCATCACCGGCGAAATTAAGCAGGGTTTCCACGGGTATCAAATATGTTCATGTCAACTGACAGGCCGCGTTTACGCAGGTCTTCATAGAATTCGGGGACCCTTCCGGTGGCGTGGTAGTAACCCTTGACCTTGCCTTCATCATCATAACCTTCCTGCTGGAAGCGGAAGATATCCTGCATCTGTACCACATCGCCCTCGGTGCCGGTGATCTCGGTAATGTTGACAACCTTTCTGCTGCCGTCACTGAAACGGGTCTGTTGCACAACAATATCCACGGCAGAGGCGACCTGCTCGCGGATCGCCTTGCTCGGCAAATCCATGCCCGACATCATGACCATGACCTCCAAACGGGCAATTAAATCCCTGGGTGTATTGGCATGTGCAGTGGTAAGCGATCCGTCATGGCCGGTATTCATGGCTTGCAGCATGTCCAGCGCTTCGCCGCCACGGCACTCACCAACCACAATACGATCAGGCCGCATACGCAGGCAGTTCTTGACCAGTTCCCGGATCGGAATGGCGCCTTTCCCTTCCATGTTCGGTGGCCGGGCCTCCAGGCTCACTATGTGTGGTTGCGACAGTTTCATTTCCGCGGCGTCTTCTACGGTAACGATACGTTCGGTTTCGGGTATATAGTTGGAGAGCACATTGAGCAAGGTTGTTTTACCGCTGCCTGTCCCTCCTGAGATGACAATGTTTTTCCTGTGTATCACAGCCATCTTCAGAAATTTCATCATGTTTTCGTTGACGGCGTTGAATTTAATCATGTCTTCATCGGTCAGTTTTTTCTTGGAAAATTTACGGATGGTCAGGCAAGGTCCACGCAAGGCAAGCGGCGGAATGATGGCATTGACACGGGAACCGTCTTTCAGGCGGGCATCAACCAGAGGCGAGCTTTCATCAATACGCCTGCCAAGAGGAGATACAATTCTTTCGATGGCCGACATAACAGCATCATCACTGCTGAAAACAACGTTTGACTTTGTCAGCTTGCCGCCTTTTTCAATATAGATTTCATCAAATTTATTCACCATGATTTCGGTGATATCTTCCTGGGCCAGTAGTTCTTCAAGTGGTCCCAGACCCACGGCCTCATTCAGCACATCCGTTGCCAGCTGTTCACGATCAACATCCGCTGGCAGTTTCCCTTCCATGTTCTTGATGATTTCCTTGATCAACTTGTCAACATGGTGGCGGAGTTGCTCTTCACTCATACTGCCGATATCTGTACGGCGCAGATCCATCATATGCAACAGCTCTTCATGGACACGGTTGCGCCACATGTAACGTTCTCTCTGGAAAAGTGATTCGTCCTCCTTGATTTCAGCATGAGGATGTACGCCGATCATGGTACGTATATCAGTCACATCCTCGACATAAGCACCTTCCGCTTTCTCATCAACGCCAGCGGTAATGTAAAAGCCACCGACAATAATCACATCTGATGAGCGTAACGGCCCATAGCGCTGTATTTCGTTGCCGTTTACCAGTGTATTGCCACCACTCTTGTCTTCTACGAAAAGACCATCGGCATTACGCTGGATCTCGGCGTGATAGGGAGAGACCCTCCAGCCGCGTACCTGAATCAGATTATCGCGGGCCTTGCCAATGCCACAGACATTGATCGGACAGCGGAGCCCCTTTATTTTCTTGCCGTCTTTGGTTTTTACAACAACATCAAACATAATTACCTCTTAACGAAATCTTGTGACTGCGGTGGGCTGAATCAGGCTGACTAATCAATAATCAAACTTCCACGGTCAACTTTCTTTTCAAATGTTTCAATCATCTGTTGGCGGCGTTGAGTTCGTTCCAGGTTAAACTGGGATTGAGCATCATATACAGTGGGGGTAACAAAGATGACCATTTCAGTCAGGTTGTTCCTCCACTCGGTGGACCGGAACAGGGCGCCCAGTATCGGGATATCACCCAACAAGGGGAATTTATCAATATTTTCACTCAGCCTGCGGTCGAGCAGTCCGGACAGAACCAGCGTCTCACTGTCGCGCATGCTGACATCGGTACTGGTCTTGCGTGTATCGAAAGTCGGAATTCCGTTGACAGCCTGAGCGAAATTCGCAGTACTTATTTCTGTAATAATTGTGGCCAGGACATTGTTCTCATCATCAACGACAGGTTCAATCTTCAGGATGATACCAAACTCCTTGAATTCGACATTGGTGCCGGAAAGACTCGATGTCACGACGGGGATCTCCCCGCCCACCAGAAATTCAGCCTTGCCGCCACTGCGCGCGCTCAATTTGGGATCGGCCAGGATAACAGCGTCCCCTGTAGTGGCCAGCAAATTGATGGTAGAAAGGATTTGGGTGGCGATCCCGAAAGTGCCAAGTGCACTCCCGACATTGGGAGGTAATAGCGCGGAAAATGTAGGAGCTACCAGAGTTGGCGCGGCAGAGCCAAAAGTTTCATTACCTACAAAGGTTTTTGCCACCGCCGCATTGGGACCGGCAATGGCTGTCCCCCAATTGATGCCAAGTTCCGTGAGTTTTTGCGTATTGAACTCGGTAATCTTGACATCCATGCTGACCATTTTGGTTGAAGGCAAGATCATCGGTGGTTTTTGCTGCGTTACGCGGGTGAGATTCAATGCATCAGGATAAGCAGAGGTAATTGATTTAAGTGTTTCTACATCATCACATTCCTCCACTCCGGCAATACACTGCAATGTGCCGGTGAGAAAAATCTTTTTTCCGACCTCCTTAACTTCAACACCGGGCAGACCTGACAGCAATGTACGCAATTCGTGGACTACGCGGTTGGAATCCATGGTCAGGATTTGAACTTTCAGATCACTTTCTGCCCCATCGGTGTACCAGATATGAACGGTGGTTTCCCCTTCTTTCTCGGCCAGGAGTAATAATTGGCCATTGTCGAGCATGGAGGTACTGAGCAAACCGGCATTACCTACAGCAACCCTGTCAATTGAGCCGACTTCAATGATTTTTATCTCGCCGACAAAAAGGGAAATTTGATCAACTGCATAAACGTTGGCCGTAACGAGCGTGAATAAGAAAGCAATTATGATTTTTTTCACTTTAAGCACCTGCTTTTTATATTATGCACCTTAGTATTAAGGGATTATTCTTTAATGTGGTTCAGTGAACTGTTCACCAACATTTTAGAATAATCACTTATTGCCTGGTTTAGGCGTTGGTAATTCTGTTGCTACAGGTTGTGCTACCAGTACATTAGTTTTAGCAACCCCGTCCTGACTGGCCCCGCCCAGTATCAGGGTAATAATCTTCGGTAATCCAGTTTTAATGAACTGATCTTCTTCAGCTTCACCATAACCCGGAGGTAGACTCGAACCTGATACCCCGGCAATGATATTGCCACTGCTGTCCCTTACCGTGCCATCTTCTGCAATTATAAGATTGGCATCTTTCAAAACTTTACCATCCGGGCCAACAACCTCGCCATTCTCATTGATGGCGACCCCGGTAAGTATCTTGCCGTCGGCGGTCATGATCGTGCCATCTTCTGCAACAATAAAACCTTGCTCATTGACTGTGACTTTAGGCCCGCTCAGCACTTTCCCATCAGCCGTCATCACCGTGCCGTTGGCCAATACCTTAACGTCCTCCTTCCTGACTATGTTGCCGTTAGCGTCTACATAGTCCCCGTTTTCATTAATGGTGTAACCGGCTGCCCGCATGATTTCATCCTTGGTAGTGACAGTCCCATCGGCATTGAAAACGAGTTGATCCGGTGGAATTACATTGCCATCGGCATCAACATATTCACCCTTCTCATTAACAGATATTCCTTTTGCCCCCAGCAATTGTCCGCCTTTTGTGGTGACAGTGCCGTTTTCAGAAATAACAATGTCTTCTTTCTTGATGACTGTGCCATCAGCAGTAACCCAGTTGCCGTTTTCATCAATAGTTGCGCCGGCCGCTGCAGCCGCCTTGCGCATGGCTGACTGTTTCTGCATCTCATTAGCATTGGAAAACAGGTCGAAGGGTGTAATACCGGTAAATTCTGCGCCATCCCGGTCTTGGCGGTTACGCAATATGCCAATCAAATCGCCTTTATCTTCGGCAAGGGTAAGTAACGCTGCCTGTTCAGGTGATACGTCAAGTGTGATGGAGCTGAAAGTCATGCCTTGCCGGCGTTGTGGCAGGCCAAGATGATCAAGATGATCTTCATAGGCCTCCCGGCCGGTAGCCAGCACCAGCACATCCTGTAATACCGGCAGAATGACATCAGTGGGAGAACGTTGACCGACTGCCTCAATCAACTCGCCAGGAATATCTGCGCCCGTGCCACCGGCAGTTGCAAACTGTTGTGCGGCCTGCTGCAAGGCAGCCGGTAAACCCGCGCCGGTAGTATAATTAACAACAGCAGTGGCAATGTTGACATAAATATCTGCCCGGTTACCTGGTCGCATCATGCCCGCAATGGAAGTGGGTTCATCAACCTGGACCGTAATTGCACGGCGGCCTTTCTTGACCAGATCGGAGAAATCGACAGGGAAAGTTTCATCGATGAAATTGCTCAACAGGATCTTGCCACGCTCGAGATCATCAACCAGAAAACGACCGACAATACTGTCAAAGTTGGCGGGAGTGATGACGTTGGAATGAGCATAAGTGCCCGGCACACTGCGTGTTGCGAATAGTCCAGGTGATAATTTCTGGCCTTTTAGTAAATCTTGTTTGGCCACTACAACCGTAAGCATGGTTTCTTCCTTGCCGGCAATACTGGCAAGGATTGCGGCTTCCCTGCTTTTCAGATAAAGCATTGATAAAACCGCAGCGGCTATACCAAATACAACTGAGGCAACGAAAAACATCCCGGTTTTACTCCCGCTCGTTGTGGCCATAAGTTTCTCCCCTCAGGTTTACTATTATTTTATATCACACAGAAAATTGCATTACTGCAAATGGTAAATATTTTCATGTATGCCGGTTTTGTAGCAAAAATCAGCGATATTTTCCCCTGTAAATATTACTCGCCAATACTTATCGTCATTATCAGCCGAATACTGGCATACAATCAACCCAATCCCGCTTCCTGTTCCCGAGAACCGGGATTCTGTTTACAGAAAATCAAACGGATTGCCAGTGCAAAAATCACAAAAATCGCTGAATCCAAGCCCCATATTATCAAGTAAGTCAAGGCCTTCCGACAGACCCGGGAAGCTGGTCAAAGAGAAATTTTTTAAATCTTCTACCAGTTCCGCGGTATCGTCGGTCAGATAATCGCGTTGCTCTTGCGGCATGTTCTGGCCGTCATACATATCTATCAAATCGCTAATCTTTTTTTTATCAGGATATTCTGACAGCGAGACGGCATAACTGTAACCGTCATAGTTCTGCTTGATGGCATTGTTCAGTTTGACAATGATATCACCGTCAACGACCAGTAATGCCAATACCAGGATAGACGAAATAACTGTGTATTCCACAATGGATTGGCCTGTCTGGCTTCTGAAATTAAGGTTTAATTTGGGTTGTTTGGTATTCATCCTGTTATCTCACACCATTTTTAATTAATTTTCAGTCTGGGCCACGATAACCACCCCATTTTCAGACCTGTGAATAACGATATTAACATTTTTTTTGCCCTGGCTGAAACGCAGGGAATGAGTATCGCCACCGGAAATGGCCTGGTCCAGATCAATCCCCCAGCCCTGATTAACATAGTGGTTACGATAGAAATTGGTATTGTTTTCTACAGAAGCTTGATTGGTCATTTGCAAGGTGCGGCCATGTTTACCTATATCTTCGGTCATGACGTCATTCAACACATGACTGCCCCGCATCTTGGGGAATCCTTTGCCCAGTTCCGGCAGTTTTTCAGGATCAGGCAACCTGCTCATACCCAATAGTCCGGATGAGCCGCGGCCATTGCTGCCGGTGACCTGAACCGTCATCAGATAACCGTCTTCAACACGGGTGATGATATTCCAGGGTTCAAGGATATCGGTTTCCGTATATCCGGGTTTTTCCTCTGTCCCTGCAGGCCAGTATTGACGGTAAAATTCCAGCACCTGCTCAACAGATCGGTTGCTGACGAATTGCCGGATATCCATCGCTATCCCGTTGACGATCATGGATTCTCCCAGCTTGCCGATAGTTGAATCGGGTGGAGGCGGAAATTTGGGATCGGCCGTAAGTGTGCCAGACCAGATCATTGAAACAAACAGGATGCTGCTGCAAAGTACCGCTGGTAACTCTTCAAAGTATCGGCAGGTCATATCTCGCAATCCGCAAACACGGGCTCCGGATCAAAGTTGCAGATACCGTCCGGGCAAGCATGGCTGCCACCGTCCTCAAGCCGGTCCGGGTGGACTGCATCGATGTTCATATAACCGAGCCACAAACTGCCATTATTGTCTAATTCACCGTCAGCATAGGTGTCATATTGCTTCGTACTGCTATTCCATTTAGCGACAGTGCCGTAATTGACATCCAGAAAATGGGGGATGGAAGGATTGCACCGGCGCCATTCCGGTATCAGCAGGGAGACAATATCCCAGACGGTATCCAGCCCCGGGATGGAGGAGATCAGTTCCTTTAAAATTTTGGTCGGTACCATGCCGCCGGTCTGGTTTATGGTGTGACCCAGCCCACCGGCATTCCAGCCGTCAGTGAGCACGGCTGCATTGGCTATATAATTAACACTAAGTGCGGTGGTAGAGTCATCTGTACCGGGGACATCTCTGAGAGTCGGGAAATCAATTAACCCTACCGGCGCAGTAATAGGAACCTCAATATGTGATGTTGCAAGGCCTTCTGTATTAATCATGGAAAAACCCACATCCTTACCCACCAGATTCATGACCCAGGCCAGGGCCTCGAAAACCGCATCAATAATACTGAGCAGTGTATTTAATATACCCAGGCTGTAATCCGGTGTGTCTTCCTGGGTGTAATTCGTATCCTCACCGGTGTCATTCGTCAGGATGGGATTGCCCCGATGATCAGTCCAGAGCATATTACGTTCATCAATACCCCATGTGCCAGTCGCATCAGTTGCAGCAATCGGAGTATCCGTGGGAGAGAAAAACCGGCGGCGGGATTCTGTCCGGACCGCATTGGTGCTTTTGACAGGATAAGGAAGTGCGTCACCACTACCATCCACAAAACCACCGGGAGTGTCCGCACTGCTGGCATACCAGACGGTATATTCCCAGGACTGATAACGTGCAGCCTGAATTGCGGCATGCTTGATATCGATATATTTCCCCAGCAATGGAATCAATAATAACAATGGCACCAGGATGGTCGATGCTGTGATCACGGTTTCGGTCATGGCCTGACCGGACAAATAACGTGGTGTTTTGAAGGCTATCATGGGAACCAGCTCATGATGTCAGTGGGCACACTTTCCAGTGTTGATATCAAATCTGCAATGCCGGCAATAACACCGAAAGCCTGTTTTTGTTGCAGGCCCACCGAGAATGTCCTGTCGGCGTTGGTGGTTTCCACCAGTCTCGCCTGCCAGTAAGGATTAAAAGCGTTGCCATATTCTTCCTTGCCGTCAGCGCGGGTGAAATAAGCGAGATCAGCCGGACGGCTGAAATAAACTTCGGATTTGGCAATCGCCGCTATTTCACCATCGGCAATACAGGAATCATTCAGGTGAAATATATCCTCAATCCTCATTTTGGTATCGACGGTATCCTGGCAACTGCCCACAGTCTTGAGTGGCGCATTATCACTGTAGATGTCCACATCATCTTTCACGACACCCGCCAGAAAATAGGGTGCTTCAAAGCCCCATGGGTTTTCCTTTATCACTGAGTCGGAGTACATAGGCAACCCTTTGTAACTCGTATTTACCCGCCGTTCTGTAGTGGGCATGGTGGCGATGACTGTAGGCACCTGGTAAGCATAATGGCTCCAGACCGGGCCACGCCAGCCGACAAAGGGAGGTGCGGCGGTGCCCGTGGGATCCATGCCCCAGGCTTGGGAGTGCTTGGGGGTGCCGCCGTAACTTTCTTTATCGACACCATACAAATCTGCATGGTTGAGCTTGGTTTTCCCCGCTTGAGCGGCACCGGAACTAAACGGCGCCGAAGTGGGGAATGGTAGCGTAAGATCGAATATCTCTACATCGATGCCAAGCGCCGAGAGTATCAGGGCACCTGATGCCTCGCCATCTGCAAATCCAAGACTAAAATCACCCGAAGCCACCGTGCCGCCAAAGGCATCCAGACCTGCCGCTATGCGGAAAAATACCTCCGCCAAGAGTGAAGTCGCATCAGCCGCAGACCAGTTAAACTCGGTTCCCGTAGCAGTATCGCCTACATAACGTAATTCACTCGCCCCTGTTTTCTCCAGATCAAAGGAGAGTTTGAAGACAAGTTCCAACCACACTTCAAAGGGGCCAATTTCGAGCGAAAACCGGTCCGGTCCGCTGAAGTCAATGTCTATAGGGAGCGGGGGGATATCCAGTGGCAGGGTCCAGCCGCGTTTACGCGAAAACTCATCCTTCGATCCGTTCACGACTGCTGCAAAACGCTCAAACCCTGCTGCATGTTCGGCCTTGGTGGGTTTGTAGGTTTTTACGAAACTTTCATAACCGGGCAGGAGTTCTACGTAGGTCAGGGTGTGGGCAATCATGGACAGAATGCCAAAGTCCGAGATCTTGGCATCGGGTGCATTGTCTTCGACCAGATCGATATAGGCACTGAGTGAATAAAGGACACTGGCAAAGTGATAGCCGGTCTGCCCGTAACTGTAAACCTTGTTGATGTTATGAAGAACACTGGCGCCGATATTGGCAGCCACTTTAAAGACCTTGTAGAAAAGATCGCCCGGTACCTTGAAGATGAGATTGGTGGCTGTTTTAAATACGTTTTCTACGGCGTCGCCAGAAGTTCCAAGGCTGGCTCCCATAACCAGCGGATAAATAAACAGCCGTTCATAGGCCATGAGGTAGGATTCAAATGAAGTCCAGTGAGTGGCCCAGGAAGCCATGCCGACCAGTTGGCCGATGGCGACTTCATTCGCCACCATGGCCCGGTTGGTGTAGGCCATGAAATTGAGATCGCGGGCCTCAACGACGGAGACACTGTAGGCCGCCGCATCGGCGGCATTTTGCACCTGCATCTTTTCGCTGGTGACCTTGCCCGCTTTATACAGAAATACCAGTGACAAACAGACCGCAGCCAGAAACAGCACAACGAAGATCATAGTCTGACCCCGTTGTGATAATGCAAGTCTGGGTAACCGGCTAGGCATCGCGGAAGGACTTAAAAATTACTGAGAGAAAATTGACCATGCTCGCCTCATACCCAACATTAGATTTGACAGGCATACCCGTTTTCTTGACGGCACCCGGGCCGGGCCGGGTGCCGTAAGAAATATATTTGAGACTATTTATCGGCGAAGCTATCGAGTGTTGCTGCACCTGCGGCATCAGTTGCTCTGCCTTGTTCTGTGGCTGCATCAGATGCAATGGCGGTACCCTCACCACCGGCCAGCTCTGCCGCCATACCACCAACCTGTTGACGGATGACATCGCCGAAGACGGTGTAAACGGCTATGGCCGCAATCGCGATCAGGGCCACGATGATGATGTATTCCGTCATTCCCTGGCCGAGTTGTTTCAAGTATTTCTTCATGATTGACCTCTCTAAATAATGTTTCATGCTCTTGCTTTTGCTAAAGTTACTATCTTGTTGGGAGACTTCTCAATACGCTTTTTGGTGATAATCCTGCTTAATTATGGCCTTTATGACTCAGTGAATCAATCTGCAGCAGCTCATTATTTTTCCTAAATTCATCACGATCTGGAATTTCCTCATTACACGAGGGTGGTTACCTGTTTTCCTGTAATAATGTGCTGAATATAAAGAAGAAAATAATGGCATTTTGCTTTTCTTTTTAACTTGAAGGGTATGCAGGGTTGCAAATTTGTGCCCGATAGTTGAAATTCCGGTATTTAATCCCCAGATAAGCAGCCTGGCATAATAAACTTGAGGCATGAGATTAATGGCAGTTGAGGCAAAACAGGAAACTCGAGGTTTCCAGACCGAAGTCCGGGTATTGCTGGACCTGATGATACACTCACTCTATAGCAACAAGGAGATATTCCTCCGGGAGCTGATCTCCAATGCGTCCGATGCGGCGGATAAATTACGTTTTGATGCATTGCAAAACGACGGCCTGTATGAGGGCGATGCTGAATTCAAAATCCGCGTTGAATACGATAAAAAACAGAAGACGATCAGCGTCATTGATAACGGGATCGGTATGTCCCGTGAAGAGATCATTGAACATCTGGGTACCATTGCCCGATCAGGCACCCGTCAATTTTTTGAATCCCTGACCGGTGACCAGAGCAAGGATGCCCAATTGATAGGGCAGTTCGGTGTAGGTTTCTACTCGACCTTCATTGTCGCGAAAAAAGTGGAGGTAATTTCCCGTCGTGCCGGTTTGCCGGGAACAGAAGGCGTGCGCTGGGTATCAACCGGCGAAGGTGAGTACACCATAGAAACAATAGAACATCCGCAACGTGGTACAAAGGTGGTTCTCTACCTCAAAGATGAAGCAAAGGAATTTCTTGATGGTTTTCGCCTGCGCGGCATTATCAAACGTTATTCTGATCACATCTCTTTACCCATTATTATGCCGGTTGAAGGCAAGGATGAGAAAGGCGATGAAACTGTCAACAATGCAACTGCCTTATGGGTACGCAACAAGAAAGATATCAAGGAAGAGGAATATCATGAATTCTACAAACATGTAGCCCATGATTTCCAACCGCCGCTGGCATATCTGCACCATAGGGTTGAGGGCAAACTGGAATATTCCAGCCTGTTATTTATCCCGGCGCATGCACCCTTTGATCTCTGGGACCGTCAGCAGCGTCATGGCGTAAAACTCTACGTCAAGCGCGTGTTCATCATGGATGATGCGGAACAATTGGTCCCGTCATATCTGCGCTTTATCAGGGGGATCGTAGATTCCGATGATCTGCCACTGAATGTCTCGCGTGAAATATTGCAGCGCAATAAAATGATCGATGCCATCCGTTCCGGCTGTACAAAAAAGATCCTCGGGTTGCTGCAAAACATGGCCAGGAAAGAATCCGGGAAATACAGTGAATTCTGGAAGGAATTCGGACGTGTTCTGAAAGAAGGCATAATTGATGAAGCAGACAAACGTGAAGATCTGGCCAAACTATTCAGATTTTCTTCCACACATGAAGACCAGGAAGAACAGACAGTCTCACTGGAAGATTATGTGGCCCGTATGCAGCAGGACCAGAAGGCTATTTATTATATTACTTCAGACAGTTTTGCCACGGCCAGGAACAGCCCCCACCTTGAAATCTTCCGCAAGAAAGGTTTAGAAGTATTATTGATGTCTGATCCAATTGATGAATGGGTCACGACCCATCTGCATGAGTTTGCCGGTAAGCCTTTGCAATCCGTCATGAAAGGTAAGCTGGATCTGGGTGACGAAAAGGAGGAAAAAGATAGTAATATTTCATTAGTTAACAATGAATTGAACGAACTCACTGACCGGATCAAGAAGGTTCTGGAGTCGCGGGTCAAGGAGGTGCGTGCTACCCGGAGACTGACGTCATCACCGGCCTGTCTGGTAGCAGATGAACACGACATGGGCCGCACACTGGAGCGTATCCTCAGGGCCTCCGGGCAAAAGGTCCCTGCCAGCAAACCGATACTCGAAATTAATCCGGAACATCCTGTTATTCATCGAATGAAACAGGAAACGGATGAGAGTGTTTTTGCTGACTGGTCAAATATATTATTTGAACAATCACTCCTCAGTGAAGGTGGTCAACTGGATGATCCTGCGGGATTCGTCCAGCGTTTAAACCATATGTTTTTACAATTGGGCGAAAAACATTCTTGAATGTATAAATTCTGACTGATACTAACTGTCGGATACTGAGCTTGTTAAAGGTTGCCGGGTAAATTTCCCGGGCTGAAAATGTCCCGGTTCGGTGTGAATTTGTGGCCGCAGATAAACGGGTAGTTCAATTTTTTTCAGAACGATTTTGACATCTCGGGGTTCCGGCATGTAAGTATAACGAACCTTGCCAGAATTGCCGGGAGAAGTTGGGTAGTATGAATATATTTCACCCTTTTTACCGGGTGTTGTTGCCGGTTCGGATTGATTGTCCGGTTGTGTAGCCGTCCCAAATTCACTTATTTCCCTGTCGATCTCTTTACGAAGTTCACCAGCCTTGGCGGCATCGTCTCCGGACATACGGGAATCTTCATAAGACTCAACCGTTTTTTCAGTGACCATTTTTGAAAAGCGGTTGTCGTCAGGACCCGATTCTGCAGCGCGCTCATACCAGGCCTGTGCGGTAACGGGATCCGGTTCTGTTCCAATACCACCTTCATACATCATACCAACGATAGCATTGGCTTCCGGATCACCTGCAGCGGCTAATGACTTGTATTGCTCAAGGGCCTTGGCGTAATCTTTTTTGCTATAAGCTGCGTCAGCCCCGGCACGTGATGCCGGGACAGTGCTGATATGTTTTGGTGGGGGTGGCGGTCCTTTCACCTGTTCAGGTTCATCCGTCATACCCATGCCTTTCTTGAGATTTTCTATAATTTTCAATACAGCAGGGTTGTCCTTGTATTTTTCCTCTGCTGCCTTCATCTGGTCCATATGTTCCTGGGTAAATTCTTGTTTGGGTTTTGCGGGTTCAGCCGCAAAGGCCAGTATAGGTGTCAGTAACAGCAACAGTATCGGGAAGAACTTAGGCATTTAATTTTTTAGTGTTCGTTTGATCTGAATCATGTGTACCAAATTATACTTACTTAATGGAAAGCCTGCTAATTATTGAATATTTCTGTTAATTCATAATGTTATGGATAAATTCCGGATTAGAATATCATAGAGATAAATGCAGGTAGTTTGTATGTTAAAATTTTCTGGAATTATTCCAGGTTACAAAGGACATTTAATTTAAACAATTAAAGATATCCGGATTTAAATTATGGACCTTGCGAAAACCAACTTGCCCAAGCTGCTCGGTGAGCTGAATACCATCGGCATTGCACTGTCTGCGGAAAAGGACCACAAACGCCTGCTGGAAATGATCCTCATGCGGGCCAAAGAGATTACCAACGCAGACGGTGGTACGCTTTACAGCCGCACCGAGGATGACCAGCTCAAGTTCGAAATAATGCACAATGATTCTCTCTTGATCCACATGGGCGGTACGGGTGGAGAAGCAATACCCTACTATCCGGTTCGTTTACTCAAGGAAGATGGCACACCAAACAAACATAATGTTGCGGCCTGTGCGGTACTGGAAAACAAGACAATTAATATTCCCGACGCCTACTCAAACGGGGAATTTGATTTTTCCGGAACGCGCAAATTTGATGAGAAAACCGGCTACCGGTCCCAATCATTCCTGACCGTGCCGATGACCAATCATGAAAACAAGATTATCGGCGTTCTGCAGTTGATTAATGCGAAGGACCCCACCACAGGGAAAGTCAAACCATTCTCCGAACTCGATCAGCAACTGGTTGAATCGCTCGCCTCACAGGCAGCGGTGACGATCACGAACAAATCACTGATTGACGCTCAGAAGCAATTATTCGATGCCCTGATACAGTTGATTGCCAATGCCATCGACGAAAAATCACCTTATACCGCCGGTCATTGCCGGCGTGTGCCGGTACTGACTAATCTGATTGCCAATGCGGCCTGCAGGGTTTCTTATGGTCCGCTTAAGGATTTCAGCATGACGGAAGAGGAGAAATACGAACTGGATGTCGCGGCCTGGTTGCATGACTGTGGCAAGATCACCACGCCGGAATACGTGGTAGACAAGTCCACCAAACTGGAGACTATTTTTGATCGTATCCAGCTGGTGGATGGGCGTTTTGAAGTGCTGAAACGTGATGCCGAGATCGCTGCATTGAAACGCAAGCTGACTGCACTGGGAGTTACAGGGTTTGAAGACAAGGAACTGAATGCCGAACTTGACCGGCTTGATGCAGATCTGCAGTTTGTCCGGACCTGCAATATCGGTGGTGAAGCGATCTCGGACGAGGCAATAAGGAAAATTGACCGGATTGCAGGTCATCAATGGCGGACGGTTGCCGGCCGGCCGGAATATATACTGAACGAAGAGGAAAGCCAGAACCTGAAGATTGGCCGGGGCACTTTGAGTTACCGGGAACGTGAGATCATCAACA
>Ga0209541_10000214_pt1 | contig 110039 bp, 104 predicted proteins | sample RifCSPlowO2_01_FD_184027 | JGI IMG/M metagenome (GOLD analysis project Ga0209541, IMG submission 184027) | Groundwater microbial communities from Rifle, Colorado - Rifle CSP2_plank lowO2_0.1 (SPAdes) (version 2) | ecosystem: Environmental > Aquatic > Deep subsurface > Groundwater | place... | reverse complement strand
CATCAACTGAATTTGCTCTCGTTCCTCGATAGAGAAATGCTGATATTTCATAGACTTCTATGATACCAGAAGTGTTGCACTTACTTGTTGAACTGAAGTCCAATTAAAAAGCCCCTGAGTCGGGCTTGTAAAAAATTAATCCCTTAAAGCGTAAAGATGCTCCAAACGTTTCTTGTCTTCTTCATAGATTTCTTTAAGGCTCCGAGGACGGCCATCCTTGTCAAAATAGCGTCCTGAAGACCTGTAGTTCAGTGTAAGGTAAAAAAGAAATGGATGCTCACTTAGCACTGCCAGCACGCTTAAGCGTTTTTTAACTAGCTTCTCAACCGCAGAAACCACCCTCTGCCTGCCGGCGATTTCGGCAGCCCTTACATCAACCATCCAGTGGGGACGACGCTCAAAACCGACTCTTTCTACTTCTTCGACGTGGGCAAGCTCATGAGCTATCACTCCTGCCAACTCATCTAGGGTAAAATCTTTTGCCAAGCCTTCTGTTATCTCAATGACCTTATTATCGTAAAAACGTGCCTGATAATTTTTGTCGCCCACATTTACTTTATAGTCAGGCTCCGATTTTAGATTCGGCTCTATCCTGAACAGATTTCTGGCCTCTGCTATCTTTTTTTGAAAAAATATCTCCTTATCTTTTTTACTTAGGCTTGTCTCTTCAACCTCAAACGAGCTTTTCGTGTAGTAACTTGTGACTCGGCGAACTACGACAAGAGTTACCTGATTAATAAAACCATAAACTATAAAAAATAAGAGCAGTGGCCAGCTCAATCTTTTTATTTTTTGAAGAATCATCGGTTCCGCCCCTTTTCTCCCAGAATTAACACCCTAAAACTAGGAAATACTGGTATTTCTGTCAATATCTTCAACTTGTCCACACTTCTTCCTCATTGCCGAGTTCTGTGCGAGTGATAAAATGAGATTATCGGTATCCGCTTAATTCCTGAACAACAAACTTCTATTTTATTTCAATATACTTCTATTTATTTCCACGTGAAATACATAGAAACTCGTAGAAATATGTAGAAATTAATTGTAGATACTAACTACTTTGAAATTTACTCACCTTCACACTCATAGCCACTACTCGTTACTCGACGGACTTTCTAAAATAGACGACTTAGTCAACCGGGCAAAAGAAATGGGAATGGAATCTCTCGCTCTCACCGATCATGGCGTCTTATATGGCGCCATTGAGTTTTATAAAAAAGCCAAAAAGGCAGGCATCAAGCCAATAATCGGCTGTGAAGTATATATTTCTGAAAACTCAATGCACGATAAGCGGCCGAACATTGATGATAAGCGTTACCATCTTATCTTGCTGGCAAAAGATAACACCGGTTATAAAAATCTTATAAAAATAGTTAGCGCCGCTCACCTCGAAGGATTCTATTATAAACCAAGGATAGATAAAAATTTCTTGCGAAAACATTCAGATGGTTTAATCGCCTTATCGGCTTGTCTCGGAGGTGAATTATCAAGAGCAATATCATCTAACAGCTACTCGAAAGCAAAAAAAATAGCTCTTGAGCATGAGGAGATATTCGGAAAGGGTAACTACTATATCGAACTTCAGGAACATCCGAATATCGAAGATCAAAATTCAGTTACGCCTCAGCTTGTAAAGCTGGCTAAAGAAACGGGAATTCCGATTGTAGCCACTCAAGACTCACATTATACTCATCCCGAAGACGCCCATGCTCATGACGTTCTTCTAGCCGTTCAGACCGGAAATAAACTTGATGACAAAGATCGGCTAACCATGAAGAACGATGATTTTTCGTTAATTTCCTCGGAAGATATGTATAAAAAATTCAGCTTGTTGGGTGAATCTGTGACATTGGAAGCGCTGGAGAATACCGGTAAAATAGCTGACGCTTGTAATCTAGAAATAGAGTTAGACAAAGTTAAACTGCCGAACTTCCCTCTGCCCGAGAACTATTCTACACCCGAAGAATACCTTAAGAAACTTGCTTATGAAGGCATCGTATCTCGATACGGAGCTAATCCTGCCGAAGAAGTCGTTAAAAGACTGGATTATGAGTTAAATATCATTCAAAAAACCGGTTTTGCCTCTTATTTCTTAATAGTCCAAGACTTCGTCAACTGGGCCAAGAAAAATAATATAGTCGTCGGCCCCGGCCGAGGCTCGGCTGCCGGCAGTATTGTTTCTTATCTACTGAATATTACCAATATTGATCCTCTTAAATATGACCTTTTGTTCGAAAGGTTTCTAAATCCGGAACGTGTTTCTATGCCCGATATTGATCTTGACTTTGCTGATGCGAGACGGGATGAGGTATTGAAATATGTTGCTGATAAATACGGCCACGACCATGTTGCCCAAGTAATTACTTTTGGCACAATGGCTGCCAGAGGAGGAATACGCGACGCCGGAAGAGCATTAGGCTACTCTTACGACTTTTGCGACAAAATCGCCAAGATGATTCCCCTTAACCCTAACCAGGGCAAATCAAGCCTTAAGAAAGCAGTTGAAACGGTAACTGAATTGAAAGAGGCATATAACAGCAACCCAGATGTAAAAAAATTAATTGACGCCGCTGCCAGACTGGAAGGTGTTGCCAGACACTCCTCAACTCATGCTTGCGCAGTAGTGATAACGCCTAAAACCTTAACTGAATATCTCCCTCTTCAATACGGCACTAATGAAGGCGATATTATAACTCAATACGAGATGCATGCCGTTGAAGATCTTGGTCTTCTAAAAATGGACCTCCTTGGTTTGGCTAATCTTACTATCATCGAAGAGACACTGAAAGAAATAAGGAGGAACCACGGAATCGATATAGAGATAGACAAGATTCCTCTTGATGACAAGAAAACTTTTTCCCTTCTTCAGAAAGCCCAGACTACCGGAGTCTTCCAGTTAGAATCTTCGGGAATGAAAAAATACTTAAAGAGCCTTAAGCCCACTGAACTGGAAGATATTATCGTTATGGTATCTTTATACCGTCCCGGCCCTTTGGATGCGGGAATGGTTGAAGAATATATTCAGCGTAAGCATGGCAAGAAGAAAGTCACCTACCTTCATCCGCTGATGGAGCCGATCCTAAATAATACTTACGGCATAATTGTTTATCAAGAGCAGTTAATGCAAGTCGCCAATACTTTGGCTAAATTCACCTTGCCTCAAGGATACACTCTTATAAAAGCAGTTGGGAAAAAAATTAAATCTCTTCTCGATGAACAAAGGGAAAGATTAATAGACGGGATGGTAGGCAATAATATTCCGAAGGTTACGGCGGAAACTATCTGGGATTTTATAGAACCTTTCGCCCGCTATGGCTTTAATAAATCTCATGCCGCCTGCTACGCCACGATTGCTTACCAAACCGCTTATTTAAAAGCTCACTACCCGACAGAGTTTATGGCTGCATTTATGAACTCAGAGACTGGAGATGTAGAGAGAGTTGCTTTTCTCATAGAAGAATGTAAAGAAATGGGAATTAACGTTCTTCCCCCGTCAATAAATGAAAGTTACGAAAAATTCACCGTAGTAATGGCCAGCGGCAAACCGTCAATTCGATTCGGTTTAACAGCAATAAAAAATGTTGGAGACAACGTCGTTTCAACCGTAATCAAGGAGCGTGAAAATACTGGATTTTTTAAAACCGCAGAAAATTTTGTTTCTCGAATTCACAATAAAGACCTGAACAAAAAATCTCTTGAAAGCCTCATAAAATGCGGAGCCCTTGATACTTTTGGCGAAAGAAATGCCTTATTGCACAACCTCGAAGCTCTTTTAAGTCACGCCAGAGATAGGCAAAAGCAGTCTTCGATCGGCCAAGTAAGTTTATTCGGTAATTCAATAGAGACGGAGTTGCCGCCACTGAGACTAGCCGTAGCTGAATCAGCAAAAAGCTGGGAAAAACTAATGTGGGAAAAAGAGCTGCTGGGCCTATATGTATCCGATCATCCCCTGAACAGCTACCAAACAGAGCTAAACCTTGAAAAAGTCACCCCAATTAAAAACATATCGGTTAATACTCTTGGTTCGATAAAAATAGGGGGAATTATAACTAAAATACAAAAAATAGTTACTAAAACGGGCCGGCCGATGGTATTCTCAAACGTCGAAGATTTAACTTCCAGGATAGAATTGGTCGTTTTTCCAAACGTACTAGAAAAAAACCCGGAAGTATGGAAAGAAAATAATATCATAATCGCTCAAGGAAAAGTTAACGACCGCGACGGAGCCCTCAAACTTCTTTGTGATGACGTGAAACCTCTAATTGCTGCCATCTAGCTAAAACACGTTAAAGTATTCAAAAATCCGCTTGAAGGCGGATTTAATTTTTCACTACTCTTAGCAATTCCAGAGAAAGTTTATCTATCATCCCATCAACCATTGCCCTAATTTCTGCTTGATCTTTCTCAGAAATAAAAGAAGAAATTTTTATCTTATCGGCTTCTTGCTTAACAGCTTTCCTGACTGCCTTGGTAAATATATTAACAGCCACAATATTCTTATCGAAGTATGACACTTCTTTCATCGTAACCCTCCCGGAACTAGGCAATTAGCCATCGCTATACTAATATACTGCGCACCCTTGCGTCAAGTCTTCCGGTTTTCTTGGTTTTTTGATATTCTTAATCCGTAATGTGTAATTTGTAATTCAGCTAATGAAAAATTCAATCGAATCAATTCGCCACTCGCTCGCCCACCTTCTAGGTGCGGCTGTTTTAGAACTTTATCCCGGTTCAAAATTAGCCATTGGTCCGGCCATTGATGACGGCTTTTATTACGATATGGAAGTTTCCGGTAAAATCTCGGATAGCGACTTGCCAAGAATAGAGACCGAAATGCATAAAATCCTGAAAACATGGGATAAATTTGAAGAGATTAAAGAAACGTCTGCGTCGGCAAAGAAACGTTATGTCGGCAATCCTTACAAGCTCGAACTTATACAAGAACTGGCCGATACCAAAGAAAAAATGACTTCCTATAAATCGGGGCGGTTTATCGACCTCTGTCGTGGAGGCCATGTAGCAAACGCTAAAGATATAAACCCCGACGCTTTCAAGCTGTCTCATGTCGCCGGAGCCTACTGGCGCGGTGATGAGAAAAATAACCAGCTCACTAGAATTTACGGTTACGCATTTAAAACAAAGAAAGAATTAGATCATCATATAACTGTAATTGAAGAGGCTAAGAAAAGAGATCATAAAAAGCTGGGTCCCGAGTTGGATCTGTTCACGTTTTCAGATTTGGTTGGAAGCGGCCTGCCGTTGTGGACGCCGAAAGGTACTTTAGTCCGAAACATATTGGATGATTTCGTTTGGGAGCTTCGTAAAAAAGCCGGTTATCAGCAAGTGGACATACCTCATATCACGAAAAAAGATTTATATGAGAAGAGTGGCCACTGGGAAAAGTTTAAAGACGAACTTTTTAAAATAACTACCCGAGAAGGTCATCTTTTTATCATAAAACCTATGAACTGTCCGCACCACACGCAAATTTATGCCCGCAAACCTCACAGCTACCGTGAGCTTCCCCAAAGATATGCCAACACGACTAAAGACTACCGGGATGAACAAACGGGCGAACTCTCAGGACTTTCACGAGTCAGGGCATTTACCCAAGACGACGCCCATGTCTTCTGTCGAATGAACCAAGTTAAAGAAGAATTTTTAAAAATCTGGGATATAGTCCATGAATTTTATAAGTCATTTGGTTTTGAACTGCAGGTCAGGCTTTCCCGCCATGATCCTAAACATATGGAAAAATATATCGGCGATGAGAAGAAATGGCAATCAGCCGAGAAAATCCTGGATGAAATAATAAAAGATAAGAAAGTTAAAGCCATGGATGGTTTGGGCGAAGCGGCATTTTATGGACCAAAGTTAGACTTTTTAGCCAAAGACTCCCTCGGACGCGAATGGCAGGTGGCAACCATTCAGCTGGATATGAACATGCCGGAACGTTTTGATTTATATTGCATTAATGAAAAGGGCGAGCAGGAACGTATAGTAATGATACACGCGGCCATAATGGGCTCGATAGAGAGATTTCTTTCTATAGCTATTGAGCACTATGCTGGAGCATTCCCCGTCTGGCTTGCCCCAGTTCAAGTAGCCATTTTGCCTATAACGGATAAACAAAATAAAGGAGCAGAGGAAGTTTCGAGTAAATTAAAAGAGGCTGGGATTAGGGTCGAGGTAAATAAAGATAACGAGACTCTTGGCAAAAAGATAAGGGCCGCTGAAACCCAGAAGATCCCCTATCTTCTCGTCATCGGAGACAAAGAAATACAAGCCGAAGCTGTTGCCGTCCGCCAGCGTAGCAAAGGCAATATGGGTCAGATAAAACTAGAAAAATTTATCAATCAAGTTTCTAAAGAAATAGAAAACCGCCTCTCCTAGGAGGCGGTCTGGTTATTATAGGCTTTCAGTTTTTTAATAATACTTTTTACGATATAACTCATGGTCAGAATAAAAGCTACAAAGAATAAAGCAAACCACCAAAATCCTATTTTCTCGTAAACTTGGGCCAAATAATAATTCTTCAAAAAATTAGAAATAAAGAGCAGAGCCAAGGCTAACTTCCATTTAGTCGCCCGACATACCATTAAGCCTAAAATCCAAAAAAGAGGGAGCAGTCCAAAAATAAAAATAAAAACACAGCTTATAATATAACCGAATCTGCGAATAGCGATAAAGATCGGATTGTCCTGATAATTATCAATGTCGAAATTCTCTATACCGTGTTTTCTGGCAAAATCTTTAACTAACACTACCGGATAAAGATCGCCGAGATTGGGCCTTAAAAACTCCCGGAGATCAAACCCTTTAGCTGCTTTCTGACTAATATCAATCGCTTCGGCAACAGTAGATATTTTTCTTATCTTTTCTCGGTATAGCCAGCCAGAAAACCAGAACCACCAGCATAATTCAGTACTTGCCCATATTCCGGCGGCAAGACTAAGATTATGGCCGGTCAGTTCAAATATTCCCACCAATACGAAAGGAATGGCAAACTCAGTATTAAGAGTGGCCACAATAAAAGCAACAAGGAAAGGCCAATTAGACTTGCAGATAAACCCCTTTGCCCTGATAAACCAGGACTTATTCTGGCCCATCACCCGCTATCACCCACATACATGTAAAAGATCTCCTGTTTACTGCCCTAGATTATCGTATATAATAGCTTAAATCATGACTAAAATCAACCCTCCGGTTGTCAGACCTAAAGTTATTGTAATAGTCGGACCAACAGCTTCCGGGAAGTCAGATTTGAGCATTGAGCTGGCTAAGAAGTTGACTGGCGAGATAATATCGGCTGACAGCCGGCAAGTATACTATGGGATGAATCTTGGCACGGGAAAAGTACCTCGAGATAGAAATCCCAAATCACAAGCACCAAATCACAAACAAATTTTAAATTCTAAATTTCAAATCCCAAACCAAGATTATTACTCCTCGGGAATTAGGCACCACTTAATTGATGTGGCTTCACCTAAAAAAGTTTTTACCGCTTCAGATTTTGAAAAACTGGCAGATAAAGCAATAAAAGAAATTCTGGCTAAAAGTAAAGTACCCATAATAGTCGGTGGGACAGGATTTTATATTGATATTCTGCTCGGCCGGATGCAAACCGCCAATGTACCGCCCAATAAACACCTAAGAGGGAAGCTAGAGAAAATGGACACTGATAAATTATTTAAAAAACTCAAGAAGCTTGATCCTAAAAAATCAGAGATCATTGACCGCTATAATAGACACCGCCTCATCAGAGCGTTGGAAATTGTTATCACTACCAAAAAATCTTCCATAATTGACCCTAGATACGAGATACGAAATACGAAATACAATGTCCTCTGGTTAGGATTAAATCCCGCAAGTCTTCAAAAAAAAATCAAGAAACGGCTTAATGCACGACTAAATGACGGGCTGGTACAAGAGGTTAAAAGATTACACGAACAAGGAGTAAGCTGGAAACAACTTGATGCCTTTGGACTTGAGTACCGCTGGATCTCAAGATATATAAAAAATCAAAAATCAAAAATCAAAATTGATGAAGAGGGGTTCAAAAAATCAGAAGAATACCAGAGACTGTTAACTGAAATCATAAAATACTCAAAACGCCAGATGACTTGGTTCAAGAAGAACAAAGAGATACACTGGCTTGCAAACCATAAAACCGCCGAACAACTGACAAAAGACTTTTTGAGTTAAACTTTCTCCGTATCAGACGGTCCGGTTATCTCCTGCTCATCGGGGATCACTCTCTCTGAAACATACTTTTTATCTCCTCTGCGTGCCATCTCAGCTTCCAACCGCTCTTTCTCTGTCTGGGATTCAATGGCCGCTTTTTCCCTGAATCTTTTTTCGCCCAAACCCATCCTCGGCTGAAAGTTAGTAATTAATTTTGCAAAAAACTTTTTCATGTTTTTTTATCTTATCATATTTTTAAGCATTTGTTCGACCACTTGAGGGTTGGCCTTGCCCTTCGTCTCCCTCATCGCCATTCCGATTAAAAACTTAAGTGAGGCTTCCCTGCCGGCTTTAAAATCTTCTGCCGCCTTAGGGTTATCACTTATTATTTTCTCCACGGCTTTTTGTAGTTCTCTGGTATCGGATACCTGGCCGAGATCTTTTTCTTTCATGATTTGTTCCGGATGCAATCCGGTTTCAGCCATCTCTTTGAGTACGGCTTTTGCTCCGGTAGAAGAAAGTTCCTTATGAAATACCAGGACCATTAACTCAGCGAGAGCTTCGGGCTCTATTCTGAATCCTTCTAGTTCGTTTATCTCCCCAGCCCAAGCGCTCATTAGCATCGGGAACTCTGTGATCATATAATTTGCGGCTAGACTATGAAGTTTTTCAGTAACATGCTTCTCTACCGGCTCCTCTCCAACTCTACCCATTTTCTTGTGGTAGTCTCTAGCTGCCGCATCCAACTCGCTTGCAACATGCTCATAATAATCCCCTAGTTGTTTATTAACCGTCAATATTTCTATATCCCGGTCAGGCAAGTTATATCGTTTCTTGAATCTTTCCCTTCTTTGTTGAGGCAACTCTACCATTTCGGCTCTTATATCTTCAATAATAAACGGCTCACTCCTGTTTTGAATTTGGGACTTGTGATTTGAGATTTGAGATTTGGTGCTTACCACATAAAGCGGGGGTAGGTCAGGTTCCGGGAAATAACGGTAATCGTGAGCCTCTTCTTTTGAACGCTGGCTGAATGTCTGCTTCTTGTTCTCATTCCAGCCGCGAGTTTCTTGTTTTACCTTCTCTCCTGCTTCAAGAATTTCTTTTTGTCTGCTTATCTCATAGTCCACGGCATCAGCCGCAAATTTAATAGAGTTAAGATTCTTGATTTCCACTTTTATCCCAAACTTGTTGCTTGTCTCTTGTTGTTCGTCTCTTAGAGATATATTAACCTCGACCCTCATCTCTCCTTTTTCCATATTTGCTTCTGATATATTTAAATATTGCCACATAAGCTGAAGCTCTTCGGTAAATTTTCTGACCTCCCATCCTGTTTCAAAATCAGGCTCAGTTACAAGCTCCATTAGGGGCACTCCTGCTCTGTTATAATCTACTAGCGAATAGTCTTTGTCCGGCAGATGATATAATCTTCCCGCGTCCTCCTCGAGATGAATTCGAGTGACCCTAATTTTTTTGGTATTTGAATTTTGGTCATTGTCTGGGATTTGGGATTTGGGATTTGGGATTTCCAAAACTCCGTTCTGGCATAAGGGCTTTTGATATTGTGATATTTGGTATCCTTTGGGCAGGTCGGGGTAAAAGTAATTCTTCCTTTCAAAAAAAGTACCCTCGGCAATTTTGCAGTTCAAAGCCAGTCCGGCCATAATTACCTTTTTCACCGCCTCTTGGTTGATTACCGGGAGAGTACCGGGGTGGCCCATGCAGACAGGACAGATGTTAACATTTGGATGCTTTTCATTCGGGTCATTCAAAGAATCACAGAACATTTTAGTTCTGGTCTTAAGCTCTGCGTGGATTTCTAGACCAATAACCGGTTTGTACTTCATAATTACTTAATTTAGCATTAATTCAGCCAATAAAAAAGCCCGCACAATGCGGACTAAACCTTTCTGTTGTCAGTTTTATACCATGGTAGGCCGCCTACAACTTCAATGGTATAATCAGCAAAAAGGTTAGGATAGTTTTTTACCATTATTTCGGCAACTTTTCCAAAAACCAACCTGATCTCTTCTTCTGCTCCAGGGTCAGTTCTCATCTCTATTGTATGCCGAATAGCTCGCATATTAGCGCTCCAGCCGATAGTAGTAGCTAAGCCGTCAGGAGCAATTCGTCTCATAGCCGAGGTAATAACTTTTTTCTCATGAAATGGTTTTCCCGGCTTATCAAGCTCCATTATTTTTGCCAGCCCTAGCTGAAGTTTTTCTAATTCCTTGAAAGTATTACAGCAAATCTCCATGAATTCCTCATTTTCTCTAACTACTGTTGGTGCCCAAAAACCTAGATCATCCAATCGAACAAACCTTAGGCTTTCTTGGGATACAGCTGTTCCGGCTTTATGCCTGACTAGCTCATGAGTAAATACACGGCTTACATCTGCAAAAACAAAGTTAACAATAGTATGCTCGATAACTGAACCGTGTTTAACTTTAATTATATTCTGCAGATAACCCTTATTATCCTCCCTTATTTTAGTTACATTCTTATTCAAGCCCGGTTGAAAACTTCTGTAGCAGAGACGACCCATAATTTCAATTAACTTTTCTGAATCACTTGGGGCATTGCTAACCCAGTCTGGAACACCCAGATGAGTCAGGTAAGCAGCCAGCCCATCTTCATTAATCTTGGTTTCGCCGACAACAAAAACCTTAGGTTCGACTAATCTCATTTTCTTTCTCCTTTTAAAAGAACTTGTTCTGAAATATTAGCAGATAACTCTATTTTTGAAAAGAAGGAAGTTACCAGACTCATCTTTAAAACGACTGTAACAAGAAAAGCCGCCTTAAGGGCGGCTTGAAAAGTGTTAGTTATTTTAAATCTATGCCTAAAACTGGGTAAATATATTGCCTGGCATCAGCGAATATAGCTTTAGCTCCGTCTTCGCCTTCCGGCTCTGCATCAATGAGCTTGCAATTTGGATATAAAGCTGCGATCGCACGATAGTTGCTTGTAACTCTACGGGCTTTGAGTTCATTCTCGAAAGCATCTTTCTCTTTGCCAGATTTATTCATCCTTCTCATGGCAGTTTCCGGACTAACGTCATAAATAACAATAAGATCCGGCCATACCAGCGGTACATTTGCCTGATTAAACATATCCTCATGCATTGCCATTATTTTCTTAAACTCTCCCAACGTATTACCTCCATAGACCAGAGTACTGTCGATCCCACGGTTGCAGATAATATGTGTTCCGGATTCAAGAGCCGGTATCACAATTTTTTGGTAATGCTCTATTCTGTCCTGAATAAATAACTTTTGAAATTCAAAATCAGAAAGATTTTCTCCAAGACGAAATTCGGGATCTCTACCGAAAAGAATATCATATATTCTTTTGCCTATCGGGCCGCCGGTAGGCTCTTTTGGAAAAGGCCTCAAGACATTGGTCTTGGGATGATTTGCCTGTAAGGCAAGGTCCAGCCTGTGAGCTTGGGTATCTTTTCCTGAACCGTCGTAGCCGGCTAAAATAACAAATTTTCCTTTATACGGATTTTTTACCATCCCAACCTCCTTTGTAAAAGAACAGTCTTGCGTTGAGAAATTTTAGCGCAATAAACGAGAACGGGCAAGTTTATAATTGGTACATGCCTACAAATCTATTTTAGAAGTAAGTATATTGCCTCGGGACAATATCTGCAGACCCTCATCTAGCCGATAATTTGAAAAATAGTAAACGCGGGAAGCGCCTGAGTTAACAATCATTTTTGCACACATCTTGCATGGAGATTGGGTGATTAAAATTACCTTCTGGGCATCAACTATTGAGCATTTGATAAGGGCATTTGCCTCCGCATGAATACAGCCGCATTTTCCCGTTTCGTTAGAATCGCATTTATTTTCGAAACCTTTGGCGTTGCCATTATAACCATACGAATAAACCCTCTGAAAATCATTGGAGGTAATAATGCATCCGACATTAAGCCGTTCGCAAGTACTCCTAGTAGATAAGAGGAGGGCAAACTTCATTAACACGCTTTCGATTGGTTCTCTTTCGCCAATTTTACTCAAGAGTATAACGATTGATTATAAAATTAAGCATCCGCCGAAGCTTTCCTTGACCTTCCGTAGCTTTACGCGAGGGAGGTAGCATAGGCAGATTGCCTATTTCACTTCAATCTTCAAGAAGATAACCATACCTTCAGTATAAAATAGGCTAGAAATGATAACGTACAATAACACTTGCTTATCCTACAGAATGTGATACAATACGACCATGCCCTGAAAGGAGGGTAGTGTACATGAACAAGAAGTGTTGTTCTTTAGCGGAAAAGAAGGGTCCATTACCTGAAGCAGGTTCAGGTGTCGACAAAATTCGAATCGGCGGCACCTCAGAGCAATTAAAACATGCGCTTGACGCTCATGATCTCGGCTCTGGTGTAGCTGACTGTGGCTGTGTAGTCATGGACTATCGATTCTGTCCATGCAAAAAGCACGGAGGCCAATAGCCCGTGAAGGAGCTCGCACATTCCGTGCCGTTCCTCGCGGGCTCTTTCATTTTCTTAGCCTATTTTTTAATGTTACTTAATTTCAATCCCCATGCTCCTTGCAGTACCTTCAACTATTTTAATAGCGGCATCAATATCATTGGCATTTAGATCACTCAACTTCTTCTGAGCAATTTCTTTGACTTGAGCCTTAGTAACTTTGCCAACCTTGTTTTTATTAGGCACTCCGGATCCCTTCTCTACTCCAGCCGCGACACGCAACAGATAAGCTGCTGGAGACGTCCTAAGCTTAAAATCAAAAGTTCGGTCTTCATATATATTAATCTCCACCGGTATTACCTCGCCGACATTGTTCTTGGTCGCCTCATTAACCTGCTGCATAAACTGCTGAAGATTGATTCCCTGCGGACCCAAAGCCTGACCTATTTTAGAAGGTTCCAGCTGCCCGCCAGTTACCTGTATCTTCACTTGTGCCTTTATCTTTTTAGCCATACAAAATAATTTTCAATTTCCATTTTCCAATTTTCATTGAATTAACATTGTTTCATTTATTCATTTCGGAAATGGTAAATGATTAAATGATAAATTATTGGAAATTGATAAATGATAACTGGTAAATATGAATTAGACTTTTTATAATTTTTTAATCTGCAAAAAGTCCAGCTCAACTGGGGTTTCTCGGCCGAATATAGTCACCAATACCTTAACCCTTCCCCTCTCCATGTCAATCTCGGCTATCTTGCCGTCAAAATCCTTAAATGGGCCGTCTGTTATCTTAACCCTGTCACCAATCGCCACATCTATCTTGTATTTAGGCTCCTCAACTCCCATTCTCTTCATAAGTGCTTCCACTTCTCCTGCCGATAACGGAGTTGGTATCGTTCCGGCGCCGATAAATCCGGTAACGTTAGGAGTATTTCTGACGACATACCATGATGCATCATCAACGATCATCTCAACTAACACATAACCCGGATAAATTTTTTCCTCCATAATCTCTCTCTTCCCGCCTTTTATTTTAATCTTCTTTTCTTTCGGAACAAGAACGCTAAATATTTTGTCCTCAAAGCCAAGAGACTCAACGCGCTGTTTGAGATTTCTTGTCACGGTATCTTCGTATCCGGAATATGTGTGGATAGCGTACCATTGACGCTCCCCCGTTGTGACCTGTTTTGGCATGTTACAACTTGTCCGCTTGTCGTGCCTGATAAGAATCTATAGGCCAACGACAAGCCTTTCGGGTTTGGTCAATTTCTTTGTTAAAAGATTCCGTTTCTGTCTCGCCATACTATTAGTATGGCTCACCAGATACTCATCTTTCGCCTCGAACTTGACCAAACAGACTACGTTCTAAATTTATAGACAACTGCTTATTTCAATATAAATTTATTTATCACCCACTGAAATATCCAGTCCCAAACACCCAAAAATACAGCTATAACCAAGCTCATCCCTATAACAACGGCCGTGTACTGAATAAGCTGTTCCCTGGTTGGCCAAGCCACCTTAGACAGCTCCACCCTAACGTCTTTTAGAAAACTAAGAATTTTATCCATAAGCACAATGATTATAAAATCACACTTTACCTTATCCACGTTCTTTTACGGCTATTTTAAAACGCCCCTCGGCGTATGTATGCATACTATCATACCCTGCCATAAATGCAAACAGAATCCGTAATCTTTAACTCTAAATTATATTTTGTATTTTGATTTTTACACTTTGAATTATTCTTATATATCAAGATTCTGCACATCCTTAGCGTGAGTCTGAATAAACTTGCGACGAGGCATGACTTCTGAACCCATTAAAATATCGAAAATCTTATCAGCCTCCTGGGCATTGCCTATACCGACTTGAAACAAAACCCTATTAGCGGGATTAAGAGTCGTTTCCCATAACTGTTCCGGATTCATTTCTCCTAAACCCTTGTAACGCTGGATTGAGACACCGCTAACTTTTTCTTCAATCTCAACTGGCTGATCATTACCGGTTGATTCAACGCTACTGCCGTCAACAGGAGTGACTTCCCAGTCTCCCTTCTTTTGACTTTTGATTTTTGTTTTTTGATTTTTAGTTTCTTTAACTCCCGCTTCTTTCCTTAACTGTTCCAGAAGCTTCTCTTTCTCCTTATCATTATATACATACCAATGATGAGAGCCTTTTTGTATTTTATAAAGTGGGGGTTGGGCTATATACAAGTGGCCTTTTTCTATTATCTGCGGAAAGTATCTGTAAAACATCGTCAAAAGAAGAGTCCTGATATGGGCTCCGTCAACATCAGCGTCGGTCATTATTATTATTTTATGGTAGCGCAGTTGGCTTAGATCAAATTCTTCAGCAATGGCCGTACCCATGGCAATAACTAAATTCCGAATCTGCTCAGAGGTAAGCATTTTATCAAGCCTGGCTTTCTCAACATTCAAAATCTTGCCCCTTAAAGGTAAAATTGCTTGAGTTCTTCTGTCGCGAGCTCCCTTGCTCGAGCCTCCGGCCGAATCTCCTTCGACTATAAACAACTCCGATTCTGAAGCGTCTTTACTTGAACAGTCGGCAAGCTTACCCGGTAAAGTCATCCCATCCAAAGCTCCTTTGCGTAAGACTGTTTCTCTGGCCGCCTTGGCCGCTAATCGAGCCTTGGACGCAAGAATAACCTTTTCCAGGACAGATCTAGCATCATTGGGATTTCTCTCAAGCCAATCGGAGAATTCCGTATTCATGATTGTTTCCACGGCAGTACGGGCATCGGGCGTACCCAGCTTAGCTTTTGTCTGACCTTCAAACTGAGGATCCTTGAGTTTTATTGACACAACGACCGTCAGTCCTTCACGAACATCTTCACCTGATAAATTATCGTCCTTTTCTTTTATAAAACCGTTTTTTCGGGCATAATCGTTCAGAATTCTGGTCAGAGACGATCGAAAACCGGTAATGTGCATGCCTCCTTCGATAGTATGAATATTGTTGGCAAAAGCCAGTTCACGGCTGGTCAATTCTTCTATGTACTGAAGAGCAACCTCAACAAACATTTTATTCTGGCCGGTTGCTCCGGTAGGAACATCTTTTCCGACATAGAAAATATTCTTGTTCTTCACCTCCTGGCCGTGATTTAGAAAATCAACATAAGAAACAATGCCTCCCTCAAAATAAAAAGTGTGGCTTAAATTTTCTGTTATTTCCTTATTCTGCCTCTTACTAAAATACTTCAAAGGACTTCGTTCATCTCTTATGACAATTTTTATTCCCTTGGTCAGATAGGCCTGCTGGCGAAGATGATTAAGAATAGTAGTTAGATCGAAATCGGTTGATGCAAAGATAGATGCATCCGGCCGAAAAGTTATAATTGTGCCGGTTTTTGATGTCTTGCCGACTTTTTTAACGGCACCAGTTGGTTTGCCGATCTTATATTCCTGAACGAAAACATCCGGCTTGCGATGGACCTCGGCTCGCATCCAAGTTGAAAGCGCATTGACGACTGACAAACCGACACCGTGTAAACCGCCTGAGACTTTGTAAGCTCCCGAGTCAAATTTACCTCCGGCGTGAAGAGTAGTCGCGGCAAGTTCAAGAGCTGACTTTTTCAATTTAGGATGGGGGTCTGTCGGAATACCTCGGCCATCGTCAGTAACCCGGACTTGATTGTCCGGTAAAAGAGCAACCTCGATATTCTTGGCATAGCCGGCCATCGCCTCGTCCAAAGAGTTATCAAAAACCTCCCATATCAAATGGTGCAGTCCTTCAGGTCCGGTTGAACCGATGTACATTCCCGGCCGTTTCCTAACCGGTTCAAGACCCTCAAGTACCTGAATATCCTTGGCGCTATATGAGACCTTTTCGGGTCCTGGTTTAGGCTCTTTTTGGGGTTGTTTTTTAGCCAATTTTGTTGCCATCTTTTTACGTAAATTTAACTAATAAATTCTATCATTTTTGAGTCTTAGAATCAAGTCCATTTTAGCAGTAAAAATGGCCCTATTTAGGCCATTTCTGAAGCTATCCACAGTCGCCATTCGCCCCTTTCCTCATCATTTTCTCAACCTGTGCTCCGGGATAGACAAACAATAGCTTTAAAACCTCCGGAAGCCTTCGGGAATTCCTTCACCTCGGTAAATTAGATGGTTCGACAAGCTCACCATAATTTACCGGATTCAGTCAGTTCCCGCTTTCCTATCAATTTTAAAGCTTTGTTTCTATATATCCCTCCCGCAACGGTTATCGAAAACGATACGGAAAGAGGCTCATTCATTTTTAAGTTTTCAGGATATAAATAGTTGCGACTAGATAAAGAATAAGCTGATTACTCTTCTCCAATATATTCTCCTTCCACAGTCTAGGAGATAGCCGATAACTAAAAAGGATTTACTCAATAATTATAGGTCGAGCGCCGAGTCCGCCAGCTGGCGGACGAGGAGGCAAGTCCCGATTGCTTTGCAATCGAGGATCCTCGATTCATTTTATCTATAAAAGGAATCGGGACGAGGGTTACCTGTGATTATTGATACGTAAATCTTTATTTAGTTAGAGGATATTGACGCAGACGAGGACTGGAGAGAGATTGGAGAAGAGTAATCAGCGACCTAACGCAGCTCTGCTCCGAATTGTTCTGAAGTTTGTTTGTAGATTTTATCCTGAATTGGGTCTATTTCTTCGGTGGTAAGAGTGCGCTCGTTGGAGCAGTAAATTATCCGATAGGTATAGCTGACTTTATCTTTGCCAAATTTTTCGGAATTTTCATATTTATCAAGGAGCTGGACTTCCTCCACTAGATTTCCGCCAATATCCCTAATCAAGTCAAAATAGTTATTAGGTATAAAAGATTTGTCAACGACAAACGAGATGTCCCTGGTAATAGGAGGGTACTTTGATACTTCTTTAAATTTATTTCCCAGCTTTAACTGTTTTTTAACTCTTGGATCATCAGACCACAGTAATCTAATATCCGGCAACCCCATACTGACCATTGCCCATCTCTCTAAACCCGGCCCGAATGCCCACCCATTGTAAACTGATGAATCAACGCCCAGTTTTTCCAGAACACTTCCCTTGACCACTCCACTGCCCAATATCTCCACCCGCTCTCCATCTTTTTCTATCTCAACCTCGGTGCTTGGATGCGTATAGGGAAAAGTGTCTTCATGAAAACGGTACTTAATATTATCGCCGAATACCGCCTTAACCATTTTTACTTCAATATCCTGAAGGTCCTGAAGAGTGATTTCTTTATTTTTCTTTGGACACAAATAGAGACCGTCTATCTGATGAAATACGTTCATGTGAAATCTATCTATCTCATCTTTTCGGTAAACCTTTCCATAGCAAAAAACTCCTATATTCTCTCCCCGTCTCATCTTTTCTTTTACCTGCCCCGAGGTCAGATAGTAATACCACATGACCGTGGTATGGGGCCGCAAAATATGGCTATTATCCAGAAAATAAGTATCTGACTTACTTCTTGCAGGATGGTTGGAGGCAAAATCAAAAAGATCAAAAGCGATGCCCGTGGGCACTACTTCGGGTACTTTTACAATATCAAAGTCTTTAAAATCTGGAATACTTGTCATTCTTTCAACCACTTCTTTTATGGGGCTGGCTGGCGTTCGCGTTAAATCAGGCATTTCCAAATACCTCTTTATCCTCTTAGCCTCGAAGTCGGTTCTTCTCTCAATTAATCTGATTGACTGGCTCTCTTCTTCTGATTCTATATTTATAGTTTTATTACTCTGATAAGACATTATTTCTTTTACTTATTCTCTTGTACATCCATATCTCAAAAACGGTAAAAAGTCCTCCAAATATTGAACCCAGATACCAACTGAGAACGTCGTGTCTTTTAAAAAAGATTAATATGACAAAAAGTACTGACAGTAACAATCCCCTCCTAAAAGAATCGTTCCATCTATCGCTATTTGCAATATTTAATATAAAAAATGCTATCGTACCGGCACCCCACATAAAAGCAAAGAGGGAAAGGAAGAAAAGCATCTTTATTCCATCCGTGGTTTTATATGGATCAAACGAAAATGATATCATGGCCATGCTCGTGCCGGCTAGAATAGTAATAAAAACTAAAAGAACCATTTGCCCATTCATCCCGTTATAGACAGGTTGCGACCCAGTCGCAACCGTGCCTAGCTAATTTATTAAATATTGACCTATTGTGCAGTTTAATCACCGTTTTTATTTATTATACGATCACTGTATCTCTAGTGGGACTCATTGATTTATACTTACGGGCTGAGCTATGCCGGCTTGTTTGTTATATAAATCGTATATTGTCATCTTAACCTTATTCGGGTCGGGTATGTCTCGGATAATAAACTCGGGCGCCTCGCCGGCTGACTGTATTTTGAGAGTGCCAAAATTGAGAAAAGTCGCTAAAATACCGCTTACGTTGATAGATATGTCCTGAATCTTATCCAGTCTCAGCGTAGCCGCTTCACGGTTAAAAAAACCTTTCTGCTCAACATTAATAATCCTTTTTTCGGTAACTATTAAAACGTCAAGATAATAATTTGTCCAGATGATAAAGAAGATTATCCAGGCAATAAGCAAAATAGTTGAATATATCGCCGAGAATAAAGCAAAGTCATTCCCTTTAATAGCTGTCGTATTCTCGCTTACCCAGAATAAAAACGGAGGTAAAGCCACAAAAAAAACCAGGAAAAGAATTTCAAAAACAAAAGACAGCTTATGCCTTCTTACTTTTAAAACTACTTTTTCGCCCGGGTCTAAATCAATCATAAGTTAATAAAAAAATTAAAAATAAAGGATAATTAATTTTTTAAATTTTAAACTGTAATTTTTCACTTTGATTTTTAAATTTTACACTAAATCGACTCGAGATATACCGCTAATGAAATTACCAATGTTACCAGCAGTACTGACGATACGGCAAAATATACAATTGCCGCCTGACCTATAACTAATTTGTCTATTTCAAACTTTCTCCAGTGATAAGACAGAATGAGGCTTATTACCAAGAGAAAGATGCCGATAATACCGACTATGCCCCAAGCAATAAGGGAGCTATACGCAAGTATCGAGCTTAAAAATTTCAATAAAGAAAACTGGCTTGAGTTAAGTTGTGGCTGAATTATAGGAAATTGTAACATATTGCGCGGGCGACGGGACTCGAACCCGCGACCTCTTCCGTGACAGGGAAGCGCTCTAACCAATTGAGCTACGCCCGCCTTCGATCGCTAAAGCGATTTTCGGCGAGACTAAGCCCGCCAAGATTGCGAAGGCGATATTTAACTTGCAATTTAAAAATTCTAGCACGTTTTTAAGTAAATAAAAAGCCCGGTAACGCATCCGATGGACGTTACCGGGCAGGCCTCGATAGATATTATGGGGCTTGATAATCATATTCTTCGAGCCTTAACGGACCACTTGTGACATACTGCTGTCCTATAAACTCAAGGGTTCTTTCAGCTCTTTCTTTCTCATCTATATCAAAGATCATTGGTTTTCCGCCATAAATCATCAATCTGCCGTCGTAATTTACTATCCTTATCTTTTTAACAGTTTTGCCAGCCATAATACCCTACCCTATAACAACTAATATGAAACTTCCGCTAAACTATCAAAACAATACAAAAATGCAAGAGTTATCTGTCAAACGACTCCTTTTTTGCGGCTTCCGTAAGAGGCCTTCTATTAACATAGAGCCAAGGAGTATCAACCATTTTCTTCTGGGCATCAATCAGACTCTTTGTACCGGCATAACTTACGGCTGACTTTAAATGGCCGCGGATCCTTCTTATCACCTTGGCAACACCGCCCTCGATATATTTTACTGGCCGAGGCTGACCTTCGGGAGCTTGGACATCATCCATTAACGCTTCCAGATTCTCATCGTCGTTGAACTCTTCGAGAGACGCCTCAATGGATGTCTCCCCCTTGTACATTTTCACTCCATTTTCCACTAAGCCCGGGGCTTCGTCGGTACCGGCTAACATACTACCGAGCATAACCGTTGAAGCACCTCCGATAAGAAGAGCTGAAATAATATCACCGTCATCCTCAATCCCACCATCGGCAATGATCGGAACCTTACCCTCGGTGGCAAGGTACACTTCACGAACAGCTTGAAGCTGGGCAACGCCAAAACGAACATCAAGCCTAGTTCGGCATCCTTTACCGGGACCAACTCCTGCCTTTATTGCATCAACTCCCAGATCCATTAAGAACTTAGCTCCTTGGCCTGTGGCAATATTACCGGCAATAAGCTCTGCACCCGGGAACTTTGCTTTAAAATTATTAATTGCTAATTTTATGACCTCAGAATGACCGTGAGCAATATCCATTAAAATCACATCTACTCCAGTATCTACTAAGAGCTCAGCCCTCTCCATATAATCTCCGGAGGCACCGATCGTTGCTCCGACCAGAAGCCGGCCCTTACTATCCTTGGTTGTATATGGCTTTTGCTTAGCCATTTTTAAGTCCTTCATCGTTATCAGGCCAACAATATTTGCGTCGTCATCAATAAGCGGCAGTTTTTCGACTCTACGACGGCTCATTCTTAATTCCGCTTCCTCCATAGATATGTTTTGGTATCCGCATATTAATTCGGTAAAGATTGACATCCGATTTTTGACTAGCTCTGAATCTAGGCCGAAGATATCTCTGGTGGACAAGACTCCGACAAGCTTCATACTACCGGGAGATTCACACACAAGAAGTCCGCTTACTTTCTTTTTTCTGATTAACTCTCTGGCCTCGCCAATGATGGCTTCTTGATGTATAACAAGCGGATTCTCGATGATATATGACTGAGACCGCTTTACTTCTCTTACTTTTTCCGCCTGAACTTCCTTTGAATATCGGCGATGGATAAAACCGAAACAGCCCATCGAAGACATGGCTTTCATCATCCGGCCGCCGGTTACAGTTCTCATATTAGCCGAGACTATTGGAGCGCCGCGAAGAATAATATTTCTTGAAAGAGGCATAGATAAATCTATATTCTCTTTAGTTCTCGACAAGACTTGCCCGTGCTGAGGACGAAGCAAAAAGTCCTTAAAGGTTGTTCCTATGAACATATCCTCGATGGATCGCATGTAATCTACCCCTTATTTTTAATGTTCATGAGATACTAATAACAAAAAATCCCACACATAACAAGCAATCTTGTTATGTGTGGGATTGATCTATAACTCTGTTATTCCTCGTCTAAGACCGGATGCCAATATATTTTTTCTATTTTACGGGTATTGTTGTACGTATAGTGGTGCTTCCACGGAAAGCCGGTATCTTTTGAGTTATTGCTTATCGCCATATTGCTACCGATATAAAACCCATTGTGGTAGTGAGGTAATCCATCTTTGTCTCCTAGTTTCTGCTCCCAAATTATAACCGCTCCCGGTTCTAAATCTTTAATTTCGAACCAGCCACTTTCAAGCATATCTTTTTCAGTTCCTACCACGGTCGTATGAATATCGCCTATTAATTTATTTAAATAGAGAACGGAGGATAGAAACATAGCACAGCTCAACCCGCCATTTTCTAAAACATCAGTTTCTTTTCCGTCAACTTCAAAATATTGGTTCCTGAACATCCAATTCTCGCCCTTAGCGGCATTTTCTATCATCGTTAAATAATTTTTCTTTTTAAGTAATTTTAAACTCATTTTGTCCTTTGTTAAAAATCTTTCGTTAAAGACACTATATCATAAGGGGCATCTTTGCAAAGATGCCCCTTATTAATACGTAATCCGTAATTCGTAATAATTTAATAGTTTCAACGGGGTATTATCTCCCTCCACGTCGGTATCGCCCCCTGAATATTGATCTGGGTAGTATTATTAGTACAGCTTCCCACATCATCACCTGAAGTTATAGCAACATTGTATAATCCCGTCGTAGCATAAGTAACAGTTGGCGGAACCTGGCCGGTAGCACTTGCTGGGTTGCCTCCGGTAAAAATCCAACTCCAGTTTTGCCCCGATGAACCGACGGCAAAATTAGTTCTGTCAGAAAATTGGACCGGAGTTCCCGCTCCCGGATTTAAAGGCGCCCAGATGGGACCATAATTTAGAGCTGAGCGATTATCCGGCCAGGCGTGAACCGGTGTTCTCCATCTTGTATTTCCTGGTTGGCATCCACCGGGACTGGAAGGATATCCGTTACAAGCACTCATGTTAGTCCAACCAGACGCCGCGCCCGTACTATTCCAAACCATGACTCTGGCATAGTAAACAGTGTTAAACGCGAGTTTACCGGTTGGTATTGCGTATTCGGTAAAAGTACCTCCCCCGCATCCTAACCCAGAAGGACATGAATCATCTTCCGGACTGCCGAATGCCGGATCATTGTCAACTTGAACACGGTAACCATCTTGCGGGTTTGGGTTAGAAATCGAGTAATCCCAATCAACAGTCCCCACTGGCCCCGAGGTGCAGTAATTGGGTTCAGTTAGTCTTACATCTGAAACAGTTGTCTGTACTCTATACAAACCGAAATTATGAACTATCGGCACGGTTATATTCTTCTCACAAACCTCGCCAAACCACTCCACGCGCTGTTGAATCATCTGAAAACGGATTGGATAAGTTCCCGGCGTTGTCGGAGTGATGAGATTATTATAATTAAAGGTAACTTGCTCACCAGTATTAACGGGGGAGATGGGCAAAATAGGATCCCGGCCCGGACCATCAAAATGAATTAATGGTTCAACCGGATCATCAAAATCCGGATTAGCATATGTCGGCCCAGGAGGAGTAGTCATACTGTGATATTCTAAGGGATCCTGAGCATCATTTTTCCAAGTCCTAGTGCCAGTATTTTGAATAGTAACCTGGGCACTGAAGGTTTGATACGGCGGTGGAAGTACGATATTTGGAGCAACAACACTAATGCATCGGGAATCATTTGGCGGGTCAACAGTAACTGAATCTTGGGTACTCACGCCAACACTGTTAGTACAAGTTAGAGTGTATGTTGTCCTACTTGTAAGCTTTCCTGTCGGTACGTTACCCGATGTTCCGAACCAACCACCCGGAACGACAGAGCACAAAGCCGCATTAGCGCAAACTGATCCGCTTGTCCCGCACCATTCTAAAGTAGCTGAGGTATTGTAGAAAATAGTACAGTCACCAGGGTTGTTGTTACAGGTTATATTAGCCGTAGGAGGAGGCGGCGGAACACATCCCGATTGTGGTATCAGCGTGAATGTCTCCCAGCCACCTGCAGAATTCCTGTCAGCATTAACGCCTTGGCCAGATACGTAAGTCGTGTCTGGAGTAGCTTGTCCTCCGCCACCTTCAGCAACCACATAATAATTATCAGTTGTTCTAATGGCAACCAGATTCGGCTCTCCTTTGGTCTCTAGTACAAATTCTTCCCAAGATCCCAGAGGAGGAGGAGGGAAGGTTCTTGCATTAAAGGCAGGGAATTCAGAAGGAGGACCTCCACCGCTTTCGGCAACAGCATAATAGCCGCCACTAGTTCTTATGTAAATCTTACCTCCTCCAGCATCTTCTAACGTAAAAATTTCATCTGGGCCGATAGCGTCTTTATCGGCATTTATCGTCTTGTTCGGGCCACCTCCGTCTTGAGCAGTCAGATAACGTGTCCCGTTATCAGTCCTAAAAGCGGCCGTACAGGGAAACGATATCGGGAGGTGCGAGGCATAGGCCTCTCTGGGTATGTCGTTCTTAAAAATAAACGAGATAAAAGATAAAATTAAAAATAAGGCCGTAACAGCAATAAAAAACTTTCTCTTTATTTGTCTTTTTCTTATGACCATGAACAATCTTACGGAACCGTTACCATCTTTGAACTTTCGGTTGTATTTACGTAGCCACTGATGGTTGTATGGCTCACCACATAATCCCCCGGTACAAGGTTAATAAATTCATAGTATCCTGAAGCGTTAGTCGTAGTTGTATATGTCGGACCGCTGGGCTGTTTGGTTAGAGTAACCGTTCTGCCGCTTAAAACAGGCTCGCCCGAATCTTTAACTCCCCCACAGCAAGTTGTTGTATTTAAATCTTCATAAACATAGCCGGCAATAGCGCCCCCTCCCACTACAACATTGGCCGTGCAAACCGCATCAGGCTCAGCAGAACCGCCTAATTTTACTTGCCTCACTCTTACCGTATACGTTCCGGATGAAGAATAACTGCATAAATCGGTGTAAGTTCTTGGACTGGATGGCTGCCAATCGTTTGTTATTTCGTTATTTTCGGTAGTACCATTGTAATCGCAATCTATGAAATTATTACCCGAGTTAGTCGGCATATTTAAATTTGTAACCGTCACATCAACTCCGTTGAGCGGTGGAGGACCATTGTTTGGATTAACTGCCACCGTACATGACCAAGCAGTGGTTACATTAATAGTTACACTATCAGAACCTGATCCGCCCGGACCGGTACATGAAATATTATAAGTATGAGATCCGACTGCCAACGGCCCGGTATTCTGATTCCCTGAAGTTGGTTGATTTGTACCCGACCAAGCTCCGGATTTAGTACAAGAGTTTGGATCTGCATTTTGAGCTAACCAATCTAAGTTAGAGCCGGTATTTGGTGAACTTAGACTGCCTGGATCGGCGGTAAGGGTAACAATCGGCGGACCGGTACAAGTTGAAACATTAAAATTACAGCTGGCGGCATCACAAGTAGGAGGACCTCCTCCTGCAAAACCAAGAGAAATACAGGTCTGTCCGTTTAAATCTGACCCGTCACAATCCTCGCCAAATTCAACAATATTGTTTCCACAAACAGGGGGCGCTCCTCCGCATCCTCCTCCATAAGTATAGTTCGGTCCGCCGGGAGATGAGCTCGTAGTACCCGTTAAGTTAATTGCATCTATCCTAAAATACCATTCGGCCTGAGAAGGCCGGGCGGCAGGATAGGCTAATACGTTACTGGGTAATGTAGCCCACTTTACCCATGTTCCGCCAATCCAGGGCCTAGCCCAAACCTCATAGCTTGTCGCCCCCGAAGATGACGTCCAGTCTAAGTCGTAAGTATCTCCATTATAACAACCAGCGGTGGTCAGAGTAAAAGGCCCCGGCGGCTGGCCGACTACATTAAAATTTTCATTACCACTATCAATCTCACCGTAACCAGCTGAACCGCGCGGTCCATAAGCTTTTAATTTAAGGTACGCCGGACCGGCACTTATAGCCGTACAGGTGTTAGCCCAATTAGTTCTCAAATCTTCAAAATAATTTCCGCTATCACCTAAACAGCTAATATTATTACTATGCTCAAATCGAAGAGGAATTCCACTGCCAGCCCCCAGTAATTGTAAGTCGCTTTCAGCTACTTCCCAAAGTACATTAAAACTCTGGCCGGTATTAACCGTTCCCCCGCTATCTGCCGGGGTTGTAAAATTAACAATACTGACTTTTCTGCCCTTCATAGTACCGGAAATATACGCCTCGGCATCATTAACATCGGTGATAATTTCAATCTGATTGTACCTAGTGGTAATATTTCCGCTTTCGCTATAAACAGCAGTCCTGGGTATCTCATCGGCTATGGGAACTACGTTTATATTATTAGTATGAATATGATCAGAAGAAGAACAAGCGCAATCTCCGGGATCTACATCGGCAAATATATTACAATTGGCAGTGGTGAAATCATAAGTACTATAGAAACAAACATCGACCCGGATTCTTTTTTGACCGAAATTTGCGTGAGAATGCCCTTCTAGGTGGATAGCCACCTCATAAATTTGAAAGCTTTGATCTGATACAGAAAATCTTGTAGGACATTGCTTAGTACCACCGTGCCTGTTACAAATCCATTCAAAATCATTCTGAGTTGTCGGCTGTCCATAATATACATTTGATTCGATCCAGTCAGTCTGAGGCCAAGTCTGAATTTCAGCAAAAGCACTTTTAGGTAAAATTACCCATAAAAAAAATAAAAATGTAGCTAGAAATAAATATAAAAATGTAGTTTTGTTAAGCATTTTATTTAAACGGCGATGCAAAAATAGTATACTCCAATAAAACCGCTTTAAATTCTTCTTTTCTAAAAATATTTTTTGAAGAAGTAACTTTTACCCGGGGACCGAATTCTTCAAATTCCTTTTGAAGAATATCTAAGCTGACATCAGTCTCGTTTCTTTTTAAATCCTCGATTTTATAGGTATAATTATTTTTTGCCGTTTCTTCTAAAGACGGGCGGATAAGCTCTATTCGCTTGAATTTAGTATCGGAAGCGACCCTCACTTTAACCGCCGACGGTTTTGTCTGTTCTATTGCTTCTTTGCTATTTAAATCATCAAGGACATAATAACCATCCATATAAATATAACCGCCTTCAATTTTAGTTATTTCCCCAATAAAAAACCCGGCCTGAGGCCTGGAAGAGTATTCTTGATAGACGAAAAATCCAGCCAGAGTACAGGCAATAATTACAACCGAAAGAATTACGATTTTTCTTAAATTTAGCACTTAGAAGCTAGGTTTAAACGGGAAATCTAATACACTTATTATACCACTAAATTGACTCTTCTACCTATAATGTGGATAAGCAAAAGGCCGCACAGTTTGATTTTTAGATCAAACTGTGCGGCCTCATCAAAGAAACTCACTTCAGGTTGCATATAGAAGCCATGCCTGGATCATCACAGGCATTGTGCAGATTCATGAGGGCAACTGCGATACCCTCAATGCCGAAAGATGGTCTATGGTTGTTATACCTAAGGCCTACTTTTACGATGAGGTTCTTCAGTTCTCCTGAAGGATAGAAGTTCATGCCAGATACTGTTACAATGTTAGATCCAGAACCAAGTGAGAGGGGACCTCCAACGCGGTGTTGAAGGTTTACTTCACCAAAGAAAAACTCAACATTAGCCCCGGTCGCTCCACCAGAATCAATGAGATCAATCTCGGCCGTAGCCTCAAAGCAAGCCGGACCATAGCCAGTGCACCTGTCTCGAGGAAAAGGCGGAAAAGACATGATGGTAAGTCCGCCTAGTACTGTACTGTTAGGAGAATGCTCCAGGCGTATGATCTTAAAAAAAACGCCCAGATCATTTCCGTTAGCATCTCTGAACAGAATCCTTTCACTCGGTACGCTGATTACGTCCGATCTTGGAGCCGGATTAGGGTACTGCTCCTGAAAAGACAACGGTACTGGCGATGGGCCATTAGAGGATTTAAAAACAGAGCAGGCACCAGAGCCAGTAAACACTGAGGCCGCGAAAAACACAGCAAAAGACAGACGAAACATGGAACTCATACAACACCCCTTTCTGGATGTTAACGATCTTGCAGTAATTATACTTTAATATAGGCTAATTGTCAAGCAATAGCACTTTTTGAATAAATTTACTTAGTTCCCCGATTGGTAACCTTTCCTGTTTCGCCGTATCCCTGTCCCTGACCGTGACTGTATCGTCTTCCAAAGTTTGAAAATCAACAGTTATGCAGTAGGGAGTGCCTATCTCGTCCTGAGAATAATATCTCTTTCCTATATTTCCCCGATCGTCCCAAGCGACATTTAAACCTGTTCTTTTTAAATCTTTAAGTATCCTCCTCGCTTTTTCTATCAACTGAGGCTTATTGGCAAGGAGCGGGAAAACCGCCGCTTTATACGGAGCAAGTTTCGGATGAAGTTTGAGAATCAATCTGTCTTTTTCTTCATAGTAAGCATTGAGTAAAAAGAAGAGGAGGGCACGATCAACACCGCCAGAAGTTTCAATAACCCACGGGATAAATCTCTCATTTGTTTCAGAATCAAAATATGATAAGTCTTGACCGCTAAATTCAGAATGTCTCGATAAATCCCAGTCTCCCCGATGATGAATTCCCTCTGCCTCATCCCAGCCCCACGGAGTTTCGTATTCAATGTCCCAAGCCGCTTGAGCATAGTGTGCCCGTTCATCTGGAGCATGTTCCCTGAAACGTAACTTACTTTTTTTAATACCGAGATCCAAATACCACTTCATACGTAAATCTTTCATCTCATTGAACATTCCCATGGCTTCTTTTTCATTCGGTTTGACATAAGTTTGCATCTCCATCTGCTCAAACTCTCTGGATCGAAAAATAAAGTTTCTGGGAGTTATCTCGTTGCGAAATGCTTTTCCGATCTGAGCGATACCAAAGGGGATCTTAGGGCGCATTGAGTCAAGTACATTTTTGAAGTTAACGTGAACACCCTGAGTAATTTCTCCTCGCAAGAATACTGTCGTTTTCTCCCCCTCTACCACTCCAAGTTTTGCTTCGACTAAAATATTAAACTGTTTGGGCTCAGTCCATTCTACTTTTTCTTTTTTCTTAGCATGCGTCTGTTCATGCTCTTTTATATCCTCCGCTTTATCAGCACGGAAACGTTCATGACATGTTTTACATTCAACAAGCGGGTCAGTAAATGAAGCCACGTGGCCCGACGCTTCCCAAACCTTCGGATTCATCATGATTGATGCGTTCATGCCAAAAACATTCTCACGGTCCTGTACCATATACTCCCACCAAGATTGTTTTAAATTAAATTTGAGCTCTGTTCCAAGAGGCCCATAATCCCAAGTCCCCCTTAACCCGCCATAAATCTCCGAACCAGGGAATATAAATCCCCTTCGTTTACATAAGCTGACAACTTTTTCTAATAAATTATTATCCATAATCCTAACCTTAATACTTAATACTAACCCCTTAATACCATTTTATTGTACTGTTCCTTCCCGTGGCCTGTCAGTTAAATTATCGGTGTTGATCCCCGACCTGTTAATAATTATACTCTGTTTGGTAAAACTGTCTGTACCTGTAAGCAGAGCGCCTTCAATGATAGAAATAACATTGCCCCGTTGAATAGACGACGGTTTAATCTTAATCCGGAAGCTTGCCTCATATTTTTCCGTAGATACTCCTGCCCCGTATGGAATCCTGGGAAGACTCCAGCTTACCTCCGAAGAATTAGGATTAAACACCGGCAGAGGCTGATTGGCTGTCGTTTTAGCTATATCAACCCATACCGCACCAGACGGAAGTTTTGCTACAATTTTTGCATTTTCGGTATCATTGCCGGGATTTGTTAATTGCCAATGTACGGTATAAATAGTTTCCTCATCAACTCTGGGAGGAAGGGGGCCAGAAAAACCAAAATCTGGATCGTTATAATAAGCAGATTGATTAAGTGCCGGCTGAGTCCCAATTCTTGTAATAATGCTGGCCGATGTTGCGATTTCATTAACATCTGATCCGACCGGAATATTGGGAGTTCGGAATTTGGCCGTTGCCTTAACGAATCTTTCGTTTGAAGCACCGGGCATAGCCGATGAGAAAAATGACTTGATTGGAATATTAAAAATGATTTGGCCCTTGGCATTGGGAAAGAAATTTGAAAAATCAGAAATAGTGCTCAAATCCCAGGTAATTGTCTTAGTGAAGTCGTCAAATAAACCTCCCCTGGTATCGAGCCTGGAAAAATCAAACATGTCTCCTTCAAGTTTAACCGACAGGTTCATGCCCGAGAGAGTGAGGTTAGAGTCATTGCTATAATCTACCGTGTAATTCAGCCGATCGCCCAGTGAAGCTGAATAGTCTGAAACTTTGTTAACCGAAATTACCAAGCCTAAAATCGGATTTGATATTACCGTTACCGCAGAAACTTTTTGATAGTCAACATATTGGCCTCCGACTTTTCTTTTTAACACCGTCGAGATAACTTTATTCTCTCCTTCTTTCCCGCTCAGAACGCCATCAACGGTTATTCTGCCCCCGCTGGCTACTTTCAATGTTTTGACCGTCCATTTGTTGTTTCCTGATTCAGGATTAATGCTATAACTTTTAGGACTGAACCCATCCGGGTAATCAAATTCCATTATCAAATCTTGGGCATCTTCATCAGATTCATTTCTATAATCAAGCACATACTGAATAGGCGAATCTGATACGACGCTTGGCGGAGCTGCCAAGGTTAAAGAAATCGGTGTAGTTACAATAGTGGTTGACAGGGAAATACTTTTTTCAAAAGACGACCTCAGATTGCCCGACCTGAAAGTAAGTATGGCTTTGGTAACCTTGATATTCCCCCTTTCGCCTATCAAAAAAGCGCTGAACTCTCTTTCTCCCTTTTCTCCGGCAGTAAGTTCATCTATCTTAAAATCTTCTACATGATCTTTTTCCGGCCTGCCATCAATTAAAACTGTTGAGCCTTCCGGGTAGTAGAAAACGAAATCCAGATCATAAAGAGTGCTCCTTGTTTTGTTCTCATATTTAAGTTTAAATACGACTTCCTCTCCCGACGAAACCTGTGTCGGTCCGTCAATTTCAAAAACAACATTCTTTTCACTAAAAGAAGGCCCGCTGAACCAGAAGGACGATATCGCCACTATTAGCAGGGCAAAGGCCAGCAAAACGAGATATTTTAAGACCCTAGTGGTCAAAATAGCGCGTAAGCCCATAAGCTCATAAGTGCGTAAGCTCTAAGGCTTATCAGCTTATGTGCTTATCGGCTTATATGCTTATCTTAGCATAAAATCCGATAAGTTTAATGAGTAGAGTTTGCGCTCGATTAAAGATTCGAAAATGCTATTTAGGACAGATGTGGACATAAGGTCATTTCCTTTTGCCACTATTCCCCCTCGCCCGGCAAGAAAACAGTCTTTACAAACTCCGCCTCTGGCCTGAACATTATAGGCAATAAGTTCTGTCTTCTGGCAAAAAACGCATTCCTTAAGGTTAGGAGCATAACCTAGAATATTTAGAAGCTCAAGCTGTTTATCCGGCAGTATGCGACGAATATCTACCAAGGGCCGCCCTTGGTTAAAATGGTCCGGCAATGAAACCAAAAAATTCCACATTCCTTCATCCTTCTGATACTCAAAGGCCAGTTTATCAATTATCTCCGCAAATAAATAGACTACCGCTAAACAGCTTAGATCACTTTTGATGTTTGTATATGAATTTTCGGCCTGAGCGCCGGTAATTATAGGAGTGCCTCTTCCGCTTATCAATTCGAAATCAACTAAATTAAAAACATCCAAGTGCATCGCCTGAATCGAGTTCGGCTTTAAGACACTCTTGGCCACTGCGGTTAGTTTGCCGAACTCTTGAGTATAACAAGTAACCAGTTGGTCATATTCATTAGTCGCCTGTTTTTTTAAAATAATCGCCAGTGTACGCATTGTTACGTAGTCTACTTTCCTCATCATTTTCTCAACCTGAGCTTCGGGTTAGATAAATAATGGCTTAAAACCTTTCAGGCGAAGTTTCTTGGAGGCGTGCTTTAGCCGCCTCTAGAATCGCCTCCGGAAGGCCTTCCGAAATTCCTTTCAGTCAGTTTCGGAGGCGATTCCCTGGAAGTTCCTCCAGTGAACCTTCGCCTTGAGCTTTTCTGTCGGTTTAAGGTAAGCTATTATTTATACCTAACCCTTTCGCAACGGTTATCAAAAACGATACGGAAAGTAAACTTAATTTTTTCCTGCCATCTTTAGTAATTCCTCAAGAGCAATCGGGAGCTCTATAACCCCATCCTCCCCGGAAATATGACCCTTGCCTCTTTCAAAAATAATTTTCGCCCCTAAGTTGTTTTTAAATAATTCGGCGTCACTTATCGGGACATACGGATCATTGTCCGAGTTAATAAGTACGAACTTATGCGTGTGCTGCTTGATCTTATTAAAATCAATCCGCGTATTTATCCACTCATCAGCAATTTCTTTAGTATAATTTTCATCCCAAGTATCGTCTGTCAGGTTAAACCATCCAGCCACAAATATAGCGCCTCCAGCCTTTTGATCGCTGGGAAGCTGTTCCAGATACCTCATGATTGTCTGACATCCTATACTGTGCCCGATAAAATAGGTATTTTTATCAGCGGTACCAACTATTTTATCAAGATGTGAGGTCCAAGTACTTATTCTTGGATTGTCCGTATCTGGCATATTTGGAGTAAAGACTTTAAAACCGCTACCCTCTAAATTATTCTTAAGCCAAACTAGCCATCCCTCACCGGGATTACCGCCCCAACCATGAATTATATAAACTCGCTTAGGCATTTATATATGCTGACGGACAAGGTCTTTGATTTTGTCGTGGGAAAATTCGTATTGACTTAGGTCTTCCCCTTTTATCCAGGCGTAGTCTTGGTGTTCGTCGCTTAATTTTATTTCTTGGCTACCTTCAATTTTACAAGCAAAAGTTACTATGTAGGTTTTTCCGCTCTCGCTTACAGTCACATTCGCTATCTCTTCAACTGAAAAGTTCTGAATGCCAGTTTCTTCTCTAACCTCACGCCGTAACCCCTCCAGCCAAGTTTCGCTATTCTCTAATCTTCCACCAGGCAACATCCACTTATTACCTTTTTTCAGTATTAAAATATCTCCATCAACATTCTGAATTATAGCGTTCTGATTAACTTCAAATAATTTATGCTTTTCCATGGTCATTAAATAAAGCGTCAGAAAATAAAGCGCAACTGATTACCTTTCGGGACCATCTAGTCGCCGGATTGATTGGTTTGTCAAAGATCTCTCCTTGACAAAATCCGGCGACGATCGAGTGAGTCTTCCCGCTGGAGGAAGACGAGCGCGTCCCGAAAGGTAATTAGTGAAAGCTTTATTTTCTAACTCCCACCCAAATCTTTTTTCCTGGTGATACCTCGAATTCTTTCTCTACGTTGTATGCCCTTTTTCCTGCCGGACCAGAAACAAATTCTTTGAGCAAAGCATCCTTCTTTATCTCATCCGCCCATTCATGGATAGCGGAAGACAACTCCCCGTCATCCGAATGCCATTGACCAAATATTTTCTCATTCAACTTATACTTAGCCTCTTTTCTCATGTCTTGAATCTGGCGAATTAGTTCTCTGGCATAACCCTCGTTTATCAAGACCTGACTAAGCTCTATGTCTAACATAACTTTTTGCTCTTGTTTACTGCTGTATGCGATTTCTTTAATATTTAGTTCTTCTTTTACTAGATCTAGTAGTTCACTTGGGATTTGGGATTTGGGATTTGGGATTTGAAGAAGCGTTAGCTTCGCTAATGGCTGTCTGACCTTCATCTGTTTCTCTTTTCTCAGGGCCAACCCGGATGCAACGACACTCCTTACCTCTTCCATTTCCTCCTCCAATTTTTTATTAACTAACTTTTTATCTGATTTCGGCCAATCAGCTAAATGTATGGACTCTGACTCATTTTGATTTTTGATATTTGATTTTTGATTTAATCTCCGGTATATATCCTCCGCAATAAATGGAGTAAATGGAGATATGACCTTAGATAATTCTATGAGTAGAAATCTCAGGAGGCCCATCGCTTCTTTTCTTTTTCGTGAGCGCCTAAGCCACCAGTTGGATAAATCCTCCACCGTAAATTTCTCAATTGCTCTTGCCGCCGTTGTCGGATCATATTTATCTAAAGCATCAGAGACTTCAGCTATAAGGCCGTTTAATTTAGATACTACCCACTTATCCAATAAATGTGACTCTTCGGTAAGCTCAGGGTGAATTGTATCGCCCTCAGCACGATACAATTCATAGAACCTGACACAATTCTGCAGAGTAAAAATAAATCCTTTCAGCTTTCCTTCGACATCTTTTAGCACAAAATTTTTATATTCCCCCGGCTGATTAATCGTATAGAAATACCATCTGGCCGCATCGGCTCCGACTTTATCCATTACCTCAAAGGGTGAGACAACATTGCCTTTTGATTTAGACATTTTTTTACTCTTCTCATCAAGAACGTGCCCCAGGGACATGACATTTTTATATGGAGTTCCCTTGCCTAATAAGGTCGAGACGGCAAGCATTGTGTAAAACCACCCTCTTGTTTGATCGATTCCTTCAACAATAAAATCTGCCGGAAACTGCTCTTTAAACATCTTCCCGCTATTTTCTGTTTCTAATTTTTGCTCTTTGCTCTTTGATTTTTGATCTTTAAAAGGCCAGTGCCATTGGGCAAAAGGCATTGCTCCGGAATCAAACCAGACATCTATCAGGTCCAGTATTTTTTTCATTGAAGCGCCGCAATCTGAACATTTAAGATAAACATCGTCTATAAAAGGGCGGTGTAAATCCAATTCTCCGTATTCATTTCTAGGAATACGCTTCCATAATAACTTAGAAAAGTATCCGAGACCCGCGTAAGCATATTTTTTACCATCAGTGTCTTCCATAAACTCATCAGCTCTAGCTCCGGCCGCAATACCGTTTAAAAGCCAAAGCGGATCGCCATGGCTGACTATAAGAATATTCTTGCCAGAATACTTCCCTTCCATATCACTCATAAAGTCAAACATTCTTCTTCTTACATCATTCCAGCTCTCTCCCGTCTCGTGAACCTTATCCTCAAAGTCCTTTCTGGTATCTTTCATCGGACAAGAACTGTGGGGTTTTCCATCACAGCCACCATGATAAATTTCACCGAGCTTATCGTCTTTATGAATTTTAAGGTGGAGTAATTTGGCTACGATCTCTGCCGTCTCAGTAGTCCGAATAAAGGGCGAGCTGTAAATAAGATCTATGCCGTGATTATTCTTAATCAGTTCGGCATTTTTTTCTATCTGTTTCCTTCCCTCCGGGGTCAAGTGATATTTATCTAACTTCAACTCGGAACTGATAATCATCTTCTCCTTCTCATCTCTGCTGGTATGGCTATGCCGAAGAATATAGTAGTTATTTTTCTTAGCTGAAGCTACGGTGCTGAATTTTTCCATTTCAGCAACAGAACCGATAACTTTATAGCTGTCACATTTTTGACACTTCCATATCGGAAGCGGCGTCCCCCAGTAACGCTCACGCGAAAAAGCCCAATCCTTCCCTTCTTTAAGCCACTGACCGAATCTTCCTTCTTTTATATGCTCCGGAAACCAATTAATCTTCTGATTATTCTTCAAAAGATCATCCTTGACTGCCGACATTTTAATAAACCAGGAGCTTTTAGCATAGTACAGAAGAGGAGAATCGCACCGCCAGCAAAAGGGATAGTCATGCTCAAAGTCTTTGACTTTGAGCAATAAATTTCTAATTTCTAATTGTCTAATTATTAAATTTTCTGCCTCCTTACTCTTTACATATTTCCCGTCCAATTCCTTGCTCACGCCGACAAATTTACCCAGCTCATCAACAGTGTGAAATTTAGGCAATTCAAGCTTAGTACCCAAATTATAATCATCTTCACCATACATAACTGCCGTATGAACGACGCCTGTACCTTCCTCAGTAGAAACAAAATCAGCGTCATAAACTTTATATGAGTTTCTTGATTTAAGCTCTTTTATGCCGAAAAGGGGTTCATATTCTAAACCGACAAGGTCAGAACCCTTGTAGCTTGTAGCTTGTAGCTTGTAGCTTGTAGCGCCCCCAAAAACTTTTTCAACTAAGTCCTTTGCGACTATAAAATACTCCGCCCCAACTTCCGCTAGGACATAATCGATATCTTTCCCTACAGCTAAAGCTACGTTTCCAGGAAGAGTCCAAGGCGTAGTAGTCCAAGCAAGTATGTATAATTTTGAATTTTTTGGAACTTGAAATTTGTTTGGAAATTGGAAATTGTCCCGATTGCTTCGCAATCGAGGATCCGCGATTCGCGAAAGCGAATCGGGAGAAATTGGAAATTTAACAATTACGGATCTGTCCGTAATTGTTTTGTATCCTTGTGCCACTTCATGAGACGACAGAGATGTTCCGCAGCGAGTGCAGAACGGCACGACTTTATGGGCAAGATAGAGGAGTTTCTTTTTCCAAATCTGCTGAATAATGTGCCAAAGGCTCTCTATATAGTCATTCTGATAAGTTATATATGGATTTTTCAGGTCAAGCCAAAAGCCCATTTTTCTGGTCATTTCTTCCCATTCGCTTTTATACTTCCAAACGCTTTCTTTGGCTTTTTTATTAAACTTGCCAATACCATAGTCCTCGATATCTTTCTTATTTTTAAACCCGAGCTCTTTTTCTATCTCAATCTCTACGGGTAATCCATGGGTATCCCAGCCGGCTTTACGCAAAACAAAAAAACCCCGCATTACTTTATAGCGGCAGAACAGATCTTTAAATGCCCGACCTAAGAAATGGTGGATGCCGGGCCTACCGTTTGCCGTTGGCGGACCCTCAAAAAACACAAAGCGTTTTTTACCCTGAGCCAGTCGAAGAGCCAGAGATTTATCAAAAATATTATTTTCCCGCCATAACTCTAAGATTTCCCGCTCTATTTTCTTGAAATCATACATCCCATCAGTATATCTCAATAAGGCCCCGAATTCAATTGAAAAAATTTGTTAAAAATGCTAAATTTAAGCTCATGAAAAAAGCACTTATCGCACTATTCCTGTTATTTATGACAAACATGGGTAGTCTTTATTATAGCTGGTATTTGAGATGGGACTGGTTTGATACTATCCAGCATTTTTTAGGAGGCTTCTTTGTAGCAATACTAATGACCGCTTATCTTAAAGATCATCTGATATCCGGCAACAAATTAAAAAATATCCTTATTATCGCAGGAGCAACGGTTTTTATAGGAGTGGTCTGGGAGTTTAGCGAATTTATAGCCAACCAAACATTAGTAGAGCCGACGAGAAAATATTTTGGAATAGACGCTTATTTTATGGGAGACCTTGCCGATACAATGACGGATCTTTTGCTGGATATGCTAGGCGCCTTCGCTCTCTTTGCCATCCATTCTCTCTGGCGCCGAAATTCCCATTAAGCTCAGGGTGGTTTTTAGAATAGTAGCTGTAGCGCGACACAACTCAAGCCTCGCCCGTTCGAGGTTTTTATCATCCTGAATTACTTTGTGCTTCTCATAAAAATTATGAAAAACGGATGCCAGAGAAAAAGAATATTGAGCCAAATGATGAACCTGATAGTTTTTAGAAATTTCTTCTACCAACTCGGGGAATTTAACAAGACTTCTCATCAGCAAAAACTCCTCTTTTTCCTTTAATAACTCCAAATTCTCGAAATTTTTGCTCTTTGCTCTTTGCTCTTTGCTCTTTGCAAGTATGCTATTCAATCTGGCAAATGCATACTGAACATAATAAACCGGATTTTTATTTGACTGTTTCTTGGCTAAATCAATATCAAATTCCATATGGGTATTGAGGTCTTTCATCAGAAAAAAGAACCTGATAACATCTCCGCCCACTTCTTCTAATAATTCATCGAAAATAACAAGCTCCCCTTTTCTTTTTGACATTCTCTTCGTTTCACCCCCGACTTTAATGGATATGAGCTGATGAAGAAGAACATCAAGCGCCTCGTCTTCGTAATTAAGAAACTTGACCCCGGTCATAAGTCTCAGCACATCGCCGTGATGATCCGCACCCCAGATATTTACTGCCTTGTTAAATCCTCTCATGAATTTATTCCGAGTATAGGCAATATCACCCATCAGGTACGAGTATGCCCCGTCGCTTTTGACAAGGACTGCGTCACGCTCTCCGCTGTTATCTATTTTAAGCCATTTTGCTCCATCTTTTTCATAAACATGTTTTCCTTTGTCTAATATTCTGAGGGTTGTTTCTGCTTCTCCTGTCTCATAAAGTTTCTCTTCCGAGAACCAAACATCAAATTCCACTCCTAACCTTTTTAATGATCCTATAATTAATGAGGTTAGCTTTTTAAGAGCATAATCTTTGCAAACCAAGACTAATTCGTCGAAGTTCTCAATTTGATCAACTAATCCATCTTTTTCTACTTCCTTGGCTATGTCGATTATATATTCTCCCTGATACAAATTATCCGGAAAATCTATCGTCTTGCCCTTTAGGCGCAAGTATCGGCGAGCGACTGATTCTCCAAGAAGTCTTACCTGGTTTCCGGCGTCATTGATATAGTACTCTTTTGTCACATCGTAACCGGATTTTTTAAGTATACTGGCTAGAGCATCGCCGTAGGGCGCCGCTCTGACATTATGAACGGTTAGAGGCCCGGTCGGATTGGCTGAAACAAACTCCAGATTAATCTTATAATTTTTTTTCTCGCCCGAGCCAAAATTCTCGCCTTGTTCAAGTATTTTTAGGAGCTGGCTTCTTAAAAAGTCGTTGGAAATATAAAAATTAACGAATCCTCCGACAGCCTCTATTTTGCCAAAGTATCGGCTGAGTTCGTTACTCTTGGAAAATTTTGCCGCAAGTTCTTCGCTTAGCTCTTTCGGATTCTTTTTCTCCTTCTTGGCCAATATAAAAGCAAGGTTAACAGAATAATCCCCCATTTTTGGATCGGGGGGAGTCAGAATATCAAAATCAGTATTATATTCATTCGATATTATCTTCTTCAGAAGGTTTTTGACCATTTACTATAATATACATTAAAATTTACCAAATAAAAACGGCTTTGAGCCGTTGTGATTACTTAAAATGGCATTATCGTAGTTACCTTGTCGATAAGACCATTATCACCAAATTTAAGAGCAGACTTGGCATCTAACCAATAATCTTTCTTTTTGGAGGTTGCTATTAATTTCTCGGTTGACATACCGATCCGCTTGGCTATAAGAGACATAACTATCTGATTTATACGCTTACTTTCGGTAACACGCTCTTCACTCTCACTGACCTTTTCGTTGTCATATATAAATTGACTAATCTCGTGAATCAAAAATTGCGTATTTGGTAATGATAGTCTCTCTGTACCAGCTTGAAGGATACAAGTAGCCATTGAGGCTACACAACCCATACAGAGAATATTAATCTTCCGACCATTTGAAGTAAGAGCTTTTATCGTGTCATACACGGCAAAACCCTGATCAACTCGTCCACCAGGAGAATTTAACATTATCCAAATGACTTGGTCCTTATCCAAATCCATATGTAGCTTAAATAAGGTCATGGAAACTACCGAAGACATCCCCTCGTCAATCGCAGAGTCAAGATAAAGAATACCCCTATCTTCAAGCTTTTTAAATTTTTCTTCAATTAAATCCATCCTTATAATGCGTCGAGGTGGTAACTCTAGCCTGACTGCTTCCGCCTTATCAACTCGCCCCATATATTGCCTTTTTAAACGAACTGCTGGTGGTGCTAATTTAACAAAGGAATACAATATGTCAAATCCAGAAACGCCAGAGCTTGTTTTTATAACTGCCGGCATAGTCGATGCCGATTCTCTTTCCCCTTTTTACTTTAACCTGTTCTTTTTTACCCTCCTCGATCCATAACTCTTTGCTTTTTATAATATCAACTCCATTGAGTTTTTCGTCTATCTTTAGATACCTGCATAACTTACCCGGACCATCTAGCTTAAGCGCCAAATTATAAGTACCAAGCTCCAAATTATTAGAAGTCTTGGATTTGTAATTTAGATTTTGAAATTTATTTGTAATTTGTAATTTGGGATTTGGAATTTCTACTGTTCTGACAAGGACCGCCGATGGATTCCCCTCTTTTTCTGTTACCACATTCAAACAATGATACATCCCATAAATCATATAAACATAGGTGTGCCCTGGCGGACCGAACATTATTTTAGTTCTCGGAGTAAGGCCCTTGGAGGCATGGCAAGCCTTATCCTTCGTTCCGCAATAAGCCTCGGTTTCAGTTATTTTAACTTTCACTATTCTGCCGTTTACTCGCCGGCACAAATACATACCCAGTAGGTCCCGGGCAACGGATAAAGTCGATCTATTGAAAAATTGTCGAGAAAGCCTCATAATGTAGGTAGATTAAAATGTAAATATCAAAGCATAGAATGACAGTTTAAAATGCAAGGTTACAAGATTTAGTTAATTTTAAATTTTGCACTGTCGTTTTTAATTTTGATTTTTAAACTTTAAATTAATTTCATGGATTTAAAGGATTACGATAAGTTACCTATCGACTCGGTCAAAAAGGTTGCTCCGTCAGTCGTCAGTATAGTTATATCAAAACATATGCCTAAAATTAAGAGCCTCTACGGCGCTCCTTTTATGAGTCCCTTTATGTTCGGAGAAGCAGACGGCCAAACTGAAAAAGTTAAAGTCGGTGGAGGTTCCGGATTTATCGTCCACCCGGACGGCCTTATTCTTACCAATAAGCATGTCGTCTTTGATCCTGATTCCGAATATACTGTCATTACCACCAATCTTAAAGAATACCCCGGAAAAGTTGTATCCCGTGATCCTATAAATGACATTGCTGTTCTAAAAATTAACGCCACCGGACTTCCGACGGTAAGACTCGGTAACTCTTCTAAGCTAGAGCTCGGGCAAACAGTTTTGGCTATCGGCAACGCCTTGGGACTTTTTTCAAATACAGTATCAAAAGGTATCATCTCCGGTTTATCCAGAAAAATATCTGCTTCTCTTGGCTCAGGAGGTCAAATGGAGCATCTTCGGGGAGTTCTTCAAACAGATGTAGCCATCAACCAAGGAAACTCCGGCGGACCGCTCATAGACCTCAACGGAGAAGTTGTTGGTATTAATACGGCTATCATCTACGGCGCCCAAAATATCGGCTTCTCTATCCCGATTAACTGGGCTAAACAGGATCTTGAGGACATCATCAAGCATGGCCGAATTATCAAGCCGTTCATCGGTCTTCAGTACGTTATGCTTAATAATGAGCTAAAGGGTAAATACTCCCTTCCTGTTGATTACGGAGCATTAGTCGTCAGAGATCATATCCCCGGTTCTGTCGCCGTTGTTCCCGATTCTCCTGCTCATAAGGCCGGCATTTTAGAAAATGACATCATCACTGCTCTAAATGGCGAGAATCTCACTGAAGAGAAAGATCTTCAGGATATGGTTCAAAAATGCACAGTCGGTGACGAGATAACCATGACCGTCCTCCGCAAAAGCGAAACTCTCAATCTCAAGACTAAGTTAGTAGAAAGAAAATAGGGCGCTCAGAGACTATACCCAGACTCGGACCACATTCAGTCGGCTCCAGCGGCCGACTGAATCTTAAGTACTCGACCCAGCCGAAGAACCAAGCCGGCTGGGTCTGCGTGTTTCCTCCCTAGGGTATAGTCTCTGAGCTTTTATCTGAAAGCTGAAAGGATTCGAAACGAAAGGGGCAATGCTCGCTTGCAGTTAAATATGGAGCGAATCTCTACTCATTTTGCAGACCGTCTTTTTTCGAGGAGAACACAATAATCAAATTAATCGATAACTTAGTTACTCAACATAAATTGGGAGTGAGTCTTATCTTATATTGATTCCTATCAATAAGTCCGAAGGACTGACGAGCGGGACCCAATTTTGTTAACTAAATTGAGATTAATTTGATTATTTGTCCGAAGAAAGAAAGTAGGTCGAAAAACGAGTAGAGATTCGTGGAATCTTCATCAATTGTAAAAAACAGGCTATCATAGCGATATGAGCTGTCCGCCTTCGCTAAAGCTTCGGCGAGATGCTCATTTTTGCAGCTATTCGCTGCGCTTATAGGCAAAAATGGCAGAATATGCGAATAATCCAAAAGCTGGTTTCGATTATGAAATCCTTGAGACGATTGAGGCTGGGATTGTGTTGCTCGGACACGAAGTTAAATCGATAAAAACTGGCAAGGTCTCGATAAAAGGTTCCTATGTAAGAATACTGAACGAAGAAGCGTTCCTTATCGGAGCGGTTATATCCCCCTACCAAGCAGTTAATACTCCTAAGAGTTACGACCCTCAACGTTCCAGAAAACTTTTATTATCCAGATCTGAAATTTCAAAACTTATCGGCACATCCCAATCCAGTGGCTTAACTTTGGTACCACTCAAGCTCTACGACAAAAAGGGCCTGATAAAGCTTCTCGTTGGTATCGCCAGAGGAAAGAAGAAATATGACAAGCGGGAGACTATCAAGAAAAAAGATGTTGCCAGATTAAAGCAAAGAGGAATAGAACTATAGATAATTTACAAAAGCTGACAGATTTGTTATAATATATAAATGGGAGCGTAAGGCTTCGACAATGTTCTTATTAAAATTTATGCAGGTGGTAGATGGATATCACTACCTAAAACATTATCCAAAATTATAATTGCCAAAAACAATTATTCAGGAGCTTTAGCTTTCGCTTAAGTTCCTTGGCTCGCTTACTTTGTGAGCGGCCCGTTCTTTCAGAGATGCTCGCTATCTGAAAAGAGCGCCATTAGCGAGATACTGCATTTAGGCATTTTGGTGTGTTCTCGTCTGGGTGCAGAAAATTCATAGAATGCTGGCTTAGCACTTTTGCTGATTTTGAAGCTAAGCAATAAAAAATTAGCTAAACTTGTAGAATAAATTTTGATTGAATATTGGACGGGGTTTCAATACCCCCGCTTCCACATCATAAATTAAAAATCCCGCTTGTCGGGATTTTTAATTTATGACCATCTCCGCACCTTATTACCCTAACCAGATAGATACATTACCCACTCTTTCGGATAATCTATTTTTATAGTCTTTATTTCGTCACCGGTAGCGGTTTTAAAAGTAATTTCATTTGCGCATAATCCTATTGACCCATCAGGCATTCTTTTTTTCGCGCCATAAAGAGTATCCCCCGCTATCGGATGGCCGATATGAGCAAACTGGGCTCTTATCTGGTTAAACCTTCCTGTCTTTAAAAAAATAGAAAGTAGTGTGTAGCTAGCAGTATGCCGCATGGACTTATAGGAAAGCTCCGATCTTTGATACTCTTCTTTTTCCTCTTCCGATATTTTAGCAATTAACTCTTCTTTATCTTTTTTTATAAAATGTACTAGAGAACCGGCACCCTCAAGCCTGCCCTCAACAAGAGCGTAGTATACTTTTACTACCTTTCTATTTCGAAACTGTTCTGACAGTCTTGAAGCTCCTTTAGAAGTTTTGGCAAAAACTACTATCCCAGAGACAGACTTGTCCAGCCGATGAACCAGTCCCACAAAAACATTTCCCGGCTTTTTATATTTTTCTTTAAGATATTTTCTGACCTCATCTAGCAGGTTGGGGCTTTTTCTGTCCCCTGCCTGAACCAAAATACCCGCCGGTTTGTAGACAGCGATCAGATGATTGTCTTCGTATAGTATTTTTACATTCATAAAAATCGAGCGCTCAAGAACTATACTCGCAAGAAATTACCACCTTTCGGGACACGTTCGCCTTGCTCCAGCGGCAAGGCTCACTCGATCGTCGCCGGATTTTGTCAAGGAAAGACCGTTGACAAACCAAGCAATCCGGCGACTAGATGGTCCCGAGAAGGTAATAATCTCTTACTCGTTCTGGCGACTTAGTCCCCCTACTTTATACTAGTTGGTTACGATACCGAAGACCGTAGAGTTTGGGAAGAATTGCCTTTTACCTTTCTCCAGATTAGAAAACCGACCAACGATCCAAAAGCCAATAGTAAATATGGCCATAGAGCTAGTAACCTCCGCATAAATGTATCGTCTCCCGCCTTAAATGTTTTGGGTCGGGCGACTTTTTTAAAAACTCCCTCATCATTTTGATAAATAATAGTGGTATATTCCCCTTCTGCCAGATCAGTGACCTCGGCCTCGTGAGAACCGGCGGGAGCGTAAACTGTTTTTACAAGATTTCCATCTTTATCAAAAACATCCACCCGATAACCGTCGCTTGGCTCTCCGCCAGACGGCGGGCTCCATGTTATTTGCATGTCTGAACCGTCACCCGAGCTCGAAGGAGATGTACTAATTGAAGGCTCAGGGCTTGCTTGCGGTGAACTTGTTGCCGAAGCTGTAGGCGAAGGTCCTGAGCTTGCCGAAGGAGCCGGTGAAGATGTGGGCGATGGAGTCGGAGATCCCGAGACAGTAGGCGAGGGAGTCGGCGAAGGACTTGGCTGACCACCCAGTGTTGTAAAACTAATACTTGCCTCCGCTTGATTATTCCCAAGATCAATTGATGTAACTTCTGCCAAATATGGCGTACTGCCGCTAAGTCCGCCGCCTATCTCAAGGTAATGCTCAAGCTCAAATGTAGGGTCTGAGACTGCAGTAACAGAAATAAATCCGCCATACACCATGAGTAGTCTGGAGTTAGATATTTCATTAGTCGTCCAAGCAACGCTGACTGAATCATTTGCCACATCAACAATTCGCAAATTAGATATCACCGGTGGATTATCTGTCGGCGGAGGCGTTGGCGTTGGAGTTTGAGTCTGGCCTGAAGTAAAAGTTCCAACAATCTGGCTTTGATTACCCCAAGAATCCTTGGCTGTCAGTCTGTATTGATAGGTTGTATCCGGAGAAACAGAAATTTCTATATTACATGTAAGTACTCCTTCGACACAGAATTTATAACCGCCCGAAAAATCAATAACCTGACTATAGCTCCCGACTCCATACTCTAATTTAAAATCTACGGCTTCATTTGTATTAAAACCTATCCTCATTTCTGTCGGAGTAATAACTGACCAGGCAAGATTTGAGATTATCGGAGCTGAAGCTTCAATACCCTCATAAAGAGCATACTTAAAACTGAAAATTTGCTCTTCGCTTCCAAGCATCCCTACACCCATAGTATATGGCGAGACAGCGGGGGCATTATGAGAAACTATCTGAACCCGGTCGCTATAATAAAGCCTCAGATCGGACATTGAACTTGTTACTTTGATTGAATATTTACTGTCAGCCAGAACCGGAAGCTGAGAATTAAAATCAATGTGAAATCTTGTACCATCCGAAGTCAGGGCTATGGTTGGAATAGTAACGGTTCTTGTTGCTATAACTATCCCCTGCTCGTTAATGAAAGAAAACGTAGCCGTTCCACTTGAATCGGGGTTGGCTATAAAAAAATCAAAACCTCCCAAAAAATCATTTTGAGCAAGAAAAATCTGGGAGGGAGCGGCGACATCAGAAACTTTCAGCGACGATGAGCTGTCGGGATTAAACTCCAGATATTTATCCCCGTGGGCATGAACCAAAACAGGAACCGCGACCAACAGTATACTTAGAGCAAAGAAGCGTAATCTTCTCATGCTCTAATTGTATCATAAACCCCGCCCTCTATGCCTATCATTCCCGGTACAAGGCCAAGAATCACAAGCTTAGAGGGCGGGGTTATGATTAAGAATTTTAATCCTTATCGAGTAACTGAAATATCTGGAGTTGCAATCTCTGTATCAGGGGCTTCTATTGTAACACGTCCTGATGCAGGTCGAGCTACAGTATAGCCTGTAGCAGTTGCGGATCCAGTTGTCGGATCCCAAACCATTGAAGGCAGATATGTCGGAACAATGCAAGCCGCTAGATTAATATTACCAGCTGCTGTACCGATTTGGGTAGCAGCGACTGGCAAAGTAACATCATTGCCTACACCGAGACCGCAGTCAACGCTCCAAACTCCCTTGTTATCAACCATCCTCTGCCAGACGGCATTCAAGATGGCGTTAACATTGGATGACCTCTGGGAGTCTCTGGCCTGAGCGAACTGTCTGGCCGGGTTAATAGCGATAATGACAACCGCCGCCAGAATAGCGATAATACCGATAACGACTAAAATTTCGATAAGGGTAAAACCGCCCTGTTTATTGTATTTTTTCATTTTAAATCTAAGCTTAAATTTATAAACGTTTAAATATCTATTTTATTCGCCCAAGCGCTTTCGGGCAAATAATCGACCTTTTACAACTTCTATTATACCACGGCCAAAAAATCAATTTGTCCACAATCACTTAACCTCCTCCCATGACAATACCTCGTATTGAGACCCCGATGGAAACTCCGGCGGAGGATTAAACAGAAGATTCTGGTCGTAAATTATGTTTCTCTGCTGATAGCCAGAGCCGTCAGTATACGACATACCATACTCATCGTAGGAGGCAATAATGCCATACATCGTTATTACGCTTTTGGTATGGTGAGGAGAACAACGAGGCTGGTTTCCATCAGGCGGGCGGTAGTAATTTCTGCCTATGCGCCTATTTTGTGAAACAATAGCCGCATCTATCCTAAGATTGTCTTCACTAACCCAACCGACGCTGAAATCACCTTGAGCAATCAAGCCTATAGCATCAGTTCCGTCATAGTTTGAGTAAAGGAGATCGTTATTTACAATAATATCTTTTAGCTTAGATGGATTCTCCGGAAGTAAACCGGCAGCTATGGTAATACGAGAGCCGTTGCCGTCAATTTGCCCGTTTACCCAGACATGATCTTCTACAAAAATAACTCCGTTAGATGGTACGGGATAATTTTGAATAAATTGCTCCTGATCAATACTCCAACTTCCCCAATCTTGCTGACCCAAGACATTAATGCATCCATTTGGCATATTAACTAACTTTTTAACTTTAAATAAATCAAATGTGCTATTTGTTTTAAAGGTTATGTGATAACCTTCGAATCCGCCACCAGCCGGACCAAAATATATTCCGCCCGATTGAGACTTCGCTTTGAGAGTAGCAATATCTGCGGTTAGTCCGTTAAAATCAACCGCTGGAACAGGAAACTCTCGGCCAGCCATAAAGACATCTGGCCTGTCAGGCACTGTTCCGGACGGCCAAGGAGGATTGGTTCCTGGAGCCAACGGATCAACTGGAGCAATGTGGGTATGAACTCCAAATTCTTCATTCCCTGAATGCTCGGGATCGTTATATGTGACTCTGGCGCTTGTGACAATGTTATGAGCAATCCCGTCAAAATGAATTCCGCCGTTAGAGTGAATGGGGCCAAAAACTTCTGTCCCTGGCGGAAAATATATATCCGTATTCGATACGGCTGCATATTTAACCAGAGAAGTGCTGCCGAGCCTGACTCGAATTATTTTTTCTATACCCGAATTAGCTGAAATTTTTCCGGTTGAAGTTATTACTACGGTAGTCGAACCAAGGGGCGGAGGTTCAATGTCAAGAATGAACTGGCCAATGGTATTTCCGTCCTTGTCTTGATAATTATGGGTATAAGGCCCGGGCTGGCCGGTTCCGTCTTGAAAATCAAGCGGATCATGAGCTAAATGCCAGCGATAATATTCGACTCCGGCTTCGGCAATTTTAAAAGCCAAAGACTGGTCATTGCTTCTGGCGGCAAATCTCAACTGCGAATCAGCCCAGATTATAAACCCGCCCATTATGATAATGGCTAAAGCGCTGAAAAGTAAAACCGCCAACGACAACTGCCCTCTCTGATATTCTAATTTTGATTTTTGATTTTTGATTTTTGATTTTTCTATCATAGATTTCTCATATTAACTGACGTTGAAAAATTAATTCGGGAAGTGGGATTAACCGGATTTGAATCTACCGTAATACTGATTTCGACAAGCCTAATTTCGGGGATATTGACTGGAAACGGTAGCTCCGGCTCGGTACCAGAATAGTCTCCATCATAATAAGAAAAAATATTCCCGGCTGGCGCATAGATATTATGGATCATTTCCGAAACTTTTTCATTAGCAATATCATAAATTAACGGATTCCCGCTTGCTTCTATCGTGCCTTTATAAAAAGTATTGCCCTGAAGATAGTATCGAATTTTCTCTGACAGGCCATTTCCATCAATATCGCTATAAAAAGTAATTGAATTTTGAGAAGCTGATTCGATCGGATAAGATCCGCTTACAGACTGAGTCATCGCCCTGACTTCAGAAGTCATACTTTTTAAAGTAAGCTGAATCTCCTGCTGAGCAGTCAGATTCTCGCCGAGAAAAATTCCAAAATCGAAAGCATCGAGACCGAATGAGCTTATGGCAAAAACAACGCCGGTTAATATAGCCATGGATATAAGAATTTCAAGTAGTGTAAAACCTTTGCTCAAGCTAATAAACTAGTAAGCTGACGAGCTGGAAAGCTAATTACTTACCAGCTTATATGCTTATGTACTTATGGGCTTAATACCGCCCGATAATCTATCCAATTTGCATTAATACCGACTGAATTGTCATTAAATGTTTGGTATCCAGCCTTCTCTATTTTTATTTTATAAGTTCCCTGATTAAGGCCACTAAAATATGACTGGCCTTCGGGAACACACGAAGAATTAAAGTCTAAGGCTAAATCCTGAAAACTTGGCGTAACATTTTCATCATCAGTTCTTAAGACAATCTTATACCGAAGATATCTCTTATCATTATGACCCTGATAGATTTGAATACCGTTTATCGTGTAGTAAGTATTCGATGTGCCATCCGGTCCTACAAAATTCCAAGTACTGTTGTCGTTGTTGGTAGCGATCTGGATTTTCAGGCTCGTTTGAGCCGGCTGGCTTGTCGGATTAAAAATAAGATTATAAAAATCAACATCGGATGTGCCGAAATCAAGTGTTTTTGAGACCAGCCACTCATCGCTCATTGAAGCATACTTACCTCCGCCCAAATCCTTAATTCTTAGCTCCCCCGCCGGATCGGCCTCTTCGATGTTTATGCTTTTCGAATCAAAATTTCCGCCTGACCAATCGGTATAGACGACAAATTTTCTGCCGGTATATTTCTCGTCTGAAAATCCAGTTTTGGTCAGAGTTACCTTAGCATCATTAATAGGCTGGTCATTCTGATCCACAACCGTAACCGTTATCGCTGACGGACTCTTAGGCTCTATCAGCCAGGTCAGGCCATAAGTTCCGTCGGGGTCAACGGCTATTGGAGTCATCGGCGAAAAGCCGCTGATCTCATTAACGGCCGATTGGTTCTTAAAATCATAAGCGTCAAATTCAAGATTACCAACCGTTTTGTTGCCAGTTGAGTCAGTAGTGTGAACAAGGGAGTATTTAAAAACATCAGGATTAGTGCCGATTAATTTCTGGCCGGTTTGAAGAAAACCGATATTACCGATGCCAACGCAAAATTTATCCTGGGTTTTGACGTTAAGAACGCTAACTCGATCAATTATAAAACTAGTCTGGGTAATCTGCTCCGCAACAACAGTTGCATACGGTTTTAACGGATTCGGATTAAGAGGATCGCCGGGCCGGTAGTTTCTATCCGTTGAATAGCCACTTTTAGAAACAGTGACGGCATAACCGGCAGAGCTCGGAGGCGTATCTATAATTTTAAAAAATCCCGATGAATCGGTTACATCATTTATATTTATCGCCGGGCTAATCGAATTATTTATTACCAAAACACTAGCCTCGACCACCGGCTGTCCGGAAGCATCAATCGCTCTGATGATTAAAGTTCCGTTATTAGTCACTGTCTCAAGTCCTTGTGGTGCCACAGTTGTAGTTGCTCTTGCTGGAATAAATCTGGGACAAGTCGGACAGGTTATCTCTAATTCAACGAGTTTATAATCAGCCGGGGCAGTATCGTTGGGACTGCCTCCTTGCGTACCGTCAAAAGAATCATCAATATTCCGTATCGCAGTTTTGACGACAAAGTCTATATTGCTGTAATTTATATTTTTTGCCGCCGCAATAACTCCGGCAGGAACACCGCCCTGAACTCCGACATCGGTATATGGCATATTCCTTATAAGCTCAAGCTCGCTATCAAGCAGAGACAGGGCAGTAAGGTTCAGATAAGAAGCGGAGAAAATTTCCAGAACATTGGAATACGAAAAATAAATAGCCGTTGAAACAATAGCCAGTATAGTAATGGCGATTAAGGTCTCAATAAGTGTGAACCCGCGATTATTCAATCAATTAATTTCTACTAATTTTCTGGGTATTTCTATTTATTTCACAAGAAATTTATAGAAATTTGTTGAAATTTATAGAAATTTATCTTATCCCCCGAGGGTTTGAGTTATTTTATATATCGGCGTAATTATAGCTAAGGCCACAAAGGCAACGATCATTCCCATAACCAAGAGCATTATCGGTTCGAGAAAGTTTGAAAGAGTTTTTGTCGACTCATCAAGCTCAGATTCATAAAAATCGGCCAGAAAAAGAATAGATTCATCGAGCTTACCGGTATTCTCTCCCACCACCACCATCTGGGAAAATATCGGAGGAAAAAGTTTGGTATTCTCCATAAAATATTTAGACATCGGGTCTCCCCTTTTTACTCCGTCTGCCACTCTCAGTATTTCCTTCTTATAAACTAAATTACCCAGCGTATTGGCTGTAATCTCTAAGGCCTCAACTATTTTAATTCCGGCTCTTAAAAGCAGTCCAATAGTCCTGGCAAAGCTTATTATATTGATTGACCGCACCATATCTCCGACGACCGGAATAGAAATTAGAACCTTGTGCCAAGCAAATTTTACTTTAGGCACCCTTAATAACAACACTACCCCTACTATTAAACCGACCACTCCTAATCCAACCAGATATCCGTATTTTATGAAAAATTCTGAGGCGGCAATAAATATTCTGGTTACCAAGGGAAGCTCGACATTAATACTGGTTAAAACCGGAAGAATCTTCGGAAAAATAACAAATATCATTATTGAGGTGATGCCAACCGTGGCAAACATAATAATCATCGGATAAGCCATCGCTCCCTTTATTTTTTTTTGAAGCTCTTCCTTCTTCTTAAGCTCATCTGATAAATACTTGAGATTCTCGCTTAAAGTACCGGACGCCTCTCCGACTCGGATAAGATTAATGAAGAATTCTCCAAAAACATTTTTATACCTTTCGAGACCGGCGGCCAAAAAGTGGCCGTTTTTTACATCAAAAATCAGCTGATCCAAGATCTTTACAAACGCGCGAGACTTAGATTGTTTTTTTAAAATTTCCAGACTCTGCAGAATCTGCATTCCGGAACGAACCATCACCTCAAGATTCCGCGCAAAAAGCATTTTATCTTTAGTCGAGAGGCGGAAGAATAAATTTGTAGAAAAAACTTTCAATTTTAAATTGGGATCACTCGTTCACAACTCTTAATATTTCTTCTATCGTGGTCAGGCCGGCAACTGCTTTTTTGAATCCGTCTTCAAGAATAGGGACCATACCATTTTTGACGGCTATCTTCTTAATCTCACTGGCATCGGCCCTTCTCATAATTGCTTCTCTGATAAAATCATTTATTTCCAGAACTTCATACAAACCCATTCGGTCGTAATAACCGCTATCGCCGCACTCCTGACAGCCTTTGCCATAGTAAAAGTCTCTGTGATTATCAACTAATTCCGGCCGAAGATGTTCTTTTAGGTTTTCAAGCTCAGCATCGGTTAATCGCTTTTTAATCTTACAGTGAGGACAAATCATCCTGACTAAACGTTGACCTATGGCAATATTTACCGTTGAGGCAACTAAAAAAGGCTCAATGCCCATGTCCAAAAGCCGCGGCAAAGTCGTTGCCGAGTCGGTGGTATGGAGAGTCGATAAAAGTTTATGCCCCGTCAGAGCCGCATTAACAGCAATGGAAGCAGTCTCCTGGTCACGAATCTCGCCGACCATGATAACATTCGGGTCCTGGCGGAGAATGGATCGAAGACCGGCAGCAAAAGTAAGGCCGGTTCGGGTATTAACCTGAATCTGGTCTATGCCCTCAAGCGAGTACTCTACCGGATCCTCAATTGTAATAACTGAAACTTCCCTGGTGTTTACTTCTTTCAATATCGTATACAGCGTTGTCGTTTTTCCTGAACCGGTAGGACCGGTCGCTAGAATCATGCCATGAGGCCGCTCAACCGCTCTTTTAATCTTTGATCTGTCTACGTTAGTAAAAGCAAGGTCGTCAATCGTAGCTATCTTGGTTTGCTCGGCTAACAGCCTAAGAACGGAATTCTCTCCAAAGTAAGTTGGGATAATGGAGACCCTGACATCAAACTGGCGCAGAGGATTGGCAATAGCAATTCGAAAACGTCCGTCTTGAGCCGCCTGATGTTCATCGGTTCTCATTCCGCCAAGAACTTTAATTCTGGTAATAACTCCTGACTGAATTCCTTTTGGAAAGTTAAACAGGTCGTGAAGAATTCCATCTATTCTGAGACGGGCAATTAACTTATTCTCGGTCGGCTCAAGATGAATATCTGATGCTCTAGCAAGAAAAGCATATTCCATCATCGTATCCACTAAGGCTATAATTGAGATCTCTTCTTCGGGTAGAGTCAGCATCTTATCTATTTTCTCTTTCAGCCTCTTGGGTGCTTCAAGATTGACTGTGATTTTTTCGGCAGGCGCCATAGCTTTTTTATCTTCAGGTTTTTTGGGCGCTTCCGTTTTAACCTTAGGCAGTTCCGGTATTTTTTCAATTGGTATCTCCCTGTTCTTACTTTTTAAAATTTCTTCTATTTTAGAAACAATTTCTTCGGTATTGGCCAGAGCCTTAACTAGATAGTAGTTAGCTCCCTTCTTAAGGCTTTCTGATATTGCTTCCGGCTGATCAAGGTTAAAAAGAACAACTACTGGGAGAGAAACCTTGTCGTGAGACTTGCGTACCTGGTTCAATAATTGAAAACCATCAATATCCCCGTGAAGAGGCATGTCCAATAAAATCAGGGTTAGTTTTTCTTTGGAAATTTTTTCCAGTGCCTCTTTCCCATCATAAACCGTTATCACCTCATAACCGACATTAGAGATCTTCTCGGCTAAGAGTTCGGCCATAAAAATGTTGTCTTCGACAACCAGTATCTTCCCTAGGTTTGTTCTCTGTTTTAGAGCCATACGGATATTAAGATGGTTTCAGAACCATTTCAGTTTTTAAATCAAGGTTTCGAGGTTATGCCCTGAGAAAGTTCCTGCTGTATTCTGGCAACAATCTTTTCCAAATCGTCGGTTTTTTTAACGTGGCCGAGAGCTCCCGCGTCTTTGGCAAATTTATCATCCACCCATGAGTTCTCCTCCTGAGCTTCGCCAAAATTAGTAAGAAAAAGCACCTTCAACTCCTTAGTTTCCGGATCTTGTTTAATTCTCGATAGAACCTGAATACCGCTCATGCCGGGCATGTTTACGTCCAATAAAACTAAGTCGGGCTTTATTTCTTTAGCTTTCTTAACACCGCTAGGGCCATCCTTAGCTTGATCTACGGAAAATCCAAGTTTTTGTAACTTAACCGATAATATCTCCCGGAGATTCTCATCATCGTCTACGATTAAAATGAGCTTTTTGTTATCAGCCATATATTAGACATAATAACATAATAGGGGCCTGGGGAGAATCGAGTTTTACACATAATCAATCATTCTGTTATAATGATAATTGGATTAAGCTAAGTTCTTGACCGTAAAATCAGTACTTAAATTCTTAGCAAACTACTCAGTGTCTAATCATGAAATAAAAAAAGTTCTGGTTAAAGATATAATGACCACAAAGGTTTTTTATGTTTCCCCAGAAACCCTTATAACCGATGCCGCTAAAATAATAACCGAACATAACTTTGCCGGTCTGCCGGTAATAGACGATTCTAATCATCTTATCGGAATAATTACCGAATACGACCTGATTACTAAAACGTCCAGTTTAAACGCCTCCTTTCTTCAGAAAATATTAAGCGATATATATCCCGACAAAAGCATTGACAATGTTGAAAGAAGGGCCATTTCCAAATTAACCGTTCAGGATGTTATGAACCCGGAACCGCTAACCCTCAAAGATAGTGCAACCTTCGATGAAGTGATAGAAACATTCAGGGCTCATCACCGGGTTAACCCAATTCCTATAATCAATGACGAGAATGAAGTTGTCGGTATTATTAGTCGTTTTGACGTTTTGCGTCCGTTAAATATTTTGGGATATAATAAAAATAACTCTGACTGATTCTTCTTATATTTAAGAATCGCATGTCGCATAAATGAAGAAAACAGAAGATGGGAAAATATTCTCTAAAGATATAATGACTAAGGAAGTAGTGGCTGTTCATCCCGAGACTCCCCTTCTTGAAGTCGCCAAGATTCTGGCTGAACACAACTTTGACGGCGTGCCGGTAGTAGATAACGAGAACCGCGTTGTAGGTATCGTCACCGAGTACGACCTTATAAACAAAACTTCGGCCGTTCATTTGCCGACTTTACAGGTTATTCTGCGCAACCTGCCTCAATTTAAGAAAGAGGAGGCTCATTTTCAGGAAGAGATACTTGAACTTAAAGTAATGGACATAATGAACAAAGAACCCCTCTGTCTCGCACCCGATGTTCCCTATGATGAAGTAATCAAAATATTCAGAGAACACCATCGGGTTAACCCGATTCCCGTAATTGATGCAGACAAGAAAATTCTTGGAGTTATCAGCCGCTTCGATGTTCTCAGGCCTTTCCACGTTCTACAAGGAGTATTAAAGTATTTTTAACAGCAGGCTTCTATTCTACTGAGCCTACAAGCTCTACTCAAAAAATATCAACACTCTACTTCCATGCGAGATATGCCTCGCTTACCACTGTTTCAGTAAAAAAGCCTGATGGATTAAGTTTAAGGAGTTTATCTCTAAGCTCTTTCTCAAATTCATCAATACGTTCTCCAAATAATCTTCTGGAAGCATAGGATGTTGAGCTAAGAAATCCAATAATCTCATCCGTGGTCCATCTTTGCTGATACTTATTACTAAATATTTCAAATCCTTGAAACTTTGAGCGTTGTATAATAACCTCAAATCTTTCTTTGGGTTCTTGATAAAAAGAGTTGCCAGCGCGCCTTTTTTCTCCCAAATACTTCTTTATTGTTTCGGCAACGACAGTTTTATATCTATCGTCTCCCTTGTCAGTAAGGACTGGTGAGTTGTTGGATATTATGGCTATACCTCCACCCTCTTCCGTAATTTCAAATACTTTTTCAAGAACCTTATCCTGCTCCATCCAATGAAAAGACGCTCCCATGGTTGTTAGACGAAAAGCTCCTAGCTCTTTCGTAATGTCTTCGGCTCTACTTAACAGCCAGCTTATATTTTTAATGCCACTCTTTTCTGCCTGAGACCTACCTTCGTCAAGCATCTCCTGCTCAGGGTCAACCGCAACTACTTCCCTAACATACCGAGCGAGAGGAATAGCAATTTGCCCCGTTCCAGTACCTAAATCAAGTACCCTAAATGTTTTGTCCAGGTTGAATGATTTTATTATATGTTTAAAAAAGGCATCGGGGTAACCACGACGGTATTTTGCGTAATACCAAGCAGCTCCCCTGAATAGTTCTCGATTATTCATGACAGTATTATATCATAGGCCCCAAATTACCTGATACTGAGCGTGGAAATAAAAATTAAAAAGCCGACATTTAGTCGGCAAACCTTATTAAGATAGGTGTGGCCTTACAATATGCTTTATCCTCCCAATTTAGTGCCCAGCGATGCGTATAGCCAGAGTATCCCGATATACGTTCCGGTTTATTTCCTTTGGCGCAGTACTCACAAAGAGTAGCGCAAACCTCTTGAACGCTTACTTTTTTCTCCCTACCTTGTTCCGGCATAATTACCCCACAAAATTCAGAAATCTAGCATATTCATATCATGCCGTGAATAAACTCACAAGTACTATAAAAGCGGAGATTACTATAACTTTCTCGTGTTATGATAAGTAGAAATTCGTTCCAAAACCTAAATAAAAAAGATATCGAACTCCCCATATCTCTTTAAAATAAGTGAAGACCGGCAATCTCCGCCATTTCTACTTTGAAACCGTTTGAGCAACTTCATAATAAACTCGAGATATTTATGAAAGTTTTTCAGAAGACAAAGAATTGGGAGTGAGTCTTATCTGGTATTGGTAATTCTTATTATCAATATGTCCGATAGGACCGACGAGCGGGACCCAATTTTGTGTCTGAAAAATGAATAAATATCGAAAAGTTTATTGATGTTGCGAAGGTGTTGAAAAATAGAAATAGCGGGGATTGGCTAAGCGAGCGGGAGTTCTACGTAGAACGTACTCCCCTTTCCTGAGCCCTCCGACTCTGCCCAGATTCTGCCCTTGTGGCCCTCCACAATGCCATGAGCGATGAACAAGCCTAAGCCCGTACCCTCAATCTGTCTTTCCTTGATATCTCTCTTAAATTCCTCAAACAAGTGAGGCAGTAATTCTTTTGATATTCCGTGACCGGAATCAAAAACAGAGAAAATAAAATTACCCTCCCTTGATTCAGACTTAACCTTCACAAATCCGCTATCAGTGTATTTAATCGAGTTTTCAATTAAATTCTGAAAAACCTGCCGGATATTCTGAACATCAACGTTTATCCAGCTTTCCTGAGTAACTGCCTCAAAACTAAAATCTAGTTTCTTATTTTGAGCCAATGGTTTCAACTCTTCAAAAATATCTTTTACTAATTTAACGGCATCTATCTTTTCAAATTTATACTCCATCTTTCCTTCTTCTATTTTTCTCACGTTTAAGAAATCGCTTACCAACTGAGTCATCCTGTCAGCCGAATCCTTTATCTTGTGGGCCGCCTCTGCAATTTTAACCGGAGCCTCGCCGTATGTTCCGTCGTAAATAAGAGTGGCAAAGCCCTTGATGGCGGCAATAGGGGCTTTTATCTGATGAGAGGCGAATGATAAAAATTCTGATTTTAAGTGATCCAGCTCTTTTAGCTTCTCGTTGGCACCTTCTAGCTGTTTTGTTAAGACTTCAAGCTCCTCTCTCTGCTTAACCTCGCCAATAACGCTCCTGATAAGAAAAACACCGAATAAGAAGAACAAGCCGAATAACCCGATGCGAAGAATCAGCTCCCATAAGCTATCAGCCCTCAGAACCTCAAAAAGAGAGATTGATAGTATTGCAAAAGTTAGTATCTCGGTTGCAATCGCTTTCACATTCAACAGATTGTGTCTTAGTATCGCGTAGCCCATTCCGAAAACAGCCGGCAGCATAAACAGGGGTCCAAACTTTGTAAAATATGTGCTTCCGAAAATAACCACAAAAAGAAAATTGGTGACGATCAACAGAGCATAGCTTAGAGAAACACCGACAAGCATATATTTCCACTGTGTACGCTCTAAGTCTTTAGCTTCTTTGTATTTTTTTATTATCAGTATAAGCCCGAAAACGAGAGATCCTAAGACAACAAGGGCAAACAATGGCATAAGAGACCCGACGATCGGTATCGCCCTATCTTGAACAATGTCCAAGCTGGAGAATACGAACGGAGAAACCGTAGCCCACATCGTTGCGGCTAATACAACAAGAATGACTCCAAACAAATACTTGCTTATAAAAAGGTTTCTATTCGGGAAATTATATACAAAAAGAAGGAATATCACCGCATGAGGAGCGGCAAAGAAAAGAACAAGTCTGACCCAGAAGAGAAGCGCTTCGGGGCTTGTATTCAGCGAAAAATAATTAGCCAGCGACCAGAAAACCGTAGATAAGCTCATCAAAAAGAACAAGCGGTTAGTAACGCTTGTACGATCGTGGAAATAAACAACTATTCCCATGAAAAATATTCCGAAACTTGCTATCAGGGTATAGGCTAAATCTTGTGCCATTTTTATATATGAACGAAGTGAATATCTATAAAAATGAGCACCCGCCGACCTGTCCACCAAAGCTTTAGCGAAGACGGGTAGTCCATTTTTGTTTTATTCCTTCACCGAAAAACCTCTTATCTCCATAACTGCATAGCCTCACCTCCGGCTCGGCCTTTTTGCCAAGAGATTTATATAACTCATTATACTCATTATTTTTTGATCTTAACATCCCGACTAAATCTTTTTTTACCTTGTTCTTCAAGTAAATCCGATCAGCGCTTGTCACGTTTTTTAACTCAACATTAACTTCCAGATATTGGTTAAAATTCCCATCATTCTTAGTTAACATGGTGAATTTGCCACTGACATGATCATTAACTCCTTCCAAACTTAAGCTCTCACGTACTGTTTCCGGGTAAATATTTACTCCGTAGAGAGTTGCCGTAAAATTATCTCTCCCAAAAACATACAAGAAAGGGAGCCGCCAAATTGATATTTTTTGATTTTTAGCTTCTTTAATTAAATTTAGTTTATACTTACTGAATAAACCTTCCATTTCTAACCAGCTTACTAGACCTCCGCTATCCCCTATGCTGTATCGAATCAAGGGTATCCCGCTTGAAGCCGTAAAGATTAAATTTTGCCCGATCTGCTCAAAGTATCTTAAGGCCGGATTATACTGAATAAGAGTCGGAATTCTTTCTTCCGAAGAGAACATGGTTTTATAAATATCCTGGCGTTTATTTGCTATTCTTCTGGCTAGTATAGAAAGCGGGGTTTCATGTCCCAGTATCAAGGCATCGGCCGTCCCGTATATATTCAGTGATCCTTTGAGAATATCGGCTGTTCCTACTTTTTTGTAAAGGTAATCGCGCCAGTTTTCACTGAATGCTTCAGCCGCAAAAAGAAACTTTATCCTGTACTTCTTCCAATTCAAGCCGATTGCTTCTCCTTCATCAACAATATCTTTTACAAAAGGCGGATAGCCGGCAATAATAATTTGGTTATAATTCCCTCCTATACTGGTTATGATTCCTAAGACATCTGATTTATTTATTCCGGGGGTAACAACGGTCATTTGATACCGTTCTGCGATGCTTTGAGTAGCTCGGTGAGTCAGGGTGCCGGCAACCCACATCCCCATGGCAAAAGAAACAATCAGCAAGGTTGAATATCTATCTATCTCAAAAGAGTCCACCAAAAAAAGTTCATGCACCAAAGCTGTTTCTTCTTCCTGCTCTTTCCCCCGTGGCCAGAACATCGGCTCACCGGTAGAACCTGAGCTTAAAGAAAACATATCCATTTTCCCAGGATTTCCGTCCCAGCACAGCTCGGCAAACGGATAAGCCTGCAGGTAGTTCTCTTTATCTATTACCGGGATAAGCTTAAAGTCGGAAATACTTTTAATCTTGTCGGGTTTTACTTTGTTTTTTAGTAAAAAATCCTTATAGGCCGGCACTCTTTTTGAAGCTGAATAGAAAATACCCAGAGCCATTCTTTCTCCCTCTTTTATCCAAAAGTTTTCATCCTCTTCGGAAAGACTTGTTCTAAAAGATTTGTAATCTAAATCCATGAGCTTATTTAGCGGATTTTATCCGGCTCCAAATAATACCTGCCTGATTTAATACTGTCTTTTTGGGCAATTCGCCTTACAAAATGACAAATAGCTGCCCCCCGCAAAAAAGATGATTCGGCAATCTGCGGAATTCCGGCTAGTTTTGAACCAACCAGCCTGAATGATTCTACTAGGCGTGGATGAAGATATCTAACTCCCATAAAATCTCTGGCTAATTTTATCTTTTCATTGAAAGACTTCGGACCGGCTTTGACGCTTTCAATTACCTCCTTTTTTAGATATCCGCTCATTAGCGGCAATCTCGGACTCAGATCAAACCTCTCTATGTCAACTATAACATTTTCACTATTGCCGGTTACCATCACCACTGGAATGCCGTTTTTTCTGGCCAGTTCTCTTATCTTTATCTTGAGGGGCAGATTATCCATCTCTTCAACGAGAATATCTATTTTGGGTTTTAAAAGAAATTTTTCTAAATTGTCCTCGCTCAATCCTTTATCAAAAACCTCCAGCTCGGCAAAAGGATTTATTTCGTATATCTGCCTGGCCGTGAGAACTGCTTTGTTAAGACCCAAGTCCGGTAAACCCGCCCGGAAGCGGTTTAAATTTGAAAGCGAGAGAACGTCATTATCGGCAAGCTTCATCTTTATGTCCCCCTCTAACGCCAAGCACACCGCGCCTGGATTCCCGACATTCAACCCGGCAATTCCAACTTTAAATTTTTCAAATTTATTCTGCTCGTCTTCAGTTATCAAATTATGATTCCTTGAAGTTCTTACATATATAAAGTCTTTTTTATTCAGACAATGAACTAACATATTCCGCCACGGATAGTAAACCCAGATAGTAGGAGATTTTAGGCCGCTAGGCTCTAGGTTACTGAGCTTTAGGTTATTAGATTGGATTAAGAGCTTAGGATTTTTAACCAATTCCAGCTCTTTGATCTGTTCTTTTATTTCATCGACAATAAAAGCCGACTTTTTAATTCTTGTTAAAAGTTTCGTCTGTTCTTGGTTGTCTGGTTTTATTAATGTTGGTTTCATGCGATTATTTTTTTTTCAACCTTATGCCGAGGACTGTGCCCCTGAATCTGATTCATGTATCCGACACAGAATAGAAATTGAGGGATAAGATCGTTGCCTATTACTTCCTGAACTTTTTTATACAGATCCCCTATCTCGATTGAGGCGACGAAGATAGACGTCATGATTTCTTTCGACTGAAGATGAAGCATTAATCTTTCCGCCAATCTGCCGGTTTCAAACCATATCTCCGGAGATGATTTTTCTGATTCAATGAAGCAAATAAGAGGAGCCGAGGACACACTTATCCGATTTAACTTGGCCAGAAGCAGACTTAGATCAAAAAACTTAACCAGCACCGGGATTATAAATGAAAGAAGAAACGGCATCCGCAATGAATATCCGGGCAGACCATCTTTCCTTGAAGATAAACTGCTGGTCATCCATTTTGACATTTCTTGACGAAAAATCGGCCGGCCATGAGCCATTCTCAAACCTTCTGCCGTCAAAGATGCTATTTTACTAATTTTTTCTTTATCATCGACGAAGCGTATTCTGATTCTCTGATCTTTATTTAGAGATAACAGTTCTATCCCGATATCATCCGGAAGTGTTTTATCCTCAAATACTCCTCTGACGTTGACTCTTCTCGGGATGGTATCTAAAAGATATTCCAAATCTGAATTCCTCTCGCCGTTTTCCCGGAATACTATCTCCACCGCAAGAGTACCTTCAAAAATCAACTTTAACTCCTTAAAAATTCCGAAATAATTTGAGGCGATCATTATATTTTCTGCCATACAGCCAAGACTGATATACAAATCTCTGCCTTTCGGATCAGCTTGAGGTAACTTTAATTTAGGGTCGTAATAAATTTTGCACGAGTTAGAATCAATTTTAAATAGCCATGGCTGGCTGTTATGAGTTGATGGCGCGAGAATGGCATAGCCCAAAACAAATTTAATTTTATCGGACAATAATCCGCTTACCGGAAAATCTTCTTTTTTTATATCCCAAGGATTAGACATAGGTGAGCCATTTTTTATATTTTTTATCTCTACCCCTAGTTATTCTGATATATTTCTCTTTTATTCTCAGCGATATCGGTCCGACTTTTCCTTTACCGATTTTTTGACCGTCAATCTTAACCACTGGACAAATCTCAACCGCTGTTCCGGTAAAGAAAACTTCTTCGGCATTTTTCAGCTTACTGACCGAAATATCTTTCTCAATAACTTTTATCCCCTCTCTCTTGGCGATCCGCATAACACTATCCCTGGTAATACCCGGCAGAATAGCGCCCTTTGGCGGCGTATAAAGCTTTCCGTTTTCAACAATAAAGATATTTTCTCCTGCTCCTTCAGCGACATAACCGTTATCATCAAGGAGTATCGCTTCATCGGCGCCTCGTTTTTTTGCTTCCATCGTTGCAATTATAGAGTTCGCATAATAACCGCTTATCTTGGCGTCTATCGGAACAGACTTGGGACTTAGCCGCCTGTAGCTGGAAACAACGGCCGATAGCTCTATCCCTCCAAGATAAGCTCCCCACGGCCAGAGAATAATCGCCGTATTTACCTTAGAACCGCTCACATCTAAACCGAGCTTGCCATAACCGCAAAAAGCGATAGGTCTTATGTAACATTCGTTGATCTTATTTATTTTAATAAGAGTAGTAATTGATTTTTTTATATCGTTTTTTGAAAAAGGTATCTCTATGCTTAAGCATCCGGCAGAATAGTAAAATCGGTCTATATGATCTTCCAGCCTAAAGATCGTTGGTCCTTTATCTGTCTTATAACATCTTATCCCCTCAAAAACCCCACTTCCATAGTGAAGAGCATTAGTTAAAACATGAACTTTCGCTTCTTCCCAATTGATTATCTCTCCGTCAAGCCAAATTTTACCTGATTTTTGTATGGCCATAATAGGTTTGAATATAGCCTCATTATATCACCTCTTCTCATTTCTGATTAATTATGCTAGAATAATCCCACATTGCAGAAATCACTTAGAGTAAACAATCAAATACGAATTCCCGAAGTTCAGGTAATTGACGACCGAGGCAATCAGCTTGGCATTCTACCGATATTTGAAGCTTTAAGGCTGGCCAGAGAGAAGAGCCTTGACCTGGTGGAAGTCAGCCCGCAGACAAAGCCTCCCATTGCCAAAATCATGGATTATGGTAAATACATGTATCGGAAAGAGAAGCAGGAGAAGGGCCAGATCAAGCAGAAAGATCATGAGACTAAAACAATCCGGGTTGGATTTAAGACCGGAGAACACGACTTAAAGTTTAAGTCCGAGCAAATAGACGAATTTTTGAAAGACGGACATCCGGTAAAGATTGAGCTTACTCTCCGCGGTCGCGAGAAAGCTCTTGCTCACTTAGGCAGAAATAAACTGGATAATTTCCTTAAACTGATAAGCGAGCCGTACGCAGTTCAACACCCTGTTTCAAGATCACCCTTCGGCTGGATAATATTTATTAAAAAAGATAAGCAGTTGCCTAAGAGCCGCTAAGCGGTTAGCTACACATGACAAAGACAAATAAATCATTTTTGAAAAGAATAAAAATTACCGGAAGTGGCAAGATTTTAAAGCGCCCTCCGGGACAAAATCATTTCAACGCCAAAGACAGCGGAACAAAAGGCCAGCGCAAGCACGGTTCGATATTGGCTCCGCATGAGCTTATCCGCAAAGTTAAAGCTTTAATATTTAATTAATTAAGAAGTTACAGAACTTTCTGTGTTTGTGCCAAGTTCAAGGAAAAATCGAGTATTGATTCGAGACGTAGTATGACTACGGCGAGAATTAAACGGAAATTTTAACGAAGAAATTGACCAAACTCGAAGGGCATGTTTCACGCCTAAAGATTCTTATCAGGCTAGACATGCACAAAAGTTATAATGACCAGAGTTAAGCGGGGTGTACAAGCAAATGCCAGACGCAAACGACTGTTGAAACATACAAAGGGTTTTTTGTGGACTAGAAAATCAAAATACCGCCAGGCTAGAGAAGCAACCCTTCATGCCTGGTCATTCCAGTTTGCCGACAGAAAAAAGAAAAAAAGAGACTTCCGCCGGTTGTGGCAGATTAAAATAAATGCCGCCGCCAGAAAAAATGGTATAAGCTACAGCAAGTTTATTAACCAGCTTAAAAAATCAAATATAGAACTCGACAGAAAGATATTATCCGATATTGCCCATAATCACCCCGAGGTATTCAAAAAAATAATCTCTCAATGAAAAAGATCCCCGTATGGGGATCTTTTTATTCTTCTTCAGAAAGACCTCTCTCGTCCAATAGTTCAAGTACCTTTCTTCTGGCATCTTCTGGATTAGTGACATTGACGCTAAAGTCTTCATTCTCCGGACCAGTACTGCCGTCATCAAATTTTTCCCACCAGACAAAAACACCATCTCTGGTTTCTCGACCGATACCGATAACCTTTTTATCTTCAAACAACGGTTCCTCTTCTCCTTCCGTCGCGGTAAGTTTTATAAATGGATTCTGCATAAGCCTATTTTACCAGAAAATTAACTTTGGCAAATCAAGCTATCCACAATCTTATAGTTTTGAGTAATTAATGACATCCTCCCCGGACTCCGCTTCGCTGCGTCCGGGGTTTCCTTGGTACTCCGCTATTCATTGCCTGGATTGACCTGACAGTCTGGGGCACTTCTCGTTTGTCTTGCCATTCGATATATCGACGCAATTGATTCTCGTTCAGTCCGACTGAGGAGACGAAATACCCGACACTCCATATACCCTCTTTCTCGAGATAGGCTTCTCTGACGAACTTGAAGCGCTTTCTTAAATAGAAGCTTGAGGTAGCTTTCAGTTTTTGAACTACTGAAGCTATGGTTATGCTCGGTGGCGCTTCAAGTTGGAGATGAACGTGGTCACGATTGGTATTGATAGCAAAGATATGGAGTGTCGGGTATTTCTTGATGGTTTCATACAGACAGTGAACTAACTCATTCTTTACTGCTGGAATGATGTATTTTATTCGATACTTGGTGCCCCAGACGATGTGATACTGGAGTTGGTAGGCTGAATGACTTAGGCTTCGAATTCTCATGAGACCAGCATAGCACGTAAGAACGTGCTATGCTCATTCATCCCCGCACAGAAACGCCTACAATAAAACCCCGACGGCGTTTCTGTGCGGGGTTTCCTGTTTAACTAAAAACCGCCGAAAGGCAGTTTTTAGCAACCAAGACGAATAGGGGCTTATCTCAATTTATTCTCCTTCCGCAGTCTAGGAGAAATCTGATAACTAAAAAGGATTTACTCAATAATCATAGGTCGAGCGCCGACCCAGCACCATTTTTTCTTAAAAATAGTGCTAGGGAGGAGGCAAGCGAGGGTTACCTGTGATTATTGATATGTAAATTCTTATTTAGTTTGAGGATATTGACGCGGACGAGGACTGGAGAGAAATTGAGATAAGCCCCATGAGTTATTCCTCTATGCCCCGATTAAACCCCGTTCCAGCGGGTATAAGTCTACCAATAATAACATTCTCCTTGAGGCCTACCATATTGTCCTCTTTGCCTATAGTAGCACTTTCTATCAATATCTTGGCTGTTTCCTGGAATGAAGCAGCAGACAAGAAGCTGTCGGTCGAAAGAGCAACTTTACTTATGCCCATAATAAGCTGTTCGGCTTGTGCCTCTATCTTTTTGTTATTTTTAGCTTTTTCGTTTTCTTCAATCAATCTTCGTTTCTCTATTATGTCGCCGATAAGTAAATCAGTATCACCGGAATCTACAACTTTAACACGGGAGAACATCTGGCGGGTAATAAGCTCAACATGCTTGTCATTAATTGAATCTCCGGTCGGGAAATAGATACTCTGAACTTCCCTGATAATATAGCGGGCAACGACATCAATATTATTAGTCGTCTGGAATAATTCTTTTAAGTCAACATGGCCTTCGCTTAACTGTTGTCCTCTGGTAACCATGTCTCCAGCCGAAACAGAAACAACAAGATTCGGGGATATCAGATATTCCCTCTCTTCTCCCGTCTCAGAAGAAATTATGGTAATAATTTTATTCTTGCTTTTTTCTTCAACTAATTTTACCTTGCCATCCATATCGGCGATTAGAGCTTTAAATTGAGGCGGCCGGGTCTCAAATATTTCTTCCACCCGGGGCAATCCCATAGTAATATCAGCGCCTCCGGCAACGCCTCCGGTATGGAAAGTTCTCATTGTCAGCTGTGTTCCCGGCTCCCCAATTGCTTGAGCAGTCACAATACCAACTGCCTCTCCCAGTTCAACTAGTTTATTTTTGGAAAGATCGTTACCATAGCATAAACGGCAAACGCCTCGAAGAGTTTTACATTTAATAAGGGAACGAATTTTAATCGATTCAATCTTAAGTTCATCGATTCTGTGTGAGGCTTCCTTCTCGATGACTTTTCCTTTTTTAACAACCATATTTCCTTCATCATCTTTTAAATCTTCAACCACTATTCTTCCTCTGGTTCTTCGGCCCAAGGTCTCACCGCTGAACTTACCATCTTCAGCATAAAGCGTGTACCCTTCTTTGTCTTTACAATCCTCTTCGGTCACAACGACGTCCTGAGCAACATCAACAAGACGGCGTGTAAGATAACCTGCAGTAGCAGTTCTTAGGGCAGTATCAACTAATCCCTTTCTCGCTCCATGGGTGGAAATAAAATACTCAAGCGGAGCAAGGCCTTCTTTAAATGAATCCTTGACCGGCAGTTCGATAAGCTCTCCTGACGGATTAGCAAATATACCCCGCATGCCCATCATCTGTTCAGGCGCTGACCAGCTACCTCTTGATTTAGAATCAACAATCATAAAAACCGGATCATTAGGACCAAATTGTTTTCTAACCAAGCTCGAAAGTTTAGTCTTGGCCTGATTCCATATTTCAATTGCTTTTGATTTTCTTTCGTATTCCGTAAGAAGCCCATCTTCATAGAGACGCTTATTCTCTTCTATCATTATATCAGCCTCATCAATTATTTTATGCTTATCGGCCGGCAATCGTAAATCATCCATACCCCAAGAAACTCCGGAAACGGTTGCATAATAAAATCCAACATCTTTAATTTTATCAAGAAATTCTATTGTTGTTTCCTCGCCGCACTCATCCCATATATCTGCTTCCAGTTTCTTAAGGTCTGGCTTAGTAAGAGAGCGGTTAATAAATTTATAACCTTCCGGAAGAGCTTTATTGAAAATAATTCTGCCGGCGCTTGTCTCTATAAGCTCCCGCCTAGAACCGCTTTCTGCGTCAGGATTAGGAACTTTTATTTTTGCTCTTAAATTGACCACGTCATTCTCGTATGCCAAAAGGACCTCATAACGAGAAGAGAAAATCTTGCCCTCTCCCCTAGCGCCGTCCAATATGGTTGTCAAGTAATAACAGCCGAAAGATATATCATGGCTGGGTATCGCAACAGGATCGCCGGTAGCCGGTTTAAGAATTCCGTGAGATGCCAGCATTAATTCTCTTGCCTCTTTTTGAGCTTCATCTGTAAGCGGAAGATGAACAGCCATTTGATCGCCGTCAAAATCAGCATTAAAAGCAAATACCGGCATGGCTGGAATTTTAATCGCTTTACCTTCAATAAGTGTTGGTTTAAAAGCCTGGACGGAAAGACGGTGAAGAGTCGGCGCACGATTAAGTAAAACAAGTTTATCCTTGATAGCCTCTTCTAAAGCCGACCATACATCGGGAGTCTCCTGATCGATTAGCCTATTGGCGGATTTAATATTGTGAGCAAGCTCTTTACGGATAAGAATGCCGATGACAAAAGGCTTAAAAAGTTCCAATGCCATATGCTTGGGCAAGCCACACTCGGCAATACCAAGATGAGGACCGATAACAATGACGCTTCGGCCTGAGTAGTCAACTCTTTTACCGAGTAAATTCTGCCTGAATCTTCCCTGCTTACCCTTCAACATGTCAGCCAATGATTTCAAAGCTCGCTTTTGCCCGGTCGAAGCCGCGGTGGTAATCTGTCCTCTCCTCATTGAGTTATCAATCAAGGCATCTACGGCTTCCTGAAGCATTCTTTTTTCATTCTTGGTGATTACTTCCGGGGCTTTCAGCTCCAAAAGATGTTTTAATCTGTTATTTCTATTAATAACTCTTCTATAAAGATCATTGAGGTCGGATGTCGCATAACGGCCGCCGTCCAATGGAACCATAGGCCTTAACGCCGGCGGAATAACCGGTAATGCAGTTATGATCATCCACTCCGGCCTAATACCGGAACGGGACATGCTTTTTAGAAATTTTAAACGCCGTGATATTTTTCGACGTTCAAGAGGATTAACCTCGTTTTTAAGAGTACCCTCAAGATAAATCACCATCTCTTCAAGATTTACACCTTCAAGAAGTTTTCTTACAGACTCAGCACCTATGCCAGCTTCAAATACCTCGCCGTATTTAACTGAAAGATCCCGGTAGTCCAGTTCAGAAAGAATCTGATATTTTCTTAAGCTCTTGAGATTATTTTTTTCCCGCTCTTTCAGTTCCTTAAGCGACTCCTGCTCTTTATCGCTCTTGGAATTTTTCATCTTCGATTTAAATTCCGACTCTATTCTTTTCATTGCTTCGGCCTTCAAGTCCTCATTAACCTTCATCACAACATAGCTGGCAAAATATATAACTTTCTCCAGTTCAGTTAAGGAAACTCCCAGAACCGTAGCAATCTTTGACGGCACTCCCCTAAGAAACCATATATGGGCGACCGGAGTCGCCAGCTTAATATGGCCCATTCTCTCACGACGGACGATTGAGCGAGTAATCTCGACTCCGCAACGATCACAAATAATACCTTTATATCTTATTCTTTTATATTTGCCGCAATAACACTCCCAGTCTCTAATGGGGCCGAAGATAGCTTCTGAAAATAATCCTTCCTTCTCCGGCTTCTGGGTACGGTAATTGATGGTTTCAGGCTTGGTTACCTCTCCGTATGACCACGACAAAATATCCTCAGCGGAAGCAATTTTTAGTTTTATACTGGATAGATCCATGGGATGTTTATCAACGAAACAAGCAATTCTGATTGTGACGTTGAGTTGTTATAAACTTGCCACCCCGCCCTCTAAGCCCGTCATCCTTGAGTTCAAACTCAGATCACAAGCATAGAGGGCGGGGTAACTTTTTGTTACCAATAATTTCACTCTTGGACAAAAACTAACGTTCTATTAATTCAACGTTAAGGCCCAACCCTTTAATTTCTGAAATTAATACCTTAAAAGACTCCGGCAAATGAGGCGCCCTGATCTCCTCGCCGTTAACGATTGATTCGTAAGTTTTAGCCCTTCCAAGAACATCATCAGACTTAATTGTCAGCATCTCTTGAAGCGTATGAGCCGCACCATATCCTTCCAAGGCCCATACTTCCATTTCTCCGAATCTTTGACCTCCAAATTGAGCTTTACCGCCAAGAGGCTGTTGAGTGATTAAAGAATAAGGACCAACTGAACGCATATGAATCTTGTCCTCTACCATATGAATCAATTTCATGAAGTAAGTCAGGCCGACCGTGCATTTTTGATCAAAGGGTAAACCTGTTTTGCCGTCATATAATTGTATCTTGCCATCTTCAGGAAAACCTGCCTTTTTCAACTCTTCTTTAATGGTAGCTTCGGTTGGACTGGCCATAGAAGGAGCGGCTACTTTATAACCTAGCTTCTTAACCGCAATTCCCAAGTGAGATTCCAATACTTGGCCTATATTCATACGGGAGATAATGCCCAAAGGACTCAAAACGATATCAACCGGAGTACCATCGGCTAAGAAAGGCATGTTCTCTTCCGGAAGAATTACCGATATAACACCTTTATTGCCATGCCGTCCGGCAAGCTTATCACCAACCTGAACTTTTCTTAACTCAGCGATAGATACCTGTATTCTTTTGATGACTCCGGCATCAAGCTTGTCACCTTCTTCACGAGAAAAGATTTTAACCCCAACCACCCTGCCTTGCTTACCATAATCCAAGCGCAGTGATGTATCTTTTACATCACGGGACTTTTCTCCAAAAATAGCCCTCAATAATCTTTCTTCTGCCGTAAGATCGCTTTCTCCCTTGGGCGAAATTTTACCAACTAAAATATCCTGAGATCTTACTTCAGCTCCTATTCTTACAATGCCTTCCGGATCCAGATCATTTAATCGTTCCATCGCAACATTTGGAATATCATACGTTGTCACTTCCGGACCAAGTTTAGTTTCTCTTATATCTGTAGAATAATCCTCAATGTGGATTGATGAGAAAACATCTTCTTTCACCATTCTTTCCGAAATCACAATGGCGTCCTCGAAATTAGAGCCTTCAAATGACATGAAAGCAACTACGATATTTTTTCCGAGAGCCAGCTCGCCCTTATCAGTAGACGGGCCATCGGCTAAAACCTGGCCCTTTTTCACACTGTCTCCTTTTAACACAAGCGGTCTTTGGTTTACAGAAGTGAAAGCATTTGAACGAACAAACTTAAGAAGATTTGTTTTTATTTCTTTACCCTTATCGGTTTTTAAGACGATGTGGCCGCTATCAACTTCTTTTATAGAACCCGATTCAGAGGCAACGACTACCAGACCTGAGTCAATAGCTACCTTAGATTCAAGGCCGGTTCCAACATACGGAGACTCCGGCTTGATAAGAGGTACAGCCTGTCTTTGCATGTTGGATCCCATCAAAGCACGATTTGCATCATCGTGCTCAAGAAACGGTATCAGGGAAGTAGCGACAGAAAATTGCTGACGCGGCGAGACATCAATATAATCAATACTGGTTGTTTCGGCCATACCCGGTTCACCCTTAATACGAGCCATAATCTTTGGATCAACTAATTTATTATTTTTATCCACCTGAGTACTGGCGTGTGCTATAATATACTTTTCTTCTTCTACGGCATCCATATAAACAAAATTTTCGGTCAATATGCCGTTAGAAACTTTTCTATACGGGGTAAGTATAAATCCTAAAGGAGAAATTTTCGCATACAAAGCTAAATGACCGACTAAACCGATATTCGGTCCTTCGGGTGTTTCAATCGGACATATTCTTCCATAATGAGACGGGTGGACATCGCGAACTTCAAAGCTTGCCCGCTCACGAGTAAGTCCGCCGGGACCTAAAGCAGACAAGCGCCTTTTATGCTCCAGCTCGGAAAGCGGATTATGCTGATCCATGAATTGAGACAACTGTCCGGAAGAAAAGAATTCTTTAATCGCCGCTACGAATGGCCGAGGGTTGATCAGCTGAGAAGGCAGAACCGTAACAATGTCGGAGGTGCTCATTCTATCCTTAATATTTCTTTCCATGCGAGAAAAAGCTATTCTTAAACGATCCTGAAGAAGTTCGCCAAGAGTTTTTACTCTTCTGTTCCCCAGATGATCTATATTGTCGGCCACTGAGCTAGGGTCATTGTTCAGTTTAATTATTTCTTTCAAAACCAGAACTATATCTTCCGGCCGAAGAACTCTATTCTTCTCATTTTCAATATCAAAATTTTGACTAAACCGTTTATTCATCCTGAAGCGCCCGACCCTAGATAAATCATAACGAGAAAAATTAAAGAACATGTTGTGAATCATCTGCTTGGCATTATCAAAGGTTGCGGGATCTCCCGGTCTGATTCTTTTGTAAAGCTCTATTAACCCTTCCTCTTCATTAGATGATGGATCCTGTAAAATCGTGGCTAATATATATTTTGTATTTGGATCGGTATCTACATCCTGAAAAAGCTTTTTAATCTCATCGTCCTTAGAAATACCGAAAGCTCTAAGAAGGGCCGTAGCCGCTATTTTTCTTTTACGGTCAATCCTAACCGAGATAATTCCATTATGCTCAGTTTCAAATTCCAACCAAGCACCGCGAGAAGGTATCAATTTCGCGCCAAATAATTTCTTATACCGACCCAGCCTCGAAAGAGAGAAAAATACTCCGGGACTTCTTATCAGCTGAGAGATTACCACCCTCTCAACGCCATTGATAATAAAAGTCCCTCGGGGAGTCATTAATGGAAAGTCGGCAAGAAATAATTCCTGTTCTTCCTGTCTGCCCGTTTTTTTATTTTTTAAACCGACCTTAAGCTTCAGAGGTGCTTCATAGGTTACATTTTTTTCAACCGAGGTTCGCTCATTATATTTCGGCTCTTCAAGCTTATAATCCAAAAAGTTCAGCTCGAGTTCTTTTCCAGTCCAGTCTTCGATGGGAGAAACATCGCGCAGAAGTTCTTTCAGACCGACATCCCAAAACCACTTATATGAATCTAACTGAACCTGGACGAGGCTTGGAGCTTCAAAAATATCGTTTGAATATTTTGATAATATTTTGCGCATGCGAAACTAAAACTCTTCCGATTAGAGTTTTACGGATCAATGATTTACTAAATTTAATTAAAAAATCCAGCCAAAATTGGATTTAAATTATCAGGTACTTTTTAAAACTCCTTAAAAAGCGCCTGATAGCTCAAACTTCTAGTGCTGATTTAACGGTCTTTATAAGCATGCCCAATACCGTCCCGGGTAGGATTTTACCTGATATTTCGAACCTTCTTAAGCACAGTTTATTAATTTTACTCTCTGCCAAAATATTGTCAATAGCAGTTATTAACAGTGTATCAAATCCTTGACCAATAGTCAATGTTTCTTCATCGATAACTAAATTCCCCTCTTTTAGCTTAAGAGTAGCTTCTTTTTGGTTTTTAACGGTTAAAATAAGTTTCATTCTTTAAAATTCAGAAAGCAAAGAGGAAAAATCAAAACAACAGCGTAAAATTAGAAGTATTTTAAATTTTGAGTTGTTACTACTTTGCGCTTTGCTTTTTAAGCTTTACATTTACTCATTACCCGTAACGCTTAATCCCTTGCAGTATTCCAAGACCAGCCATAATAGATATCAGATTACTGCCGCCAGAACTTAAGAATGGAAACGGCAGTCCGGTAACCGGCATTAACCCTATATTTACCCCCGCACTGACAAACGTGTGGAAAAATATAAAGACAGCCATACCAACAGAAAATAATTTCCCAAAATTTGTAACTGCCATTAGCCCAATCATTAATATCCTGTAAACTAGCAACAGAATTAAGCCCAGAACAACTATGGCACCGATAAACCCAAACTGTTCCGTAAAGGCAGCAAATATAAAATCGTTATGAGATTCTGGCAAAAACCCCAAATTAGTCTGTGAACCCTTACCGAGACCGTTTCCAAGCCAAAAACCGGAGCCGATTGCGATTTTAGACTGATTTAAATTATAACCGCTGCCAAGAGGATCTTCACCCTGATCTAGGAATGAAAGAACCCTTGCTTTTTGATATGGCTTTAGAACCATAAACCACGCTCCGGAGGAAATAATAGCGGTAATTAATAACAGTATCAATAAGTGTTTCCGGTTTATGCCGGCAGCGATGAGAAGACTGCCCCAGATCAAACTTAATATAATTGCGGATCCAAGATCCGGTTGATTAATTATCAGCACTACTGGAATAATAAAATAAAATCCAGACGCTACAATATGCTTGAACTGATAAATATGAATGTGTTTTTGTGAAAAATATTTGGCCATTAGAATAATCAGGCATAACTTTATCAGCTCAGCGGGTTCAAAGGTAAAATTGCCGAAAATTATCCAAGAATTAGTTCCTCTTATTGATCCCGAGAAGAAGGTGAGGCCGAGCAAAACTAACGAGCATAAGTACAAAAAAATAACAATTACCGAATAATTTCTTAGGTACCGATAATTAAAAAATGAGAAGAATATCATTACAGCTAAGCCTATGGCTATAAATACAATCTGCTTGCTAAACAAAGCGTTGTGAGCACCGACAACCCCATACATATTAATAATGCTTATTGTGCAAATAATTAAAACAGAAGACAGTAAAGTAACGTCAACCTCGCTTAAATATAACTTAATTTTTCTTAAGACTTTAGTTCTATTCACGATAGTTCTTTATATACCAAAAAATGGTCCCGATTTGAAGACCATCAAAGCAAATCGAGGATCCGCGATTTTATAAATAAAATCGGGACATTAATGCCAATTTAAAAGGCCGTGCATAATATAGCTAAACAATTAATATTTCTGAAATTTTTCCACTTCTGAACCGTATCTTTTTATAAAATTTGAATTTTCAAAAAGATTAGTTACCGGTTTTATTTCTATTGAAACGACTTCACCCCCTATTGAAAAAGGCCATGTAACTCTAAAGTGTCTTTCACTCCTTGCCAAAAATGTCCTTATCTCTGACTTATTAACGGCAATAATATCTTTTTTTGAATTTCGAAGAACTACACCTACATCAACTGATTCAAACTCAAAATCAGAATCGTTAAAGATAGTAGCATCGAGCGTATTCAACCGGCCATCGGAAGAAGTTTTATATTGCTGGTTTCTTACGATTAAATTCATACCCTCGAGCGACTCTATCTTCTGCCATTTAGCGCTTTTTATCTTAAATTCTGTTCTCAAAATATTTTTTTCAGTAGTAATGAAGGTGATGATAAGATATTTTGTCTGACTGGGGAGAATATAAAATATCCCCTCCCTCTTAGTAAGCGTTGTACCGCCTCCGTTAGATAGAGTTAGCTCATAAGTAACCTCAGAAGCACCAAAATCTTTATGCGGATTAACGATCTCGGCAACAAAATCGTAGTCATTATCCCCCGCTTCTATGAGCTCGGTTGAGACGACTTTGGGCGGGTCGAGGTCAGGCTCGCAATAATTCTGACAGGCAAATAATCCGCAGTCAATTCCCTCCTCTTCTCCATTCTTGGCCCCATCAGTACAGGTTGGTGTCGGCTGAGTCAACTGCCTGGTTCCATAACCAAACAAAAAGAAAACAGCCAGAAAAACAACAGCTATTATAATCCGACGCAGTAAACGAGGAGCCAAAGCCATAACTCTAGTATATCGTCCCGATTTCTTTTATGCAAAGCATAATTAAGAAATCGGGGTATCTGGTATTTTGTATCTAGTATTGTAAAAAAATAAAAATCCCCAGCATCGCACTTAGGGATTTATGGTAAATTAGGAAATCTAGCCCCTTGAAACTCTACTGATTCGAGAAGATAGCATCTGAAGGTGTCCAACCATAAATTTACGTTCCGCGTTCCTTGGAATATACAATTCAGCGCTGACGTCTCCACAGTGAGAAAAGATAAAGACATCTTTAGCCCCGATTACAGGCTTGAGGTCAATAATAAACCCCTGAGCCCACTTGTATTGGGTATTGGGCTTGAACTGAATTTTAAATTTCATCATTGCTATCTCTCCTCGCAATCCTAAACTGTACTTAGAATAACACTTAATAAACAATTGTCAACTAGGGCTCGAGCGAGGCGCCTCATTGCAAGTGGAGCACAAAAATTAAAAAGTATTTCTTACGATCACTGTAGGGCGACTACCTACTTTCGCCAAATAAGTTTGACTATCATGGGCCATGAGAGATTTCACTTCTGAGTTCGGAATGGGATCAGGTGGAGCACTCTCGGCATAGTCGCCTTATAGTAACAACAAGAAATGCTTTTTTGATTTTGCGGTATAAGTTTTAAAATAATCATTCTTAACAAACGGCCCTACTTCGCTCCTATCGGAGCTACGAAGGGCTTAATTTGCTTCGCAAAATAAGAAATTGTGTGAACATTACTCAATAATTTTTTATGATTTATTAGTAGCTCTCGGCTGAACGTATTACTACGCTTACACCTGAGCCCTATCAACCTCGTAATCTGCGAGGAATCATTGGACTTGCGTCCTGATACTTAATCTTGGAGCCTGCTTCGCGCTTATATGCTTTCAGCGCTTATCAGAACCGAACATAGCTACCGAGCACTGCTCTTGGCAGAACAGCTCGTACACCAGAGGTTCGTTCAGTCCGGTCCTCTCGTACTGAGACCAACCCTCCTCAAGTATCAACGCCCGCACCAGATATGGACCAACCTGTCTCACGCTTCTTTAGTTTATTAGGTTTTAGCTATTAGCTTTTAGGAAATCCTTAAGAAGCTAAAAATCTAGAAGCTAATTACTAACTATATCTCTTATTACTAAGAGCTTGGACTATACCACCGGCCAATGCTTCGCATTGGAATTAACAATTTTCAATTATCAATTTCCAATAAAAACAATGGTCGATCGACGTGTTAAGTTATGATATATCATAACTTCTCCTGCATAGCTTTACGCGACGCAGGAAGTCTCTACGGGGTCATTCCGTTCAAATTTTTGGAGTCCAATCAATGTTGACATTATTTTACAACATGTTAAGATACCTCTATTATCCTAGATAGAGAGGCTTCGATGACTTATTTGCTGACATTTCTATGTTTTCCGCTGCTTTTACCGATTCTGCTTGTTATTCATGGGCTAACAAGCGGAAATAGAAAATTTAAGCAAATTAGTAATATATTGTGGGATTAACTTGGAAGTTAATCCATTTTTTTTCCAAAAATTTGAACGGAAGACTTCCCTCGGAATTGTCCTAATAATACAGGTATGAATTTATCATGACTCGCTACCGCTCATCACTCATTTACCAATTATCATTTACCATTTGCCAATGATTTACCATTTGCTCATTTAATCATTTCATAAAAATGACAAATAAAACAATGATAACTTAATGGAAATTGATAAATGTAAAATGATAACTTGAGTGGCGAACAATAGTGAGCCACGACCCCGAATCATCGGGATTAGGATTTCTCCGATATGAGTCGATTTTTTCAATCTAGATTTCTCTAGCCCCGATTTTCATTTATGAAAATCGAGGGTCCTCGATCCCTTCTGGAATCGGGAAAAGCCGCCGTTTTCCAATAAGATTCATATCAAAATCTTATCGAATTATTTTACATCCCGTTAGAAGTAGGTCGTTCTTAAACGACCGTTAGTTCTAATCGGGACCTCGTGTTCAATTTATTGACGGTTTGACATATATTCACAAAATTGTGAACAACTCTGCTATTACTAGCAGTATAGACTATACCTTTCCGATTTTCCGATAAAACCGGACTGACGTTTCGTAATGACTAAAGAGTCATTACCCTATCTCTATTTGAGATAAAGTCGTTACGGGGACTGACAATCTTATAGTTCATTGATGGAATAATATGGGGTTGAACAATATTCATAAATTTCGGCATTTCGTAATAGCCAATGGCTATTTTGAATTTACTCCGATCTTTTACTAATGTTGTTTTAATCGCGAACTTATCACGAAACAAATCCCGTATTATCTCTTGTTCTTCGTTTGAAAAACAATGAGTATTAAGAGTTATATTACTGCCATTATTTGAACCATCGTCCATATACCAAATCACTAGACCGAGAGGATCTAATATTTCTATCAAATCTCTTGGCACGACTTTGACATTATTTTGATAAAACATTTTATGTACTAATCCCAAAGCTTCGTTGCTTTGAGTATGAAAATACCAAGAATAATGATCTTTGTTGCGTTTTGAGTCATGCCAGACTTTGGTAAATCTGGGGCCTCTAACAACAAAGTTCTTCAATTTATTGTATTTCCAAAATACATAATCTTTTTGTTTATCGGATTGATGGATTCTTAAACGAGCAGTATGTTTTGCTCTTATACTTTTTGAGCGGCACTCCAAACGAGCATCGCCCAACAATGAACCAAGGATCAACTGAAGTTGATCATACGGAAAAATTGATTGTAGTCTTCCCACGATATTATCCATTACTCAAATTATATCATTTTTCAATGCAAAATTTAAGCATTCGGACTCTACCGTTATGAGTCAGTTTTTACTGGGCTCATGAAGCTTTTACACTTACCCAGCTCGCGTACCCTTTTAATTGGCGAACAGCCAAACCCTTGGGGCCTTCTTCAGTCCCAGGATAGGGCGAGCCGACATCGAGGTGCCGAACACTACCGTCGCTATGGACGCTCGGGTAGTACTAGCCTGTTATCCCCGGAGTAGCTTTTATCTGGTGATCTTCTCCGCTCCTACGAGCAAGAGTCGGTTCACTAACACATACTTTCGTATCTGCGCGACACATCCGTCTTGCAGTTAAGCCGGCTTATGCGTTTGCACTATCGCTGCGATTTCCATCCGCAGCTAGCCGACCTTGATGTACGCCTCCATTACTTTTTAGGCAATTTTGTTTCCTAATTTATCTTAACTTTCCTAGCTTATATCTCATTGATGGTAAAACATATGGCTTAATAATTACAACGAGTTTTTCTACTGTTTCACTTGTTGTAATAAGTTGATAAATTTCAATACTCTTTCTACTTTGTTTTCTTAGTTTCATTTCTATTCCGTATCTTTCTTTCAAAAATTTTATTAATCTTTGAAGTTCTGAAACTGAGAAACTCTGAGTATTGAGAATCAATGCTCGATGACGATTTGATTTAATCGAACCGTCATCCATAAACCATACTGCCATTGCTAATGGTGAAAGCCATTTATGGATCAATTTGGGAAGAATTTTTTTCTTATTCTGATAAAATTGTTGACCATAGAATCTAAAGGCTCCATGGCTCACAGTTGAAAACCAGAATTTTTTATACTGCACACCGCCAAATGTTTGAATCTTTTCTTGTGGTGGAGTTAACACCCATTCTTTAAAAATATCGTAGAGCCAGTCTACATATTCTTTTTGAAGATATGAGTGTTCTATTTTTAACCTATATATTCTTCCATCTCTTGATTCCAAATGTCCATCACCCATAAGAAGTCCGATAAGAACCTCTTTCTGAAGATCACTAAGTTTAAGGGTTTTTTTATAACTCTCGATTATATTTGATCTCATTTTATTAGGTGATTCTTGTGAATCCTTATAGTCGCCTATAAGTTCAGACTATATCATCCTCCTTTTATAGGGAGTTTCAGCGTATAGTCGTTGAGGGGTCATTCCGTTCAAATTTTTGGAGTCAACTTGTTGACAAAAAAAAGTTATTTTGATTTATACATTAAGTTAGTTCTTTTGTGAGGGAAATTACTATGATTCAAGCACGCGTAGAAAGATATGCTATTGGCAAAGTAGTTGATCACCTAGCAAAAACTGGCACCATCTTCTCTGTTAAAACAATAGAAAATGGCAAAGCATTTCATATCAACTTTGAAGGTGTATTAGATCCAACTATTGATGCTGTTTCCTTCAACGTTAACTCTCTTTACACATTGCAAGATATGAATTTACTAAATGGTTGGGCTATTGGATAGATTTATCTAATAGTCCTTTTATTTTCCAAAAATTTGAACGGAAGACTTCCCTGCTGGTTGACTGCGTTTAAAGATTTTCACCTTTCGACGAAAGGTACTTCAAACCCTGCATTCATTTAAGAAACAGTTGTTCCAGCATACAGCTGAATTTGCGTCTAATATTGCTATTAGACCGCCCCACGCGGTTAAGTAATAAACCGCCTTAAGGCAAGTGCCCCACTTAAACTGCCCGCCAGGCACTGTCTCGACCCAGCCCTCTAGGCCTGTGGCAAATTTGTGGAACGATAAAACTCCAATATTACTTGGAAACTTTACAGTCCCTCATGCCATAAGCTTAGAGGGCAGGGCCGGTTAGAGCTACAAATCGTTAAAATGAGTGTTTCATTAGCGGATCCATCACATCCGAAAACGTGACTTCAAATCCTACTCACTACGCTACGTATAACAACTCGTAGACCAATACCAAGCTACAGTGAAGCTTCCGGGGTCTTTCCGTCTTGGTGCGGGTAGTCAGCATCTTTACTGACATTGCATTTTCACCGGGCTATTGGCTGAGACAGTCCCCCAGTCGTTACGCTATTCATGCGCGTGGGAACTTACCCCACAAGGTATTTTGCTCTGATTAGTTATCAATTTTCATTGACGGTCTTCATGACCCTGCATGTCGCCATGCAGATCGGACTATATCTTTCCATCGCGTTCGTTCAACGTTAGGATCTGACGTATAGTCTCTGAGGACTTCCGCTCAAAATTTATTTTAATGACATCCTTGAAAGAGGCAAGTAATTTGACTTGCCTAATACTATTTATTTGACTCCAAGAGTTTCTCGAATTCGTCTGCAAATTCTTCAAACATTTCTAAAGTATTCAGAAGTTTTTTCTGTCGATTTTGATCTTTAATCTTTGCGATTTCTTTTCTAGCTTCTTTAGATTCTCTTCTCATGTTAGCTAACCAAGTCGCATGTTTAAGATCTGTCACAGTTTTCTCCTTTCTTGTGAAGGATTTTTCCTTCAAGGATGTCACTAATTTTTGAGCGGGTTGCCTGCTGATTGTCCGTTGACTCGCCGTAGCTTTATGCGTAGGCAGTCGCACCGATCACATTTTCACCATTTCTGGTAGTGTCGGATTCAATCGGAGTTTCCAGCAAATAGTCCCCTTCTCCACTAAAGTTTCGAAGGGTCCTCCGAAGCTCTTTCTTAAGAGCGAAGGAGGAAGATTTTATAAAAGCAGCTGAATATCCTACTTTTAGACAGTTATAGTTACTGCCGTCGTTCACCGGCGCTTCGGGCTTCCGCCGTGACTCGCTACCGCTCATCACTCATTTACCATTTAAAATTTATCATTTGCTAATGATTTACCATTTTCTCATTTAGCCATTTCAGAAAATGATAAATGAAACAATGGATAATTTAATGGAAATTGATAAATGTAAAATGATAATTTGAGTGGCGAACAATAGTGAGCCACGACTTCAACCGTTAACGTTCCGGCACCGGACAAGCGTCACCCCGTATACAGCGCCTTTCGGCTTAGCACGGAGTTGTGTTTTTGATAAACAGTCGCCAGGGGCTCTTTTGTTGCATCCAGCCGTAGATTTAATTTTCGATCAAACTATTTTTTATTCGATTTATTAACCAACGTTTATTACTTCCGTGTTGTTTAAGTTTAAGCTCTTTATCATCAGCATCTTTCTTGTTTCTGTAAGCTTCAGCGTACACTAAAATCCATTCGCCACTTTTTCTTTTTGTGGCTGTTTGCTGACCAGAATTATGCTCCGTCAATCTTCTTTTTAGATTACTAGTTTTACCTATGTAAATTTCTCTAGTTTCACTATGTTGTATAACATAAACACAAAACATATCTACACGAAATCATAAATCGAAAATTAAATCTACGGCTGGAAGGTCTTATACCGAAGGTACGACCACTTTTTTGCCGAGTTCCTTAGCCAATAATCACCCGTTCGCCTTGGTACATTTATACCAGCCTACCTGTGTCGGTTTTGCGGTACGTGCACTCATATATTAATCGTAGAAACTTTTCTTGGAGCACTCTTCAACCGAATCCCATCTTACGATGGTTTCTTCTATTTTTGAGTTTGCCTTGCGACATCTGCCGGATTTTCCTGGCAGACAACTCTACAAATGGAAAACGTCAAATCCAATAATGCGCTCGGTCTTATATCACCCGTCATTTCTTCGAATATATAAGTGGGGCCGGAATATTAACCGGCTGTACATCGCGATCCCCTACCCTAAGATAAGGTTACGCTTAGGTCACGCCTAACCCTCCGATGATTGTCATCGCGGAGGAAACCTCAGGCTTGCGGCGTTGTGAGTTTTCATCACAATTGCGGTTACTCATCCCAACATTCTCCCTTCCCATCGCTCCAGTCGACTTCACAGTCGGCCTTCACAGCAGATGGAAATGCTCTCCTACCACTCGGTGGTTTCACGAAGAGAAGGATAAAATGCGGATCTGACACCTGCTGCTGTTCCTGCAGTCTGACGGCCGTCTCGCATCCCACCCTTCATGAAACCACCGAATCCATAATTTCGGTACTATGCTTAGCCCCGTTACATTTTTGGCGCATCTTGCCTCTCCGATAAATCGGAATCGAGTAGTAAGCTATTACGCACTTTTTAAATGATGGCTGCTTCTAAGCCAACATCCTACCTGTCTAAGGCAAAACACTTCCTTTCACACTTAGCATAGATTTAGGGACCTTAATTGATGATCTGGGCTCTTTCCCTCGCGTACGTGAAGCTTTGCCCCCACGCACTCACTGGTATCAATATATGGGACCTCATTCATAATAACCATCTGGCTACAATCTTTATTTTTCGGCTCCTACTTTATGAAACCTCCTCGACATAGTATTAAAACTATGTCTCGTCGGTTTCATTTCGTCTCGCTCGAAAAATAAAAATTTCGCTTCAGATATTATCATGAAAGAGGTCCCTGTGGGTATTCGGAGTTTGGCTGGTAATCCTACCCATAAGGGCACGGAAAACCATTCAGTGCTCTACCCCCCACATTACTTAATACCGCTGCGCCTAAACGCATTTCGGAGAGAACCAGCTATTACCAGGCTCGATAAGCTTTTCACTTCTAACCACAACTCATCCGGTGACATTGAGCGGTCAATTGGTTCGGACCTCCACTTCGATTTCTCGAAGCTTCATCCTGGTCATGGTTAGCTCGCTCTGGCTTCGGGTCTTATCCAAACGACATATCCAACTCAAATTCTTGAACTTAAACTTTTTCGTGCTGGCCTATTCGCCTTCGGCGAATTACAGACCGACGCACCCTTTCAGGGTTTGGTCAATTTCTTCGTCAAAACTTCCGCTTCTCGCTCACCATAGTCGAACTATGGCTCGCTTCGATGCTCAGTTTTTCCTCGAACTTGACTCAAACGTTAAAAGTTTTCAGACTTTCACGGAAAGTCCTGATACTTGACAAAATGAAAAATTTAATATAAACTCTTTACAAGTTTCTGTAGTTCCTTGAGGAGACACAATGGTCACGTTTCTTGTTTATTTAGTACTTATAGGTTCAACTGCTCTATTTTTATTCGGTTTCACTAAGATATTTTCATTGCTAGTACAAAGCAGACTTCCAGTATTTTTTGCAGGCATACTGGGTGCTTCATTCTTTTTAGCAGGACTTTTCTTTGTGATATGGTGTACTGGATTCGTGATCAAAACATTTGATTACGAATGGTATAAAGCAGTATACCCCTTGTAAGAATCTAGACCGCTCATAAGATGAGCGGCTTTTTAAATCCAAAAATTTGAGTTGGATGACGCGCTTTTAACACTCGGTTTCCCTATCCATACGTTCTTTTGGAACTTATAGGTGTCATTTAGATAAACTCGTTGGGTCATTCTTCAATAGGCACACCGTTACCCCGTGACTCGCTACCGCTCATCACATTTACCAGTTTTCATTTACCAATTACCAATAATTTATTCAATGAAACAATGTAACAATGATAAATCAATGGAAAATGGAAAATGTTAAATGATAATTGTGGCGAACAATAGTGAGCCACGAAGCTCCGGCTCTTTGTAGGCATATGGTTTCAGTTACTATTTCACTCCCCTCGCCGGGGTTCTTTTCACCTTTCCCTCACGGTACTGGTTCACTATCGGTCACATAAAGTATTTAGCCTTACCCAGTAGTATGGGCAAATTCACTCAGGACATTCTTATCCCGAGCTACTCAAGAAACAAAACAGAAGTCCCAGAAGTTTTCGCTTACAGGGCTATCACCTTCTTTGGCCGGCCGTTCCAGGGCCGTTCTGCTAACTTTGGGTTTTGTAACTTCTCAGAATATCAAATACCGCTTACGCTTTAGGCGCATTCGATATTTGAGATTCAGTGTTCTGCCCTTATAACCCTCACGCTCCACTTTCGAGAAACGAAAGCGAAGCGATATTTAAATATTTAAATATGCTCACTTTCACTTCGTGAAAGTGAAGCGTAAGTTTAGGCTGTTCCGATTTCGCTCGCCGCTACTTACGGAATCTTTTCGATTTATTTTCCTCTGGCTACTAGAATGTTTTACTTCGCCAGGTGCACTCCCGACCACTTTAATATGGTCGAGTAATCAAGGTTTGCTTGATTGGGTTCCCCCATTCGGTCATCTCCGGATCAAAGCCCGCTAGACGGCTCCCCGAAGCTTATCGCAGTCACGCCACGACCTTCATCGCCTTTATGTGCCAAGGCATCCTCCATACGCCCTTAATTTAATGAGTAATGTCCACGCAATTTCTTATTTTACCCTCCATAGCTTTATGCGACGGAGGGTTTAATTTGATGATTATTCTTGTCCCGTTAGAAGTAGGTCGTTCTTAAACGACCGTTAGTTCTAATGGGATTTATTCTAACTTACCCGCTATTCTGTAAACTACTTGATAATTTACAGAATGCATCCCGCTTAGAAATTACGATTGTCTTAGACAACCTACTTCTAGCGGGATAAATATGAGATTTCTTCTGAAGAAATCTTTTTTTCAAGATTCTTGCCTCGGTAACCAGTGTCTAAATCCTTCAAGATTCAATCATCGGTTACAGAAACGACCCACGCCCCATCTGGGCTCGCGCTATATCTTAAATAATTTTATTAAACTTGCAAATCCGCCTTCGGCTCTTTCATACCTACCATCTAAATTATTGCCCAAATGGGGCGGGGTTAATGCTTATGGTGGACTCGTTACTTTCGTCCAATAAGCATTAAAAAAACCGCTTTCAAGCGGCCTCACTGACTACGCACAAAAAATGGACGTTTTATCAGCCGCTTTTAGTAAGTAATTGTAATGTGGTTATCATTTTTATTGTGGCTTTAGTATATCAGAAGGGGGTATTAAGAGTCAATACCCGCTAAATGTTCTTTGTGGATAGCAAGTTATTTTAACCTTTTCTGCTCATTCTCTATATGTTTCTCTTCTCTTCTTAAATAATACAAAAGCGAGGTAACGCCAACTACCAGAATTTTCATCAGCCATCTAGCTAAAATCCGGTGATGATGAACCCAACCAGTAAAACCTTTATTTATATGGATATCCTGTTGCTTTTTAGCTTCTTCGCTCATAATACTAATTATATCACAAGCTATTGAGTAAGTATTAACGGACCTTTTTCGGTAATCGCTATCGTGTGCTCGCAGTGGGCGGCTAAACCTCCATCTTTAGTCTGAAAAACAAATCCATTCTTACCTTCTTTGATTGCCCAGTCTCCGACTACCACCATCGGTTCAATTGCAATTACCATCCCTTCGACAAGCTCAGGGCCAGTCCCTCTTTTACCGTAATTAGGAACTTGGGGATCTTCATGGAGCTCCTTGCCAATTCCATGACCGACTAAATCACGGACTAAATTTAATCCTTCTCCTTCGACATATTTCTGAATCGCAGAACCGATATCGCCTATTTTATTGCCGATCCGAGCTTCTTTTATTCCTAACTCAAGGGCTTTTCTGGTAACTAATATTAACTTCAATTTTCTGGAATAATCTAGTTTAAAGATACGACTTAATTTTGAACTATTTGAGACCAGAACCGTCACCGCTGAGTCCGTATGGAAACCTTTATAGAAGACGCCCATATCGAGTTTTAGTACATCCCCCTCTTTTAATTTTCTGTCAGACGGAACGCCATGAACAATCTCTTCATTAACAGACGTGCACAAAACAGCAGGAAAACCTCCATAGTTAAGAAAGGCGGGCTTTATGCCAAATTTAAAAACAAGCTCCCCGGCGAGCTTATCTAATTCTTTGGTGGTAATCCCTGGCTCAACAGCTACTGATAGTTCTTTTAATATCTTTGCCAGAATCTTACCCCCCTCATGCATCATCTCTATCTCTTTTTGTGATTTAGTTTTTATCATTCCTCTCCAAGTCCTTTTAATATATCTTTATTGACCTTGTCTATCTCCTGTTCACCTTCTATCTCCACCATCTTGTAACCATTTTCCTCCATAAAAGAAATAATTGGCTGGGTCTGCCTAAGATAAACTTCATAACGAATGCTGATTGTTTCAGGAGTATCAAGCTCACGTTTTAACAACTTACTGCCATCCTTTGGACATACTGTTATATCCTTGAAGATAGGAAAGCTGGGTATAGTGTGACGATTAGCCTCGCAAATCCTCCTACTTGAATTCCTTCTTACTGATTCCTCCTTACTTAAATTTAAATGTATCGGCCTGACGTTATCCCTGCCATATAGTTCTTCAAAAACAGGTATTTCTCCCTCAGCTTCAAACATCGTTCTAGGTGAACCGCTAAGAACAATGCCCATTCCTTTTCTATATAATGAACGAATCTCTTCAAGCATCCACGCCCTGACTAGCTCAGGATTGGTTAACTGGCCAGACTTCCAAGCCTCTCTTTCGTGGGCTATAACCTTATCACTAACATCTGCATTCTTAAACTTATCCTCTATGACCTTTGAGGATTCCAAATGAAAAAGGCCGAATTTTTCGGCTAACATCTCCGCCTGTGTCCCCTTTCCTGACCCCGGCGGTCCTATTAAGATTACAACCCACTTTCTATTCGCGTCTAGCGGGTAGTCCTTCCGAAGCCTTGGCGAAGAAGGATCTATATTATCGTTCAACATAATAAGTTGATAATACCACTTTTATAAAAAACAAAAAGCCCTCGACGGGGCTTTCAAATTTATTTGACTTCTCTTCTCGGCACAGCAAGCTGCCAAAGATCCTCGCCTACTTTCGGCTCAGGCCTACGTTCATAAATAGTTTCATATGTTTTTAACGCAACTCCTATGCCAGGATAATCGGTTGACTCATATACGTTACCAATAATAATTACAGTTTTGAAGTTACCTGTTAAATCTATCTCAACCGGTGTATCTTTAGATAAATATATATCTTGAGTTTGCGTCGGTAATTTTCCAATCCTATGTAAGAGAATTCTAAGCTTGCCCTCCTTGAGATTGAATTGACACGAAGAGGCGTGCAGCATATATAAATCATTTTTGAATAATTTTTCTCCTTGAGGAGTTTCGGTAGAATCTATATTATGGAAATCCAGATATTTATAATCTGAGTGGGCAAGTATAGCCATCGTACAACTAACTTCCCATTGCTTAGGTGAGGGCACTTGGCCAAATACCGAAACGGGAGAAAGCATTATGGCCGTCAAGCCAAAGACAGCTACGATTCGACTGATATTCATGGGGGGTCCCTATTCTCAATGAACAATTCGTGGTTAGATAGTACCAAAGTTAAAAATACTGTCAAACAAAAAAGCCCTTCGGTAGGGCTTGGAACTAGGTGGAGTCTAGATACTTTATAGACCTTGAACGTATTAACAATTTTATCAAGCAACTTCTTATGGGCATTTTTATCAGGATCATCACTCCAAAGTCCTACTGTAACTTGAAAATTACTTATACAAATTGTCTTTTCCAAGCCGCTCAATGACCCCGAATCAACGAAATCATCTGATTTTTTATTGCAAATTCCTTCGGCAATATTAATCCACATTCCGGGAAGTGGCGGTAGGCCCACTCCATGGATAAGCTGTTCGGGTGGAAGGCTGGTTATAAATGTAGGGTCTGCCTCAGTTACAACATGCCAGTCGGCAGGGTAGCTAATCTCGAATTTTCCATAGCTACGACTAACCAGTTCCTGGTCGATCGTACAACTTCTTCTAGTAAACAGGGAGCCTAAAACCAATAACAATACCAGAAAAGTTTTCGTCAATTTTATACTCCTCTCTCAAAGAACAATTCGTGGTTAGATATTATTAAAAAATCTAGTTAGCGTCAACACCAAGAGACAGCGCAGAAGCAAAATTAAAACTTCTCTGTTTGGCTCAAATTCAAGGCAAAAGCGAAGCCCGAAACGAGCCATACTTAAAGGTATGGCGAGGGAGGACTGGAGCTTTTAACGCCGAAGTTTAGCAAACCCGAAGGGCTTGCCTTCGGCCTATAAATTCTTATTTAGGCCGGCAAGCAGAGAAGTTTTAATATTCATACATGCTTAACTGAGCATCCACTTGCTTCATAACCTCAAGCGCTACCGAAACAACGATAAGAATAGAAGTTCCGCCGACCGTAAAAGCAGTTATGCCGGTAAAGCCCTGAACAATATTCGGCAATATGGCAATTGTGCCCAAGAATAACGCGCCAACTAAAGTAACTCTAGTTAGTAAATGATTGAGAAACTGGGCGGTCATCGGTCCCGGCCTTATACCCGGAATATATCCGCCGTTTTTTTGGATATTTTCAGATATTGATTTTGGATCAAAAGTAATTGCAGTATAAAAATAAGTAAATAAAACTACTAAGAAAAAGTAGAGGGTGGAATACCAAAGATTGGATTGCAAAAAATCATTTATTTTAACAGCTACTTGCGAAATCCCGGGAATATTGTAAGCCGAGAGAAAATTAGCCACCATCCCCGGAAAAAGCAGTATTGAGAGGGCGAATATTATCGGAATTACTCCGGCGTTGTTTACTCTCATCGGCAAGTAGGTTGAAACTCCCCCAAAAACCTTTGATCCCCTGATTCTGCGAGCATAGTTAATCGGAATATTTCTTTGAGCCTCGGAAATATAAACTACGCCTACGATAACTGCTAAGGCTACTGCAACAAAAATTCCGTATGTAATAAGCTGATTGGGAGTGTAAGAGAAGAATGCCTGTCGAACCGATGTCGGAAACCCGGCAACTATTCCGGCAAGAATTAAAAGGGAGACACCGTTGCCTAAGTTTTTTTCCGTTATAAGTTCGCCAAGCCACATTAAAACTATGCTTCCGGCAGTAATAGTAACCAAAGTTGCAATCCACTCTATGGTAGTTAACGATCCGATAACTCCCTGACGAGACAGCAAGGTTAAAAAGCCAAATCCCTGAAGAGCCGCTAGGGGGACAGTTAAAAGACGTGAATATTGATTGAATTTCATTCTACCGGCCTCACCTTCATATTTATACATCTGCTCCAGACTAGGAAAAATCATAGTCAGAAGCTGCATTATAATTGAGCCAGTGATATAAGGGCCCAAGCCAAGCATACCTATGGATAATCCGGTCAAGGAACCTCCCGTAAACGCGCTTATCAGTCCGAATAACTGGTTTTGCTGAAAAAAGTTTTTCAACTGTTCGGCATCCACCGCCGGAATAGGGATGTTAGAAATAACTCTAAAAACAACTAAAAGCCCCAAGATAAACAGGACTTTATTTCTTAACTCCGGACGCTTGAAGATCTGTAATATTCTATTCATGCCATAATTACCCGCGAGCAGAGCAAGTGGCTGTAATTATGAACACCCCGCCCTCTATGCTCGTCATTCTTGAATTCATACTGTGAATCACAAGCTTAGAGGGCGGGGTAACTTTTGTTACCGCTCACTTCGTTCGCGAACAAAACTTACTTTATCTTTCCGCCTGCCTTTGATATTTTTTCTCTCGCTGATTTAGAAAATTCAAATCCTTGAAATTCCATTTTTCTGTTTAACTGTCCGTCTCCCAGTACTTTCACTTTTTTTTCAGAATTAGCTATAAAGCCTTTTTTATTCAATAACTCAGGATTAATAATCTCCTCTTCCGTAAACTGGTTGAAGAAACTCAGATTAAAGACTACCGGTTTATCTTGATGAAGCCTAAAATAACGATGCTTCCTGTGGGCACCCTTGCCACCTGGTTTTTTAGAGGCTCCCCTTTGCTTTGGAAAAAGCTGCCATATACGATTATCCCCACCCCTAAATCCCGGCTTAACGCCTGCTCCAGCTCTGGATTTCTGACCCTTCGTTCCGCCACCGGAATAAGTACCGCGTTTACCTCCACGACCAACACGCTTTACTGATTTACGGATAGTATTAGGTTTTAGATTTGATAGATCCATATTTAATAAATTCGAAATTAGAATATCGAAATTCGAAAAAAATTCCAAATTAGAATTTCTAAAATTCTAAACCTTTCAGATTTAGGATTTAGAATTTTCGGGCTTTGTTTCGGATTTAGGATTTCGTGCTTCGGATTTTATTCTTAGGCTTCTCAAAGCTTCAATCGTGGCTTTTGCTATATTTATCTTATTGTTGGTTCGCTCAATTAACTTTCCGGTTAAAGCTTTAATTCCTCCAAGTTTAGCAATAACACGAACCGGACCTCCGGCCTTGACTCCGCCTTTAGCCGGTTTTAATAATACGACAGCACTATTATATTTATGCTCTATCTGATGGGGTATCGTACCATTTACAATCGGAATGGTAATCAAGTTCTTTTTGGCTTTGTTAAAAGCTTTTTGCATTGACTGGACGACATCTTTGCCCTTGCCGGTACCGATACCGACTCTTGATTTACCGTCACCGATAGCAATAGTGGTTCTGAAGCTGAATCGTTTGCCTCCTTTAGTTACTCTGGTTACTCTTGCAACATCAAGGACTTTCTGTTCAAATTCTGATTTCTCTCGAGGAGCACCCCGAAAACCACGATCTCCTCTCTCGCCACGACGACCCCTTCTCTGCCTATTATCGTTTGGATCACTACTCGATGAATTATTACTTAGGTTGTTATTTATTGGATTATCCATATATTTAAAATTTAAGCCCGCCCGCTCTTAAGCCATCAGCTAGAGCCTTAATCCTGCCATGATACTTATACCCCCCTCTATCAAACACGACTTTTTTAACGCCGGCTTCTTCGGCTTTTTTAGCTAATATCTTAGCTATTTCTACAACTTTTTCAGTTTTTGTTCCTTTAATCTTACTCTTTTTGGCAGGTGTGATTTTACTGCTTAAAATTGTCTTCCTAGCAGTATCGTCAATGAACTGAATAAAAACATGTCTATTACTTTTAAAAATTGAAACTCTGGGTCTATCGCTCGTGCCCTTAACAGCCGCTCTTACTCGGTTATGACGCCTCATTCTATTTTCACGTTTTATTTTAACTTTCATAAATCGCTTAAATTGCAAAATTTAAAAATCAAAGTGTAAAATGACTCGCCTCGCCAAAGCCTACGGCGTAGCGCGGACAGCTTAAAATCTTAGAATTTTTAATTTTGAATTGTCCTTCGATAAACTCAGGACCCTGAGCTTGTCGAACGGGTAGTTTTGATTCTTGCATTTTGAGTTTTGAATTATTCTATGCCGCAGTTGCAGCCTTCTTGCCGGCTTTTCTTCTTATTATCTCGCCTGCATACTTAATACCGCTACCCTTATAGGGCTCGGGTAATCTTTTTGATTTTATTTCTGCCGCAACTTGTCCAACCAACTCATTATCCATGCCCGTTACCTTTATAACATTTTTTTCTACTTTGAAAGAAATTCCAGCAGGAGCCCTTACCCGTATCGGATGAGAATAGCCAAGACTTAGCTCAAGCTCATCGCCCTTCACATTAGCCTTATAGCCAACGCCTTCGAATTCTAATTTTTTTTCAAAACCCTCAGAAACACCTCTTATCATATTAGCTATTAATGCCCGGCTTAGACCCCATAAAGCTAAATTCTTCTTATCCCCGCTTTTATTTTTTAAATCAACTGTTACTTTGCCGTCGCTTACCGCGACAGAAATAACACTATCAATATTTTTAGTCAATTGACCCAGCGGTCCCTTGACCATAACCAAAGAGCCTTCGACTTTTATCTCGACTTCCCTTGATACCTGAATTGGTTTTTTACCTATTTTACTCATAGCTTACGCTTAATGATACTAATATACTGATTGTACTAATGATACAAATAATACTAATTCTTTTTCTTTTTTATTCGTGTTTATTAGTATAATTCGCATGGATTTGTATATTGGTACCTCATATTTTACCATATCTCAAATAATATCTCTCCCCCCGTTCCTTGCTTTTTTGCCTCTTTTGAACTCATAATCCCTTTTGAAGTAGAAATAACTGCTATTCCATATCCTGAATGAACCGGCTTAATATCTTTTGCTCCAACATACATATGCCGAGAAGGTCTACTTATAATCTTAATCCCGCTTATGCCCGGTTGCTTATCGTCGCCATATTTTAAGTAAATATCCAAATAATCAAACTCGTTTTTTTCGTTCTTCTTTCTCCTTCTTTCAACTTCCTGAATAAATCCGGATTCTTTAAGAGTTTGTGCAATTTTAAACTTAACCTTAGAAAAAGGGATAGAGACATGCTCCCTGCCTACGGCTTGAGCATTTTTAATATTTACTAACATGTCAGAAATGGGAGACATATGAAAGTTTAAATATTTAAATATTAAAATAATAACTTTACCATGACGATTTCTTAACTCCTGGCAATAAGCCTTCACCGGCTAATTCCCGAAAATGAATTCTGCATAAACCGAATTTTCTCATATAGCCGCCCTTGCGGCCACATAAAAAGCATCTTAAAACGGTCCGTGTAGAATATTTTGGTTTTTTATTTGATCTTGCAATTGTTGATTTCTTTGCCATATTTGTCTATGAAGCGTAGCTGAATAGCTACAAATATGAGCACCTCGCCGAAGTTCCAGAAGGAACGAAGGGGCGGGTAGCCATATCATTTATCTTTCTTAACCGGAAACCCCATCAACCTTAATAACTCTACTCCCCACTCTCTGTTCTTTTTTGCTGTCGTCACTACCGTTACTTCCAGTCCGAATATATCCTTTAAGCTCTCGTAATGTATCTCAGGAAAAATGCTATGTTCTTTAATTCCTAAATTCAGATTACCGTTATTATCAAAATTTTTAGGGTTAATGCCACGAAAATCTTTTGATCTCGGCAAGGCAACATGAATTAATCTATCAATAAAATCATACATCATCTTTCCATGTAAAGTGACAACTAAACCTATATTCATACCCTGCCTTGATTTAAAGCCGGCAATAGACTTTTTAGCCTTTCGAAAGACCGGTTTCTGGCCCGATAACAAAGCTAGATCTTTCTGCACTTTTTCAATAAACTTATCATCCTTGGCTACCTTGCCGATACCGACATTGATAACGACTTTCTCTATCTTTGGCACGGCCATTATGTTATCAATTCCAAACTTCTTCTGCATAGCAGGTGCTACTTCTTTCCTGTATTTGTTTAATAAATTGGAAATAATTAACGGATTCCGAATTCCGAATTACGAATTATCTTTTAATCCGTAATCCGTAATACGTAATTGACTATTTTTAATTGAATGTATATAATATCACAAGATTTATTTTTTGACAACGGATTATTCATGAAAACATTGATTATAAAATTTGAAAATTTTATGGACAGGTCTCGCAGTAAATCATCTCGGGAGGGGTTAATTCTAATCGTCCTTACCTTGCTTGCTCTGTCTATTATCTTCAGCATTGCCCTGATAACTGAACTATCTGCTAAAATCTTCTCCTACTTTTCCTAAACCGCTTATGGCGGTTTTTATGTCTCCATCTTGTCCCGCACCAATCTCGTCTTGACTCCGTCCCGCCCTATCTGGATTCAAATTAACTTTTAGCACATTACTTATCCTGCAAATCGCCTTCGGCTTATCTTTTTCTTAATATTTTACTTTGTGTCCAGATAGAGCGGGACTACGCCTCGTCAAACCTCGGCTCCGCATTTTTTACAAATTCTTATTTTATTCTCTCCTTCGACTTTGTAACCTAATCTCGTCTGCTTGCCGCATGATTTACATACTAAGGCAACCGATGAAGCGTTCACTGCTCTTTCTTTTGAAACAATTTGGCCCTTCTGACCTTGTTTTTTGGCCCGAAGATGCTTTTTGACCAAATTCAAACCCTCAACGACAACCGTATTCCCATCACGCCCGCCTATGCCAAGGCTTCGGCGGGTAAAAAAAACGTGGGTAATCTTACCTTTCCTACCACGGTCTTTCCCGCTTAACATTATTACGTTGTCATTCTTTTTGATTTTCATATCATTATGCCAATATGCAAATTTTATGCTAATCTACGAATCGCTAATTTTCTTATTCGTAATTCGCATCATTCGCATTACATTCGTTGATTCGCATCACACAACTTCTTCGGCTAACGATGCTATTGTATTAAATCCCTTTTCCTTAATTTCTCTCGGTATCGGACCGAAAATTCTGCCTCCTTTTGGTTCTTTTCCATCCAGAATAACTACGGCATTATCGTCAAATCTTATATAGGTACCATCTTTTCTTCGGTATGGCTTTCTTTGCCTCACAACAACAGCCCTTAAGACATCTTTTTTCTTGACTGCCTTGCGAGGCTCGGCAACCTTAACTGAAACAACTACTATATCTCCTAATTCGGCATATCTTTTGCGGGAACCGCCAAGCACCTTAAAAACTCCGACCTTCTTTGCACCGGTATTATCTGCCACACCGACAATTGATCTTAATTGAAGCATTTTTGTGTCTAAAGCTTAAGGTCTAAGGCTTAAGGCAAGAATCTTTCTGGCTTTAGTCTTTAGACTTTTAGCTTTTTACTAATCGGCTTTGCCGATTATCTTCCAATGTTTGTCTTTCGACATCGGCCTTGTTTCTTGCATTCTAACTTTATCTCCCGTATGATATTGATTTTCTTCGTCATGAGCCTTAAATTTCTGGTTCACTTTATAATACTTCTTGTATTTTGGGTGCTTTTTCAATCTTAAGACTTCAACCACTCTGGTTTTCTGCATTTTATCCGACGTTACTATTCCTTTTAATGTTTTCATGGATACTATTAATTTATGAATTAATACGAACGTACGAATTTTATTGGGAGATTCTTGCTCGTAAATTCGTAAAGATTAGTAAATTCATAGTTTATTTATCTATTTAATGCTTCTCAGTGCTGTTAGCACTCTGGCAACATCCTTTTTAGTCTTCTTAACCTGGCTTACGTCCTTAACCTTGCTTTCGGCTAAATCAAAATTCAATTTTAATAATTTTGAACGTAAATCAGCCAATAATCGGTTTAGCTCGTCGTTGGATTTATTTTGTAAGTCTTGGGACTTCATTAGGGTTACTAATTTATGAATTAATACGAATGTACGAATTTTATTGGGAGATTCTTGCTCGTAAATTCGTAAAGATTAGTAAATTCATAGTTTACCGTTTTACTATCCTTGTTTTTATCGGCAATTTGTGTCCAGCCATCCGTAATGCTTCTTTGGCAGTTTGCTCAGAAATACCATCAATCTCAAATATTATCCTTCCGACTTCAATTGGAACAACGAAATGGGAAAGACCTCCCTTTCCACCACCCATGCCTACTTCTGCACTCTTGGCCGTTCTTGGTTTATCAGGAAAAACTCTAACCCATATTTTCCCCCCTCTTTGAAAATATCTAGCCAAAACTTTTCTGGCTGATTCAAGCTGATTTGATTTTACCCAGGAAGATTCTTCGGCCTTTAAGCCAAAACTGCCAAAACTTAATTCGGTTCCTCTTTTGGCTCTGGTTCTTAATCTCCCTTTGTGAACCTTCGGATGTTGTATTCTTGCTGGCTGAAGCATAATACTAAAAGTAAAAAGTAAAAAGTAAAAAGTAAAAACTCTCATCTAAAATCTTATACTTTTCTAAACTTTTTAACTTTGACTTGAAATTTTGCATTTTGATTTTTGATTTTTTATTTGTCAAAGACTTCGCCCTTATATATCCAAACCTTCACCCCTACTGTTCCATATGTTGTGATTGCGGTTGATCTGGCAAAATCTATATCTGCTCTGATTGTTTGGAGGGGCAGACTTCCTTCTTCCAAATGCTCTGACCGAGCAATCTCAGAACCATCTAATCGTCCTCCTATCATCAGCTTAGCTCCCTTCACCTGACGATTAGAAATAATTTTGGCAAGTGTTTGCTTCAAGATTCTCCTGTATGGAATACGTTTCTCAACTTGCTCAACCATTGATTCAGCCATAACTTTGGCCGAAGATTCAGGATTTTTAATCTCTTGAATCTCAAGACGAATACTAATCTTCCGTTTTAGAACATCTTTGATCTGGGCCTTGAGTTCTTCGACTCCGGTGCCGCCACGGCCTATTAAAAATCCGGGACGCGAAGTAAATATAACTACATTTAATAAATCTGTGCCTCTCTCAAGCTCAATACGATCAATGCCCATATTCTTAAGCTTTTTTTCCAAAAAACTTCTAACCTTTAAATCATCCTCCAAATAATTCTGATATTTGCGGCCGCCAAACCACCTGGACGCCCAATCCTTGTTAATTCCGACTCTTAATGAAGTTGGCGAAATTTTTTGTCCCATGACTGGTTTACTCAACGATGCAAGCAATTCTGATTGCGACGCTGAGTTGTTAGTAAATCGTCACCCCCACACCTATCAGGTTCAAAACCTGCACTATCACCTGTCTAGAGCCGTAAGGCGGCTTCGCCTTATATTCGTCCATTAAAACCACGCTCTGACTCTGATAGGTGTGGGGGTAAACATTTGTGGCCAATCGGACTTCGTATCCGCCAACTGGCGGAACACTCATCCTCTTGGACAAATGCTTAGATCGCCTTTCTCTGAAATATTTTTTTTCCTAAATTCCCCAGCATATTACCCTTCATGCCAATTTCTCTTTTTACTTCAGGCTTTTTATCCTCATTACCTTTAATTGCTCTGGTTGTGCTTTCGACTTCTTCTTTCTTAGTCTTAGCCTTTCTCTCCATCCTTAGTCCGGCCTTACGTTCACCTAACGTAAGAACTATATGGCTTGTTTTCTTTTGTATTAGTGCCGCCCGACCAAAACCCTTAGCTCTGAATCTTTTTAACTTAACACCCTCATTAACTACTATCTCTTTAACATAGAGATTTTCCTTTATCATATTAAAGTTATTCTCAGCATTAGCAATAGCTGAGTCAACAAGCTTTTTTATGGGTCTGGAAGACTTTCTAACAAAGTTATCTAACTGAGCCAGAGCAGTTAAGACATCCTTTCCTTTAATCAAACCGACTACGGCCCGAACTTTTCGGGGAGCAATACGCAGATTATTTAATTGGGCTCGTACCTCAGACATATTGTAATATTTAAATATTTAAACGTTGAGACATCTTACTTTTTCGGTGCCACTGCTTCCGCCGCCGGTGCTGCCTTAGCCGCCTGAGCCACCTCTATTTCCTTCTGCTTCTGGGCAGCCTCTAACTCTCTCTGCATTCTGCCCCCATGCCTTACAAATTTTCTGGTTAACGAAAACTCTCCCAGTTTATGTCCAACCATGTCTTCTGTAATCAAAACCGGAATATGAACCTTTCCATTATGGACGCCAAAAGTATAGCCGATCATTTCCGGAACAATAGTACAGGCACGAAACCATGTTTTAATAACCGTCTTATCGCCGGCTCTAAATTTGCCGATCTTTTTCAGCAACCTTTCATCTACATATGGTCCTTTTTTAAGTGATCGACTCAACTAATTTAAGATACTAATATACTAATCGTACTAATGATACGAGTGGATACTAATCAGATTCTTATTCGTAGCCATTAGTATCATTCGCATACATTCGTATATTGGTATCTTTTATTTCATGCGTCTGCGCATAATAAACTTTTTCGATTTCTTTTTCTTGTTTCTTGTTTTTCTCCCCCCAGTAACTTTACCTTGAGCGGTCTTTGGCCGTCTAGTGCCTCTTCCCTGCTTTCCTTCTCCACCACCGTAAGGATGATCAACGGGATTCATTACCGTGCCTCTTACTTTCGGCCTTCGTCCAAGCCATCGTGTTCTTCCGGCTTTTCCTAAAACTATCGAACTATGCTCCATGTTAGACAACTGACCGATCGAGGCAAAACACTCTTCCGACACCATTCTTATCTCAGATGAGGGCATAACTAATTGTACATAACCCTTATCGCTGGCTAAGACCGTAGCTCCTGAACCTGCCGATCTGACCATTTTTCCGCCCTGAAACGGAAATATCTCAATATTATGAACGATCGTGCCCTGAGGTATATTTTTCAATTTCATCCTATTACCTGACTTAACCTGCCCTTTTTCTGAAGCAACAACCAAATCTCCCACACTTAAATCCTGAGGGGCCAAAATGTACCTTTTCTCTCCATCGGCATAATGAAGACGGGCGATTCTAGTGGTACGGTTAGGGTCATATTCAAGAGCGACGACTTTTGCCGGTATATTCAATTTCTCCTGCAAAAAATCTATATAACGATATAAATTCTTTTGACCCCCTCCCCTATACTTACTTGTGATTCTGCCCTTGTTGTTGCGGCCGAAAGATCGTTTCAAGTACGAAGTCAAAGACTTCAAAGGCCTATCCTTCGATAGTTGAGAAAAATCATATCCCATTGCATGCCTTCGTGAAGGCGTTGTCGGTTTATATAACTTCAAGAAATTTTCATTTATCAATTCTCAATTTTCATTAAATGTTTCAATGTATCATTGGGTCATTGAAAATTCATTGGAAATTGGTAATTGCCCTCTTAGGGTTTGGCTTGCCCGATTGTATATCCTTCTTTAAGAACAACAACCGCTTTTTTAAATCCTGATTTTACTCCGGGATGTCTCCCAAAATCTCTTCTTTTTTCGGGCATATTTATAATTTTAACGCTCTTAACTTTAACATTAAAAAGTTTTGAAACCTCTTTCTTGATTTCCGACTTGTTGGCTCTGTTAAAAACTTTAAACGTATATTGATTGGCAGAATTACCGATCGAAGACTTTTCGCTGACATAGAAGCCTCTCAATATTTTGTGGGTATCAGTGCTTCCGGTATTCAAGAAAGCAGAACTGCCGGCCGCTTTTTCCGGCTCCTGTTTTAATTCTGAATCTTCAACGTCTTTTAGTCTTTCTTCCTTTTTTGTTTTTTTACTAAATAAGGCCACTATTCTGTCTGAAGTGTAAGACTTAAAGCAAGATACTTCCGGCTTTAGTCTTTAGACTTTCAGCTTTTGGCTTATACTTTGAAATTTTTCTCTATGACATTAAGTGAATCTTTCAATATAACAAGGTTTTTTCTAGCTATTACGTCCAAAGCGTTTAAGTTTTTTGCCTCCATTACATCAACTCTTGGCAAATTTCTTGAAACCCGTTCAATAGTATCACCCATTTTTTTATCTGTGACCAACAGTAGGCTGCTATGTTTTGACGAAAATAATTCTGAAATTTTATTTACAACTACCGCCATTTCTTTTGTCTTCCAACTATTAAAAGCGATGCCATCTATAACTATCATCTCCTTGTCTTTGACTTTTGATGATAATGCTAAAAATAATGCTTTTCTGGCCATTTTTTTATTAATTTTCTTTTTAAAAACTCTTTCTTTTCTTGGTCCAAAAGTTACTCCTCCGCCTTTCCAAATAGGAGACCTTATCGAACCATGACGGGCTCGGCCAGTACCTTTCTGACGCCATGGTTTCTTGCCTCCGCCCCTGACTTCTCCTCGATCCTTGGTGTGGGCGATATTTTGTCTCTTGTTGGCCATTTGAGAAGTTACCACTTGGTAAAGTAAATCTTTATTTAACGGCAGACCAAAAATGGCATCCGGTAATTTTACCTTTCCGACGTTCTTTGCGCTTTGATTGTACAAATTAACTTCCATAGAATCAACACTCTAAACAACTTATTTCTAACTATTTCCGCATATTTCAATGTATTTCTACTTACTTCGAAATACGCTTTGCGAAATATATAGAAATTTATTGTGTTTGAATTGCTATCAGACTGCCTTTATTCCCTGGTACTGCGCCTTTTATTGCCAGTAAATTATTCTCTTTATCTGTGGCGGCAACTTTTAGTCCCCTAACGGTAAATTTGTCATGACCCATTCTTCCAGGCATTCTCATCCCTTTCAATGTATGCTGGGGGAATCTTTGACCGATAGAACCGGCGTGACGCAGTACAGAATGAGCACCGTGACTGGCAGGCATACCATGAAAGCCATGTCTTTTTACAACACCCTGAAATCCTTTACCTTTTGTAAAGCCCATAACTTTAATGATATCTCCCGGAGTAAAAGCTGAAACATCTATTTTTTGACCTATAACTAATTTATCATCAATTGCTTCCTGCTCCTGACCCCTTGAAGTTCTTCCTTTTCTATCAAGTCTAAATTCTCTTAACACGGCGAAGCTGCCTAAATCTTTAAAATGGCCTTTTTGCGGCTTACTTATGTTCTTTTCTTTTCTCTTGCCATACCCAACCTGAATTGCATCATATTTATCTTTCTCCTTGGTTTTAACCTGAGTGATCGTATTTGGTTCTGCCTCAATAACTGTCACCGGAATGACATCACCTTTTTCATCATAAATCTGGGACATTCCTAATTTTTTACCTAATATAAATTTCATATTGGGTGCCATTGAAAACAAATCAATCACTAGACACGCAGGATCTCCCCAGCGAGGAAATCCTGCTCGGCTTCGGCTCGCTCTCCGCCTCCTGCCTGCCAGCAGGCAGGTCAGCGGAACCTGCCCGCTCGCCTGCAGATGGTCTACTGACTGATTTGTTTTCAATGACCGAATTTTCCACAAAAAATACCGGACTAGCCGGCTTCTAGCAAGCTAAATCTTTGTACCTATCTATATTAAGTGGTTTTGTATGAATTAAAAACCAATCTGTTTGATTAAGGTCATAAGTCGATAGTGTAATTTTACGAAACCGGTCCCATAGACGGATTCGACAGTTCCCAGCCCCTCTTTTGCTTCCAAAAGTGGGGCTGGGCTTATCGAACCACTTGCTAGGGTTGAGCCGGATAACTACTACTATTAATTACTACCTTATTCCCCAGCCCCTCTTTTGCTTCCAAAAGTGGGGCTGGGAGTAAGGGAATAATTTATTTTTCAGCCAATTTTTCATCAGCCAATTTTTCAATTGCCTCCTTCAACTCATTAGCTTCTCGTTCACGCCTATCCATAATATCTTGGTCATCAATCTCCAGCATCTCAAGTTTATCTACTAACAACATGCATCTTTTTAATATCTCCTCTTTATTCTCAATTTTTGGTTCTGTTGGTTCCATGGTTTTATTATTATTCATGCCATCCCGGCACCAATCTTTTACTTACTTATCATTTATCCCGCCCTATCTGGATTCAAATTCTTATTAATACTCTGTTTCATTCTGTAATTTCGCCTTCGGCTTCTTTCTTCTTTTTCTGTTATTTGTGCCCAGATAGAACGGGATGACTATTTCTAGCGAATCGGCCTTCGGCCTCTTCTAGAAATACTCACATCTTAACCTCAATGTCGACTCCTGCTGGTAGATTAAGGTTCATTAATGAATCAATTATCTTCGGGGTTGGACTCGGAACATCGATGATTCTTTTATGCGTTCTCATTTCAAACTGCTCTCGGGAATTCTTATCAATAAAGGAAGACCGGTTAACGGTGTATTTATGTATCTCTGTCGGCAACGGAACAGGACCGGTAGGTTTACCGCCGTTACGTTCTATCGTTTCAACAATCTGCTGAGCGGACTTATCTATAATCTTATTATCGTATGCCCGCAGTTTGATTCTAATCTTTTGATTTAATTCTTTTTCTTTTTTCGTTGCCATTGCCTTTACAAAGAACAGTCAGCACCGAGCTTAGATCAGTGCTGAAGTTTAATTACGCATTGATTTTTGTCACAACTCCTGCTCCGACAGTCTTACCGCCTTCCCTAATAGCAAATCGCTGTTTTTCTTCCATGGCAATCGGAGCAATAAGTTTAACTTTCAAATTGGCAGTATCTCCCGGCATAACCATCTCGGCTCCTTCCGGAAGAATAACCTCGCCGGTAACATCAGTGGTTCGGAAATAAAATTGAGGTTTGTAGCCCTTGAAAAATGGAGTGTGTCGTCCCCCTTCTTCTTTGGTCAAAACGTAAATTTCAGCATCAAATTCAGTATGCGGAGTAATAGTTCCCGGTTTAGCCAATACCTGACCGCGCTCAATATCTTCCTTCTTAACACCTCGAAGCAATAGCCCTGCGTTGTCACCGGCCATACCTTCATCAAGAGATTTGTTAAACATTTCAATTCCGGTAACAACTGTCTTGGCTGTCGGTTTTAAACCGACTATTTCGATTTCTTCGTTAAGTTTAACCTTGCCTCGTTCGATTCTTCCGGTAACGACAGTTCCGCGTCCTTCAATTGAAAAAATATCTTCAACCGGCATTAAGAACGGTTTTTCTGTTTCTCGAACTGGATCTGGCACGTATGAATCAAGGGTATCGATTAATTCCTTGACTTTTTTGACCCACTCATCGTCTTTTGATTTGCCTTCAAGAGCTTTTAAGCCTGATCCTTTGATAATTGGGGTCTTATCTCCAGGAAATTGATATTTGTTCAAAAGCTCCCGAATCTCGGTTTCAACAAGATCGATCATCTCCGGGTCATCAACCTGATCAACTTTATTCAAAAACACTATAAGATACGGAACGCCGACTTGTCTGGCAAGAAGAATGTGCTCTCTGGTTTGAGGCATCGGTCCATCTGAAGCGGCAACAACCAAAACCGCCGCATCCATCTGGGCAGCGCCGGTTATCATGTTTTTAATGTAGTCCTGGTGGCCGGGAGCATCAACATGAGCATAGTGCCTTTTGGGAGTTTCATATTCGGAATGATGAAGAGCAATCGTAATACCTCTGGCTTTTTCTTCCGGAGCATTGTCAATCTGGTCAACAGCCTCGACTCGAGCTCCATAGCCATCATCTTTATACAAGTTTAATGTATGCAAAATAGCCGCGGTTAGAGTAGTTTTACCGTGGTCAACATGACCGATTGTGCCGACATTTAAGTGCGGTTTAGTTCTTTCGAATTTTCCTGCCATTCTTAAAAAACTAAAGCATAAATTCTAATTTCTAAAGCAAATAAAAACTGCTTTAGTCTTTAGTTTTTAGCTGTTAGTTATTATTTTATGTGTAGTATCTATTGTAATCTAATAGAAAAATTTAGTCAACCCCGCCATGTGCATTCTTTTCTTCCATTTCAATTTGATTCTTCAAGGCTAGTATCTCTTTATTCAGCCTCTCTAATATCTCCGTTTCTCTCTCATGGTGGCTATATCCATTAAAATTATCTCTGCCGACCGAGTGATTAATAGGAATTTCCTTTTCTCCCTTATCTTTTACCAAATCTCTGTACATTTTATAGTCTAAGACCACAAATAATGGATCGCCATTATCTAATACTAAAACAGAGGTCGAATTTTTTATAAGTTTTTTAAGCTCGTCAATCTGCATGAATGTAAGATACTAAATATACTAATTTCTAATTTTACTAATGATACAAACGATACTGATTCTTTATTATTCGTATTTATTAGTATCATTCGAATGGATTCGTATATTGGTATTGCATATTTACTTTTTTCCCTCCATAATTTGGCCTGCAATATTCTGCGGAACTATCTCATAGCGGCTAAATTCCATGGTAAAGGTTCCCCTGCCTTCAGTCAATGATCTTAAAGTGGTAGCATAACCGAACATTTCCGATAGAGGCACTTTGGCGCTAATAACTTTTAAGTTAAGCTGTCCTCTTTCGCTCATATTCTCAATCTGACCACGGCGCGATGCTAAATCACCGGTAGTCTCACCCATAAATCTATCGGGAGTAATAACTTCAAGCTTCATTATCGGCTCAAGCAAAACAAGCTTTGCCCTCTTTGAAACTTCCTGAAGAGCTATTGCTCCGGCAATTTTAAAGGCAATTTCCGAGGAATCAACCTCATGATAAGAGCCATCGTATAGAGTAACTTTTATGTCAACCAAAGGAAAGCCGGCCAAGACACCCTTATCCATAGCTTCTCTCACGCCTTTTTCGGTCGGATTTATAAATTCTTCCGGAATAGATCCTCCTCTGATTGCGTTAACAAATTCAAATCCGCTTCCTCGTTCTTTCGGCTCGATTCTTAACCAAACATGGCCATACTGACCGCGACCGCCTGACTGGCGGATGTATTTACCTTCAGCCTCGGCAGTTCCGGTGATTGTTTCCTTATAAGCAACCTGTGGCCGGCCGACATTCACTCCGACGCCGAATTCTCTCTTTAGCCGGTCAACAATAATTTCCAGATGAAGCTCGCCCATTCCGGAAATAATTGTTTCGGCCGTTTCTTCATCTGTTTTAATTCTAAAAGTCGGATCTTCGTCGGATAGTTTTCTCAAAGACAAACTCATTTTCTCCTGATCAGCTTTAGTTTTAGGTTCTATACGGAGAGATATAACCGGTTCAGGAATATCTATGCCCTCAAGTATGATCGGGTGCTCAGGATCGCAGAGAGTATCGCCCGTCTTAGTATCTTTAAGTCCTACCGTTGCGGCAATATTCCCGGCATATATTTCTTTTATTTCTTCTCTCTGATTCGCATGAAGCCTGACAATACGGCTGATGCGCTCCTGCTGACCGCTTCTGGTGTTTAAAACGTAAGAGCCGGAAGAAAGCTTGCCGGAATAAACCCTGAAGAATGTAAGCGAACCGACAAATGGATCGGTTGCTGTTTTAAAGGCTAGGGCTGAAAAGTAAAAATTATCGTCCGGTTTAGCTTCTACGCTCTGACCTTTTGAATCAACTCCGACAGCCGGAGGAATATCCAGGGGTGACGGTAAGTAATATGCTACTGCATCAAGAATAAGCTGAACTCCCTTATTCTTCAGAGCTGAACCGCAAAAAACCGGGAAAATTTTATTTTCTATAACCGCCTTTCTTAATATCTGCCTAAGCCTGTCCACGCTAATTTCTTTGCCTTCAAGATAATCAGCCATAGCCTGATCATCGTGCTCAACGATTTTTTCTACGGTATTAGCTCTTTCTCTCTCGGCTTCAGCTTTTAGATGCTCAGGAATCGGTCCTTTAATTACTTTTTCTCCTTTCTGTCCTTCAGAAGTTACATACTCCATCGTGAGTAAATCTACAACGCCCTTAAACTGATCCTCGTGGCCGTCTGGTATCTGAAGCTTTAATCCGTTCGGCGAAAGTCTTTCGAGAATTGACTTAAAAGATCGGTCAAAAGAAGCACCCAAACGATCAAGTTTATTTATAAAACAGATACGAGGAACCTTGTAATCATCAGCATACCGCCAGTTGGTTTCAGACTGAGGCTCTACACCGGCGACACCGTCGAATACGACAACTGCTCCATCGAGGACTCTTAATGAGCGTTTAACCTCGATGGTAAAATCGATATGACCCGGAGTATCAATAATATTGAGCTTAACTTTTTCAGCTTCCTTATCCTTAGCATCTGTCGGAGACCAATAAGCCGTTGTTGCGGCAGCAGTAATTGTTATTCCCCTCTCCCGTTCCTGTTCCATCCAGTCCATAATTGTATCCCCTTCGTGAACCTCGCCTATCTTATGAGAAATGCCGGTATAAAAGAGAATCCTCTCGCTAGTGGTTGTTTTACCTGCATCTATATGAGCTATGACACCAAAGTTCCTAATTTTATTTATTGGATAATCTGCCATGACGATTTTATCTGTGAGGAAATACGAATCTTTGAGTAGACGAAGCAGTTATAAAACTCGACACCCCGCCTTCTATGCCCGTCGTATATATTTAATCTCTTATAACAGCACTGACTTTTAAATAAGCGGTTCTTAACACAACAAGCTTAGAGGGCGGGGTAAGGTTTTGTAACTAAAATTTGTTCACCTACGGCTCCAAATTTTAGACAAAGCCCTTACCAAGCAAAGTGAGCAAAGGCTTTATTGGCCTCAGCCATTCGATGCACATCCATCTTCTTCTTAACCGCATTGCCAGTATTATTTGCCGCATTTATCAGTTCTTCTGCAAGTTTTTCTCTCATTGGCTTTCCTTTTTGCGATCTTGCCGCGATAAGAATCCAGCGCAATGCCAGAGCTACTTTTCTTTCAGGCCGTACTTCAATCGGTACCTGGTAATTAGCTCCGCCAATTCGGCGGGATCTTAATTCCATTTGAGGAGTAACGTTATCAAGGGCTTTTTCGAAAATCTCCAGACCGGTCTTGCCGGTTTTTTGTTCAATTATTGAAAATGTGTCGTAAACAACTTTCATTGCCACAGCTTTTTTACCTTCTTTCATTAAATAGTTGATTAATTTCGCAACTAAAACATTTGAATATTTAATATCCGGCTCTACTTGGGCTCTTTTTTTTATTGGACGTCTCATCGCTTTGCTAAATTTAAAATTTAAAAATCAAAATTAAAAGTTACAATGTAAAATCATAAAGATTTTAAGATTCCGAATTGTCATTTTACATTTTGATATTTGTATTTTCAATTACTTTGGTCTCTTTGCCCCATACTTGCTTCTTTGCTGCATACGACCTTCCACACCAGAACTATCTAAAACTCCTCTGACTATATGATATCTTATGCCCGGCAGATCTTTAACTCTTCCGCCTCTTATAACCACGACGGAGTGTTCCTGTAAATTATGGCCTATACCCGGAATATATGCGGTAACTTCCATGCCATTAGTCAATCTGACTCGGGCGATCTTTCTTAAAGCTGAGTTAGGCTTCTTAGGCGTAGTTGTCCTTACCTGAATACAGACTCCCCTCTTAAAAGACGATGGATACTCCTTAGGCCTGTTCTGTAAAGTATTAAAACCGAATGCCAAAGCAGGCGACTTTGTTTTCGCTCTGGAAATACTGCGAGGATTCTTTAATAGTTGTCTAAATGTCGGCATGACGATTTTGTCTGCAAGGAAGTGCGAATCTGTGAGCAGACGAGCATCTCACAAAACTCGTCACCCCGCCCTCTACGCCCGTCGTAATATTCTAAGCTTTAATTAAATAAATAATCTCCTACAAAAAATGCCTCATACAACAAGCTTAGAAGGCGGGGTTATATGTTTATAGCCAATCGCATTGAAAGCAGATGCTCTTGGATAAACGACATAAAATAAGACCCTAAAGGTCTTCGATAGTATAGCAGAAGGGGCCGTAAAGTGTCAAAGTTCTATTCCTGTTACTAGCTTGAATAGTTTATTAATCACCGGCGACATAAAAACCATAAAAATAACTAAAAATATTGGAAAAAGAATAAAGCTATTTTTATAAATATAAACTTTTAAAGCGTTGAGTCTATCGGGCAAAAATGCCATTAAAAGCCAGTGGCCGTCGAGGGGTGGAACTGGAAACATATTAAATACGGCAAGTACCAGATTGAGCATGACTATCATTCCAAACAATTCCGGCACCAGAGAAGAAGAGAATACATCGGGCATAAGACGCAGACTAAAACCGAAAAGAAGAGCCAAAATAAGGTTGGATGCCGGTCCAGCAACAGCAACTTTAACCGGACCGTACCTGCGATCAACTAGATTGTTTGGATTGTATGGCACAGGCTTCGCATAGCCAAAAGCAAAACCCGTTGTTATATAAAGAAGAAAAGGAAGCAAAACCGAACCAAATGGATCGAGATGCTTAATCGGATTAAGACTTAACCTCCCCAGATTTTTAGCTGTCGAATCACCTAAAGAATTCGCCATCAATCCATGAGAAACCTCGTGAATAGTAACGGAGTATAAAATTATAATAATGTAAAAAATTGGCAATAGTAATCCTTCCATAGTACTTGCAAGAATAACAAGTTTGGGATATACTATCAAGACGATTATTTTACACTTCCCATTTTCCAATTTCTACTAAATTAACATTGACCCATTTATATATTTCAGAAAATGATTCAATGGTTAAATAGTAAATTATTGGTAAATGATAAATGATAAATTTTTATGGCTACAAAATGTAAAAACTGTGGCAAGGGGTCAAGAATGGTAACTACTCGCAAACTATTGCGAGGCCATTATAATCCGACCTCTAAATCTCGGCGCTATCCCAATCTCCAATGGACAAAAGTTGACGGTCAAAGGGTTAAAATGTGTACCGACTGTATAAAAACTCTCCATAAGACTAAATAAAATAATAAACCAGAGGTGATAAAAGAATCGTTACCTCAAATAAAATCCTCGGAGCATATCTCTGGCGTTGAAGAGGAGGCTTTTGATTTAATAATTCCCGAGCATGAAGATCTTGCAATAAAGTTGGAGGAATTTGAGGAAATCTATGGAAAGGAGGAGATAGCAAGAGATAACGTTGCCGTAGAAAGAAAACGGGCTAAATTTGAAAAAATAGATGGACCTCTAAAAAGAAGGGCTCGCCTCCTAGAAGCTATTCTTTCTCAACAAATAGAGCTTAGTGAGTGGTTTGGTAAAGATGCAGCGACAATAACACCCTCTGAATATGATGACCTTTTTAATGGTGTCGATATGATAGCTGAATTTGAGAGAGATGATTCTTTTCAGTATATGGCTATGGGAGTAGATGTTACATCGTCAGTTCAGCAAGTAAAAAAGAAGTTGGCTATAATAAAAGAACACATAAGAGACGGCACATTAACTCAAGTAAAATACTTCAAATCTGAACGCAATGATATTCAGGGCAGAATGGGGAAGATTCCCTTGTTAGTTGTAGGAGCTGATAGTAGAACAATCAGCGAGTTAGCGAATCTATGGCTTGCGACATACAAATCTAAACATCCAGAAGTAGGCTTGGACAAGCTGGACATCGAGGAGTTAAAACAAAAAGCTAGAGAAGCTAGAGAAATATTAGCTAAGCACAGAGCTGCCATCTTAGTTTTAAAGGAGCTAAAAGCCCAGCTAGAAGTTTTTATAGAATTTGCTAGAGGAGTAAAGTCAACCGAAGTAGAAGCTAGATATAAGAATCTTCTTAGGGTAATCGACGAAATTATAAAAGAAAAAAATATTTCTAAGTCAGATGAGTTAGAAAATGAATCTGACAACGTCTACAGTGCAATCATGGAAGAACTCAAAACATTTCTTTCTGAGTAATATTTAGACCATCGGGCTGTAGTATAACGGTTATTATGCATGGCTGGGGGTCATGTGATCCGCGTTCGATTCGCGGCAGCCCGACATCGGAAATTAAAATCCCGCAGTAGTGCGGGATTTTAATTAGGACCCATCCTTTGCCTCAAGTCTTCAGCTTTGTAGCTAGTGGGTGTCTGCACGATAGCCCATCGGAACTGCGATACTTCGCAACTCACCAGAACTATCAAATAATAAGACTCCCTGATAAGACAACTTGTTCTAAAGCTTGGAAGCAAAAGAAGAGCCTACACTAATTATACCAAGCCGGTAAAAACAAAAAAGTGGATATCTTATCAACTTTTACTCCCCCCTTTCAACATCATAATAGAAGTCAGCATCCAGCTTATCATAGCCAAAAATCTCGGTAGACTTAAAATAAAGTTTTATCTCCCTGTCGGCCGCCTCGCCATCTTCAGATGAATGAATAATATTTCTAGATATGCCTGCGCTGTAGTCGCCCCGGATAGTCCCTGGAGGGGCATTCCTGCCATCAGTCGGACCGCACATAGTACGAACAACTTTTACAATATCTAAACCTTCCAATACCACTAAAACGACGGGTAGCATTTTCATATATTTTTTAGTCGGCTCAAAAAAATGCTTTCCCCTGTGCTGAGCATAGTGCTTATCAAGGATCAAATCGGACAGCTTAACCATTTTCATGCCGACGGGTTTTATTCCTTTTTGCTCAAATCTATCTAGTATTTCACCCGTAATACCCCGATGAATCGCATCGGGTTTTAATATGACAAGTGTTCGTTCGAATTTATTAGGCATGTCTAAATTTATTAGACAGATATATTTCCGACTCGGGCCACATTCGGTTTCTGAGGCGATTCCAGAAGCGGCTAAAGCACGCTTCTAAAACCTTCGCCTTAATCCAGCAAAAACCGAATCTTAAGTTCTTCTCGTCAAAATTGTTCCTATCAGAATAGGAAACCAAGCCAATTTTGCCTGCGAATTTCCTCCCTAGAAATATATCTGTCTAATAAGTAATTATCTGATAATTTAATCCGTCGCTAATCAGCTTAACATCACCGTCTAGGTCATTACGATAATACTTTATATCATAGTTTTCGAGTCTTTCCAAGACCTCAGGCGATGGGTGGCCGTATCGGTTCTTTTCTCCAACTTGGATAATTGCTACTTCCGGACTTACGGCTGATAAAAGTTCCTCGGTTGAAGATGTCTTGGAACCATGATGAGCGATCTTCACAACATCAGCATCGAGATTAATACCATCAAGAAGCATTGCCCTCTCCCCTTTAGTCTCAATGTCTCCGGTTAATAAAACTTCCAGTTCTTTATATTTTAACATCAAAACAACAGAACTATCATTCGGGTTTTTGAAATTTTGGCCCTCCAGAGATTCTTTCGGATACAAAACAACCAACTGAGTCTCGTCTCCTAAGTTGATAGTCCTGCTAGCAACGGCTTCAATTTGGTTTGTCCCCTCGTTCTTAACAGCCTCCCGCCAGGCGCTAAATCCAGCTGTATTATCTTCTTCTTTAGCTTCCAGAATGCTATCTACGTCATATCTTGATAGAACCTCGATCAGGCCGGCGTAGTGATCAAAGTGAGGGTGAGTTAAAACTACTAAATCGATAGACTTGTCATAAAAAGGCATCACTTCGCCTAGTTTAGATAAAACCTGATTCCCCGGTCCCCCATCAATAAGCAATTGAAAACCAGAAGGAGTTTCGATAAAAATCGCATCCCCTTGTCCAATGTCGAGAAAATGGACTTTCAAGAGCCCATCTTTCTGAGAGGCGATGGAATGTGTTGAGAAGGCAAAAACTGCTAAGCAAAGCAAAATAACCAGATGAGTTAGAGATAGTTTTCGCATGAAGATTTAATAACATGAATTTGGGAAATAAAAAAGCCGACGGTTAAGTCGACTGTCTAGGAAAGATTAGGATTTCTTATTAATATCTCTAGCCAGGGCTTCGAGTGCTTTTGATTGTTTCTGAAATAGTTTTTCTAGCTCATTCTGGCACTTCGGACAAATATCAAGATGTTTTAGATATTCTTCCGATGCATCGCCAGTAGTAGTAAGCTCCTTAAAGTCTTTTTGCCACTTTGCATTGCAGGGCTTACATATATTCTTTCTCTTTTTATTCACTAACTGCTGGGTCTTGATTAAATCCAGCAAAGATTGAAGCTCTTTATCGGTAGCCTTCATTATGTAGACAGTAATTTTGTCTAACAATGTATCTTTGGCCATTTTCTTCCATCTTTTTTCAAAGGCAACTTGTCTTTGAAATTAGAACGATTTAGATAGAATAGGCTTATGAAAAAAACAAAAAATGGATTCATCTCGGAAAGTCGGAGCGGAATGAAATTGAGATTCTGAATGATAGAGGATACTCAAT